>Ga0209048_10001695_pt1 | contig 22369 bp, 14 predicted proteins | sample FrelakmetCRP12CR_FD_187146 | JGI IMG/M metagenome (GOLD analysis project Ga0209048, IMG submission 187146) | Freshwater lake sediment microbial communities from the University of Notre Dame, USA, for methane emissions studies - CRP12 CR (SPAdes)... | ecosystem: Environmental > Aquatic >... | reverse complement strand
AGCCCGGGGCATGGCGCGTGGGCGCCTCGAGACTGCCTTCGCGGTCTTTCTTGATCTCTGCGTCCGACACGGTATCTCCCAGGCGAAAAAGCGGGCTCCATCATCGGAGCCCGCTTGCGTGGCATCGCCCGGCGGGGGCGTTGCGCGATCTCGAGCGCAGGGTTAAAGGTTATCCAGCGCCTTTTGAAAGCGATTGGCATGGGAGCGCTCAGCCTTCGCCAGCGTCTCGAACCAATCGGCAATCTCGTTGAACCCTTCCTCGCGGGCGCTCTTCGCCATGCCCGGGTACATGTCGGTGTATTCGTGGGTCTCACCGGCGATGGCCGCCTTCAAGTTCAGCGCGGTCGCGCCGATCGGCAATCCGGTCGCCGGGTCACCCACCGCTTCCAAATACTCCAAATGACCGTGCGCATGACCGGTTTCGCCCTCGGCAGTGGATCGAAACACAGCCGACACGTCGTTGAAGCCTTCGACGTCCGCCTTGGCCGCGAAGTACAAATAGCGCCGATTTGCCTGCGATTCGCCGGCAAAGGCGTCCTTCAAGTTCTTTTCCGTCTTGCTGCCTTTCAAATTCACGACAAACTCCTTCCGATTGATGAATCCGGAACTCAATTAAGGTCATTCCGTAGTGACGGTAGTCCGCAAGGGCGCGCCAGTCAAATGGGCAATTTCTATCGGCGCGATCAGCGGTATCTATCGTCCTCCGGTACGCGTCTACCGGGGAGCGGGCCGCTGCTTTAGACTGTCCTTCGCGCAGCGGAGATCCCAATGGCACGAATTTTTCTGGCGGCACTGGGCGTTTTTCTGCTGGGCGCCGCTTCCGCGCCGCCCTATTCAATTCAAGCCATTCGCTTGGCCGACTCTCCCGGCGATGCCGTCGCGGAAATGGTCATTGGCGCTCCCCAGGACGAGAAGATCGATACGGTCTATGCCCTGTGGCTGATCCGGGGCGGCGGACACAATATTCTCTTCGACAGCGGCTTTCATCGCGCGCGTTGGTTCAAGGAGTGGGTCATCAAGGACTATCTTTCGCCCGGCGAGGCGGTGCGCCTCGCCGGGGTGAAGCCCGAGGAGGTCACCGACGTCGTCATCAGCCATGCGCACTGGGATCACATGGGCGGCATCGACCCCGAGGACGTCGTCGAGTTGGTGCGGCTTAACACCGAGGGGCGTCTGCACCTCATCGATGGCGACAATGTCTATTTGTATCGCAACCTGACCGAGCACAGGCCCAGCGCGACGTTCAGCGAAGCGGATTACCCGGCGAATCTGGCCAAACCAGCAGCGCATGATCCTGCTGGCGGGCGGGTCGATGGAGCGCGTGATACCCGGTCATGATGCCCTGCAATTTCAGAAATACCCGACGGTCGGACGCATTGCCACCATCCATTGACAAAGGGATTGAAGGCGATTCTTATACGATGACCAGGATTGGGGGTGCCCGGGATGCTCTATTGAATACCGCTTCACAGCCTGTTGGCGAGATCGACGTCGCGCTCGCCCATGCGAAGCGGCTGCTCGACAAGAGCCCCGACCTCGCGGCGGAGCAGGCGCGCGAGATCTTGAACGTATTCCCGGAGCATCCGCTCGCCCGCCTGATCTTGGGCGCAGCGCAGCGCGTGGCGGGGCGCGCGCAGGCGGCGCTCGACATTCTGGAACCCCTCGCCGTGGAGCAGCCGCGCGCCGCTCCCGTCTACCTCGAGCTCGGCATCGCGCGCGGCGAGGCTGGCCGCGGCCGCGACGCGATCACGGCACTGCGCCGCGCGGTGCAACTACAGCCCGGTTCCGCCGACGGTTGGCGATTGCTCGCCGATTACCTCGATGCCGAGGGCGATGCCTCCGGCGCCGATCAGGCGAGAGCGCAATACCTCAAGGCGGCCAATAGGGATCCGCGGCTGATGGAAGCCGCCGCGGCGCTGGTCGAGAACAATCTGCCGCTCGCCGATGCGCGTTTGCGGGCGCATCTCGGCGCCCACCCCACCGATGTGGCGGCGCTGCGCATGTTGGCGGAGGTCGCGGGGCGGCTGCGCCGGTACCGGGATGCGCAGGAGCTCCTCGAGCGCTGTCTGGAGCTGGCGCCGAGTTTCGACGCGGCACGCCACAACTACGCCGTCGTGCTCAATCGCCAGGCAAAGCAGAAGGCGGCGCTGCCGCAAGTCGAGCGTCTGCTTGCCAGGGATCCCCGCAACCCGGGTTACCTGAATTTGAAGGCGGCGATTCTCGCCAATCTGGGCGACTCCGCCGATTCGATCAAGATCTACGAAGCGGCCTTGGCGGAGCACCCGCGGCAGCCGAAGGTCTGGATGAGCTATGGCCATTGCCTGAAGACGGCGGGCCGTCAGGAGGACAGCATCGCCGCGTACCGGCGCGCGATCGCGATGGAGCCCGCCTTAGGCGAGGCGTATTGGAGCCTCGCGAATTTAAAGACGTTTCGCTTCTCCGAGACCGAGCGGCAGGCAATCACGGATGCCCTGGCTCGGGCCGACCTCACGGACGACGATCGATTGCATTTCGAGTTCGCGCTCGGCAAGGCGTTCGAGGACGAGGGATCCTATGAAGCATCGTTCGATCATTATGCCAGGGGCAACGCCATCCGCAGGAAGCAGCACCCGTACCGCGCCGACGAGGACATCCGATATGTGAAGCTATGCAAGACGCAATACACGGCCGAGTTCTTCGAGAAGCGCAAGTCGGCGGGCGCGCAATCGGCGGCGCCGATCTTCATCGTCGGCCTGCCGCGCGCGGGCTCGACGCTGCTCGAGCAGATTCTGGCGAGCCATTCCCTGGTCGAAGGCACCATGGAGCTGCCGGACATTCCGCAAATCGCGCGGGAGCTCCTTGGGCGCGATGTGCAGCTGCACGAGGCACCCTTCTTCGAGGCGGTGGCGGCGCTCGAGCCCTCGGAACTCACCGCCTTGGGTGAACGGTATCTCGAGTCGACCCGCGTTTATCGCAAGACCGCAGCGCCGTTCTTCATCGACAAGATGCCCAATAATTGGCTCTACGTGGGGCTGATCCATCTCATTTTGCCGAACGCCAAGATCATCGACGCCCGGCGCCATCCGCTCGGCTGCTGCTTCTCCGCCTTCAAGCAGCATTTTGCCCGTGGCCAGAATTTCTCTTACGACCTCGCCGACCTTGGCCGATACTATAGGGGCTACGTTGAGCTGATGGCGCATGTCGATCGGGTGCTGCCGGGCCGCGTACATCGTGTATTCTATGAATCCATGATCGAGGACACCGAGGCCGAGGTGCGCCGGCTCCTCGAATACTGTGCGCTGCCGTTCGAGGAGCGGTGCCTTAAGTTTTACGAGAACGAGCGGGCGGTGCGCACCGCGAGCTCCGAACAGGTGCGGCGGCCGATATTCCGGGAGGGGATGGACCGCTGGCGGCATTACGAGCCCTGGCTCGGGCCGTTGAAAGAGGCGCTGGGTTCGGTATTGGAGCTTTATCCGGCCGTGCCGGATTTCGCCCGTGAATCTTAAAGTTTGGGATTCGTGATTTAAAAAACTGAAGGGGCAAGGGAGAACACTATGACTCGTAGCCGAATCACCACCGGGCGGCAACGCCCACTCGTCGCCGGCCACCCGCGCGACTACCGCCACCCTGTTCTGCGCCGCTTGCCGCTCGCCTCGGCCATTTCGGCGATCCTGGCCGGCGGCGTACCCGCGGCTCACGCCGCCGCCGAGGCCGAAACCACCACGCTCGAAGAGGTCGTGGTCACGGCGCAGAAGCGCACCGAGAACCTGCAAGACGTGCCGGTGAGCATCCAGGTGCTAAGTGGCACCCAACTGCAGCAACTCGACGTCAGCGGCCTGGACGGCTACGTGAAATACTCGCCCAGCATCGCCTACTCGCGCGGCCAGGGACAGGGCAGCAATGCCCAGCCGGGCGATTCGCACGTCTACATGCGCGGCGTGGTCAGCGGCGCCAACGAGAATCACTCCGGATCCCAGCCGAGTGTGGGCACCTATATCGATGAACAGCCGATGACGACCATCGACGGCACGCCTGACGTGCATCTCTACGACATCCAGCGCATCGAAGTTCTGCAAGGTCCGCAAGGGACCTTGTACGGAGCGAGTTCGCAGGCGGGCACGGTGCGCATCATCACCAACAAGCCGGACCCCACGGCGTTCTCGGCGAGTTACGACGTGCAGGCCAACAAGATCGAGAACGGCGGCAACGGCTATACGGGGGAGGCCTATGCCAACATACCGATCAGCCCCATTGCGGCCGTGCGCCTCGTCGGTTATTACGAGAAGAACGGCGGCTTCATCAACAACGTCGCGGGTACCAGCAAAGTCGGCTGCATCAACAACGGCGTGCGCACGTTCCCGAGCTGGGCGGGGCAGCCTGCAGGCACTTGGTTCGACTCGACCGTAAACCCGGAGGGCGTTTTTCCGGGGCAGGTTAGCGGTTACGCGCCGGGGGCCGGACCCAGCTCGGCGCAGGTCAGTCCGTGCCCGACGGCGGCTCCCGTTGGTCACGGCTCCATCAGCAATGCGGCTTACGTTGCGAACAATTACAACACGGTGGACACGAAGGGCGGCCGTGCAGCGCTGAAAGTCGACATCAACGACAATTGGACCGTGACGCCGAGCGTGATAGCCCAAGGTATTTCCACCGAGGGCTTTTTCGGCTTCGACCCCAGCGTGGGCAACTTTAATGTCGTGCATTTCGGTCCGGAGAGTTCCAACAATACCTTCACTGAGTCGGCGCTGACGGTCGAAGGAAAATTCAGCGACTTCGATCTCGTGTACGAGGGCGGCTTCATGAAGCAAGATCGGCACTCGATTGCCGATTACAGCGATTATTCCCAGTTCTATGACCGCGTTTACGGGTCGGGAGCGTATTGGACCGGCGCAAAGACGGCTCAAAATCCAACCGGCGGTCCGATCATGCCCCAGGAACTCGTCGTCACCAAGGGGTACTTTCAGAAGTGGAGCCAGGAAGTGCGTCTCTCCACTCCGCAGGACTTGCCGGTGCACGCGACGGCGGGCGTCTTCATCGAACGCCAGCTGCATGACATCTGGGAGCAGTATGTGATACCGGGCTATGGGTTTACGAATCCGTACGGGAGCCTCAATTCGCCGACCCCGAACCCCAACGGCTTCGATCAAGCGCTCTCAATCCCGACGCTCGGCAACACCATTTGGCTCACCGACCTGCAGCGCGTCGACCGCGACCAGGCGGCCTTCACACAGGTGACCTGGGACATCAATTCGCAGTGGTCGCTGAACGGCGGCCTGCGGTACTTCACGTATGACAATACCCTGGAGGGTTTCTACGGCTATTCGTTGGCGCAGTCTCCGAGCGGATCGGGCATGTCGCACTGCTTCGCGCCGGCTACGACCCCGTATGCGCCATGCATGAATCTTGACAATCGGGTGACGGGGAGCGGCAACGTGCCGCGGGCGAACCTCACCTACAAAATCACGCCCGATAAAATGGTCTACGCCACCTACTCGGAGGGCTTCCGTCCGGGCGGCGTCAATCGCACCGCTCAGGCGGGGATCGGGCCCTACCAGGCCGACTACTTGAAGAACTACGAGGTCGGCTGGAAGACGCAATGGTTCGACCACCGCTTGCGTTGGAATGGAGCGGCCTTCTGGGAGAAGTGGAATAATTTCCAATTTTCCTTCCTTGGTCCCAACAGCGTGACCATCATCGAGAACGCCGGCAACGCGACCATCAAAGGCATTGAGAATGACTTCGAATGGCAGGCGACGAACGCACTCTTGCTGAGCACCAGCTTCACGTTCTTGAATCCGCGGCTGACGGAAGATTATTGCGGTTCGTCAGGCGTCACGTATTGCCCGAATCAGGTGACACCGCAGGCGTTCATTCCAAATTTGAAAGGGCCTCAAGCCCCGTCCGGCACCAATTTGCCGATCACGCCGAAGTTCAAGGGCAACATCATCGCGCGCTACAGCTTCGATGAGATCAAGGGCTGGAAACCGTTCGGGCAGGCCTCGTGGGTCTATCAATCCCAGACGACGTCGGCGCTGCGCGTGGACCAAGCGCAGATCATCGGTAAGATGCCTGCCTACGGCCTGGTCGATGCGTTCGGCGGGGCGACGTATAAGAACATGACGGTCCAGCTGATCGTGACCAACGTGACCAATAGGCTGGCGCAGCTGACGCGCTTTACGCAGATGGCTCCGTCGACCGGCAATCAGCCGTACATCGTCCCCGCGCAGCCGCGCACGTTCGCGCTCCAGTTCGGGCAGAAATTCTGACCTCGGCGCCAAGCGGGCCGCTCGGCCCGCTTGGGTGCGCTGGGTTGCGTGTTGATCGGCTGCGCGTAAGGGTTTGCGGCGCGAGTGGCCGCGCCGCCCAAGTGCGGCGACTCTTTGCTGCGAGGCGCCCATGCAAATTAAGGTCTTCTCTCACGCGCTCGTGCTGGCCGGGATGTTGGCGAGCGCCGCCGCGCAGGCCGAGCGGGCGCCGGTGCTCGGGCAGATCGATCTGCCGCACCCGTATTACTACCGGGAGATGTTCCTGCCGCAATTGACCGGCGGTCCAGCGAGCCTCGCCTGGTCGCCCGATTCCAAGGAATTGATCTATGCCATGGCGGGCTCCCTGTGGCGGCAGAAGATCGGGGAAGGGTCCGCGCAACAGCTCACCGCGGCGCTGGCCTACGACTATCAACCGGATTGGTCGCCGGACGGGCGCTGGGTGATCTACAGCTCCTATCGGGACGATGCCGTCGAGCTGTGGCTGCTCGACGTGCAGAACGGCAAGACCCAGCCGCTCACCCAGAACGGCGCCGTGAATACCGAGCCGCGATTCTCGCCCGACGGCAAGCGCATCGTGTTCACCTCGACCCTGTACAACAAGCGCTTTCACGTGTTCACGGCCGACTTCGGGGCCGGCAAGTTGGCGAATATCAGGCGCCTGACCGGCGAGCACCGCAGCGATCTGCCGCGCTATTACTACAGCCCATTCGATCATGAGATCAACCCGGTCTTCACTCGCGACGGCCGCGACATCATTTACATTTCCAATCGCAATCATATTTACGGCACCGGCGGATTTTGGCGCACGCCTGCCACCCCGGCCGCGGTGGTTCACGGCGCCGCCACGGCTCCCGGCGGCACGGCGGACGGGGACGCTCGGGAATTCCACACCGAGGAAACCAACTGGAAGGCTCGTCCCGACGTGTCTCCGGACGGTTCGCGGCTGGTGTACAGCTCTTATCTCGGGCGCGCCTGGCACAACCTGTGGCTGCTGCCGGCGGGCGGCGGGGACGCCTTTCCGATCGCCTACGGCGATTGGGACATGACCTATCCGCGTTGGTCGCCGGATGGGACGCGCATCGCCTTCATCTCGAACAAGAGCGGCGGCACGGAAATCGACCTGATCGAGGTTCCGGGCGGCCTGGTGCAAGCGCTGCCCCCCGCTGAGCGCCGCTACCTGCAGCCGATGGCGCACCTGCATCTCAATATCCAGGATGCAGAGGGGCATCCCGCCTGGGCACGCATCAGCGTCACCGACGCAGCCGGCCGGACCTACGCGCCGGCGGGCGCATGGATCCATGCGGACGATGGCTTCGATCGCAGCCGCCGGCCCTTCGAGGCGCATTATTTTCATGCGCAGGGAGAGGTCTCGATCGACGTGCCCGCCGGTACAACGGCCGTGCAAATCGTGCATGGGCTCGAGCGCAAGATCGAGCGGCGGCAGGTGGAGGCGATCGCCGACCGGGCGGCCCAAGTCGCGGTGAATCTCGATGAGAACACCTGGCGAGTCCCCGCGGACGGCCATTGGGCGAGCGCGGACGTGCATGTGCACATGAACTACGGGGGCACCTACCGCAATACGCCGGCGCACCTGGCGACGCAGGCGCTCGGCGAAAACCTAGGCTTGGTGCACGCGTTGATCGTCAACAAGGAGCAGCGCTTCCCCGACATCGCCTACAGCGGCTTGCAGCGGGACCCGGCCTCGCGGCCGAACGCCGTCATCGTGCACGGGCAGGAATTTCACACCAGCTACTGGGGACATTTGGGATTGCTCGACATCGCCGGCGGCATCATCTTGCCGGGCTACGCCGGTTATCCCGACACCGCCGCATCGAGCCTGTATCCGATGAATGCGGACGTGGCGGACATGGCCCACGCCCGCGGCGCGTTGGTGGGCTACGTGCATCCCTTCGATGAGAGCCCGGAACCGCTCACCGAACCCAAGCAGGAGCTGACCAATGAATTGCCCGTCGATATCGCGCTGGGCAAGGTCGATTACATGGAGATCTTGGGCTTCAGCGATCACCGCGCCACCGCCGGGGTGTGGTACCGCTTGCTGAATTTGGGGTTTCGGATTCCCGCAGCCGGCGGCACGGATGCGATGGCGAATTTCGCCTCTCTGCGCGGACCGGTGGGCATGAACCGCACCTACGTGCGTGTGCCCGGCGAGGTCACGGTGGAGGATTGGTTGGAGGGATTGAAGCGCGGCCGCAGCTTTGCGACCAATGGGCCCCTATTGGGTTTCACCCTGGGCGGCGCCGGCGTGGGCGATGAGTTGAAATTCGCCGGTGCAGAGCCGCGGGTGGCATTCTCGGTGCATCTGCGCTCGATCGTCGCCGTCGATCACCTGGACCTGGTATGCAACGGACGAGTTGTACATGCCTTCGTCGCAGGCACGCCGCTGGATCGGCTCGACGCCGAGGGGGAGATTCCGTTGAACACCAGCGGCTGGTGCGTATTGCGCGCCTCGACCGATTCGGCGCGCGATGAGGTGTTGGACAACTACGTCTACGCCACCACCAGCCCGATCTACATATCCATCGGCGGCGCGGCGCCGCGCTCGCCCGAAGACGCCCAATATTTCAAGGCTTGGATGGATCGGCTCACCGAGTCCGCCTCGCGCTATCCCGATTGGAACAACGCGGCCGAGAAGCGCGGCGTCCTCGCACGGATCGCGCAGGCGAAGGCGCTGTTCGAGCGCATGCAGTAGCCGAGGCGAGACCTCGACCTTCAGTCGAGGCCTCGCCTCTGTGCCGGGGTCAGGCGGCCAGCACGCCTTTCGCTTTGGCGGTGTGGGTGGCGATCAGGTCCATGATCGGCGGCGAGAGACAATCATAGGGCTCGAGCTTCAGTTCCTTGAGCCGCGCGCGAATGGCGGGCATCTGATCGGGCTTGGTTCCCCCTTCGATCACGGATGAGACGAACGCAGCGAAGCCAGGCGCCTCCCAGCCATTCGCATCCAAAAGCTCCGGGTGCACGAAATCGAAGCCGTAAAGCGGATGCCCCTTGTTTTCGATGCGCCCGTACATGTGCACACCGCATCCGCTGCAGGCATGGCGTTGAATCGCCGCCGACGCATCGACGACTTTGAGCTTATTGGCGTTCGCGGTCACTTCCAGCTTGTCGCGCGGCACGACCGCCACCAAGGAAAACACGGCGCCGCTCGGCTTCCAGCACTTGGTGCAGCCGCAGACGTGATTGAAGGCGACGTTGCTCTTGATGCGCACCGTGACCGGCGCCTCCTTGCATTTGCACTTGAGGGTCCCGCCGGAGAACTTAGGATCGCCCGCTTTGACGCCGTTGTCGACGGCGGGGTGAATCTTGACAGTCATATTGATGTTCCTCTTTTGTTAATAGACCGGGATTTAATAGACCGCGACGCTGCGTATCGAATCGCCCTTGTGCATCAGGTCGAACGCGTCGTTGATTTTTTCGAGCGGCATCTTGTGCGTGATCAAGTCGTCGATATTGATCTTGCCGTTCATGTACCAGTCCACGATCTTCGGCACATCGGTGCGCCCGCGGGCGCCGCCGAATGCCGAGCCCTTCCACACCCGCCCGGTCACCAGCTGAAAGGGCCTGGTCTGGATGACCTTTCCGGCGCCCGCGACGCCGATGATCACCGACACGCCCCAGCCGCGATGGCAGCACTCGAGCGCCTGACGCATGATGTCGACATTGCCGATGCATTCGAAGCTGTAGTCCGCCCCTCCGCCCGTGAGGCTGACGAGATGAGCCACGAGATCCTCGCGCAGTTCCTGCGGATTGACGAAATGCGTCATGCCGAATTTTTCGGCGAGCGCTTTGCGGCGCGGATTGATGTCGACGCCGATGATCCTGTCCGCGCCCACGATCCTCGCGCCCTGAATGACGTTGAGTCCGATGCCGCCGAGACCGAACACCACCACGTTCGCACCCGGCTCGACCTTCGCGGTATTGATGACCGCGCCGATGCCCGTGGTCACGCCGCAGCCGATGTAGCAGACCTTGTCGAATGGCGCGTCTTCGCGAATCTTCGCCACCGCGATCTCCGGCAGCACGGTGAAGTTGGAGAAGGTCGAGCATCCCATATAGTGATGGATCATCTCCTTGCCGATGGAAAAGCGGCTGGTCCCGTCGGGCATGACGCCCTTGCCCTGGGTCGCGCGAATCGCCGTGCACAGGTTGGTCTTTTGCGAGAGGCAGGATTTGCATTGGCGGCATTCGGGCGTGTAGAGCGGAATGACGTGATCGCCCTTCTTGACCGAGGTGACGCCGGACCCGACATCCACCACGATGCCTGCGCCTTCGTGGCCGAAAATGACGGGAAACAGTCCTTCCGGATCGGCGCCTGAGCGCGTGAACTCATCGGTGTGGCAAATGCCGGTCGCCTTGATCTCGATCAACACTTCACCGGCGCGCGGCCCCTCGAGGTCCGCCGTGACGATCTCGAGCGGTTTGCCGGCCGCGTAGGCGATTGCTGCTTTGGTTTTCATGAATGCGTCACTCGTTCGTTGTTGCTTTCGTGGCCGGTTGACCTGCCGTCCCGGCCATTGTATCTACGTTGGCCGGCGGGAGTGAATATGGCCGACGCCGTTGACACGCGCACGCATCCCAAGTCGACTTTAGGAGAAAGACGGTGAAAAGCATCCCAGCCGGAATATTCATGGCCCAATTGGCGCTACTGTCCGCGCTCGCCGGCATGGGCACGGCGGCGGCCGATCCGCCGGCCGACAGTGCGAAGGTCTCGCCCGTGGATCTCGCCAAGAGCGCGCCCAAGGGGTCCCTGGTCAATCCCTACAAGGACACCCAAGCAGACATCGTGGCTCAAGGCGAGGCGTTGTTCAGCGGCAACTCCTGCAGCGCCTGCCACGGACCCGCGGGCGGCGGCGGCCTGTGCCCGCCGGTGACCAACGACATCTGGGTGTACGGCGGCGATGATGACACCCTGTTCCGGCTGATCGCGCTCGGCAGCGACGGGCTACAAGGTCAAGGCTACAGCCGCAAGGGTCACGAGAGCGCGGTGGCTCCGATGCCCCCGTTCGGCTCCGCGCTCAAGAGTTCCGACGATCTTTGGAAAATTTTGGCGTTCATCCGGGCCCATTACCAGGGGGATCCCAGCCGCAAATTCGGGGTTTCGGCGTCGCAGCAATAGCAATGCGACGGGCTTCCTTTGTAGCTGCGCGGCGCCCGCTCACCGCGGCAACCGGCTCGAATTCCAGCCGCCGCCCAAGGCTTCGATCAGCGCCACGCTCGTCTGCAGGCGGCTCGACAGAACCGTGAGCGCCGTTTCCTCGGCGGTGAACCGGGTCGTTTGCGCGGTGATCACGCTGCTGTAAGGAACCGTGCCCGCCTTGTATTGATTGAGCGTGAGCCTTTCGGCCTCCTTCGCCGCTTTCACGGCCGCCTCCTCGACCACTGCCTGCTGTTCCAGGATGCGCAAGGTCGCGATCTGATCCTCGACTTGCTGGAAACCGGACAGCACCGTCTGCCGGTAGTTGGCGACGCTCGCCTCATAGGCGGCACGCGCCTGGGCCACTTGTGCGCGCCGCGATCCAGCGTCGAAAATCGTCTCCGCGAGCGAGGGCCCGAAGGACCACGCGCGATTCGGCAGGCTGATCAGATTCGATAATGTGCTGTTCGTGTATTGGTCGGAACCCGACAGCGTCAGGCTCGGAAAGTAAGCCGCCGTTGCGACACCGATTTGCGCGTTGGCCGCGGCCACCTTGCGCTCCGCTTCGGCGATATCCGGCCGTCTCTCCAACAAGGTGGAGGGCACTCCCGCGGGCACGGTCGGAACGTCCGCGCGCATCGCTTCCACGTTCAACGAGAATTCGGCGGGCTGCAGGCCGACCAGCACCGCGATCGCATGCTCGAGGGTTGCGCGTTGAATCTTGGCGTTGATCTGCTGCGCCTGGCTCGAGAGCAGCTGCGCTTGCGCACTCACGACATCGGCTTTGGCGGCGACGCCGTAGCGGTAGCGGCTTTCGGTGATCTTCAAAGACAGTTGCTGGGCGACGACCGTGTCGTCCAGGAGCTTTTGCAATTGGTCCTGGGCGCGCAATTCGAAATAATCGGTGGCGAGGGTCGCCTGCGCGGACAGCTGCGCGGCGGCGAGAGCGGCGGCGCTCGCTTGTGCGGAGGCGCGGTCGCTTTCCACGGTGCGGCGGATTTGGCCCCAGACATCGAGGGTCCAATTGGCGGAAACGCCGACGCTGTTGCTGGTCACCGTGGAGGAGCTTTGAGTGACCGTGGTGATGCCATTGGTGGTGACGCCGGATCCGCCGCCGCTACGACCCGCACCGCGCAGCCGCGTCGCGCTCGCTGCGACGGTCGGCCAGTAGCCCGCCTGAGCCTGACGCACCAACGCCTGCGCTTGATCGTAAGCCGCCACCGCGGCTTTGACGTTCTGGTTCGAAATGTCGATCTTCGCTTCGAGCTGATCGAGTACCTCATCGTGGTAAATATCCCACCATGGACCGCGATTGATGGCGTCGCTCGGCTCGCTCGGCTTCCAGTTCTCCTGTTCCTTGAAGCTTGGCGTCGTATCGAATGCGGGCCTCTTATAGTCGGGGCCGACGGCGCACGCCGTCATGAGCGCGATTCCCGCTCCCATCGCCAATAGCCGCCGCGTACGCATCAAGTGCCCGCCTGCGCCGGGCCAAACCCGGCGCCGCTCGCCGGATCGCCGGAATGCTGCGCCGCCGGTCCCTGTTGGCTGAACTTTCGGCCCTTCTGGAAGCGATGCACGTACAGATAAATCACCGGGGTGGTGTACACGGTGAGCAGCTGACTGACGATGAGCCCACCGACGATGGCAATTCCCAAGGGCCGGCGCATCTCGGTGCCGTTGCCGTAGGACACCGCCAAGGGCAGCGCGCCGGCGATGGCGGCGCAGGTGGTCATCATGATGGGCCGGAAGCGCAGCGAGCAGGCGCGTGCGATGGCCTGGCGCGGATTCAGCCCCAGGTTGCGCTCAGCGTCTAGCGCAAAATCCACCATCATGATGGCGTTCTTCTTCACGATGCCGATAAGGAGCAAAATTCCCAAAAAGGCGATGATGCTGAACTCGGTGCCGGTGGCCATCAGCGCGAGCAGCGCGCCGACACCGGCGGAGGGCAGGGTGGAGAGAATGGTCAGCGGCTGGGAGTAGCTTTCGTAGAGCACGCCGAGGACGACATAGATCGCCGTCAGCGCGGCGAGCAGCATCAACGGAGTGTTGTCGTTGTTTTGCTGAAATAGACTGGCGGTGCCATAGGTGCCGCCGCGAATGCCGACCGGTACGTGGATTTCACTCATCTTGCGCTCGATCGCCGCCAGCGCCGTGCCGATCGAGACGCCCTCCTGCAGGTTGAACGAAATGGATGTCGACACCGAAGTGCCCGTATGATTGACGCTTACCGGTGTGGTGCCGGTCAAGAAGTGGCTGAACGCCGCGAACGGCACGAGCGTTTCCGGGGCCACGCTCACCGCCGAGCCGGTCGAGGTATTGCCGCCGCCTGCGTTCGCCAAGAAGTTTGCCGCGTAATTTCGCGCCACATCCTGCGCCACCGCCGCGGCCGACGTCGGGCTCGCGCCGCCCGCGCCGGCGGCACCGCCGCTGCGGCTCGGGGTGAGCACCGTGGTTCCCGCCACCGCCTGAGTCGCCTGGGTGCCGGTCACGGCGCCGCCGGAGGTGCTGACATACAACTCGCGCAGAACGTCGGGGTTCTGCCAAAATTCCGGCGCCACTTCCATGACCACGTGATATTGCTGCGGGCTGAACGGATTATAGATCGTCGATACCTGGGCCTGGGCGAACGCGTCGCCCAGCGCGTTGTCGATTTGAATTTCGGTGAGCCCCAGGCGCGATGCGCTGTCGCGGTCGACGATCAAGTCGGCCTCCAATCCACCCGGCTGCATATCCGAATCCACGTCGGTGATTTCCGGTATGTCCTGCATGGCGATACGCAGCTTCTGCGACCAGGCCCGCAATTCGGTCAGATCATCGCCGAGCAGGGTGTATTGATACTGCGAGTTGGCGGAGCGGCCACCGCTGCGTACATCCTGGACGGCCTGCAAGAAAGTGTTGACGCCGGTCACCTGCGCGAGTTTCGGCCGCAGTCGGGCAATGACTCGATCGGCCGATACTCGCCGTTCGGACAGCGGTTTGAGCGCGATGGTGAGGTTTGCATTCGCACCGCCGCCGCCGAACGGCCCGAAGCCGCCGCCGCCCAGCGAGCCTGTCACCGTGCTGACCGCCGGGTCCTCCTGAACGATGTGCGCCACTTCCTGCAACTTGTGCTTCATCAGCTGAAACGAGCTGGTCGCGTCGCCGCGAATGCCGCCCTGCAGCTGACCGGTATCCTGCTGAGGAAACAACCCCTTCGGAATGACGACGTACAAAAAGACATTGAGCCCGATGGTGGCGATGAGCATCAGCAGCATGGTGCGCGGATGATCGAGCGCCCAGCCGAGCGTGTTCACGTAACCTTGCCGCAGGCGTTCGAAGCCGCGCTCGAATCCTTGGGCGAAGCGCGTCGGTTTGCGGCCGCCGTCGCGGTCGAGCAACAGCGAACACATCATCGGCGTGGTGGTCAGCGAAACCGCCAGCGAGATCAGGATCGCAACCGACAGGGTGACCGTGAACTCCTTGAATATCCGGCCGACGATTCCTCCGGCGAACATGAACGGAATGAACACGGCGACCAAGGACAGGCTCATGGATACGACGGTGAAGCCGACTTCCTGCGCGCCCAGCAAAGCGGCGGCCATGCGCCCCATGCCCGCTTCGATGTGCCGGGTGGTATTTTCCATGACCACGATTGCATCATCCACCACGAATCCGGTCGCGATGGTGAGCGCCATGAGAGAAAAATTGTTGAGCGTATAATTGAGCAGATACATCGCTCCGAAGGTACCGATCAACGATACCGGCACCACCAATGCCGGAATCAACGCGGCGCGATAGCTGTTTAGGAATACGTAGACGACCAGAATCACCATGGCGACCGCAAGCATGAGGGTCTGTTCAACCTGCCGCAGCGAGGCGCGAATGGTGATCGAACGATCGAAGGTGACCACCAAGTCGATCTTCGGATCGATTGAGTCCCTGAGCAGCGGCAGCTCGGCTTTAACGGCGTCGATCATCTGGATGACGTTGGCGCCGGGCTGCTGAAAGACCGTGACGAAAACGGCGGGTTTGCCGTTGTACAGGCCGAAGGTGCGGATGTTTTCGGTCGCGCCGTCCTGCATATCCAATACTTTGGCGACGTCGCCCAAGCGCACCGTCGCGCCGTTGCGGTTGGCGATGATCAAATTGCGGTAGGGAGCCGCATCGCGCGCGTTGTCGTTGGTGTAGATCTGATAGTGCAGCTGATCGGATTCTATGGCGCCTTTGGGCGCGTTGGCGTTGCTGTTGGAAATGGCGGCGCGCACGTCCTGCAGGCCGATGCCGTACTTGGACAGCGCCAGCGGGTTGATTTCCACCCGCACGGCGGGCAGCGCGCTGCCGTTGACGTTGACGCCGCCGACTCCCGGCAACTGCGACAGGCGTTGTGAAATCACCGCGTCGGCCGCGTCGTAGATCTGGCCTTGCGTGAGCACATCGGAGGTCATGGCGATGGCCATGACGGGAAACAACGCGCTGTTGATTTTGCGATACGTGGGATTGCGCGTGAGCGAGGAGGGCAGATCCGCATGCGCCGCCACGATGGCCGCCTGCACGTCGCGCGCGGCGCCGTCGATATCGCGATCGACCCCGAAAGTGAGCTGTATGCTCGTCGTACCCACCCCGCTCGTCGAGGTCATGTCATCGACGTCGGCGATGGCGCCGAGATGCCGCTCCAGGGGGGTCGCCACGGTGCTCGCCATCACCTCCGGACTCGCTCCGGGCAACTGGGCGGAGACGAAGATGGCCGGCACGTCGATGCGCGGCAGCGGCGCCACCGGCAGCAGCATGAAAGCCACCGCGCCGCACAGTGCGACACCGATGGTCAACAACGTGGTTGCCACGGGCCGGCGGATGAATGGCGCCGATATGTTCATAAGGGAACGCCCGCAAGCGGTTCGCCGGGATTGGCCTCGCCGGGAATCGCGGCCGGCGCCGGGCCCCGCAGGCGCACCGCCAGGCGGTCGAAGGCGAGGTAAATCACCGGCGTCGTGAACAGCGTCAGCACCTGGCTCACCAACAGGCCGCCGACGATGCTCACGCCGAGCGGATGGCGCAGCTCGGAGCCCATGCCGGTACCGAACATCAAGGGCAGGGCGCCGAATATCGCAGCCACGGTCGTCATCAAGATGGGACGGAACCGCAGCAGGCACGCCTGATAGATCGCCTCGCGGGGCGGCAGGCGTTGAAATCGTTGCGCGTCGATGGCGAAGTCGATCATGAGAATCGCATTCTTTTTGACGATGCCGATCAACAGGATGATGCCGATGAGCGCGATGATGGTCAGATCGTGCCCCGCCAGCATCAGAGCGAGCAAGGCGCCGATGCCGGCCGAGGGCAGCGTCGAGAGAATCGTGATGGGATGAACGAAACTCTCGTAGAGCACCCCGAGCACGATGTACATGACCAGCACCGCGGCCACCAACAACAGAAGCTCGTTGGTCAAGTTGCTGCGGAATGCGAGCGCGGCACCTTGAAACGTGATGCGTATGCTCGCCGGCAGTCCGACGGCTTGCTCGGCCGATTCGATGGCGGCGACCGCGGCGCCGAGCGAGGCGCCCGGGGCGAGATTGAACGACACGGTGATCGCCGGAAATTGTGCGAGATGATTGATGAGGAGCGGCCTGGTGACGACTTCGACCTTGGCTATTGCGGATAGGGGCACCTGTCCGCCGCCCACGGAGGGCAGGTAAATGGACGCGAGCGAGTCGACCGAGCGGTACGAGGCGGGGTCGGCTTCGAGAATGACCCGGTATTGATTCGACTGCGTGAAGATGGTGGAGACGATGCGCTGGCCGAAAGCATCGTAGAGCGCATTGTCCACGGTCCCCACGCTGATGCCGAGACGCGCTGCGCTGTCGCGATCGATGGTGACGTAGGCGGCAAGGCCATTGTCTTCCTGGTTGCTGACCACATCGGCGAGTTCGCTCCGTTGGCGCAAGGCGCTCAGCAGCTTCGGCGTCCAGGCGGAAAGCGCCGCGGCGTCCGCGCTTTCCAGGGTGAATTGGTATTGAGTGCGGCTCACCGTGGTGTCGAGGGTCAGGTCCTGCACCGGCTGCATGTACAGCATGATGCCCGGGATCGCGGAGGTTTCGTTGCCGAGGCGGCGGATCACCTCGGCGACGTTTGAATCGCGCTGGTTGCGCGGCTTCAGATTGATCAGGAAACGGCCGCTGTTCAGCGTGACGTTGCTGCCGTCAACGCCGATGAACGAGGAGAGGCTCGCGACGTCTTTATCGGCGAGAATGGCCGAGGCAAGGGTCTGCTGGCGCTCCGCCATGGCGGCGAAGGAGATCGATTCGCTTGCCTCGGACACGCCCTGAATCAATCCGGTGTCCTGCGCCGGAAAGAAGCCCTTCGGAATCAACACGTAGAGAATCGCCGTGAGCGCGAGCGTTCCGGCCGCGACGTACAGCGTCGCGCGCTGATGATCGAGAACCCAGGTCAGCCTTCGCCCGTACCATTCGACCAACGCCGCGAACCATCGCCCCGAGTCCGTTTGCGCCCGCGCGGCCTCCGGCGTCCGGTGCTTGAGCAATTTTGCGCACAGCATGGGCACCAGCGTCAGCGACACGACCGCCGAAATCAAAATCGTGACGGCGAGCGTCACCGCGAACTCGCGAAACAGCCGACCGACCACATCCTGCATGAACAGCAGCGGAATCAGCACCGCGATCAGCGAGACGGTGAGTGAAATGATGGTGAAGCCGATTTGTCCGGCGCCCTTGAGGGCGGCTTCGAGGGGCGCGAAACCAAGCTCGATGTAACGGGAGATATTTTCGATCATCACGATGGCATCGTCGACGACGAAACCGGTGGCGATCGTCAAAGCCATCAGCGACAGGTTGTTCAGGCTGAAATTCGCCAGGTACATGACCCCGAAAGTGCCGATCAACGACAAGGGCACCGAGAGGCTGGGGATGATGGTGGCCGGGACGTTGCGCAGGAACAGATAAATCACCAGCACCACCAGCACCACGGCGAGCGCCAATTCGAATTCGACGTCGGCGACGGAGGCCCTGATGGTCGTGGTGCGGTCGGTGAGCACGGTGACGTCCACACCCGCCGGCATGGCGGCCCGCAACGAAGGCAGCAGATCGTGAATTCTGTCGACCACGTCGACCACGTTGGCTCCGGGCTGGCGCTGCACGTTCATGATCAAGGCCGGTGTCGTGTTCATCCAGCCGCCGAGTTTGGCGTTTTCCGCGCCCGAGACCAGCGTGGCGACATCGCGAAGCCGTACCGGCGCCCCGTTCTTATAGGCGATCACCAAGCTGCCGTAATCCTCGGCGTTGCGGATCTGGTCGTTGGTATTGACCGTATAGGCGCTGGTCGGACCGTCGAGCGTACCTTTCGGTCCGTTCTGGTTGGCGTTGTTGATGGTCGTGCGCAGGTCGTCGAGATTCAGGCCGTAGGCGGCCACGGCTCGAGGGTTCACCACGACCCGGACCGCCGGGCGCTGGCCGCCGCTGATGCTGACGACGCCCACGCCTTTGAGCTGAGAGATTTTCTGGGCGATGCGCGTATCCGCGAGATCCTCCACCTCGGTGAGCGGCATCACCTTCGAGGTGATGCCCAGAATCAGCACCGGAGCGTCGGCGGGATTTACCTTGGCGTATATCGGCGGGGCCGGCAGGTCCTGCGGCAGCAGATTCTGCGCGGCGCTGATCGCCGCTTGGACTTGTTGTTCGGCGACGTCGATGGGGAGCGCCAAGTTGAATTGCAGCGTGATGACCGATGCACCACCCGAGCTCGTCGAGGACATTTGGTTCAAGCCGGGCATCTGACCGAATTGCTTTTCCAACGGCGACGTGATGGCGGAGGTGATGACCTCGGGGCTCGCGCCGGGATAGAAGGTCTGTACCTGGATGGTCGGATAGGCCACTTCGGGCAGCGCGGAGAGCGGCAGCTGGCGGTAGGCGATGGCGCCCACGATCAATATCGCGACCATCAGCAAGGTCGTGGCGACCGGGCGCAGGATGAATATGCGCGAAGGATTCACTGGGGCGCGCTGTTGTGCGTCCGCGGGCGGCGCGGGTCCTTCGGCCTGCCGCCGTGCGTACCAGGCGGGGGCTGCGCCGCGGATGCGGGTCCTGGCGCAGCCGCTTGCGGCAGCATCACCTGCGCGCCGTCGCGCAGCCGATCGCCGCCTTCGGTGACCACGAGCTCGCCGGTGCTGAGCCCCGAGTTCACCGCGACGCGCTCGCCGTCGACGACGCCGAGCGTGACCGGCCGCACCGTGACCGTATGGTCGGGATTCACGACATAGACGAAGGTGGTCATCACGCCGTTCGGGGCGCCCCGGCGCACCGCCGAGTTGGGAATGACGATTTGGTGCTGCAGGGTATCCTGCAGGAGCTGTATGTTCACGAACTGGTTCGGAAACAGCGCGAGGTCGGCGTTGTCGAACTGCGCCCGTAATTTGACGGTGCCGGTGGTGGTATCGATCTCGTTGTCGAGGGTCAGGAGCTTGCCGTCGGCGAGTTTCGCGCTGTTGTTACGATCGTAGGCTTCCACCGGCAGGGTGGCTCCATCGCGCAATCGCCGCATGAGCGCCGGCACATTGTCTTCGGGAATCGTAAAGATCACGGTAATCGGCTGCACCTGATTGAGCACGACGATGCCGTTGGCATCGCCCGGCGTGACATAATTTCCCTGATCGACCTGGCGCAATCCGACGCGCCCGTTGACCGGCGAGACAATGCGCGTGTAGGCCAGGTTCACTTGCGCGGTCTTCAGCTGACCTTCGTCCGATTCGATGGTCCCCATGTATTGGTCGACGAGCGCACGCTGAGTATCGAGCTGTTGGACGGCGATCGAGTCCTCTTTGACCAGCGCCTCGTAGCGTGTCAGGTTCAATCTGGCATCCGCGAGCAGCGCTTGGTCGCGGCGCAAGTTGCCCTGCATTTGCTGTACGGCGGCCTCGTAGGGTCGGGGATCAATTTGCGCCAGCAAGTCCCCCTGGTGCACGAGTTGACCTTCGGTAAAGGCGACCTTTTGCAATATGCCGCTGATTTGGGTTCTCACCGTCACCATGGCGAGCGGCGTAACCGTCCCCAATGCCGGTATGCGTACCTGGATATCGGCATATGCGGCGGTGGCCACCGATACGGGGACCGGCCCGCCCTGACCGCCGGGGCCGCCCTGACTGCCGGGGCCAAAGCCGGGGCCGCCGGCCCCAGCCTGCGGCTTGTGGTTGAAGTGTCTGGCGATGAGCACGGCCAGCAGCAGGACGACTGCCAGGAGGATCAATGCAATCCGGTACTTTCTAAGAAAGGCACGCACGCCGCCCGTCGGCGGGGTACCGCCTAGATTGTTTTGGTCATTGATCACGAGTTCACCACAGCGTAAAGGTCCGCATCCTGCACAACGCGCGTACTGTACGGTCTTCCGCGCGGCGGCACTACAAGATCGGAGAATGCGGCCGCCGCATCGGCAGCCGAGCGGTCCCAAGGTAAACCGGCGCCGATGCAACGCGAACATTAAGCGAATATCGCGCCTTGGATTGTTTAGAATTGTCTAGAAGTGCCGCTTTGTGAACCCTGTCCTTAAGACCCGGCGGCGTGGAGATCAATGGGATGAAGACATTTGGCCTGGGCCTTGCGGCCTTTTCGCTGGCATTTACCCTGGCTGCGGCGACGCCGGCCGCGCCGGTCTGGACCGAAGGGAAGAACTATTTCACCATCGAGCCGCCGCGCCCGCCACCGCTGCCGCGCGGCAAGGTCGCGGTAACCGAGGTCTTTTCCTACGCGTGTCCGGCCTGCAATGTGTTCCTGCCGACCATGCACAAGCTGATCAAGAGCCTTCCCGCCAACGCCGTCGTCGACTACCTTCCCGCCTCCTTCAATTCAAGCGAGGACTGGCCGGTGTTTCAACTGGCGTACCGCACGGCGCAAGCGCTCGGCGTTGCCGAACAATGGCACGATGCGATGTTCGATGCGGTTTGGCACACCAATGAATTGGCCGTTATCGACCCGGCGACCGGCCGCATCCAGGAGCACCTGCCGACGATCGAGGACGTCGCGCGCTTTTACAATCGGCATGCCGGCGTGCCGGTGGAGAAGTTCCTGAGCACGGCGAAATCATTCGCGGTCGATATCAAGGTGCGCAGCGATGAGGATCTGATCAAGGCGTATGGCGTCGATCGCACGCCGACCATCGTCGTCAACGGCAAGTATAGGCTGCATGTTCAATCCGCCGGGGGCACGGATGAATTGATCGAGTTGGTGAAGTGGTTGGTCGCGAAAGAAAGCAAATAGCCGCGTCGGTGGCCACGAACCGTGACAATGAACTCATCGACACTGCTCTGGGGATTGCTCTTCAGTTCGATCGGGTTCGGATTTTTTCTATACGGCAGGAAGCAGCGCGCCGTCGTGCCCCTGGTGTGCGGCTTGGCATTGATGATCTACCCCTACTTCATTCCCAACGTGCTCGCACTGATCGCGATTGGAATAGCGCTCGCGGCGATACCCTATTTCCTGCGGCTTTGAGCCGCACTTGACTCATGCATAAGCTGCTGCACTTCCACCCCAGGCTATGGATCGCGCTGATCGCCGGGGTCGCGGTTTTTTTCCTGCTGCCGGCGCACTGGTCGCCGATCAGTCGGGTGCTGGTGAGTTGGAATTGCGGCGTGGCCTTGTTCCTGGCGCTGATTTACCTGTGGATGGCGAGCTTGAGCGCCGAACAAATTTGTTCACGCTACAACGAGGAGGACTCGTCGGCGACTTTCATTTTGATCCTGGTCACGGCGGCGGCGCTTTTGAGCCTGGTCGCCATCGTCGAGCCGCTGGCGACCCTCAGACATGTGGCAGGCACCGAGCGGATCTGGCACTTCGCTCTGGCGACCGTGACCTTGATCGACTCGTGGCTGCTGGTGCCGACGATATTCACCACCTACTACGCCGACATGTTCTACAGCGTCGATCAACAGAATCGCCCGCTGCGATTCCCGGAGACCGACATGCCGGTGTTTTGGGATTTCGCCTACTTTTCGTTCACC
>Ga0209048_10001694_pt1 | contig 22374 bp, 25 predicted proteins | sample FrelakmetCRP12CR_FD_187146 | JGI IMG/M metagenome (GOLD analysis project Ga0209048, IMG submission 187146) | Freshwater lake sediment microbial communities from the University of Notre Dame, USA, for methane emissions studies - CRP12 CR (SPAdes)... | ecosystem: Environmental > Aquatic >... | reverse complement strand
CCGGATCGTCATAGCGGGCGACCGTGAAGGCGATCAGCACGGGCACGTTCAACGCGAAGACCAGGAGCGAGAGCGTCAGCACGATCAGCGCGCCGCCGCTCGTGTTGTTGCGCAGGAACACGTACTCGATGAGCCCCGCGATGATCGCGTAGGCGAGCAGCGCCCAGCGGGCGACCTCCAGGAAGCGCCCCCAGGCGAAGCCCTCCGTGCGCCGAAGGGCCACCACGCTGCCGGTCAGCACCAGCGCCGAGGCCACGAGCAGCGCAATCGCCGGGCCGAGGGGGACCTCTTCGGGGAGGTGGGCCGAGAGGTAGATGACGGCGGCGACGATCAGGGACAGCGACAGCATCCCGAGCTGCGTGACCGGGGGCAGGCGGCGCTCTTCGCTCATCCGGTCGCCAGCCGGGTCATGATCACGAGGGTCGCCACCTGCATCACGCCGGTCGCGCCGGCCGTGTAGATGAAGCGCTTCATCAGCCGCTCGATGACCTCGGGATTGGGCCTGGGCTTCTTCAGCTCGGTGAGCACGGCGATGTTCGCGGGCTCGAGCAGGCCGAGCGCGATGACCGCCATCGCTCCCACGACGATGAAGCTCGCCACCACCCAGCCGTGGTACTGGTAGCTGGTGAGGTTGTAGCCGAGGTTGGTGGCCAGCTGCCAGCCCGCAGCCAGCGTGACGGCGACGACGGTCGGCATGATCAAGACCATCTTCGGCATCAGCCGCGTGGTCAGCTCGACCCGGGCGGGGATCGAGAGTTTGCCGAGGATCGGCCCGATCACGAAGCCGAGGAACAGGTCGATGATCGTCCATGCGGCGCCCGCCACGACATGCAGGAACATCAGCGGCCACTTCTCGTTGACCGCGATCGCGACGACCAGGAGCACGATCACGACGGCCACGATCGGCAGTCCCGCCCGCGGGACGATCTCGAAGTCCGGCCGCTCCATCGCGGCCGGTGATGGACCCCCGGCGGGGGCTCCCGCAGGAGCCTGCGTAGCGGCTGTCGCGTGCGTAGCGGCTGTCGCGTGCGCCATGCGGAAAATCTATCGAGCCTGCGGACGTAGCGCCAGGGCGATCCGTGGCTCCGTTCGCGCGCGTCCGCCGGCCTCGGAGGCGTCGCCGCCCTCGCGGGCGAGACGATCAGGACCATCCTGCCTGCCCCGCATCGACCCTCGCCACCCGAGCCGGCTGGTGGGGTCGGTCAGGCGCGCTGGCAGAGACCCGGCGGGACCCCGGATCGGCAACGGGGGTGCGAGGATGCGCGGGCGGCCATGCAGAGCTTCAGGACCTTCGATGACGTCGACATCGCCTACCAGGAGTGGGGCGATCCGGGCTCGCCCGACCCGCCCGTGGTCCTCCACCACGGCTTCGTCGTCGACGCGAACACGAACTGGGTGGCGCCCGGCGTGGTCGGGGCGCTCGTGTCGGCCGGCCGGCGCGTGATCGCACCGGACGCGCGCGGCCACGGGAGCTCGGGCAAGCCCCACGACCCGGCCTCCTATGGTGAGGACCGCATGGCCCGCGACCTCGCGCTGCTCGTGCGCGATCGGAGGGCGACCGAGATAGACCTGGTGGGGTACTCGATGGGGGCGGTCGTCTCGCTGATCTACGCGAGCACCTCGCGAGCCGTGCGCCGACTCGTGGTCGGCGGCGTCGGGTCCGGCGTGGTGGAGTGCGGCGGGGTGGATCGGCGCAGGATCCCCAACGAGTCGATCATCGAGGCGCTGGCCGCGGACGACCCGTCGACGGTGAGCGGTTCAGGAGCGTCGTGGTTCCGCGCCGCCGCCGACGCGCTCGGGGCCGACCGCGAGGCGCTGCTCGCGCAGGCCGGGGCGGTCTACCGCGGCGGCGTCGATCTCGCGCGCATCGGGGCGCGCACGTTGGTCCTGGCAGGCGATGCCGATCCGCTGGCGGACAGGCCCGAGGTGCTGGCGGACGCGATCCCCGGTGCCGAGCTGCGCTACGTCGCCGGCGACCACGCGGGGGCGGTCATAGACCCTCGCTTCACCCAAGCGATCGTCGACTTCCTCGCCTGAATGTCGGCCCCGGCCTCGAGCAGGCGCTAGGTGGGCGTCGGCGAGTTCGTCGCGATCGCCCTGGCAGGCATGGCGGCCGGGGCGATCAACACGCTCGTGGGAAGCGGGACGCTGATCACCTTTCCCGTGCTGCTGGCGTTCGGCTACGCGCCGGTGACCGCGAACGTCTCGAACACGATCGGGCTGGTGCCGGGGTCGGTGTCGGGGGCGATCGGCTACAGGCGCGAGCTGGCCGGGCAGCACCGGCGCGCTGTCAGGCTCGGAGCGATGTCGCTCGCCGGCGGCATCACCGGGGCCGTGGCCCTGCTGGTCCTCCCGCCCGCGGCCTTCGAGGCGATCGTTCCCGCGTTCATCGCCGCCGCACTCGTGCTGACGGTCATGCAGCCCCGCATCGCCCGATGGCTCCTGCGACGTGAGATCGATCTCGACCACAGCCGCGGCGTCCTGCTGCCGCTCGCGATCTATCTGACCGGTGTCTACGGCGGCTACTTCGGTGCCGCCCAGGGGATCATGCTGCTCGCGATCCTCGGCGTCGCGCTCGCACAGGAGCTGCAGCGGACGAACGCCCTGAAGAACGTCCTCGCGGGGCTCGTGAACGGCGTCGCTGGTCTGATCTTCATCTTCGCGGCCAACGTCGCATGGGGCCCCGCCGCGATCATCGCCGCCGGCTCGATCGTGGGCGCGCAACTCGGCGCGCGCTACGGGCGTCGCCTGCCGTCCGTCGCGCTGCGCGCGGCGATCGTGGCGGTGGGCCTGTTCGCGATCGCGCATCTGGTCGTCGGCTGAGCGCGCGCAGGGGTCGTCCGGGGCGAGCGCGGCGCCGTCGGATACTCGCGCGGTGAGCTCGACTCAATTCGCCGAGCCCGCTGGTTCGGGCGCTGAGCCCATCCGGCTCCGGTCGCCGCAGCCGCTGGCTCGGCGGCTGGACGCGGCCGAAGGCGGAGCGGCGCCTGAACCGCCGCCGCCACACCCCCGCGACCCGCCCCGAGCCGGTGTGGGTCCTACAGTTCCACTATGAGCGAGCGTCGCCCGCCCCTCGGGGGCTCTCCGTCCCGCCAGCATCCCGTGTTCGCGCGGGTGTGGGCGCGGATCTCCTCGCGGGTGGGCTCTGAGCGCCAGCGCACCGAGATGCTCGCGGGGTTGCGCGGGCGGGTCCTCGAGGTGGGCGCCGGCGATGGGCGCAACTTCGCCCTCTATCCGCCTGAGGTCTCCGAGGTCCTTGCCGTCGAGCCCGAGCCCTACCTGCGCAAGCTCGCCGGAGAGGCCGCCCGGGAGGCGCCGGTCGCGGTCAGCGTCGTCGGCGGCACGGCCGAATCCCTGGCGCTCGAGGAGGGCGCGTTCGACGCCGCCGTGACCTCGCTGGTGCTCTGCTCGGTGGGCGACCAGTCGACGGCGCTCGCCGAGCTGGGCCGGGTGCTCACTCCGGGCGGCGAGCTGCGCTTCTTCGAGCACGTCGCCGCTCGACACCCCGTCGGTCTCGCCGTCCAGACCCGGCTGGACGACTGGGGCATCTGGCCGCACATAGGTGCGGGGTGCCACCTCTCGCGCGACACCGTGCAAGCCATCTCCTCGGCCGGATTCGCGGTCGAGAGGATCCGTCGCTTCTCCTCCGGCCCCGGCGGTCTCGGCATACCGTTCGTCCTGGGCTCGGCGCGCAGGCTCTGATACCCCGTCGCTGGCGGTCCCGGCCATCCGGATTCGGACGGGATCCCGATGTGGTCGGAATGCAATCCACAACTGCACTGCTGTTTACTCCTAGAGTAGTGTAGGTAGTTGCTACCCACGGGAGTCGCGTAGTCCTGTCGGATGCGTCCGCCGACCGCACCACGCACAATCGATCCGAGGCTCTGTGAGAAGGAGGGAAATGGTCAACGGTTTCCAGCATGTGGTGCTCGTCGGGTCAGGCCTCGCCGGGCGGTTCCCCGAGCTCGAGCTGCGCAAGCACCTCGCCCACCGGGCGCAGGCCGCCTTGGAGCGCTCGTTCCTCGCCCCCCGCAAGCGGGGGGCGATCGCCGTATGAGCACAGCCGTCCTCTACCTGAACCGGCTTCCGCGGCGCGCGGAGACGTGCATGCTTCCGCGACCGGTGCCGAACGAGCCGGGGCTCGTCGTGGTGGACGCGACCTGGGGCAAGATCACGCCGATCGAGCTTGCCCCGGGCGTGCGCACCGTCGGCGAGCTCGAGGTGATCGCGCACATCCACGCGGGCCTTGACCTGATCGACACCCGCCGTGAGATCTTCTACCGCGAGGGCACGATCCCCGGTGCCCGGAACATCCCGCACGAGCGAATCGCCGAGATGATCGAGACGATCGACCCGCACACCGTCACGGTCCTCTTCTGCAATGGTCCCCAGTGCGGGGCGACCCCCGAGGCCGTCCAGACGCTGCTCGAGGAAGGTCATCCCGCCGAGTCGATCCTCTTCTACCGTGGCGGCATCCACGACTGGACGACGCTCGGCCTTCCCCTAGAGATCCCGGCGTCTGATGCCTGACCGGCCGGCGCGCAGGATCGTGATCCTCGGTGGCGGGACGGGAGGCACGCTGGTGGCGAACCGCCTGCGGCGGACCTACGGCGACGAGACGAGCATCACCGTCATCGACCGTGACGACGCGCACGTCTATCAGCCCGGCCTGCTGTTCATGCCCTTCGGGCTCGCAGAGCCCAGCGAGATCGTCCGTTCGCGCCGCGCGCAGCTTCACTCCGGGATCGACTTCAGGCTCGCGGAGGTCGATCGGGTCGAGCTCGACGAGCGTATCGTTCGCCTCGCGGACGACACGGAGGTCGGCTACGACGTGCTGGTGATCGCCACTGGCGCATCGCTTCAGCCGGAGGAGACCGAGGGCCTCGACGGCGCCGAGTGGGGCCGGTCGATCCACACCTTCTACTCGCTCGCCGGCGCGAGCGCCCTGCGACCGGCGCTCGAGAGCTTCGCCTCGGGGCGACTGGTCGTGAACATCGTCGAGATGCCGATCAAGTGTCCCGTCGCCCCGCTTGAGTTCTGCTTCCTGGCCGACTGGCAGCTGCGCCGACGCGGTGTACGTGACGACGTGGAGATCACGTTCGTCACCCCGCTGGACGCAGCCTTCACCAAGCCGGTCGCCTCGGAGCGCCTGGGCGGCCTGATCGGCGATAAGGGCATCCGGATGGAGACCGAGTTTTCCACGGGACGGGTCGACGGGCCCGGACGGCGGCTGCTGAGCTGGGACGAGCGCGAGGTGCCGTTCGACCTGCTGGTGACCATCCCCGCCCACGGCGGTGCCGCCTACGTCGGCCGCTCGGCCGGTCTCGGTGACGATCTCGGGTTCGTCCCCGCCGACCCCCACACGTTGCAGTCGAAGGCCCAGGCGAACGTCTTCGTGATCGGCGATGCGAGCAACGTGCCAACCTCCAAGGCCGGCTCGGTGACCCACTTTGAGGGCGAGACCATCGTGGAGAACGTCGGGCTGTTCCTGGAGGGGGAGGCGCCGGTCGCCTCCTATGACGGCCATGCCAACTGCTTCATCGAGACGGGCTTCCACAAGGCCCTTCTGATCGACTTCGACTACGAGGTCGAGCCCCAGCCCGGCCGCTACCCGGAGCCACACCTCGGGCCTCTCTCGCTGCTGGGCGAGTCCCGGCTCAACCACCTCGCCAAGCTCGCCTTCCAGCCGCTCTACTGGCATGTGCTGCTGCAGGGCCACGACGTTCCCGGTATCAGCTCACACTTCCATCCGCACGGCAGAGGGGCGGCGGAGCAGCTACTCGGAGGGCAGCCATGACGACGACAAGACTCGCGGGCACGACCGTCGAGGTCGACGCCGAGGGATTCCTGACAGACCCCGCTCAGTGGAACGAGCAGATTGCAGCGGAGATCGCGAGCGCCAACGGCATCGAGCCGCTCACCGACCGCCACTGGCAGGTAATCCGCTTCATGCGCGAGACCTACCTCCAGACCGGCTCGGCCCCCTCGATCCGCAGCCTCGGAAAGACCTCGGGCGTGCCGATCAAGGAGCTCTACGCGCTGTTCCCGAAGGGACCGGCGAAGCTCGCGGCGAAGATCGGCGGAATCCCCAAGCCACGCGGCTGCATCTAGAAACCCGAGGAGGAGCGAACGCACATGAGTGACACGATCGAGAAGGTCTCAATAGTCATCTCAAAGGGCTCGTTGGAGGGGGTCTATCCGGGGCTGATCATGGCCAACGGAGCCCGTATGGAGGGCATCGAGGCGAACGTCTTCTTCACCTTCTTCGGGCTCGACGCCATCAACAAGGCCAAGCACGAGCACGTCAAGGTGGCCACCGTCGGCAACCCTGGCCTGCACCTGGCCACCTGGGCCGGTGGCGTGCCGGGCGTATCCGCGCTCGTGACCCACCAGCTCGCGCGCGCGATGGAGAAGCTCGACATCCCGCCGATCCCGGAGTTCGTGGAGATGATCGCGGACTCCGGAGCGGGGCTTTACGCCTGCAAGGCGTCGGTGGACCTGTTCGGCCTGAGCGAGGCAGACTTCATCCCCCAGGCACAGGAGATCATCACCGTCGGAGAGTTCTACGCGCTGGCGTCCGGCGGCCAGATCATCTTCACGTGAGCGCCGCGGGTCGCCCCAACCGCCCGCGACCGCGGCCGCCGGCCGTGCCGCTCGCTTCGCCCGCCACCGCGACGCGATGCGGGTGCCCCGAAGGGCCCCGGCTCCCGGCCTGTGACGCTGCCATACGATCCAAGCGGTGAGGTCGGCGCTGGCAGCAGGAATCGTCGCGGGGATGCTCCCCGCGCTGCTCGGATGCGGAGGAACGGGCACCGCCGCGCCGGTCGATCCCGCCGCCGCGGCGAGGACGCCCTCCGGGCCCTCCCCCACCGCGGCGGCTGTCGCGGCCACGACCACCTCGGCGCGACCGGCCCAACCGGCCCAACCGACGCAACCGCTGCCCGCCACCTCCCATCCGATCCCCCAGCCGACCATGCGCCAGTGGCCGATCCCCTACGGCGCCACGCGCCGGCACGAGATGGCCGCCTACTCGCTGCGCCACTACGGCGAAGACACCTCCCTGCTGAGCCGGCCGAAAGTGATCGTCGAGCACTTCACCGAGACCGCCACCGCCCAGGAAGCGTTCAACACCTTCGCCCCCGATGTCCCCGACAGCGAGTTCCACGAGCTCCCGAACACCTGCGCGCACTTCCTCGTGGAGCCGAGCGGCAGGATCGATCAGCTCGTCGCGCTGTCGCTGCGCTGCCGGCACACCACGGGCCTGAACTGGACCGCCATCGGCATCGAGAACGTCGGCTTCTCCGATCAGGCGATCCTCGGCAATCGCACGCAGCTGGCTGCGTCCCTACGACTTACCCGCTGGCTGCGCTGCCGCCACGCGATCGCCCTGAAGAACGTCATCGGCCACAACGAGAGCCTGTCCTCCCCCTATCACCACGACCTCGTGCCCGCCTTCCAGCACCAGACGCATTCAGATTGGAGTCATGCCGACATGGTCCGGTATCGCGCGCTGCTCGCGCGCCTCCCCTGTGGGGGCATCCCCACCGCAAGCCCACCGCCCGGCTAGTGCCATCGCAGCTGCCCCGGCTAGATCGCCCGCGCCTCGCCGAACAGCGCGTGCTCGGGCAGGCCCTTCAGGCTGCGCCGGCCGCGCTCTGAGAGCTCGATGCACGCTATCCCCGCGGCGGCACGACGGGTTCGCTCGGTCATCAGCAGCTCGCCGGCGCTCGCCGCCGAGGCGACCCGCGCGGCGGTGTTGACGGTCGAGCCGAACCAGTCGCCGTTGCGCTCGACGGCCGGGCCGGTGTCGAGGCCCACGCGGGCAAGCGGGAACCCGTCCTTCTCGGCAAGGGCGAGGATCCGCTTGGCCAGCTCGATCGCTGCCACCCCGCACTCGCTGCGCACCATCACCGCGTCGCCAATCCCCTTGACGACCTGGCAGCCCAACTCGGCCGCGAGGCCGCACACGTGCTCGTGGAAGGAGACGGCGAGGTCCGCCCCGCGGTCGTCTCCCTGCTCGGCCGTGAACTCCGTGAAGCCGACCAGGTCGGCGAACAGGAACGTGTGGGATTGGAAGACCATTGCTCTCAGACGTGAGCTTTCGCGGCACCGAGGTGCGACCTACCGGTTGAACGCCCGCCGACGGCGTTCTGTGAGGCCTGCTCACGGCAGACTCGCCGGCGCAGCAGCTGCCGCTGCATCCGGTCCGCTGTCCGCCCTGCAGGTCCGCTCCCGGCAGCGACCGCGGGCGGGCGAGGTTGGGCGTGGCGCAGCCCGCGTCGGAGCCCTGCAAGGGGTGTCATCTGACGGCCTCCTGACTCAGTCGTCCTGCTCGGTCGGTGTCGGGCGGCGGCTCGGTGTCCCGGCGGCACCAACGAGGGCGCCTCCGCTCCCCGAACCGGTCGCCCCGGCATGGCGACGGCAAGTTGGGAAGAATGCACACCCGCCAGACGATTTACAGCGGTTGTGGACGAACGACGTAGGCCGATCCTCGCGTCCCGGTCACGATGCCGGTCGAACGTCACCGCCGATCTGCCCGATTCGGACCGATCGCGTCGTCCCTGTGGCGCGGGCCGCGCGAACGGGTCACGCAGCGACGCTAGTTCGCGACGATCGCCAGGAAGTCGCGGCTGTCGGGTTCGAGCAGCTCGCCGGCGATCCCGTGCTGACCGGGCACCACCGGCACCGGCGAGGGGCCGCCCGCGTGATGCGGATACAGGTAGCCGGCGACCCAGAACGGGTTGATGTCGAGCTCGATCGCGCGCACGGCACCGGCGCCGATCAGAGCCCCGGCGAGTTCGGCGGGCAGGAGCTGCTCGCCCGCGGCCCACACGAGCTGACCGTCCGCGGTGATTCCGAGCGCCGAGCGTGCGACGCTCGTGCGCGAGCCGATCGTTTCACCCCAGCACGCGATCACGCAACTCGACACGCTCGCCGGCGCGACGCCGTGGTCTACCAGGAGCCGCTGGTTCTGCAGCACCGAGAAGACGGTCTTCCGTTCCGACGGCAGGCCGGCATGCCAGGCTCCGATGTTGGTCGTCCCATCCGTGTACGTGACGATCGAGGCGAGGCCCGCCTTGGGCGCGACCGCGACGCGGCCGCCGGAGACGAAGCCGACGTTCGGATAGGTCAGCTTGAAGCCTCCGTTGAAGGCCGCGATCAGCCGGTGGATCTCACGCGCCGTGATCTGGTCGCCGTATCGCCAGCCGGAGGCGCCCCCGTCGCTCGAGCCGGTATGCAGCGTGAGGTGCGTGAGGGCCTGGTCAAAGCGCAGCAGGGTGGTGCCGGAGCGCTGCGCGATCCACGCCGCCGGCTGCCCGTAGACACGGGCCACCACGCGCCAGCCCGTCGCGGCTGTGGGCGCGGTCACCAGCAGCGGCGGCGCGACGGGCGCGGGGGGCGTCACGGCACGCGTGGGCGTTGATGGCGCGGAGCTTGACGGCGCTGCGCCCTGCTGACCCGTGACTCCGCCCGCCACCGAGGCGCCGGGCGCCGGGCGCGCTTGCTGTGTCCCGTCCTGACCGCCGCACCCGCCGAGGCTCCCGCCGGCGACGACGAGCAGTGCGAGCAGCACGATCGGCGCGCTTTGCCGCGTGTGCCTGCGGTATCGCCGGCGATGCCGCCGATCACATCCGCGCGCGCCATCGACGGCGTCCGCCAGCCCGGCAGGACCCCGCATCTCCGGCTCTCGGACATCTCGTCCCACCAATGGCCACGATGCTAGCCCTGCCGAGCCCTCACCGAGCCACCCCGAGGCTCCGAACGCTCGCGCTCGAGCGAGCGGCGCGTACGCGCCCATGCGTCCCCCGGCCCGGGCCGGGGGCGTTCTGGCGCTTCTCGGGTCCGTCATACTGCGGCCGGTGATGGCGAACGCCACGCCGTTTACGCGCCAGGCCGAGCATCTGCTGCGCGCTCCGGGCCTGTTCAACTGGTCGACGGTTACCCTCCTGGCGCTGGTCGTCTACGTCTACGCCGTAGAGATCGAGCGGTCCAACTGGGACGCCGTGCTGACGGGGATCGCCTTCTGGCTCATGGACTGGGTCAACGAGATCATCAACGCGCTGGTCCTGCACTTCGACGGCCACGCCGCCCTGTGGACCGTGACCGGAACCAGCAGCTTCGTGATCCTGATCGGGCTGAACGTCGAGATCTCCCTCTTCTTTGCGATCAACGGCGTGATCTTCGCCAAGCTGCTGCCGGCCGACCGGAGCGTTCGGATCCTCGGCCTGCCCAATCGCTGGGCGCTTGCGCTCGGCCTCTCGCTGGTGTCCGTCGCCGTCGAGCTGCTGTTGCACGCCGACGGCGTCTTCCACTGGCACTACTGGTGGTGGAACGTGGCGAGCTTCCCCGTGATCGTCGTGTTCGGCTACCTGACCTTCTATGTCGTGGCCTTCTGGGTCCACGACATGCGGCCACGAGCGCGGCAACTGCAGGTGGTCGGCTCGCTGGCTGTGCTCAATCTCGTTGCCGGCATCGTGTTCGGACCGCTGCTGGGCTGGATCTGACGGACGTACGGCGCTCAGGCGGTCAGCCAGCGCTTCGGGTTCTCGACGAAGATCGTGCGGAAGGCCTCGTCGTCCATCACCCCCTGCTCGCGCAGCGCCGGGACGACCTCGTCGAAGACGAGCGTCATCGACCAGTTGCGGATCGCCCCCTGGCTCTCGAACACGGCAGCTGCCTCGGGTGGGAACCAGTCGATCGTGGCGCAGTAGTCCTGGGAGATCAGCACGCGCTCGGTGTGTCCGCGGCGCAGCAGCTCGGCAGCCGTCGCGTTGCGCGTCTCGATCGGCAGGAACATCTCAAGGCCATAGCGGTCCAGGCCGACGTAGACGCCCATGTCGATGAGCCGCTCGATGTACTCGACGTCGTCGGTGTCGCCGCAGTGGGCGATCTGCACGCGTGCGAGGTCGACCCCCTCCTGCTCGAAGATCTCGACCTGGCGGGGACCGGTGGCGACTGCGGGCATCGAGTGGGCCATGATCGGAGCGCCGGTCTGGACGCTCGCCCGGGCGACGGCGCGGTGGATCTTCTCGACGTTGTCTGTAACGCCGGGCGCATCGGCGGCGCACTTCAGGAAGGCCGCCCTTATGTCCGTCCCCTGGATCCCGCGCTGCAGGTCTGCGACGAAGTGCTCGGCCATCACGTCCACATCGCGGTTGGCGAAGTAGTTGGGCAGGTGATCGTAGCTGTAGATGCCGGTGCAGGCGAGGATGTGCACGCCCGTCTGATCGGCCACGCTCTTCATGAAGCGCACGTCGCGCCCGCCGAACATCGCGGTCGGATCGACGATCGTCTGCACGCCTCGTGACTTCGCCTCCCGGACGGCAGCCAGCGCGGAGTCCAGTTCCTCCTGCTCGTCATAACGATCGGGCCACTCGGCCGCGACCGCCTCGTCGCGAAAGCGGACGTGCTCGTGCGTCAGGATGACGCCCAGCTCGTCTGCGTCGACTGATCCGTTCACGGTCTGCAAGTTGGACATCGGCTCTCTCCTCGGGTTCGATCTGCTAGCGGAGCGGCTTGCCCCAGTCGGTCTGCTCGCGCAACTGCGCCTTCAGCACCTTGCCGGCCGGGTTGCGCGGCAGGGGGTCCTCGCGCACGGCGAGGTACTGCGGGACCTTGAAGTCCGCCAGGCGCCCGCGGCAATAGTCGAGGACGCCGTCGATGTCGAGGCTAGTCCCGGCCGCGGGCACGATAACCGCGCCCACCTTCTCGCCCATCATCTCGTCCGGAACTGCGAGGGCGGCCGCTTCGCCGACGCCGGGCGCGGCGGCGAGCGCGTTCTCGACCTCGAGCGAGTAGACGTTCTCGCCACCCCGGTTGATCATGTCCTTCTTGCGATCGACGATGTAGAGCAGGCCGTCGTCGTCGATGCGTGCCAGGTCACCGGTGTGCAGCCAGCCGTCCACGAACGTCTCGGCGGTGGCCTCGGGCTTGTTCCAGTAGCCCGAGACGACGTTCGGACCACGGACCAGCAGCTCCCCCACCCCGGTCTCGGGATCCGGCTCGTCCAGCGCCAGGTCGACCACCGGCAGCGCGAACCCGACGGAGTCGGCGTGCTCGGCGGCCTCCTCGTGGGGCAGGAACGAGGTCAGCGAGGAGGTCTCGGTCAGGCCGAACCCGTTCCCCACGCGGGCGCTTGGGAAGGCGTCCTTGATCTGATGCACGAGGCTCTGGGCGATCGGAGCGCCCCCGTAGGAGACCCAGCGGACACCGCTCACGTCGAGCGAGGGGAACTCCGGATGGCGTACGACGGCATGGTAAATGGCCGGCACCGCCACCAGCTGGTTGACGCCGTGCGAGCCGACCGCCAGGAAGAACCCCTCCAGGTCCAGGGGGCTCGAGAGGATCTCCACCCTGCCCCCGAACTCGAGCATCGGGATCAGCTGGCTGTTGGACCCGGTCACGTGAAACAGCGGAACAGAGACCAGCGTGGAGATCTCCGGGCCCTCCGAGCGGTCGGTGAACAGGCACCGGAACGCATTCTCGCTGTTCGCGGTGAAGTTGGCATGGGAGGTCATCGCCCCCTTTGGAAAGCCGGTGGTCCCGCTCGTGTAGAAGAGTGCCGCCAGATCATCCGGGCGCAAGTCCTCGACCGCGGTCGGCTCACCGTCGGGCATCGCGCCTCCCGGTGCGAACGTGAACCGCGCCCCTGAGTCCTCGACCACATAGTCCACCTCGTCCTCGGTGAAGCGTGTGTTCACCGGGACGGCGACCGCGCCCAAGAGCTGGATGCCGAAGAACGCGAGCACCCAGTCGATCCCGTTGGGCAGGCAGATGGCGACGCGATCGCCGCGGTCCACGCCGTGCTGCCGCAGACCCCCGGCCACGCATGCGGCCCGGTCCCAGAGCTCGCCATAGCTCAACGACCAGCCACCCACCTCCACGAGCGCGGTGGCCGCCGCATTCCGGTCGACGCTCGCTCGAAGCAGCGCCACCAGCGACTGCGGCCGGTCGAGGTAGCGAGCCACGCCCCCCGGGCCTCGCTCGACCCCCGTCTCATCAAATGGGTTACGCCCCCGGGGCGCAGCATGGACCACGACACCGCTCCTCTCCCGCCGTTATCCGGGAGCCTACGCATCAGCGCAGGTCGGCGGAGCGCCGTCCCTTGCCCTCGCTGCACCCGGGCCCGCGCTGGACCCGGGCCCGCGCTGGACCGGAGCGTCGATCGGCCCGACCGGCCCGCCCGCGGGCACGATCGCACCAGGGCCGGTGACGCTCGGCGCACCGGCGTGCAACGAGGCGCGCCTCGCTCTTGTGCGAGGATGGGCGCGTGAGCGCCTCCGAGCAGCCCGCCGTCCGCCTTCTGTCCGTCGATGAACTCGATGCTTCGCAGGTCACCGTCGTTGAGGAGACACCGCACGGTGCCCTGGCCGTCGGCATGCACTCGGGCAAGCCGTTCGCGCTGTCGAATCGCTGCCGGCACCTCTTCGCCTCGCTCGGCGAGGGTCAGGTGACCGACGACGGCTGCCTTCGGTGCCCGCGGCACGCGGCCCTCTACGACGTCGAGACGGGCAAGATGGTGCGTGGTCCGCAGGGCGCGTTCAAGCCGCTCGCCGGCGCAGTCAAGGCGACTGCGGGGGCCCGGTCGCTGAAGACCTTCCCCGTGGAGTTGCGTGACGGCGCAATCTGGCTGACCGCCTGATCGACAAGCCGATCCCACTCGCGAGGACCGGGTTCCCTGCGCGGAAGCCGGCTTCCCTGCACAACCCGGCGGGCGGACGCCGCGGCCGATCGACCGGGGCGTCTTCCAGGACCGGGGAAGGGCCTCGTCGGCTTGGCGCTCGCGCGTTCGGACTCGTGACTCCGACCGGCCCGCGGAACTCGCATCGTGCGGCGAAAACGTGCGCGACGAGCCTTCTCCCGCGCTCAGGATCACGCCTGAGCGATTACCCTCCGCTGTGCCTCTCGCGGCACTAGATAGCGGTGGAGATACGCATCATGCGCCCTCCACCGCCACTACACCGGAACCTCTGAAGCGGAGCTAGGCGATCGCTTACGCTGACCGTGGGACTGCATCCTGTCGGTCGAGAGCTCGTTCTCTCCCGCTCCAGTGGCTCCGTTCATGTAATACCACGGTTTGGGTCGATCGTGTCGCAGTAGCCGGTGCCCCATGCGCCGCCTGCTCAGGCGTTCGGCGAGCAGGGTCCCCGTCCTCGGTGGCGGTCGCCGGCTACCCCGCCGGAGACGCGCACGAACCCGCGTGAGCGGGCGCCCTGACGGCCGCCCCTCGGGCGCCGGCCCGGGCCCCGCATACGCATATCATCGTCGCGCCGGCAGTGGCTCGGCAAGCGTCCATGAACGAACACCGGGAGGCGACCGATGCAGTACGTGAACCTCGGCGCAACGGGCCTGCGCGTCTCGCGCGTCTGCCTGGGCATGATGAGCTTCGGAAACGACAGCGACAGGCCCTGGGTGCTCGACGAGGACGCCGCAGAGCCGATCGTGCGGGCTGCCGTCGAGGGCGGGATCACGTTCTTCGACACGGCCGACACCTACTCCGCCGGCGCGAGCGAGGTCGCCACCGGGCGCCTCGTGGGTCGGCTCCTCACGCGCGAGGAGGTGGTTATCGCCACCAAGGTGTTCATGCCGATGGCGCCCGGGGAGAACGGAGGTGGCCTCTCGCGCAAGCACATCCTCAGCGCGATCGACGCTTCGCTGAAGCGCCTGGGAATGGACTACGTCGACCTCTACCAGATCCACCGCTGGGACAACCGCACACCGATCGAGGAGACGATGCAGGCACTGCATGACGTCGTACGCGCGGGCAAGGCCCGCTACCTGGGGGCCAGCAGCATGTTCGCCTGGCAGTTCGCCAAGGCCCAGCATGTCGCCCGGCGCGACGGGCTGACGCCGTTCGCGTCGATGCAGAACCACTACAACCTCATCTATCGCGAGGAGGAGCGGGAGATGATCCCGCAATGCATCGATCAAGGGGTCGGGGTGATCCCGTGGAGCCCACTCGCACGGGGCGTGCTCGCGGGCAACCGCACGCGCGAGGGGGCACGGCTGACAGCCCGCGCCGACTCCGACCAGTTCACCGACTACCTCTACGCGCAGCCCACCGACTACGACGTGGTCGAGCGGGTGGCCGAGGTCGCAGCCGAGCGTGGCCTGCCCAGCGCACAGATCGCGCTGTCCTGGCTCTTGCACAAGCCGGGGGTCACGGCACCGATCGTGGGGGCGACCAAGCTCGACCACCTGCAGGACGCGCTGGCCGCCGAGCAGCTCGCGCTCAGCGAGCAGGAGATCTCGCGGCTGCAGGAGCCCTACCGGCCTCATCCCGTACTCGGCCATGGATAGGCGGTCTGCGGCGGCGAGGCAGGCCCCCGCGCCGGGGTGAGGGTCAGGGCAGGAGTCACGGTAACCGGGCGCCCGCCGGCCCGCCTTGGGGGCGCCGCGCCTGCCGCCCACGAGACGTGCTCGCTGCTCCCAATCCTCTTTTACAGAGGTCCCGATTTGAGTGAACCAAGGGGTACCAGCTCTCACGCGGGCCGTGACGCGCCTATGTGGTGCAGCGCTGCATGAGGAGTGCGCCACACCCTCCCAATCGGCCCGGGCACGGTGCACGCGACCGCACTGCCCCCTGAATGTCGCGCTGCCTCGCGCTGCCCAGCCGGCCCTCAGGGCAGCAGGAAGCGCCGCAGGGTGCGACGCGCCGCAGGCAGTCGCCTGCCGGCCTCGAGCTCGCGGATCGCGATCTCGGAGGTCATGGCGGCCAGGAGCCGGGCGGCGGTGGGCGCGTCGGGCCAGCCCATGGCCTTGAAGCTCGGGACGGCCGCTGATGCGAAGCGCTCGTGTCGAGCCGCCATCGATACCGTGAGCGACGGATCGGAGCGCGCCTCGAGCGTCAGTGCCTTGACCGCACGATCCTCCAGGCAGACGTCGAGGTAGGCTTCGGCTCCGCGCACGATCCGCTCAGCTCCGGCGGGCAACCCGCCCGTGGCATCCGTTACGGCTTCGATCACACGGGCGTGAAAGCGTGCGTGGAGCGCGTCCACGAACGCGGTGCGCTCGGCGAAGTGCACGTAGAAGGTGCCCTTCGCAACCCCGGCCTGTGCGACGACGCGGTTGACGCTCAGCCCCGTGAGCCCGTAGCGCTCGGCCACGCTCACGCCCGCATCGAGCAGCCTCTCGCGGGTGCCGTGGGCTGCGTGCGTGGCGGTGTCGATGTGCATCGCGAGAGCGTATATGACCGGTCGGTCATACGGTATGACCGACCGGTCAGTCATGTGCTAGGCTGCGCCCGCCCAGCAGGAGCCGGACCCCGTATCCAGCTGAGCACAGCCGTTCCAGTCCGACCGATCTCGACCCCGCCGTCCGACCGAGCTCGACCTTCACGTACCACTGAAGTCGACCGTTCCGGTGACCTGCCAGACAAGGAGCAAAGATGACCTACCTGGAGACGCGCACAGGACCCGTCGCCTACGATGAGCGGGGCACGGGTCAGCCGATCGTGCTGCTGCCGAGCGGCGCGCACGACCGACGCGACTTCGACGAGCTGCGCGTGCTGCTGCCGGCACGTTTTCGCTCGATGTCGCTCGACTGGCCGGGTCACGGTGAGTCACCCTCGGGCGAGGGCGTCGCGAGCGCGATGCGCTTCGCCGACATCGCCGAGGAGCTCGTCGAGCAGCTGGCCCCGACCGGTGCCGTGGTGGTGGGCAACTCGGTAGGCGGGTTCGCCGCGACACGTCTGGCGGTGCGCCGGCCGGAGCTGGTCCGGGGGCTCGTGATCGTAGACGGTGGCGGCTTTGCAGGCAGGCCTGCTCACGTGCGCGCGTTCTGCGCCCTGATGTCGCAGCGGTGGTTTCTGCGAGGCATCTATCCGTCGTTCTCGACCCGCTACATGCGCCCGCGCACGGCGGCGGACCGGCGTGCGCGCGAAGCAGGGGTCGCGACGACTCGCCGCGACCCCGGCCTGCGGGCCGTCACGGAGCTGTGGCGGTCGTTCGCCTCACCCGAGCATGACCTCCGAGACGATGCCGGTTCGATCACGGCGCCCACCCTGTTGATCTGGGGCCGCCGCGACCCGGTGATCCCGCTGAGGATCGGCGAGCGCATCGCGGGCAGCATCGCCGCAGCCGAGCTCGTGGTCCTGGATACCGGACACGTACCGCACACGACAGACCCAGAGGGCTTCGCCGCTGCGCTGGTTCCGTTCGCCGACGCGGCCTTCGGCCGCTCGCGCACCGAGGCGGCGGCGTGAGCGCGCGCAGATGTCCCGACGCGTCGGTGGTCGGGCGCCCACGGTCTCGCCGGCCGGGCCCGGCCAGCCGCGGAGAAGGGCCGGGAGGTGGGCTGGCTCAGTCGCCGGACTCGTACTTGAAAGAGACGTTCAGGCGCACGCGGTAGCCCGTCACCTGTCCGTCCTCGATCGTGACGTCCTGGCGAACGACCTCGGCGATGCGCAGATCACGCAGGGTCTTTGCGGCCACCTCGATCGCATTGCGGGTCGCTGCCTCCCATGATTCACCACTGACCCCGATCAGCTCGGTCACGCGGTAGACGCTCTCGGCCATGGTCTGCTCCTCTCTCGATTAACCAGGCCACGAGACTACTGCAGCTTGCGCGGCGCGAGGCACGAGCGCGCCCCTGCACCCTCCAGCGGGTAGGCTTTCCGCGCGACGATGACCGGACTTCTCGACTGATGTCAGACGACGAGGACTGGCGCCTACAGCTCGACCTCGAGGAGCCCGCCGATCTCGACGGGCTCGTGGGCCGCGTGCGTGGCGGCGAGAACGAGTTCGAACGCGACACGCGGAGAGCGCTGAGCGAGGATGTCGTGCTGACGCACGACGGCAGCCGCTTCTTCGCCTACGCGCCGAGCGCGAGCTCGCTCGAGGGCGCCCGCCGTGCGATCGAGTCGGTGCTGCGCGACGAGGGGCGCGAGGCCACGATCCGCGTAAGCCACTGGGACGAAGACCTGCGTTCCTGGCTTCAGACCGACCCTCCGCTGAGTGCGGCCGAGGAGGAGCAGGCGCGCGCTCTTGCCGAGGAGCATCTCCGCGAAGCGCGCGCCGAGGCGACCAGGCCGGAGACCCGGACGGTGGTCTGCGTGACCGGCAAGCTCGTACGCAAGTCGTTCGAGCAGCAGATGGTCGACTTCGCAGAGAGCCTCGGGCTGGAGTGCGTCGTCGTGGAGCACCCCCACCTGCTCTCCACCCAGGTCGCGTTCAAGGTGACCGGCGCGTCCAGCGACGTGCAGCAGTTCGCAAGCTACGCCAGCGTCCAGGCGCAGGCGGGCACCAGGATGGACCTGGGGTTCGTCACGTAGGCTCCCCTTGGCACCTGCGCGGTCACTCAGGCCCTCCCGACGCGGCCCCCTGGCTAACATTGCGGCTCGCCGGGGCCATGCGAATGGCTTCTCCCCCTAGAACAAGGAGTCCTCTGTGCCCACCCGCATCGTCTTTGCCGCACCGGGGATCAAGAGCGGCGTTCTGACGCAGGTCTTCCTCGAGGAGCCCGAGAACGTCTCCGAGGCGGTCGTTGCCAGCGGAGGCTCGCCGTTCACGCTGACAGCGAACACGAGTCGGCGGGAAACGGTCTGGATCAACCCGTCGCTCATCGCCTACTGGACCGCATACACGCCTTCGCGGAAACGGGCCGACGAGTACGCGTCGCCGGGCGGGCCCTAGACCGAAGCGCCGAGCAAGGGATTGAGCCGCCGGACCGGGCGAGCGCGTTCGACAGCGTGCCGCGTGGCCACGACGCGCCAGGGCTCAGACGCCTCGGGACCGCCGCGATCGGGTGAGCTCCGGCTAGCGGTCGTGGTCTGCGAGCGCCGCCGCGAACACGTCGTAGGCGGGCTGGTCGAACAACCAGAAACGCGCTTCCTCGATGGTCGGGTGATCCAGCAGGGCGGCGCGGGTGGCGGCGAGGGACACCTCGGCGGCCTGGGGAAGCGGATAGCCGTACACGCCGGTCGAGATGGCGGGGAACGCGATGCGATGGCAGTCGTGCGCGGCGGCAAGCTCCACCGCGCGCCGGTAGCAGGATGCGAGCAGCTCGGGCTCACGCTCCACGCCGCCGCGCCAGACCGGCCCCACGGCGTGGATGATGTGCTTGACGCCTCTCATGCGCCCCGCGCCGGTGAGCTTCGCATCGCCCGTCGCGCAGCCGCCGTGCAGCCGACACTCTTCGAGGATCTCCGGACCAGCCGCTCTGTGGATGGCGCCATCGACACCCGAGCCTCCCATGAGGCTGGAGTTGGCGGCATTGACGATCACGTCGGCTTCCGCGTCGCTCGTGATGTCGCCCAGATGCAGTGTCATGCTAGCCATGCGGGCCGCAGGCGAGATTGTACGCGACGAACACCGGGCGCCAGCAGGGCAGCGGCCGGCGAAGCTTGAGCAGGCCACGAGGCTAATCTCCGGCGATGCGAACCGGCGAGCTCGGCTTCTGGTGGCGTTCCGTGGGCGGCCCTCCTCGGCCACGCGCCCCGTTGCCCGGGCCGATTGAGGCAGACGTTGCGATCGTGGGCGCGGGCTACACCGGCCTGTGGACCGCCTACTACCTCAAGTCGGCGGAGCCGTCGCTGCGGGTCGTGGTCCTCGAGCGCGAGCTGGCAGGCTTCGGTGCGTCGGGACGCAACGGCGGCTGGGTCTCGGGCTTCTTCTCCGGCCCGGGACGCGTGTACGAACGGCGCGGTGGACGCCAGGGTCTAGCCGCGCTCCAGCGCGCGATGTTCCAGACCGTCGATGAGGTCGGTCGCGTGCTCGCCGCACACGACATCGACGCGGACTTCGTCAAGGGCGGCCACGTCGCGGTGGCGCTCGACGATGCTCAGGCCTTGCACCTGCGCGAGCGGGTGAGCCGCGCTCGCGAGCTCGGGCTCGACGAGCAGGATCTGCGAGAGCTGGATGCTCGCGAGCTCGAGCGGCGACTCGTGGTCGCGGGCGCACGCTGCGGGACCTTCTCGCCGCACGTCGCCCGCGTGCACCCGGCCAAGCTCCTCGTCGGCCTGGCGGCGGTGGTCGAGGGGCTCGGCGTGGCGATCTACGAGTCCACCCCGGTGATCGAGATACGCCCGCGTGAGGCGATCACCGCAGCCGGAACCGTAAGCGCCCGCTGGGTGGTTCGCGCCACAGAGGGGTACACGCCTGCGCTGCGCGGGCTCAAGCGGGCACTCGTTCCGATGAACAGCTCGATGACCATCACCGAGCCGCTTCCGCAGGAGGCCTGGGAGGAGATCGGCTGGGCCGGTCAGGAGGTGCTCGCCGACGGCGCGCACGTGCACGTCTACCTCCAGCGCACCGCGGACGGGCGCATCGCGATCGGCGGCCGCGGAGTGCCCTACCGCTTCGGCTCGCAGACTGACGGTTCGGGTGACACGGCTGCGCGGACCATCGTGAGCCTGCGGGAACGGCTCGTGAGCATGTTCCCGGCCGCCGCCGGGGTGGCTATCGAGCACGCCTGGTCGGGCGTGCTCGGCGTGCCCCGCGACTGGTGCATCTCCCTGCATGCAGATCCGCACTCGGGGCTCGCCTGGGCCGGCGGATACGTCGGCGAGGGGCTGGCCGCGGCGAACCTCGCGGGCCGGACGCTTCGCGACCTCCTGCTGGGTGATGCCAGCAGTCTCGCCGCGCTGCCCTGGGTGGGGCGCCGGCCTAGGCGATGGGAGCCCGAGCCCCTGCGCTGGGGCGCCATTCACGGTACCTACGCGCTCTATCGACAGGCTGACCGCATCGAGCATCGGACCGGCCGGCCCTCGCGCCTGGGGCGGCTGGTCGACGCCGCCTCTGGCCGCCGGTGAACAGCTCGCGAGCTCAGCGCTCGATCACGAGCTTCGTCCAACCGCGCTCGAGCAGCGCATCCGAAGCGTCGGCCCACGGTACGACGCGAGTGGTGACCCGCTCAGGGTGGAACACGCCGGTGGCCGCCAACTCGAGCACGACCGGCATCGCCTCGCGCGCGTGGGCGCGGCCGGTCTTGAAGGTGATCCCTCTGGTGTACATCTCGAGCAGCGGCAGCGACGGCTGCTCGCCGAAGTAGATCGCGGTGCTCGTGCACACCCCGTCCGGTGCGGTCGAGCGCAAAGCCAGCGCGAGCCCCGCGGGATCGGCGCTCGAGTCCACGGTGATCGGGAAGGGTCCAAGACGCTTGGGCGGATCGGCGAGCGTCTCCGCGCCGAGCGCGGCGGCCGTGCGGCGCCGCTCGGCATCGGCGTCCACGTACAGCACCTTCTCTGAGCCGAGCGCGGCGGCGAGCGCGGCGGCGTACAGACCGATCGAGCCGGGGCCGGCGCCGCCGACGACGAGCACCGGCGCGCCCGGGTCCTCGGCCAGCGGTGGTCCGACGGCCCGCCACGCGTCGCTGATGTTGTCAGACGCGCTGGCCACGGTGGCGGGCTCGAGGCCGGCGGGCACCGGCACGAGCATGTGGTCGGCGTAGGGAACGCAGACGAGATCCGACAGGAAGCCGCCCCACTGCTCCACGGCGGGGCCGAAGCCATAGGTCGACATGAAGGCGACGCTTACGCAGTTTCCGCTGTGGCCGCGCCTGCACGGCTCGCATGCGCCGCAGGAGATCTGGAAGGGAACGCTGACGAGCTCGCCGGGCCGCACGGAGGTGACCGCGTCGCCGATGTCCACCACCTCGGCAACGCACTCGTGGCCGATCGGGAACGGCGGCGGAAAGGGCGATTCGCCGCCGATGATGATCCCGTCGAGGTCGCATGTGGCCACGGCCCTCGGGCGGAGGATGGCGGCGCCGTCAGAGTCGAGCCTCGGCTCGGGCGCGTCGCGCCATTGCAGCTCGTTCGCGGCCGTGTAGGTGAGCGCGCGCACGACGGGCAACCCCAGCTCAAAGGCCGCGAAGGAAATCGAGCAGCGCGGCATTGACCGCCTGCGGCGCCTGCTGCTGCACCCAGTGTCCCGCCTCGGGGACGACCACCTCGGCCCGCAGGTCGGACACCCAGCCGCGCATCGCCTCGGCTGGGGCGAAGCGACGCACCGGGTCGCGCTCGCCGGTGAGGAACAGGGCCGGCTGCTCCACGCGGCGGTCGGCGACCGCTGCGGTGAGCTCCCAGTTGCGGTCCATGTTGCGATACCAGTTCAGGCCGCCGGTGAACCCCGTCCGCTCGAAGGCCTCGATGTAGACCTCCAACTCGGGCTCGGACAGCCACGGCGGGCGCTCGGGCGCCGGGCCGTCCTCATCGGCCCAGCGCGCCGTCCACGGGCGCGAGGTCGTCAGTGTCCGGCGCACGTCGCGGGCCAGGGCCGCGTCGGCCACGCCGGGCTGCTGGAACCACACGATGTAGAAGTCCTCCCCGAAGCGACGGCGCATGATGGCGATCGGCGGCGCGGGTGCCCGCGGCACGAACGGGACGCTCAGCCCCGCCACGGCGCGCACGCGCTCGGGATGAAGGACGGCGAGCTG
>Ga0209048_10001693_pt1 | contig 22384 bp, 22 predicted proteins | sample FrelakmetCRP12CR_FD_187146 | JGI IMG/M metagenome (GOLD analysis project Ga0209048, IMG submission 187146) | Freshwater lake sediment microbial communities from the University of Notre Dame, USA, for methane emissions studies - CRP12 CR (SPAdes)... | ecosystem: Environmental > Aquatic >... | reverse complement strand
CCCGCTATACCGTCCGGGTGCGTTCCGGCACGGCCCTGTTGTGCCCCTGGTTGTGCCGCAGTGAGGGTCCGATTTTACTCTCCCCGTCAGGGCGCCATTGTACGTTGCGCCTTTAGGGCCTCATTTTATTTGGGGGCGCAGCGCGCAAAATTCTACACCAATCGCACTACAGAAACGCGCGTTTCGATTGACCAGTGCTTTGATATTGGGCTATTTTTAGCGCTTTTTGTTCCACGCTTGCAGATTTTGTGCCCATGCGCGCTTGCATGGCCTTGCCGTTCCACTCATTGTCATTAAACTTGTTTTGGATTCCATGGCCCAGCAACCGGGTAAACCCGCTCCCACGGACAGTGCGTCTGCAGAGCCCGTAGCGACTAGCTTCGAGGCCGCTCTGGCAGAACTCGAAACCATCGTGGCTCGGATGGAATCGGGGGAGCTGCCGCTGGAACAGTCGCTGGCTGCTTACAAACGCGGTGCGCAGCTTTTGCAGTTCTGTCAGGCGGCTCTGCAGGACGCGCAGCAGCAAGTTCGGATTCTGGAGGCCGGCCTTCTGCAGGAGTTTCCCATCGGCGAAAGTAGTGATGAGTGATTTCGCGGGCTGGATGCGCATACGTCAGGAGCGCGTCGAACGTGTACTCGAGGCATTGCTTCCCCCGGGCGCTTTGTCACCGACACGGTTGCACGAAGCCATGCGCTATGCCGTCCTTGGAGGCGGCAAGCGAGTGCGGCCATTGCTGGCGTTTGCAGCCGGCGAACTCGCGAGCGCGGATCCACAGCGGGTTGAACGTGCTGCTGCTGCAGTCGAACTGATTCACGTTTACTCATTGGTTCACGACGATCTGCCCTGCATGGACGACGATGTCCTGCGCCGGGGCAGACCGACGTGTCACATTGCATTCGATGAGGCCACCGCCCTGTTGGTGGGAGATGCACTCCAGACCTTGGCTTTTCACGTACTGGCGGAGCAACCGCTTGCGCCGGACGCGTCGACCCAGCTCGACATGGTTCGCATTCTCGCGAGTGCCGCAGGCTCGCGCGGAATGGCGGGTGGCCAGGCTATCGACTTGGAAAGCACCGGCCGAGAACTCAGCCTGCCCGAGCTGGAGATCATGCACATTCACAAGACTGGCGAATTGATCCGCGCAGCCACATTGCTCGGCGCGCGCTCCGGCGATGGACTAAGCGCCGCCGAAATCGAACGACTGGACCGTTTCTCCAAGTTCGCGGGGCTTGCCTTCCAAGTGATCGATGATGTGCTGGACGCCGAATCCGACACTGCAACATTGGGTAAGACGGCGGGCAAGGATGCACAACGGAATAAGCCGACATACGTAAGCCTGCTGGGCGCATCGCGCGCGCGCGCCTTCGCGGAGGAACTGCGCGGCCAAGCGTTGCAGGCATTGGACGTCTTCGCTGACCGCGCGCAACGACTGCGCCAGTTGATCGATTTCATCGTACTGCGCATTCACTGAAGAAGGCGGCAAACCCAATCACCATGTTCGAACTACTCGAAGCCATCAACGACCCTGCGGATTTGCGCAAGCTGGATCGCAGACAATTGCCGCGACTTGCAGCTGAGATGCGTCAATTCCTGATCGAGTCAGTGTCGCGCACCGGTGGACACCTGTCGTCCAACCTGGGGACGGTAGAGTTGACCATCGCTTTGCACTACGTGTTCCACACACCGGATGACCGGTTGGTCTGGGATGTTGGACATCAGACCTACGCTCACAAAATCCTGACCGGTCGACGTACGGCAATGGCGGGCTTGCGCAGCTTCGGTGGCATCGCGGGTTTTCCGCGCCGAGTGGAGAGTCCCTACGATACGTTCGGGACGGCCCACTCCAGCACCTCCATCAGTGCGGCGCTCGGTATGGCAGTTGCCGCACGGCGGACCGGTGCCCAACGCAGCGTCATCGCGATCATCGGCGACGGCGCAATGACCGCTGGTATGGCCTTCGAGGCCCTTAACAATGCTGGGGCGATGGATGCCAATCTACTGGTTGTCCTCAACGACAACGACATGTCTATCTCGGAGAATGTCGGCGCCCTGAGCAACTACTTGGCGCGACTCATGTCCGGGCGATTCTATGCGGCTGCGCGCAAGGCTGGAGAGAAAGTCCTCTCCGTTCTGCCGCCAGTGCTCGATTTCGCGCGCCGCGCCGAGGAACACATGAAGGGGATGGTCACCCCGGGGACACTGTTCGAAGAGTTCGGCTTCAACTATATCGGGCCGATCGACGGTCACGACCTGGATGTGCTGGTGCCCACGCTTGCCAACCTGCGTGTGCTGGGTGGACCGCAGTTCCTCCACGTGGTTACGCGTAAGGGCAAGGGTTATAAATTTGCCGAGGATGATCCGATCCTCTACCACGGGGTGACCAAATTCGACCCCGAGATCGGCATTCAACCTAAACCCCCGTCCAAGCCGACTTACACACAGATATTCGGCGACTGGCTCTGCGACATGGCCGCACTGGACGAGCGGCTGATCGCCATTACCCCGGCAATGCGGGAGGGCTCGGGCCTGGTGCGGTTTTCCCAGGAGTACCCGGACCGCTATTTCGACGTCGGTATCGCCGAGCAACATGCGCTGACCTTTGCCGCGGGCCTGGCCTGCGACGGTCTGAAGCCGGTGGTAGCTATTTACTCCACGTTCCTGCAGCGGGCATACGACCAGTTGATCCACGATGTGGCAATTCAAAATCTGCCAGTCGTATTTGCGATCGATCGGGGTGGTTTGGTCGGTGCGGATGGACCAACGCATCACGGGGCTTTCGATCTGTCCTATCTGACCTGCATCCCCAACTTGGTGGTCATGACACCGAGTGACGAGAACGAATGCCGACAGATGCTGTATACGGCATTCCAGCTCGACCAACCTGCTGCTGTGCGCTATCCGCGCGGGTCTGGCCCCGGCGTTCCTACGCAGACGCAGATGCAGGCCTTTCCCTTGGGCAGAGGGGAGATTCGCCGCCGCGGGCGACGTGTGGCATTGCTTGCCTTCGGTAGCATGCTCAGGCCGGCTCTGGAGGCGGCCGAGCACATCGACGCTACCGTGGCGAACATGCGCTTCGTCAAGCCGCTGGATGCCGATCTGGTGCGGGAGCTGGCGCTAAGTCATGACCTACTGGTCACCATAGAGGAGAACGCCGTGACTGGAGGGGCGGGAAGCGCAGTTGCTGCTGAACTTGCCGGGCAGGGCTTGTCGGTGTCGATGCTTCACCTCGGCTTGCCCGATCGCTTTGTGGAGCACGGCGATCCTGCAATTGAGCTGAAGGACGTGGGGCTGGACACCGAAGGTCTCCTTGCCTCCATTCGCCGGCGTTTACCCGACTAGTTTACTCGGATAAGAGCAGCAACTATAATTACTACAGTGCCCCAAACGCAAGGACCCTGGTAAATGAACGATCCGCGCGGCTTTGCAATGCCGGATGTACAGAGCTCGGCTGATACGCGGCGGCTGGCGATAGATCGTGTCGGCATCAAGGCCATCCGCCACCCCGTCAAGATCGGCGACAAGAGCGGCGGAGTGCAGCACACGGTAGCGGTGTTCAACATGTACGTGCACCTGCCGCATGACTTCAAGGGCACGCACATGTCTCGCTTCGTCGAGATCCTCAATACCCACGAACGCGAGATCTCAGTGGAGTCCTTCGAGAACATTCTGCGCGAGATGGTCGAGCGCCTCGAAGCGAAGTCCGGCCGGATCGAAATGACCTTTCCCTATTTCATCAACAAGTCTGCTCCCGTGTCGGGTGTCCAGAGCCTGCTGGACTACGATGTAACTCTGGTTGGTGAGATCGAGGACGGCGCCTATCGCCTGACCATGAAGGTGGTGGTTCCTGTTACCAGCTTGTGCCCCTGCTCCAAGGGTATCTCGGACTATGGCGCGCATAACCAGCGCTCACACGTGACATTGACTGCCCGCACGAGGGGTTTCGTCTGGATAGAGGATATCGCCCGCGTCTGCGAAGAGCAGGCCTCCAGCGAGCTTTACAGTTTGCTCAAGCGCCCGGACGAGAAGTACGTTACCGAGCGTGCCTATGACAATCCCAAATTCGTCGAGGACATGGTGCGCGACATCGCTGCCGTGCTCAATGCCGACGAGCGTATCGAAGCGTACGTAGTGGAGGCGGAGAATTTCGAATCGATTCACAACCACTCGGCTTACGCCTGCATCGAGCGCGACAAGGGTAAGGAATAGAGCGGCAGGTCAGTACCGTTTGACCAGGGTCAGATCATCGCCTTGACGCATCATCTCCAGGCGGTTCAGGAAGCTCATGCCCAGCAGTACCCAGGGCAAGTCCGCTTCGTGCACCAAAGCGTCGACGTTAGTCAGGGAAATGTCGCCTACCTTCACGCTGTCGAGCTTGACTCGATAGACCCTCGCCGTGCCGTTGGCGGTGCGCGAAACCCCCTGTTCCCCCGCGAGATAGTTGAGGCCGATACGTCGGGCATCCCCCACGCCCATGGAAACCATGGTTGCGCCGGTGTCCACCAGAAACTGCACGGTTGCCCCGTTGATGGTGCCGGTCGTGACAAAGTGACCGCGGGAGTCTGCGATAAGGGTTACCCGACTGGCTCCGCTGTTGCCGCTGGCACGACCCCCGAGGTTGTTGGTGCCAAGGATGAGGGTTTGTCGCTTACCGTTGATTTCCACGATCGCGGATTCCGGCGTGGCCTTGATCAGACGCGCGCCGTTGGACAAGGTCTCACCCTCTCGTACCACCTTCGGCTTTGCGTTGTTGCCGATTAGCACTACGGCACGACCTTGAGACAGGCCTACCACGGTGATCTCATCGTCCTGTGCGAGCGTCCACGAACTCACCAGGAGCAGCGTAAGTAGCAGCGCCCGGGGAACTGACCTAAACTCGCGGCTGGTCGTAAAAATCATATCCTTTCACCAATGAATCCAGTCGCTATCTTTCGCCACAGTCCCACTGAAGGTCCAGGCTATCTCGCAACCTACCTTGATCGGCAGGGTATCCCATGGTGCTTGGTCAAATTGGATGAGGGCGAGCCGGTACCCGAACGGCCAGAAGTATTCAGCGGCTTGGTGATGATGGGTGGTCCGATGAGCGTCAACGATGCTCTCCCCTGGATACCGCCGCTGCTATGTCTGATCCGATCAGCCGTCGCAAAAGATGTGCCTGTGCTTGGGCATTGTCTGGGAGGACAACTCATGTCAAAGGCCCTGGGTGGAACAGTATCCCGTGCACCGGTCAAGGAGATCGGTTGGGGGGAAGTCCAAGTCGTTGCGGGTGTGGCTGCCACGCAGTGGTTTGGGGCGGGGCAGGAGCGTCTGAAGGCTTTCCATTGGCATGGCGAAACGTTCACCATCCCGATAGGCGCGGAGCGCGTCCTGGCCAGCCCATGGTGCGATAACCAAGGCTTCGTGCTGGGACCGCACCTCGGACTGCAATGCCACATCGAGATGACCGAGGAATTGGTGAAGAGTTGGTGCGAGACGGGCCAGCGTGAAATCCAGCACAGCCACAGTCCTGCCGTACAACCGGTGGACGAAATCCTGCAGGAATTGGAGGCACGCGTCGCGGCCCTTCACTCCACTGCCGATGGGGTCTACACCCGTTGGATTCGCGGGCTCCTCTACTAGTCCCTGAAGTTCTGGTATTGCAGCGGGAAATCGGTAATCGATTTGCGCACGAGCTGGATGGCATCCTGCAGCATGTCCTTCTTTGCTCCCGACACGCGCACGGCATCGCCCTGAATACTCGCCTGAACTTTGAGTTTACTGTCCTTGAGTAGCTTGACCAGCTTCTTGCCTAGCTCCTGATCCACGCCGGTGCGCACGGTAATGATCTGCTTGATCTTGTCGCCGCTGATCTTCTCGATCTTTTCCCGCTTCAGCGTGCGCACGTCGACGCTGCGCTTGGCGAGTTTAGTGGTCAAGACGTCGTAACCTTGGCCGAGCTTGAACTCGTCGTCGGCGTAGAGGGTAAGTTGCGTGTCCTCTTGCTCGACGCGGGCGTCAGATCCTTTAAAGTCGAACCGAGTACTGATCTCCTTGTTCGTCTGATCTACCGCATTACGCAGCTCCACGCGGTTCACATCGGAAACAATATCGAAACTGGGCATGAGCTTTCACTCACGAGCCGCTCAAACGGAGCGTGAAGGACGTAATGGGTAAACCGGTGCCGTCGTCGAACTCGTTCGCCGTCTCGATGGCATGCCGCGCCAGTTCCTCGGCACTACGGCCCTTCAGGTCGTATGCGGAGTAAAGAGCGCCAAGGGCATAGTCGCTGCCGCTTCCATAAGCGTAGAAGCGGGAGAATTCCTGTACCGTGCGGTGACCCGACACGCCGAAAATGCCACGCGGGTTCGCGATCAGGACGTCCATGCGCGAGGATTCGAGCGCATCCTCCTTGTCCTCTTCAGGCATCAGAAAGTAGCGTTCCTTGAGAGCGGAGTGCAGCCGGTTCCACGTGCGAAATATTTCCGGCGTCGTGGAGAGCCGGACGTCGGTCGCGCTCTCGAAATAGTCCTTGAGCACCATCTTGAACGTAGCCGAGCCGGTGATCGCGAGGTAACTGTCTCCGACGCGCAGGATCTTCTCGTGGTTGGTGATGTATGCGGCGCTTTCCTTGGCAGAGCCCCATTTCGTGAGCGTGTCCGCAGCGATGGCCGCTATACCATCCTTCTTCACCACGGCAATGGTGGTCATTTTCGTCCCTGCTTGGCCGCGATGCGCATGCGCAGAGCATTGAGCCGGATGAAGCCTTCTGCGTCCTTCTGATTGTAGGCGCCGCGATCGTCCTCGAATGTCGCGATGCTGGTGTCGAACAGCGAATCGGACTTGGAGTCGCGGCCCGCGACGATCACATTGCCCTTGTAGAGCTTGAGCCGGACCCAGCCGTTCACGTTGACCTGGGATGCGTCGATCATCTGTTGCAGCATGCGCCGCTCGGGGCTCCACCAGTATCCGTTGTAGATGAGCGAGGCGTAGCGCGGCATCAACTCGTCTTTCAGATGCGCTACTTCCCGATCCAGCGTGATGGATTCGATTGCTCGATGCGCCTTGAGCATGATGGTGCCGCCGGGGGTTTCGTAGCATCCGCGCGATTTCATGCCGACGTAGCGATTCTCCACCAGATCAAGGCGCCCGATGCCGTGCTTGCCACCCAGTCGATTGAGTTCAGTCAGTACTTGTGCGGCCGTGAGGCGCTTGCCATTTACGCCGACAATGTCCCCCTTTTCATACTCGAGTTCGAGGTATTCGGACTGGTCGGGTGCCCGCTCGGGTGACACTGTCCAGCGCCACATGTCTTCTTCCGGCTCTTGTGCCGGATCCTCCAGTGCCCGACCCTCGAAAGAGATATGCAGCAAGTTGGCGTCCATGCTGTAGGGGCTGCCACCTTCCTTGTGCTTCATCTCGATGGGTATGCCGTGGGTCTGCGCATAGGCGAGGAGGCGTTCCCGCGAGGTCAGATCCCACTCTCGCCAGGGTGCTATGACATGGATGTCGGGCTGCAACGCGTAGTAACCGAGCTCGAAGCGCACCTGATCGTTGCCTTTGCCCGTGGCGCCGTGCGACACCGCATCGGCCTTCGTCTGCCGTGCGATCTCGATCTGACGTTTGGCGATCAGAGGCCGTGCAATGCTGGTTCCGAGCAGATATTCACCCTCGTAGATCGTATTGGCGCGGAACATCGGGAATACGAAGTCCCGCACGAATTCCTCGCGCAAGTCATCGATGAAGATTTCCTTCACGCCGAACTTCTGCGCCTTGGCGCGGGCCGGTTCCAGTTCCTCTCCTTGCCCGATGTCGGCGGTGAATGTGACCACTTCGCACCGATAGACGTCCTGCAGCCACTTCAGTATGACCGAGGTATCCAGCCCGCCCGAATAGGCAAGCACCACCTTCTTGATTGCGCTCATTGCCTTCGTCACGCTTATTTAGTTGTGGAAATCATGTCTTGTTGGGATCGCCATCATCTTCCTCGGGCTCCGCGTCACCCTCGTACACGCCGTCGTTCCATTCACCGATGAAGACCTTGCCGTCGGGGCGATGGAACTGGCCCTGGCCATTGGGTTTGCCGTTCTTCCATCCGCCTTCGTACCAGCTGCCATCCGGCCCATCGTAGCGTCCGCTGCCTTCCTGGATGCTGTCTTTCCAGTCGCCGTCGTACTTCCCACCGTCGGACTTGGTCAGGACTCCCTTACCATCGGCCCAGCCTAATTTAAGTTGACCCTCGTAGCGGTCGTCTTCTTTGCCGTTGAGGAACCATTGCAGTATTCCTTGCCCGTCGGCGAAGCCATTCTTGCATGGGCCTGTCCACGTGATCGACTCACCTGCTCTGGGAAAGGGGTTGGCGACCTTACAGCCGCGCTTGTCGGCAATCCATTCTGTTTCATCCGCTGACGCCAATCGAGCGCCAAGCGTCAAAGCTGCAGCAGCGAACAACAAAGCCGCAAAGAGATAGCGCAAAGCCGATTTCATTTAGCCGATCCTCTTAGAGGTTGATGTGGTGACAGGCTTCATGCTCAGCGCACTGGAGCTGAGCGGTCGGAGTTGAGGGTGCTTGCGTAACGGACCCAGCTACTGCTTTTTGGGATCGACGAATTTGCCGTTCTTCCACTCCCCGGTGACTACATCGCCGGCGGTGTCGCGATACGTTCCGGGGCCATCCTGCTTGCCGGCAGTCCAGCCGCCCACGAAACTGCTTCCGTCGGGCGCGTTGTATTTGCCGTATCCATCGGGTTTGCCGTCCACCCAGTCGCCGTCGTATATCGCGCCATCGGTTGTGCTCAATTTGCCCCGGCCGGAAATTACGCCTTGCTTGAGGTCACCTTCATAGCGAGAGCCCTCTTTGCCATCGATCGAAAACTGCAATATCCCAGTGCCGTCCGCGATCCCGTTTGGGCAGGGTCCGGACCATGCTACGGTCTCGTTGGGCTTGGGGTTGGGGTTGGCGATCTTGCAGCCTTTGGTATCCTTGATCCACCCCGCCTCCGTGGCCGCCTTATCGTCGGCAGTGGCGGACACCCCCCATACCAACAGGCAGCCAAGTAACGGCAGTGCAAAACGCGGTCTTGAACTCATAGTCGAACCTCCTGCGATTGGGACCGCCATCGACGCGGTAAGTTGCCGGAGGTCAAGAATCGACCTTGCCGAGTAACAGGAATTCCATCAGAGCCTTCTGTGTGTGCAGGCGATTTTCCGCCTCTTCCCACACTATGCTCTGCGGGCCGTCGATGACCGCGGCCTCGACCTCTTCTCCACGATGGGCCGGCAGGCAATGCATGAACAGGGCGTCCGGTTTGGCGAGCCGCATCATATCGGCATCGACTCGATATTCGGCGAACTTGCGCTTGCGCTCCTCGGCCTCATCCTCGAACCCCATGCTGGTCCAGACATCCGTGGTGACGAGGTCGGCCTGCGCTACCGCCGCATGCGGGTCTTTGAAGCATTCCAAGTGCATGCTGCGGAAGCCCTCTCCCCGAGCGGCTTCCAGCTCATAACCCGGCGGCGTCGACACATGGAAATTGAAGTCGAAGATCTTTGCCGCCTGCAGCCAGGTATTACAGACATTGTTGGAGTCTCCTACCCACGCGACGGTCTTGCCGCGAATGGGGCCACGCTGCTCGATGTAGGTGAAGACGTCAGCCAGAATCTGGCAGGGATGATATTCGTCTGTCAGACCGTTGATCACCGGGACGCGTGAATGGGCCGCGAAACGCTCGACGATGTCTTGCTCGAATGTCCGAATCATGACGAGGTCGACCATGCGCGAGATGACCTCGGCCACGTCCTCGATGGGTTCGCCGCGCCCGAGCTGCGTGTCGCGCGTGCTCAGGAACATCGCGTTGCCGCCCAGTTGGGCCATACCGGCCTCGAACGATACGCGGGTCCGGGTCGAGTTCTTCTCGAATATCATCGCCAGGGTACGTCCCGTGAGCGGCTGGTACAGGGTGCCCTGACGTTGTCGCGCCTTGAGCTCGACGGTGCGCCCGAACAGGTGCTCGAGTTCCGCTAGCGTGAAGTCCTTGAGTTGCAGGAAGTGTCTGGCCGTGCCCATGGTGCCCTGTCCATCAACCAGCCACGGCCGCCGACTCCGTCACGAAATCGTGGATCAGGCCGCTCAGGGCCTCGATCAGTTGCACCGCCTCGGGGGGCTGCATGATGAGGGGAGGGAGTAGCCGCACCACCGTATCCGCGGTCACATTGATAAGCAGACCCCGGCCGAGTGCAGACTGCACCAAATCACCACACGGTCGATCGAGCTCGATTCCCACCATCAGGCCCTTGCCGCGAATCTGCTTGACCGCCGAATGCCCGGTGAATCGCTCGCGCAGGCTGGTCCGGATCAGATCCCCGATCCGAGTCGCGTTGTCGAGTAATCCTTCCTCCGCAATGATCTGCAGCGTGGTGTATGCGGCCGTGGTGGCGAGCGGATTCCCGCCGAACGTGGAGCCGTGACTGCCAGGCTTGAACACCGTCGCAGCCGAGCCGGCCGCAAGGCATGCCCCGATGGGCAGTCCATTGCCCAGCCCCTTGGCGAGCGTCATTACGTCCGGCTTGATGCCGACATGCTGATGCGCAAACCACTTGCCGGTGCGGCCGACACCGCTTTGGACCTCATCGAGCATCAGCAGCCAGCCCTGGCTGTCGCAGACCTGACGCAGGTGCGTCAAATAACCGTCGTCGGGGACATTGATGCCACTCTCGCCCTGAATCGGCTCCACCAATACGGCGACCACGTTCTTGTTGTTCGCGGCGACTGTGGCGAGTGCATCCCTGTCGTTGTATGGCACCCTTGCAAAGCCGGTGAGCAGTGGCTCGAAGCCGGCCTGAACCTTCCGGCTTCCGGTTGCGGACAGGGTTGCGATCGTGCGACCGTGAAAGGCCCTCTCCATCACGACCACGGTCGGATATTCGATCCCCTTATAGTGGCCGAAGAGGCGGGCAATCTTGATGGCCGCTTCGTTGGCTTCGCATCCCGAATTGCAGAAAAACGCGGTGTCCATCGCCGCGAGGTCGCATAGCCAGTCGGCTAGCCGCTCCTGTTCGGGGATCTGATACAGATTCGATGCATGGATGACGCGTCCCGCCTGCGCAGCGATGGCCTGCACCAGGCGCGGGTGGGCATGTCCGACCCCGGACACGGCAATGCCGCTCAGGGCGTCCAGATAGCGCTTGCCCTGGGTGTCCCAAAGCCACACACCCTCGCCCCGCTCGAAAGCCACCGGGAGACGGCCATACGTATTCATTAAATGGGTCATGCGAAGGCGCGGTTCCAAAACAACGGGCTAGATCCCACAAAGCAAAACGGCGGCATCAGCCGCCGTGCAATCCGAGCTAAAAGCTTAACTACACTTGCATTTCTATCTCAAACCAGGGCTGTATGCAAGGGGATTTTGGCCCGCTTCGTGAGCGAATACAGCCTAGGCCTTGAGGCGCTTGAGGCCCTTCTCGTCACCCGGGGTAAGCACACGCACGCATGGCATGTAGCCGTCGTAAACGATTCCGTGCAGTTCTATCCGTTTGGGGCTGCGCAATAGGCCCGCCAGATACTGGAGAATGTCCTGGGTGATCACCTGGCCTGGAACCAGCACTGGAATACCGGGTGGATAGGGCGTGATCTGGTCGGCTGCGACTTTGCCGTTCATGGCCTGGTTCAGCTTGTCCTGCTCGTCCAGGATGGGCATGGCTTGACCACCGCAATAGAACGCATCGCGCGGTAGAAACTTCAAAGTCGTGAAACCGGGAATCTCGGGCGTGCGATATAGGCGGCGTGGTGCTCGTCGCTCGCGGGCGATTCGCATCAGTGCGTCGTACAGGCGCGATACCTTGCTGCGCGTCGTTCCAATTGTCAGCAGCAGCGAGAGCGTGTTGAAGGTGGATTTCTCGACTTGAATGTTGTAGCGCTCGAACAGCTCGTGCTGCAATTCATCCACCGTGTAGCCGCACTCCGAGATATCGACGGTGACCTTGGTGGGGTCCAGCTTCACGTTATCGTGGCGCACTTCCTCGGGTAGCAAGTCCTCCAGCTCGAGGACTCGAAACACACCCGTCGAGTTGATCTGCTGACGCAGTTCCTGAGCCAGTGACAACGTGCGAGCGAGGAGCTTGTAGCCCTCCATCACTGCTTGCTTCCGCGCCACGTCCAGGCTCGCGATCATGCTGTACTGCGGGCTGGTGGAAGTGTGCATGTTGAAGTTTTCCCGGAAGATGTGCTCGTTGAAATCCGGGTCGTTCACGTGAATCATGCTGGCTTGGGAGAACGCCGAAAGGACTTTGTGCGTGCTCTGGGTTGCATAGTCCGCCCCCGCCTCCAAGGCCGTCGGCCGAAAGGACGGATGGAAACGGGCGAAACCGTACCAGGCCTCATCCACCACCACTTTGATGCCCTTGGCGTGGGCTGCCTCGATGATCGGCGCGAGGTCGTAGCGGAAACCGTCGTAGGTACAGGAAGTCAGCACCAACGCCTCGGCGTCCGAATGCTCGTCGATCGCTCGGAGCAGAGTCTTTTTGGGGATGGGCCCGAAGATTCCGTACTTCTTGTTGACTGAGGAATCGAGGTACACCGGATGGGCGCCCGACAGCACCACCCCGTGATGCACTGACTTGTGACAGTTACGGTCCAGAAGCAGTTTCTCGCCCGGGGCGATCAGAGTCTGAAAGATGACCTTGTTGCCCGTGGAAGTGCCATTGGTCGCAAAGAAGGTGCGGCGTGCGCCAAATGCCTTAGCGGCGATCTTCTGTGCCTCGAGGATGACGCCCGTGGGTTCCATCAGCGAGTCCAGCATCGGCACCGACACCGACAAATCGGCGTCGAAGATATGCTCTCCCATGAACTCGTAAAAATCGCTCACCCAAGGGCTGTCGCGCAAGCTATCGCCGGAGGAATGTCCGGGAGTGTGCCAGGCATCTTTGGCCGCGAGCACATAGCTCTTCAGAGCGTCGTAAAATGGTGTGTCCGTCTTTTCCTGCAACTGGGCATTGAGAATACGGTAGATGCCTCGATAGTCGCGCTCTTCGCGGTAGAAATAGCCATCCACCGCCTCGGAGAAGAGCGCGTCGACCACTTCGTCCTCCTGCTCTTGCGCGATCAGGATGTAAACATCGAGCTCCGGGCGAAAGCGGGTGATCCGCTGCACCAGTTCCAAGGCGGACATCTGCAGCATGCGAGAGCCGCTGGCGCCGTTGTTCTTCAGGGTGTACAGAGTGTCGTCGACGATCACTGCCTGGATGTCGCCGTCTTCCTCGATCGCCTTGAGTGCATCGCGCGCCGTGGTCATCCCGGTGAAAACGATGCCCAAGGGGTTGTCCAGGCTCTTGGCTGCCGCGTTGAGACCTTTGATGAACTCCTTCAGCACCAAAGTCTCGTCGTTGATGACGAGTATTCGCGAGAGCGGTTTTCGCATGCTAAGACCCCTATCCATCGGCGCGTCCCAAGTGCATTACTCAGCAGGGAACTGCGCGAACTCTGGTACTATAAGTCGTCACGCCAACCTGTTGCTCCATGTCCGACGCGCCGCGCGAGATCGTCATAATCGGCATTACCGAGTCGGGCTCTCCCTTCCGTCCCAGCGACTGGGCCGACCGCCTTTGCGGCGTGGTTTCGCTGTTCGAGGAAGACCAGCGCATGAGCTACTCTCCCTTCGTGCGCGCCGCGCTGACGGACGGCGTGCGCTGCGTGGCCGTGGATGTCAAGCTCGTGCAGCTCAACGCGGCCGCGTTCGAATTCCTGCTTGGATTTGCTCGCGACAATGAATTGCGCGTGCGCCATCCCGAGGTGGACGTCCAGCAGGCTAACCCCGGCGGCGCGGAACTGGGGGGAAATCCTGAAGAGGTGCTCGATGCCAAGCGTGGTGGCGGCGGGTGAAAGGTGGCCGCAGGAGCCACGTCTGGCCGTGGATCGCCCACGCCGAGCGGGATTCAGGGCAGGGCTTTGACGGCGGCCTGCAGACGGCTCGTATAGCGGGACGCGGTATTGCGGTGGACGACGCGCTTGCGGGCGAGGGAATCGATGCCGGCGCGCGAAGAGTCCAAAGCGGCCTGTGCGCCGACTTTGTCACCAGCTGCGATAGCTTTGCGTACCTTCTTGATAGCTGTGCGCAATTCCGAGCGCAGCGAGGTGTTGTGCGCCCGACGTTGTATGGACTGGCGGGCGCGTTTACGCGCCTGAGCGGTGTTCGCCATTGAGGCTCCTGTTAACCCTTAACGCTTTGAAAAAAGTGCGCAATGATACTGTCTAGCCAGGCCGAATGCAAGGCCAGGGCGGGATCGGTATCTAAGCCAGTCTCTGACTCGGCAACCCCGTCATCTGCCTCGGCAACCTTGGCCGCGCCATTCCACATATCGGCGCCTCAGACAGGAATCTCTCCGCCGGGCACGGCCTCTCGCGCCTTTGGCGGCGGGCGTTCGGAACGGGACCAGTGAACCTCTTTAAAGCGCTGGTCACCGTCAGTGGCATGACGCTGATTTCGCGCATCTTTGGATTCCTGCGGGATGCCGTCATTGCGCGCGTATTTGGGGCCGGTCTGTACACCGACGCTTTCTTCGTCGCGTTCAAGCTGCCAAATCTGCTGAGGCGAGTGTTCGGCGAAGGGGCTTTCTCACAAGCATTCGTTCCCATCCTCGCAGAGTACAAGGCGAGGCGTGGAGAAGCCGATACCCGTGCTTTCGTGGATCATGTCAGCACACTCCTGGCATTGGCTTTGTTGCTCGTGACGGTAGTGGGGATCATCGCCGCTCCGCTGATCATCTACATTACTGCTCCCGGCTTTGCCGCCGCGTCTGGGAAATTCGACCTCACCGTGCAATTGCTGCGGGTGACATTTCCCTACATTTTGTTTATTTCGCTGACCTCCTTGGCGAGCGGCATCCTCAATACCTACAGTCGTTTCGCTATTCCCGCGTTTACGCCGACCCTGCTTAATCTGTCCTTCATCGTCTTTGCTCTGTGGCTGGCCCCTTGGTTCGACCCGCCGATCCTCGCTTTGGCTTGGGCGGTATTCGTCGGGGGCTTGCTGCAACTGGGGTTCCAGTTGCCACACCTTGCCAAGCTCGGGTTGCTGCCCCGCCCGCGTCTTAACTTGCGTGACGCAGGTGTGTGGCGAGTGCTCAAGCTGATGGGGCCCGCTGTCTTCGGTGTGTCCATCGGTCAGATTAGTCTGCTTATCAATACGATATTCGCGTCATTCCTCGTGACGGGGAGTGTTTCCTGGTTGTATTACGCCGATCGCCTGATGGAGTTTCCCACCGGCGTGCTCGGCGTGGCGCTGGGCACCATTTTGCTGCCCAGCTTGTCGAAGAGCTTCGCCGACAAAACCACGGACGAATACTCCCGTCTGCTCGATTGGGGGTTGCGTCTGACCCTGCTGTTGGCGTTGCCGTCCGCCTTGGGTTTGGCGATCCTTGCGGTACCGCTGATCGCCACACTGTTTCAACACGGTGCGTTCGATCGCAACGATGTGACGATGACGAGCCAAGCCCTTGTCGCGTATAGCGTCGGGTTGGTGGGATTGATCCTGGTGAAGGTTCTGGCACCTGGTTTCTATGCACGTCAAAACATCAGGACACCGGTCAAGGTAGGCTTGTTGACACTGCTGGTTACGCAACTTTTGAACTTGGCCTTCATCTATCCCCTGCGCCATGCTGGGCTGGCACTTGCTATTGGAGTGGGGGCTTGCGTCAACGCGGGCTTCCTCTATTACAAGCTGCGCCAGCACGCGATATTTCAGCCGCAGCCCGGATGGCGAAGGTTCGGTGTGCAACTCGTCGGCGCGCTTGCAGTGATGGGCGTGGTGCTGTGGGTCGTCTCGGGCGCGTCCGAGAGCTGGTTGTACGGGGCGGCACTGACCCGGGCTCTGCGGCTCACGGCTGTCGTCCTGCTCGGCGCGGGCAGCTACTTCGTTGCACTATGGCTATTCGGGCTGCGTCCACGGGATTTCCTCAAACGAGTCGGGTAGGGCGGCATGCCTTGAGTCGACCGCTCGTGTCGCTCCATCTGGCTGGACCGTTCCGAGGCCCCTTAGCTACAATGACCGGCTTTACCGTCAAGCTCTAGTTCTCTTTCCTGCAGGTCTGACGCAGGCGTGAGGCCGCAAGCAGGGCATGACGGAAATTTCCCGCTAACCTGCCGGCTTCCAGTTCATGCTCGTCTTGCGCCACCCGCCCGCCCGCGCCGATATGCCGGTCGCGCTGACCATCGGGAACTTCGACGGACTGCATCTTGGGCACCGCGCGATGCTCGACCGTCTGACTCAGGCAGCCAGGGATCGGGGAATCGCCTCGTGTGTGATGACGTTCGAGCCGCATCCGCGAGAGTTCTTTGCACCCGATCGAGCACCGTCGCGATTGACGTCGCTGCGCGAGAAGGTGGAACTGCTGCGGACTCTCGGTGTGGACCGCGTACTGGTATGCCGATTCGATTTTGATTTCGCACGCATCGGTGCCGAGGAATTTGTAGAACGCATCCTGGTGCGCGGGTTGGCCGCGCAGTGGGTCCTCGTGGGCGATGACTTTCGGTTTGGCGCGCGGCGTGCAGGTGATTTCGATTTGCTGGCGCGAGCGGGTGGCGTCCACGGGTTCGAGGTGCTGCGTATGGCTTCCGTATCGGCAGACGGCGTACGGGTGTCCAGCACGACAATACGCGAGCGGCTTGCGGCCGGCGACCTGGGTGGGGCGGAGCTGCTGCTGGGTCGACCGTACAGCGTGACTGGACGCGTCGTGGATGGGGACAAGTTGGGCGCGCGGCTGGGGTTTCCAACTGCCAACGTCCGCATGGAGCACAATCGACCGCCGCTGATGGGAATCTTCGCAGTAGATGTACTCGGGATCGACGAGCGTCCGCTGCCTGCAGTGGCGAGCCTCGGTGTCCGACCCACGGTGAAGGAGGAGGGTGCGCCCGTATTGGAAGTTCATCTGTTCGACTTCGAGCGGGACATTTACCGTCAGCGCTTGCAAGTCAGATTCCTGCGCAAGCTGCGGGACGAGGAGAAGTATGCGGACCTGCCGACGTTGATCGCTGCGATCGCGCGGGATGTGGAGAATGCAAAGAAGTTCTTCCGCAGCAGGGATCACCAAAATTAATTACGAAGAATGGTTGAGTACAAAGAATGGCTGACTACAAAGACACGCTGAACCTGCCTGATACCGGCTTCCCGATGCGTGGGGATCTGGCCAAGCGGGAGCCCGCGCTCGTACAGAAGTGGCAGGAAAGCAAACTCTACGAGCGTATCCGCGAGGCCTCCCGCGGCCGTCCGACGTTCGTGCTGCACGATGGGCCGCCGTATGCCAATGGAGACATCCATATCGGACACGTGGTCAACAAGGTGCTCAAGGACATCGTTGTCAAAAGCAAGTCCTTGGCTGGTTTCGACGCGCCTTATATTCCTGGCTGGGATTGTCACGGGCTGCCCATCGAGCATCAGGTGGAAAAGCAGCATGGCAAGAACATTCCAGCCAATGAGTTTCGCAAGCTGTGCAGGGACTTCGCACAGGCCCAGATCGAGCGCCAACGCAAAGACTTCATCCGCCTGGGTGTGCTGGGTGATTGGGCGAACCCATATCGGACGATGGACTTCGCGACCGAAGCGGATATCATCCGCTCGCTCGGTCGCATTTACGCGCGCGGCTATCTGTATCAGGGCGCAAAACCGGTGCACTGGTGCATCGATTGCCGCTCGGCGCTTGCCGAAGCAGAGGTGGAGTACGAAGACCGCAATTCGCCGGCGATCGATGTTGCCTTCGCATTCACCGACCTTGCCAAGCTCGCACGGCCGTTTGGACTAGCGCACCTCAACGAGCCTGCGTTTGCGGTGATCTGGACCACAACCCCGTGGACGCTACCGGCCAACCAGGCTGTTTCCGTGCATCCGGATTTCCACTACAACCTCGTGCGTACCGCGAAGGGATTGTTGGTACTGGCCGAGGATTTGCGCGAGGCCTGCCTGCAACGCTACGGTCTTGAAGGTGAAGTGCTGGCGACTGCCAGCGGACGCTCGCTCGAAATGCTGGAACTTGCGCACCCGTTCTACGATCGCAAAGTGCCCATCGTTGTGGGCGAGCACGTGACCCTCGAAGCTGGCACAGGGCTTGTGCATACCGCGCCTGCTCACGGCCTGGACGACTACGTGGTGGGTAGCCGGTACAACTTACCGGTGGACAATCCCGTGGATGACGACGGACGATTCTTTGCCAACGTGCCGCTGGTGGGTGGACTCAATGTGTGGGCCGCCAACAAAGTGGTGATGGAAACTCTAAGCAAAGAAGGGCGCCTGCTCAAGCAGGACACGATCACTCACAGCTATCCGCATTGTTGGCGGCACAAGACGCCGATCATCTTCCGCGCCACGCGGCAATGGTTCATCGGCATGGATTCCAACCATCACGCCGGTGGTGGGCCACTGCTGCGCGAGGTCGCGGAGAAGGCGGTCGCGCAGACGGAATTTTTCCCCGGCTGGGGACGAGCACGCCTCGACGCCATGGTGCGCAATCGTCCTGATTGGTGCGTTTCTCGTCAGCGCAACTGGGGCACGCCGATGGCTCTGTTCGTGCACAAGGAGACCGGCGAGTTGCATCCGCGCACTCTCGACTTGATCGAGCAGGTAGCCAAGCGTGTGGAGCGCGAAGGGATCGAGGGCTGGTTTAGTCTCAAGGCCGAGGATATCCTCGGTGCCGAAGCGCAGACCTACAGGAAAGTGCCGGATACTTTGGACGTGTGGTTCGACTCGGGCACCACGCACGTCAGCGTGCTGGAGCGACGCGATGGCCACACGAAGCCGGCCGATATGTATTTGGAGGGCTCCGACCAGCATCGCGGATGGTTCCAATCTTCCTTGTTGACGGGCTGCGCCATCGACGGTCGAGCACCGTACAAGCAATTGCTCACGCATGGGTTCGCGGTCGACGGTCAAGGCCGCAAGATGAGCAAGTCACTGGGTAATGTGATCGCGCCGCAGACGGTCTCCGGAGAACTCGGTGCGGAGATTCTGCGACTGTGGGTAGCCTCCACGGATTACTCGGGCGAACTGACGATCTCCCAGGAGATCCTCAAGCGTGTGGTCGAGATGTACCGACGCATCCGCAACACGCTGCGCTTTCTCCTGGCCAATTTGTCCGATTTCGATCCGGCCAAAGATCTCGTACCAGTAGCGAAGTGGGTGGAACTCGATCGATACGCGCTGGCGATGACGCACGAGCTGCAGCAGGCTGTGCTGCATGATTACAGCCGCTATGAATTCCATCTGGTCACGCAGAAGCTGCACATGTTCTGCTCCGAGTATCTCGGCGCGTTCTACCTCGATATTCTCAAGGACAGGCTCTATACCGCTGGCTCGCACAGCCTTGCGCGACGATCCGCCCAGAGCGCGCTATACCACATTGCCAACACACTGCTGCGCCTGTTTGCTCCCGTTCTGAGCTTCACGGCCGACGAGGCATGGGCGCACTTCGCGCATAGCGATACCGACAGCGTGTTTCTACACACGGCCTACGTCGTACCGACGGTGGCCGACGCGCAAGCCTTGCAAACTCGCTGGGCGTCGGTGCGCGAGGTACGCGCCGAGGTGCAAAAGGAGCTCGAGCAGTTGCGTATCCAAGGCACCATAGGCTCGTCGCTCGCCGCGCGAGTGGAAATCCGTGCCGCAGACGAACGGTATGCGGCGTTAGCAGATCTGGGCGACGATTTGCGATTTGTATTGATCACATCGCAGGCCAGTGTGACGCGAGTGTCCACGACGTCGGAGCAGGGCATCGTGGTGCATGCGAGCGCAGACTCGAAGTGTCCGCGTTGCTGGCACTATCGTTCGGATATTGGTACCGACCCTGCGCATGTGGAGATCTGCGGTCGTTGTGTGACAAATCTGTACGGGGAAGGCGAGGCGCGTGCCCATGCCTGAGCCGCGCCTCCTTTCGCGGACGATCCCATGGTGGGGATGGTTGTTCGCGGCCGGCGGTGTCATCGGTCTGGACCAACTTACGAAGTGGCTTATCCAGCAGGTGCTGGTATATGGTCAGGCGATTCCGGTGCTGCCGTTTTTCAATCTTGTGCTCGTCTACAATCCGGGTGCAGCCTTCAGTTTCCTGAGCACGGCAGCCGGATGGCAACGAGAACTTTTCGTCAGCATTGCATTTGCGGCCTGTGTGCTCATTCTGTTCTTGCTTCGTCGGTACGCACACGATTACCTGTTCTGCTTTGCGCTGAGCCTTATCCTCGGAGGTGCGATCGGCAACGCCATCGATCGCGTGCTTCTTGGCGCTGTGGTGGATTTTCTCGACATCCATGCCGCGGGGTATCATTGGCCCGCGTTCAATTTGGCCGACAGCGCGATTACCTGTGGAGCGGCGCTGCTGATCTGGGATAGTTTGCGACGGGGCCGGGCGAAGCAAAATGCGTAAGGCGACAATCTTCGATGCAAAGCGGCGAAGGCTAAGGACATGAAAGTCATTCTGGCGAAACCTCGCGGTTTTTGCGCTGGTGTCGATCGCGCCATCGAGATCGTCGAACAGGCCCTGCGCTTGCACGGGGCGCCCATCTATGTGCGCCACGAAGTAGTACATAACAAATACGTTGTGGACGATCTGCGCGCCAAGGGTGCGGTATTCGTCGAGACGTTGGAAGAAGTCCCGGCCGGAAACACCGTGGTATTCAGCGCGCACGGTGTATCGCAGGCAGTGAGGCATGAGTCGAAACAGCGAGGGCTAGAGGTTTTCGATGCGACCTGTCCACTGGTCACCAAGGTGCACGTGGAGGTCACCCGCTTGCGTGAACAAGGACGCGAGATCGTCATGATCGGGCATCGGGGCCATCCGGAGGTGGAGGGCACCATGGGACAGGCCGAGAGCGGTATGTATCTGGTGGAGTCACCGAACGATGTAGCCAATCTGCGGGTACAAGACGAGGCCAATCTGGCTTATGTCACCCAGACCACATTGTCTGTCGACGACGCCACGCAGATCATCGCTGCGCTCAAGAGCAGATTCCCTGCAATTATCGGCCCGAAGAAAGACGATATCTGCTACGCCACGCAGAATCGGCAGGACGCGGTGAAAGCCTTGGCGCTCGAAAGTGACGTTGTCATCGTGGTTGGTTCGCCCAACAGTTCTAATTCGAACCGCCTGCGAGAAGTGGCGCAGAACATGGGTGTCCCGGCCTATATGGTCGACGCTGCGGCGGACCTCGATCCTTCATGGGTGCGCGGTGCGGCGCGTGTCGGAGTCACCGCCGGCGCCTCTGCTCCCGAAGTGCTGGTACGCGAGTTGATCGAGCGCCTGCATGGATTGGGGGCAACCGGGGTGTGTGAGATGGCCGGCATTACGGAGTCGGTGGTATTCCCACTGCCCAAGACCCTGGCGAGTTAAAATCTGCAGCCGCAACTTTCCTTGAAGGTTGTCGGTTCCCCGTTCTAACAAAAAGGCCCCGTCAAAGGACGGGGCCCTTCGAAGCTATTGCGACTACTGCGTAAGTTCACGCCAAGAAGAGCGCCGGTTCGACGATCCGCCAGGGTTGGTTGGAAGACCGCCCCCTGCATTGGTCCCGCTAAATATCTTTTGTACGCGAATAGCACCGTTGCCCAACTGAAAGGTGGTGGCGCCAACGAGCAACTGGCCTGTCGTCTTATCACCGACTACCCCACCGGGCTGCGTGCTCAGGTACGACCCGCTGGCGTAGTCGACCGCGTATATCCACGTATCGCCGCCCAGGCTGCAGGCGCCGGTTCCCGGAACGGTGGCCGGAACTAACAGCGTTCCGAGGATCAGCTGGGGGTCTATGGTGACTCGCTCGCCCGGTGATGTGTTGCCGGGATTGAGGTCGAAGAACCAACCGTTTGCCGTTGTCCAGTTGACGGTATTGTTGGATACGATGCGCTGCGTTCCCGTGCCGATATTGGTGAGGGTTTGCTGTATCAGTCCCGAGTAACGCAAATTGCCAAGGTTGGTGTCGGTATCCTTGAAGGCGTAGACCGACTGCTGCCAAGCGTCAGCACCCGGCGGGATCTGCGTCGCTGGATCAGTCATGTCCGAAACTCCAAGGTAGCGGCCAGTGGCGACAAATATCACCTTGTAGATATCCTGCACCAGGCCCAGTGCTGGTTTGGTGGTGATCGGCTGCGGTTTGCCACCGGCATCCTTTGCCTGACCGAGCGACTTGATGGTCGGCGGGGAGACGGTCAGATCGAACTTCCACACGTAACCCTCCAGGTCGGTGCCGTAGACCCATTTGGTCGTGTTATCAATTATGAAACTGTCGGCCCACGCGGATATTTTGGCGAGGCCGCTGGGATCGGAACCAGCCGCGCAGGGTGCCGTCACGCAAGTGCCACCAATGGTGGTACCGACTTTGTTCAGTATCACACCCGTCATCGCATCGAGTACATAAAGGAAGCCTTTGCCGGTGCCCGGTGAGACGTT
>Ga0209048_10001692_pt1 | contig 22387 bp, 17 predicted proteins | sample FrelakmetCRP12CR_FD_187146 | JGI IMG/M metagenome (GOLD analysis project Ga0209048, IMG submission 187146) | Freshwater lake sediment microbial communities from the University of Notre Dame, USA, for methane emissions studies - CRP12 CR (SPAdes)... | ecosystem: Environmental > Aquatic >... | reverse complement strand
GCTTCGGCCGGATCGCCGTGCAGCGACACATAGAGCACGTCCGCCCGGTCGTAGAAGATGTCCTGGGTTCCATTGCCGTGATGAAAGTCCACGTCCAGGATGGCGACGCGCGCAGCCCCCTGATCGCGCAGGTGCTGCGCGGCGATCGCCGCATTATTGAGAAAGCAGTATCCGCCGTACAGGTCTCGCGCCGCATGGTGCCCGGGCGGGCGGCACAAGGCGAACGCCGCACGGGCTCCCCGGTGAAGATGATTTGCCGCCGTGACGGCCACGTCGGCGGCCGCGCGCGCGGCCTCCCAGGTCCCGGCGCTGATCGAAGTCTCTGCGGCCATCGCGTAGTAGCCGAGTTGGCCGGTGATGCTGCGCGGGCGCCGCTGCGCCATGCGGCGCGCCGGCCAGCAATCCGGTATCGCCTCCCCGAGGTTGCCGGCGGCGAGCCAATCGGCCCAGGCGCTTTCCAGGAATTCGACGAATTCGGCGTCGTGAACCCGCAGAACTGGCGCCAACCCATGAGGCGCCGGCGCCCACACCTCGCCGAGGCCCACCGTGCGGATCCGTTCGAGCACGATTTCGGCCCGCTGCGGACACTCGTGAGGCCGGACCAGCTGGCCGCCGTACAGTTCGGTTTGGGCATTTCTCAGGGCGTGCTCCGCCGAGAATACGCTGATCATCGGCGATTCGATGAATTGTTCATCGGCCCTTCCTCTTCTTGCGCCCGGATTTCTCCCCCGGATTCGCCGCGCCTTCGCCCGCGTCGCCGATCTTGTAGTCGTCGAAATCGCTGAGCAGCTCGGCGGTGCGCCGCTCTTCCATTACCCGTTCCAGACGCCGCCACGCGGGTTCCGACCCCTTGGGGGCCCGCCGGCGCTGCGACTCGACGTCGCGCATGATGTGATCCACGTCAACATCGTCGCCCGGCGCGGCGTCTTCGTCGTCCTCTTCCTCGAATTCGTCCGATTCGGGTTTTTCGCTCATGCCAGCTGCTTGCGCTTCACCTTTGAACCAGCCACGCGCGGTTTATAAACGGAAAGACGCCTTGCGCGCAATACCCTGGCGCACACTCCGTTATTTGACCAGATCGTTGAGTTGAAATATCGGCAGCAGCAGCGCAATCACGATGAACATGACGATAGCGCCCATGAACACCACCATGAAGGGTCCCAGCAGGTTGGTCATGGTCGAGAGCAGGCCGTCCATCTCCCGCTCCTGATTCGTTGCCGCCCGTTCGAGCATCTTCTCCAGCTCGCCGCTGCTCTCGCCGCTGCTGATCAGGTGAATCATCATGGGCGGAAACAGCTTGCGCGCCGCGAGCGACTTGCCGATCGGGGCCCCCTCGCGCACCCGCAGCGCCGCCTCCTCGACCGCGTTTCTCATGGGGAGGTTATTGACCACTTCGGCCGAAATGCGCAATGCCTCGAGCACCGGCACCGCGCTCGCGGTCAGGATGCTGAATGTGCGGGAAAACCTCGCGGTATTGAGCCCGCGAATGAGCTTGCCGGCGAGCGGGAGCCTAAGCAGGAACCGATCGAAGCGCAGGCGCGCTTCCGGCGCCTTGAGCCAGCGCAGGAAGAGCCAGACGGCGGCGGCCGCGAAAATCAGCCCATAGAACCAGTAATGACGGATGAGATCGCTGCTGCCGATCAATATGCGGGTGGCGATGGGGAGCTCTTGATGGCCGGACTCGAACACCGCGACCACCTGCGGCACGACGTACGCCAATAGAAAGGAAACGATGGCGAACGACAGCACCATGAGCACGATCGGATAGACCAGGGCATTGCTCACCTGCTGGCCCATGACCTGGCGCGACTCGGTGTAATCGGAGAGACGCTCGAGCACCTGGTCGAGTTTTCCCGATTGTTCGCCGGCCGATACCGTCGCCCGATAGATTTCCGGGAAGGCCTGCGGGAAATCGCGCAACCCTTCGGCCAAAGGATGTCCTTCGACCACCTTGCTGCGCACGCCGAGTATGATGCCTTGTACGCGCGGCTTTTCGGTCTGTTCGGCGACCGCCTGCAGCGATTCCTCGAGCGGCAAGCCGGAGCGCAGCAGCGTTGCGAGCTGCCGGGTCAACAATGCCAAATCGAGCGTCGAGAGGCCGCGGCGCATGAAGCGCCGGCCGCGGCCACGCTTCGATTCGCGCTGCGCGGCCTCCTGCACGTCCACCGGCAGCAGCTGCTTGTCGCGCAACAGCTGCCTCACGTGCTTCGGGGTGTCCCCTTCGATCAGCCCTTTGCGCTCCCGCCCTTGGGCGTCGAGGGCCGTGTATTCGAAGGCTCCCATTAGGCTTCTAGTCCTCGCGGGTGACGCGCAGCACTTCTTCCAGGGTCGTCTCGCCCGCCAGGACCTTGCGTCGCCCATCATCGCGAATGCCGGGGCTGGCCGTGCGCGCGTAGCGCTCCAAATCTTGTTCGGAGGAGCCGTCGTGGATCATGGTGCGCATGTGATCGTCGACCGCGATCAGCTCGTAGATGCCGGTGCGTCCGCGATAGGCGTTTCCGGGTTCGGCGCTCGGCCGGTACAGCTCCACCGGCCCGCCGTGCGGGTCGAGATTCAATAGCCGGCGCTCATATTCGCCGGCCGCGAACCGCTCCCGGGTGAGCGGATTCAACACGCGCACCAGACGCTGCGCCAGTACGCCGATCAAGCTCGAGGAGAGCAGGAACGGCTCGATGCCCATGTCGCGCAGGCGCGTGACCGCGCCCACCGCGGTATTGGTGTGCAAAGTGGACAGCACCAGGTGCCCGGTCAAGCTCGCCTGTACGGCGATTTGCGCCGTTTCAAGATCGCGGATTTCGCCCACCATCACCACGTCCGGGTCCTGGCGCAGGATGGCCCGAAGACCGCGCGCGAAGGTCATCTCGACCTTGGTGTTCACCTGGGTCTGGCCGATCCCATCGATGTAGTACTCGATGGGATCCTCGACCGTCATGATATTGCGGGTATTGTCGTTGATGCGCTCGAGCGACGCATACAGGGTCGTGGTCTTGCCCGAACCCGTCGGTCCGGTCACCAGGATGATCCCGTGAGGCTTGTGGATGATTTCATCCATCGTGTCTTGCGTGCGCCGATCCATCCCCAACGAGGTCAGTTCGATGCGTCCCGCTTGTTTGTCGAGCAAGCGCAATACCACGCGCTCGCCGTGCCCGGAGGGCAGCGTCGAGACCCGCACGTCGACGGCGCGGCCCGCGATGCGCAGCGAAATTCTGCCGTCCTGAGGCAGGCGCCGCTCCGCGATATCGAGTTTCGACATGACCTTGATGCGCGACACCACCAGCGGCGCCACGGCGCGCTTGGTTTGCAGCACCTCGCGCAACACGCCGTCCACGCGAAAGCGAATGACCAGGCGGTTCTCATACGGCTCGATGTGGATATCCGAGGCGTTTTCCTTCACCGCCTGCGTGAGCAGGGCGTTGATCAAACGAATGATGGGCGCTTCATCGTCGCTCTCGAGCAGGTCAGAGGACTCGGGGATGTCCTCGGCCAGATGGGCGAGATCGGTATTGTCGTCCAGGCCCTCGAGCATCTGCATGGCCGCCCCCGAGCCCGCCTCGTACGCGATGCGCAGCAGCGAGTCGAACTTCTCGACCGATACTCGCTCGAGCTTCAACGGCACGCCGACGAAGCGGCGCACCTCGGCGAGAGCCTGCGGGGTGACACCCGGACGGCACACGGTGTCGGCGCAGTCCTCGCCAACGCTGCGTACCAGCACGCCGTGACGCTTCGCAAACGGAAACGACAGCTTGCGTTGCGCCGGCGCCTGCAGTTCGGCGCTCATGGCGTCGCCAACGGCTGCGGACCGGGAACAGGCTGCGGCGCCGGAGCGGGTTGGGCGGCCGGAGCCGGCAGCGCAGCTGGCGGGGCGACCTGTGGGGCCGGCGCCGGCTGTGAGATCGGCGGGGCGGGTTGTGAGATCGGCGGGGCGATCTGCGGAGCCGGAGCGGGTTGCGGCGCCGGCGCGATGATGGTCGGGCCGAGATTCGGCGATATCTGCGGAATCGAGGGCTGTTTCTCGCCGGGCAGCAGCCAGATCTTGCCTTTGTGCAGATCGCGCTCCTGCTGACGAATCTCGTTGTATTTCGCATCGCTGACCGCTTCGGTCGTGGGCTGGTCGCGCAGGATTCTCGGGCGCAGGAAGACCAGCAAATTACTCTTCTGGCGCGAGCCGCTGCGCGATTTGAACAAGTTGCCGAGCAGCGGTATCGCGCCGAGCACCGGCACTCGATCCTCGCTTTCGGTCACGGTGTCCTGCATCAGGCCGCCGAGCACGATGGTGCCGCCGTCTTCTATGAGAATGGTGGTCTTGATCGAGCGTTTGTTGGTCGATATATCGGAGGAATTTGCCAGTTTGGCGCCGGGCGAGGAATCTTCCTGCTCGACTTTGAGCTGGATGGTGTTGCCTTCGCTGATGTGCGGCGTCACCTTGAGAATCGTGCCGACCTCTTCGCGTTGAATCGTTTGGAAGGGACTCGTATTGCCGTTCACGCTCTGGGTGGAACTCGTGTATTGGCCGGTCACCAGAGGAATTTCCTGGGTTACTTTGACCTCGGCCTCCTCGTTGTTCATGGTGATCACACGCGGCGTGGAGATGATGTTGCTGGTGCCGTCGCTGCGCAATGCCTGAATCAGGGCGGCGAACCCCTTGCCGGTCTTCGAGTTGTAGGAGCCGATCGCGAAACTGCCGCCGTTCGGAATTTGCGAGGCGACGCTGGTGCCCGCGGTGATGCTGGATGTGGCGCCGCTGGTGTTGGTTCCGGTGACCGTGGAGCTCTTGTTGCCGCTCAAGACGTTGGCGGCGGCGGCGGCCAGATTGACGATGCTGGTTCCCTGCCCGGGCAGGTTCACCACGCCATAGCCCAAGTCGGTGCCCCCATCGAGCAGCCATTGCACGCCGAGATTGGCGCTCTTGTTGACGGCGATCTCGACGATCAGGGCCTCGACTTCCACCTGTGCGCGGCGGATATCGAGCTTGTCGATCACCGCCATCAGGTTTTTCATGATTTTCGGCGGCGCGGTCATGATGAGCGCATTGGTGGGAATGTCCGCCCAGATGGTCACGCTGGCATCGACGTTGGAGCTGCCGCCGCCGGCCGCCGGTGGCGCGCCGCCGGCGGAGCCGGGGCCGGCCTGCGCCTTGGCGGTGGCCGAGGCCTGTCCCTTGAGCTTGTCGGCCAATTTTTCCGCATCCGCATACAGCAAATAGCGCACTTCGGTATCGCCGGCACTGCCCGCCCGCGGCGTATCCAGGCTCAGCACCAGCGCTTTGGCCTTGAGCTTCAGCGATTTCTCGCCGCTGATCAGCACGCTGTTGGTGCGCTCGTCGGCGACGATCTTGATCGCCGCGCCGCCGGCTTCGCCGCCCGCACCGCCCTGAGTCAGCTGATTGATGGTGCGCACCATTTCGGTGGCGCTCGCATTGTGCAGCGGAACGACGTCGATCGGCTCGTCGCCGCTTTGGTCCATGCGTTCGATGATCTTCATGATGCGGCTGACGTTGCTGGCGCGATCGGAAATGATCAGCATGTTGCCGCTCGGGTAGGCGGCCAGATGCCCCTGCTGCGGAATCAAGGGCCGCAGCAGCGGCACCAATTGCGCGGCGCTCACGTTCTTCATGGTGATGATCTGCGTCACGATCTCGTCCGAACTGGAACTCACATCGCTCGGCAGGTCGATGGACGGCAATTGCCGGGCATCGGTATTGGGAATGATCTTGATTACCTTGCCCGCCGGCACTGCGACGTAGCCGTAGACCTGCAGCACCGAGAGGAACGCCTCGTAGAACGCCGCCGCGGACATCGGAGTCGCCGACAGCATGGTGACCTTGGCATTCACGCGCGGATCGATGATGAAATTCTTGCCGGTCACCTCGCTGACCGCCTGGATGATCTGGCTGAGGTCGGCATCCTTGTAATTCGGCGTAATGGTCGCGCCTTCTTGTTGTGGCCGCGGCGAAGGCGCCGCCGGCACGCAGACCGACACCAGCAACACCGCCAGGGAGCCGACCGCCGCCGTGCGCAATAGGCCTCGCGGATTGAATGACTTCAGTATCATGGACTACCCGTGGATGGATCGTTTACGAACCGTGCACGCCCTTCGACCAGCGCGCGGCTCATTCGTTTTGTTGCTCGTTGGCGCCGCTCTGGGGACTCGGCGGCGGCTGGCCCAGCGCCTGGCCGCGCGGTCCGCGCTCCGCGTCGCGTAGCGCCGCCCCGGCGGCTCCGGCCGAATCGCCCTCCAAATCCCTGCTGGCGTCTGCTGCAACCTGGGCAATGTTCAGGCTGATATCCTGTTTCTGGCCGCCCCGTTCTATGGTAACGGTGACGCGGTCGGACGTTTGGATTGTATTGAATACTTCCTGGCTGCGCTGCGGATCATCGAGGGATTGGCCGTTGATTGCCGTGACCAAATCTCCAGGCTTCAGGCCCAATTTGTTGAAAATCGCGCGATTTCGACCCGGGTAGGCCCGAAAGCCCCGCAATTTACCGGCGGCGTTGTCGTAGGATGCCACCGTTCGCATCACCTGATCCAGTATCCCAGGATCCTGCTGCACCATGCGGCGGATGTTGTTGACTGCAGTCAGCGTGCGCGGGTCGGGCGGCAGCCGCCGGGCGGAGGCGATGCTGCGGTCCCCCGGGAGCTGACGCGGCAGCAGCAGGGTCTCCAGGCTGCCATTGCGGTCCAGGACCACGTGGTCCAGATAGACCGAATGGAGCGACGCGCCGCTGACGTTGTCGCCGACCGAATAGACCTTCGATGGACCGCCGTCGCTGATGATCGCGATACCGTGTTTCGGGTCCTGCGTGGCTATGGTGCCGGCCAGCACCAAATTGGCGCTGCTGAGCGGGGCATTGGCCGGATCCTGCGCGCCCGGGTCGGCCGTGCGGACGCCAAACGGATGCGCCATAATCAACGCTTGAACGTTCGCCACCGGGCGTTGCCGCGGCTCGGAGCCTCTTGCGATGACAGGTTGCGGGGATTTGACCGGTCCGCCGAGCAGCGAGATGGCGACGCGGGCCAGCTCCGCCGCAATGAGCGCCGACAGCGCGAGCGCTGCCAGATGGGGGCCGTTGCCCCGCAGGCGGGATAACCATTCGTTAGTGCGCGTATCAAGCATATGAGGATCGTGCGCGTTCATCGCATTGATTAGGTGGCGAAAGAGTGCGCGAGCGGAGTCACCGCGCGCCCGTGGGTACCTTAACCTTGTAATCATACGGGCTTCCGGCTAGGCCGCTCAAGCAATTGTTTTTACTTGTTAAAGTAAAGTGACACTGTTTGGCGACAGCCGATTCCGGTCGCGGCTTTTGTGTTCCCGGCTTGTAAAGCGCGAAACAGCGCCCTATAAACTGATAATTAATGAGTGACATCGAACGCGGCAAGGAAGGCACGGGGTTGGTCGTCGAGGAAGCGGCGCCGAAGCTCAAGCGCCCTCCTCAGTATCAGGTCCTGCTGCTCAATGACGACTACACGCCCATGGAATTCGTGGTCGACATCCTGCAGCGCTTTTTTTCAATGGACCGCATCAAAGCAACCCGGGTTATGCTGGAGGTCCATACCAAGGGCAAAGGGGTGTGCGGGGTATTCACTTATGAAATCGCAGAGACCAAGGTGGCTCAAGTGATCGCATATGCGCGACAACATCAGCATCCGTTGATGGCAACGCTAGAAGAGGCGTAAAGTGCTAAGTCAAGAACTCGAGTTTTGCTTGAATGATGCCTTTGCAGGCGCGCGCGAGGCGCGGCACGAATTCATGACGGTGGAGCATCTGTTGCTCGCGATCGTCGATACCCCGAAAGTGCGCGAGGTCTTGAAATCGTGCGGCGCGGATGCCGCCAAACTCAAGGCGGAGCTGAAGCAATTCATCGATCAGACCACGCCGCGTCTGCCGACGGGCGAGGATCGGGACGTGCAGCCGACGCTAGGCTTCCAGCGGGTATTGCAGCGCGCGGTGTTTCACGTGCAATCGAGCGGCAAGAAGGAGGTCACGGTTGCCAACGTGCTGGTGGCGATCTTCAGCGAAAAGCAGTCGCATGCCGCCTACCTCTTGAGCATGCAGGATGTGTCGCGCCTGGATGTGGTCAACTTCATTGCGCACGGCCTGTCCAAAGCGGGCGGCGAAGAGCGCAGCGAGCGCGACGAGGGAGGGGCGTCCGGCGATGCCGATCGCGAGGGCGATGGCGGCGGCAGCGCCTTGGAAAAATACGCTACCAATCTGAACGAGGCCGCCCGCAAGGGCAAGATCGACCCCCTGATCGGCCGCAAGACCGAGATCGAGCGAACCATCGAGATACTGTGCCGCCGGCGCAAGAACAATCCGCTGTATGTCGGTGAAGCGGGCGTGGGCAAGACTGCGATCGCCGAGGGCTTGGCGCGGATGATCGTCGAGAATAAGGTTCCCGACGTGTTGCTGGATGCCACCATATTTTCGCTGGACATGGGCTCACTGGTCGCCGGTACGAAGTACCGCGGGGATTTCGAAAAGCGTTTGAAGGCAGTGCTCGCCGAAGTCAAAAAGCAGCCGGGGGCCATTCTCTTCATCGATGAAATTCACACCGTGATCGGCGCCGGCGCGGCGTCCGGCGGCGTCATGGATGCCTCCAACCTGATCAAGCCGGCGCTCGCCAACGGTGAATTGCGATGCATCGGCTCGACCACCTACAACGAATATCGCGGGATTTTCGAAAAGGACCATGCGCTGGCGCGCCGGTTCCAGAAGATCGACATTACCGAGCCCTCGGTCCAGGACACGGTCGATATTTTGCGCGGACTGAAGTCGCGCTACGAAGAGCACCACGGCATCAAGTACGAGGACGAGGCGTTGCGGGCGGCGGCGGAGCTCGCCGCGCGCCACATAAACGACCGGCACATGCCCGACAAAGCCATCGATGTCGTGGACGAGGCGGGCGCCAATCTGCGCCTGAAGCCGGTCGCAAATCGGGAGGCGTCGGTGACCGTGACGCAGATCGAGAACGTGGTGGCGCGCATTGCGCGCATACCGCCCAAGAACGTATCGATGTCCGACCGGGATGTGCTCAAGAATTTGGAGCGCAATCTCAAGCTGACTATTTTCGGCCAGGACAAGGCGATCGAAGCGCTGGCGGCGGCGATCAAGATGTCGCGCTCGGGGCTCGGCGATCAGCGCAAGCCGGTGGGCTCATTCCTGTTCTCGGGGCCGACCGGCGTCGGCAAGACCGAGGTGACGCGACAGCTGGCGATCGCCATGGGCGTGGAGTTCGTGCGCTTCGACATGTCGGAATACATGGAGCGGCACACCGTTTCGCGCCTCATCGGCGCGCCTCCTGGCTACGTCGGCTTCGATCAGGGCGGCTTGCTGACCGAAGCCATCGCCAAGCACCCGCACTGCGTGCTGCTGCTCGACGAGATCGAGAAGGCGCACCCCGATGTCTTCAATCTGCTGCTGCAGGTCATGGATCACGGCACCTTGACCGACAACAACGGCCGCAAGGCGGACTTCCGCCACGTGATCATCATCATGACGACGAATGCGGGAGCCTTGGAAATGAGCCGGCCGAGCATTGGCTTTACCCAGTCGGACACCGCATCGGACGGCATGGAAGCGATCCGGCGGCTGTTCTCGCCCGAATTTCGCAATCGCCTGGATTCGGTCATTCAGTTCGGCGCGCTCGATCAAGACACGATCGAGCGCGTGGTCGATAAGCTTCTGATCGAAGCGGAGGCGCAGCTCGAACAAAAGCGCGTCTCGCTCTCGGTCAATGACTTGGCGCGGCGTTGGATCGCCAAGCGCGGCTATGATCCAAAGATGGGCGCAAGGCCGATGGCCAGGGTCATCCAGGAGCACATCAAGCGGCCGCTCGCCGAAGAGCTGCTGTTCGGCAAGCTCGTCAAGGGCGGCCATGTGGAAGTCAGCGTGAGCGAGGACGGTGAAGAGCTCAAGCTCGACACGCGCGCCGCCGACGAGCCGGCGCTTCTATCGCACGAAAGATGAGATGGTCTATCCCGAACTATTCATGAAAGATAGGGATTATTGGGTACGGAGGCAGGATCGGGCAGCCATTTTCCGGAGCGTGAAAAACAGGACGTTTTTCCCGCAGCCCCCAGGGATGGGTTCACGGCGGTCCGGAAAATGGCTGCCCGATCCTGCCTCCTTCCAGCGTTAACCTCGTTCAAGAATAGTTCGGGCTAGCGGCCGCGGTAGACGATGCGGCCCTTGGTCAAGTCATAGGGGGTCATTTCCACGGTGACTTGATCGCCGGTCAGAATGCGAATGTAGTTTTTACGCATCTTGCCGGAGATGTGGGCGGTGACCACATGGCCGGTCTTCAGTTTGACGCGGAAGGTGGTGTTGGGCAGAGTTTCCATGACTTCGCCCTCGAACTGAATTGCCTCTTCTTTTGACATGCGTCCTTATTGTGCGCCGGGGTGTTGATAAGCCGGGCGCATTGTGCATAAAGCCCCCCGGTAATGCAATTCTATGGCGCCTGAGCGCTCCAGCTGCCCGCGGGAGAGCGGTGCGCGTAGCGGCGCAGCAACGCCACGAATTGGTCGCGCGAGACCTCGCGAGCGCCGAGGCTCGCCAGGTGGGCGCTGGCGACCTGGCAGTCGATCACGCGGATTTCGCGCGCCCGGCACTCCTCGACCAGGCGGGCCATGGCCACCTTCGAGGCGTCGCGCTCCCGGCTGAACATCGATTCGCCGAAAAACACGCCGCCCAGCTGGATGCCGTATAGGCCGCCGGCCAGTTGCTCGCCGATAGTCGCCTCGACGGAGTGGGCAAAGCCCAAGCTGTGCAACCGTTGGTAGGCTTCGATCATTGCCTCATGCAGCCAGGTGTCGGGGCCTGATCGACGCGGCTCCGCGCAGGCGCGGATGGTGGCTGCGAAGTCGCTGTCCACACGTGTTGCAAAGGGTCCGCTTCGAAGTGTCTTGCGCAGACTTCGCGAGACCGCGAATTCCCCGGGAAACAGCACCATGCGCGGATCCGGCGACCACCACAGAATCGGCTGTTGCGCCGAGTACCAGGGGAACACCCCGCGCTCGTAGGCTGCCAGCAGCCGCTCGGGCGCGAGGTCGCCGCCGGCGGCCAGCAGTCCGGGCGGCTCGCGCAGCGCCTGATCGAGTGGCGGGAACCAATTCGGATCGGTCTTCTCGCTTAGCCACACCAGCCTGCTCAGAGCTGCAATCCCTCGACGCTGCGCTGATAGGGCACATGTTCGTTCACGGCGGCCGCGTAGTTGGCGACGCCGCGGGCTTCGCGCGCCGCAAAATCACGAATTGCCGCCGCGAAGCGCTCATCGACGATGTCGTGCGCCGAGCCGGTGAGCGTCGGCACGAAGCCGCGGGGAACCTTGTGTTCGCCCTGCGTACCGGGTTCGAATCTTTGCAGGCCATTGGCGATGCAGTACTCGATCCCCTGGTGGTAGCAAGCCTCGAAATGCAGGCTGTGATAATTGCCGCCCGCGCCCCAGTAGCGTCCGAACAGGGCATCCTCCCCGACAAAGAAGATGGCGGCCGCGATCGGCTCGCGCCCATGGCGGGCCACTTTGAGCATCATGGATTCGGGCAGGCTGGCCGCGACAAGCTTGAAGAATTGCAGATTGAGATACGGCTCGTGCCCGTGGCGATAGAAAGTATCGGCGTAGAACTGATAAACCACACGCCACAGCGCGTCGTCCATTTCGCCGCCCAGGAGGGTGTCGAATTCGATTCCCGCCTCCGCCACCCGACGCCTTTCGCGCTTGGCTTTCTTGCGCTTCTCGGCGGTAAAGGTGGTCAGAAAATCCTCATAGGTCCCGTAGCCGCGGTTCTGCCAATGGAACTGGCAGTCGCTGCGCACTATGAGCCCGGCCTGGCGCAGCGCTGCCAGATCCTGCTCGCCCGGGAACAAGACATGCCACGAGGAGAGTCGTTCGGATCGCGCAGTGTCGCGCGCCGCCCGGATCAGGGCGCCGGTGACCGCACGCTCATCCGCCGCCGCGCCGATCAGCAGACGCGGCCCGGTCACCGGCGTGAAGGGAACCGCCGACACGAGCTTCGGGTAATACTTCATGCCGCGCTCGGCATAGGCATTCGCCCACGCGAAGTCGAACACGAATTCGCCGCGGGAATGCGATTTTCGGTACAAGGGCATTGCGCCGATCAGGGGGCCGCGCGACTCTTCGATCAGCAGATGTTTTGGCACCCAACCGGTGCGCGCGCAGACACAGCCGGATTGCTCGAGGGCCGACAGGAACTCGTGCCGCAGCAACGGATTGCGCGCCGCGCGCCGGGTCGCGCCGAGTGCAGCGGGGACCGCAGCCGGTCCCGTTGGTTCGAGCAACGAGTTCCAGGCGGCCGCATCAACCTCGGCGATGCTGTCGATGAATCGCGCCCGATACTCGCTCACGCGCGGGCGGCGAGTGGTTCGAGGCGCGGCTCGGCGGCGATCCGATCGAGATATTTGTCCGCATCGAGCGCCGCCATGCAGCCCGTGCCCGCCGAAGTGACCGCTTGTCGATAGACGTGATCGGCCACGTCGCCGGCGGCGAACACGCCCGCGACGCTGGTGGCCGTGGCGTCCCCATCGCCGCCCCCCTTGACGACGATGTAGCCTCCGCGCATGTCGAGCTGTTTGTCGAAGAGTTGGGTATTCGGCTGGTGGCCGACGGCGATAAACACTCCATCGACGTCGAGGATGCGGGTCGCGCCGCCTGGCACGCCGCGCGCGCGGATCCCGATGACCCCGGCCTCATCGCCCAGGATTTCGTCAATCGCGTGGTTCCAGAGTATTTTTACTTTACCCGATGTTTCAAGCGCAAATAACCGATCTTGCAGGATTTTTTCCGATCTCAATTTATCCCGGCGGTGGACCAGGGTGACATGCGAGGCAATGTTGGCAAGGTACAGTGCCTCTTCGACGGCGGTGTTGCCGCCGCCCACGACCGCAACCGCCTTTCCCCGATAAAAAAATCCGTCGCAGGTGGCGCAGGCGGACACCCCCTTGCCGCGAAAGGCTTCCTCGGAGGGCAGGCCGAGGTACTTGGCCGATGCGCCGGTCGCGATGATCAAGGCGTCGCAGGTATATTCGCCGTTGTCGCCAACCAGGCGAAACGGCCGCTGACGCAAATCCACTCGATTGATGTGGTCGGGCATAATTTCCGTGTTGAACCGCTCCGCGTGCCGGCGCATACGTTCCATCAACTGCGGACCTTGCAGGTGCTCGACGTCCCCGGGCCAATTGTCCACATCGGTGGTGGTCATCAACTGGCCGCCTTGTTCGAGGCCGGTGATCAGCAGAGGCTTGCGATTGGCGCGAGCCGCATACACTGCGGCGGAGTAACCCGCAGGACCCGAGCCCAAGATGATGAGTGGACGGTGACTGACGACGCTCATGTATAATTTGCCTCTCTTCAGATATGCCTCGCCGATGTTTAAGCGGCGCTGCCTCATGGTAAGTAAATCCGGGGGCATGGGCCAGTTCGAACGAGCCCCTGCGCAGTCCAAGCCGAGGGTGTTGGCGGGAAGCCGCTGACTCGGTTATTATTACATAATATTCAGATAGTTAAGCAATATAACTCATTAAGGATCGAGAATTGACCGAAGCTGCCGTTCAGAAGAATCCGAAACAGCACACGAAGCTCTCCGCTGCCGTGGCGAGGTCCTTACGCGAGGGTACCTTATGGATTCTGTGCGCGCTGGCTCTGCTGCTGCTGTTGGCGTTGCTGTCCTATCAGCCGCACGACCCGGGATTTGCCGACACCGGCGAACCCGGTCCGGTGAGCAATTGGATCGGACCCATAGGGTCTTGGCTCGCCGGATTCTTCCTCTTTCTGTTCGGCCGGCCGGCATACCTTTTCCCGCTCATGCTGGCGTATGCCGGATGGCTGGTGCACATGGATCGCTCGCTGCCCGATGCGCGGTCGCGCCTCAACACGATGCTGCGCGTGGTCGGGTTCGTGCTGACCTTGCTCACGAGCTGCGGCCTCACGACGCTGCACTGGGACGGATCGGCGCTGCCGAACAGCGCCGGCGGCGTGCTCGGCGAACTGGTGGGCAGCGGTGCCGCGCGGGGTTTGAGTTTTTTCGGAGCAACGCTGCTGCTGCTCGGCCTGTGGCTTGCCGGCGTGGCGCTGTTCCTCGGCGTCTCGTGGTTCGAAGTCATGGACAGGCTCGGCGCGTGGGTCTTGCACGGCATTGAGTGGGCGCGCGCGGAGATCGACCAGCGGCGAGAACTGGCGTTCGGCCAGCAGCGCAAGCTGGCGCGTCAGGGGGTGGTGCGCGAGGAGCAGAAGAAGGTCGCAAACCGGCCCCCGCCGCGCATCGAGGCGCCGGCGCCGGTTCCGCAGAAGAGCGAGCGCGTCGAGCGCGAACGGCAGGTGCCGTTATTCGATGCTCCGAAATCGAGCGAATTGCCGGCATTGTCGTTGCTCGATGAGCCGCACGCTCGCGAGCACGCCTATTCCGACGAGGCGTTGGAGGCCATGTCGAGACTGGTGGAGCTGAAGCTGCGTGACTTCGGCGTTGAGGCCGAAGTGGTCGCGGTTCAGCCAGGTCCTGTGATCACGCGCTTCGAGCTGCGTCCGGCGCCCGGCGTCAAGGTCAGCCAGATCAGCAATCTTGCCAAGGATCTTGCGCGCGCTCTCTCGGCCATCAGCGTGCGCGTGGTGGAGATCATTCCCGGCAAATCGGTGGTCGGCTTGGAAATACCCAACGAGAAGCGGGAGATCGTCACCCTCGGGGAGATCATCAAGTCAAAACCCTATGACGAGGTCACCTCGCCGCTCGCGCTCGCGCTCGGCAAGGATATCGGCGGGGTGCCGGTGGTCGCGGACCTGGCGCGCATGCCGCACTTGTTGATTGCCGGAACCACGGGTTCCGGTAAATCCGTCGGGATCAACGCGATGGTCTTGAGTCTCGTGTACAAGGCGACGCCCGAACACGTGCGCATGATCATGATCGATCCGAAGATGCTGGAGCTGTCGGTGTACGAGGGAATTCCGCATCTATTGTCGCCGGTGGTGACCGACATGAAGCAGGCGGCCAATGCGTTGCGTTGGTGCGTGGCGGAGATGGAGCGGCGCTATCAGCTGATGTCGGCCCTTGGAGTGCGCAACATCGGCGGCTTCAACCGCAAGGTGAAGGAGGCGGCGGAGGCCGGCAAACCGATCAAGGACCCGATCCGCATGCAGAAGGTCATGCAGGCGGTGCCGGGCGTCGTGGCCGAGGACGTGCCGGAGCTCGCGACGCTGCCGTTCATCGTGGTCATCATTGACGAATTGGCCGATCTGATGATGATCGTCGGCAAAAAGGTCGAAGAACTCATCGCGCGCCTCGCGCAAAAGGCCCGGGCCTCGGGCATTCATCTGATCCTGGCGACGCAGCGGCCGTCGGTGGACGTGATCACCGGGCTGATCAAGGCGAATATTCCGACGCGCATCGCGTTTCAAGTGTCGGCGAAGGTGGATTCGCGCACCATTCTCGACCAGAGCGGCGCGGAGTCCTTGCTGGGCCACGGCGACATGCTGTATCTGCCGCCGGGCACCTCCATTCCGACGCGCGTCCACGGCGCTTTTGTGTCGGATCAAGAGGTCCACCGAGTGGTGGCGGGCTTGAAGTCCGCCTCGCCGCCGGTGTACATCGATGAAATTCTCGAAGGCCCGCGAACCCCGATTCCCGGCTTTCCGAGCGATGAGGATGAGGGCGCGGAAGGCGGTCTCGTCGATGCCGAGGCCGACCCGTTATACGACGAGGCGGTGCGCATCGTCACCGAGACGCGCAAGGCATCGATATCCGGCGTGCAACGGCGGCTGAAGATCGGCTATAACCGGGCAGCCCGCCTGGTCGAGGCCATGGAGGCGGCCGGCTTGGTCGGTCCATTGCAGTCTAACGGCGCGCGCGAAATCTTCGGCGCTGCGCCGCCGGAGGAATGAGTTCCATGGCGAGATATCGACTGGGCGCTGCCGCCCTGATGGTGTGGATGGGCGTCTCGAGCCATGTCTTCGCCGGCGCTGCGCCCGCGGTCGCGGTCGAGAAATACCTCGCGGGCCTGTCGGCCTGGTCGGCGGCATTCGAGCAGACCATCGATGACGGTCACGGCAAGGTGCTGCGCAGCGCCGCCGGCAAGTTCTATTTGCAGCGGCCCGGCAAGTTTCGCTGGGATTACGAGCAGCCTTCCGAGCAGATGATTCTGGCCGACGGCAAGCAAATCTGGTTTTACGACAAGGACCTGGCGCAGGCCAATGTGCGCGACATGGACGCGACGCTCGCCAGCACGCCCGCCATGCTCTTGTCCGGCGGATCGGTGAGCGGTGAGTTCGACATCACGGAACTGCCGTCGAGCGGCGGACTGCGTTGGTTTCAACTCATTCCAAAGCACCCGGAGACCGATTTCCAGCTGGTGCGCATCGGCTTCGACCGGCACGGGGAGTTGGCGTCGATGTTCCTCGCCGACAAGCTCAATCAAATCACGCAGCTCAAGTTCACCCACCCGATCCGCAATCCCGACTTCGCTCCCGGCCTGTTTTCATTCTCGCCGCCGCCGGGGGTCGATGTGATCGGGCGCGCCCCGTGACCGCGGTCGGCGGCACCTACCGGCCGCTGGCCGATCGGCTGCGCCCGCGCGTCCTCGATGAATTTGTCGGTCAGCCCCATTTGGTCGGCGTCGGCTCACCCTTGCGCCGCGCACTGGAGTCCGGCCGGCCGCACTCGATGATCCTGTGGGGACCTCCGGGAACGGGAAAGACCACGCTGGCGCGACTGGTCGCATCGGGGGCGGAGGCCGAGTTCGTTGCACTGTCGGCGGTGCTCGCCGGCATCAAGGACATACGCGCCGTGGTTGAGCGGGCGCGGAGCCTGCGCGGCACGCGCGACACGGTGCTGTTCCTCGATGAGGTGCATCGCTTCAACAAATCTCAACAAGATACGTTTCTGCCTTATGTCGAGGACGGCACGCTGATTTTCGTCGGCGCGACCACCGAAAATCCCTCGTTTGAAGTGAACAACGCGCTGCTGTCGAGGGCGCGGGTCTACGTGCTGAAGCCCCTCGCGGCGGCGGATCTTAAGCAACTGCTCGATCGCGCTCTTGGCGATGTCGAGCGCGGCCTGGGGGATCTGCACCTGGACATGGAGCCAAGCGCACGGGAGCTGCTGCTGGCGGCGGCCGACGGCGATGCGCGGCGCATGCTGAACCTTTTGGAAACCGCCGCCGACTTGAGTGTGCCGGACGGGGCGGGCCACCGGCTCGACGTCACCACGATGCGCGCGGTCATCGGCAGCACCTACGTGCGCTTCGACAAGGGTGGCGAGAATTTTTACGATCAAATATCGGCGCTCCACAAGGCGGTTCGCGGCAGCGATCCGGATGCCGCCCTGTATTGGCTGTGCCGCATGCTGGCGGGAGGGTGCGACCCACTCTACATCGCACGGCGGGCACTGCGCATGGCGAGCGAGGACATCGGTAACGCCGATCCCCGCGCCCTCACCTTGAGTCTGGAGGCGTGCGCGGTGTATGAGCGTTTGGGGAGCCCCGAGGGCGAGCTGGCCATCGCGCAGGCCATCGTCTTCATGGCCTGCGCCTCCAAGAGCAATGCCGTCTACAGCGCATACAATGCCGCCACGGCGGATGCGCAGAGCTTGGGATCGCTCGAGGTGCCGCTGCATTTGCGCAATGCCCCAACCCGGCTCATGAAGGAAATCGGCTACGGCAAGGGCTATCGTTACGCGCATGACGAGCCGGACGCCTATGCCGCCGGCGAGCGTTATTTCCCCGACGACATGCCCGACCGCCGCTATTACGAGCCCGCGCCCCGCGGGTTGGAAATCAAGATCGGCGAAGCTCTGGCGGCACGCCGAGCGCGCGACCGATAAGGAAATTCATCGTGCTCGATCCGAAGTTGTTACGCAGCGATTTGCCCGGAGTGGCCGCCCTCCTGGCACGCCGCGGTTTTGTCCTCGATGTCGGGCGGCTTGCGGCCCTGGAGGAGCAGCGCAAGGCGGCGCAAATCGAGGCCGACCGTCTGCGTGCCGAACGCAATGCCAATGCAAAAGCGGTGGGTCGGGCGAAGTCAAAAGGGCAGGACGCCGCTCCCTTGATCTCGCTTGGAGAGTCTCTTTGGCAGCAGCTGCAGGGGATCGACCGGCAACTCGAGGCGATTCAAGCCGAGTTGGCCGGCATACAGCTCGGATTGCCGAACATCCTGCACGAGAGCGTTCCTTCGGGGCGCGACGAGACCGACAACGTCGAGGTGCGGCGCTGGGGTACGCCGCGGCAGTTCGATTTCGAGCCGAGGGATCATGTGGCGATCGGCGAACGGCTCGGCATGGATTTCGAGGCGGCGGGACGCATCTCGGGAGCGCGGTTCGTGGTGATGACCGGGCGCCTGGCGACGCTGCAGCGCGCTCTCATTCAGTTCATGCTCGACTTGCACGGCACCCAGCATGGTTATCGTGAAGCCTACGTGCCGTATCTGGTGCACGCCGCGGCTCTGCTTGGGACCGGTCAACTGCCGAAGTTCGAGCAGGATTTGTTCGCGGTGCCGGGCGATCCGGGCTTCTATCTGATTCCGACCGCCGAAGTGCCGGTGACGAATCTGGCGCGCGACCGGATTCTCGACGCCGACTCGCTGCCTCTCAAATACGTGGCCCACACGCCTTGCTTCCGCTCGGAAGCGGGGGCTTCAGGTAAAGACACGCGCGGAATGATCAGACAGCACCAGTTCGAGAAGGTGGAATTGGTGCATATCGTGCGCCCCGAGCAGTCCTACGCGGCGCTCGAGGAACTCACCGGTCACGCCGAAGCGGTGCTGAAGGCGCTCGAGCTGCCTTACCGCGTAATTGCCCTGTGCAGCGGGGACGTGGGATTCAGCAGCGCCAAGACCTATGACCTCGAGGTCTGGCTGCCCTCGCAGCAGCGCTATCGGGAGATCTCGTCCTGCAGCAATTGCGAAGCGTTTCAAGCGCGGCGCCTGCAGGCCCGTTGGCGCAATCCCGCCACCGGCAAGCCGGAGCTGGTTCATACCCTCAACGGCTCGGGCGTGGCAGTCGGGCGCGCCTTGGTGGCCATTCTGGAGAATGGTCAGCAGCCGGACGGTAGCGTCGCGATACCGTCCGTGCTCGGCCCCTACATGGGCGGAGATCTGCTGCTGAGTTGAGCGGTCAGGTTACCTGCGGCTGCCCATCAAGAACGACAGCACATACCAGAACATCAGTGCGATCGATGCGAACAGCTGCATCGCGGCCGACACATAGCGATCTTCCGGGTAGTGCAGAATGATGTTCGAGGTGTCGTAAAGAACCGCGGCCCCTGCGAATCCGATCATCAACACCGAGAACCCGGTTCCCAGCTGGAAGCCGAACACCATGCCGCCGACGATAGCCAGCAGCGCGAGGACGCCGCCCCACATCAGAATCGCCCGCAGGAAGGAAAAATCCTTGCGTGTGCGGTGGGCGACGAACATCAATCCACCGGCGCCCAATGAGGTGATCAGCGTCGCGCTGTCGATGGTGCCGGGCGCTTTTGCATCGGCGATATACAGCAGAGGCACGAATATGAGCGCCTGGGCCACCACATACGTGGCGTAGGCGAAATATTGCATGCCGATCGAGTTGCTGGTTTGTGCGGTGCGCGACGCCAGCCATCCGGTCAACATGAAGGCGCCCAATATGAGCATCCAGTTGAAGCCGAACATGAACTTTGCGATCTGCGGCGCGAGGCCGGACTCGAACAGTCCGAGTTCCACCAAGATGAAGCCGAGAATGCCGGCCACCAAATGGATGTAGGTGCGGGTAATGAACACACTGCGGCTGTCGACCGCCGTTCCCGGAAAGGCCGCGTTGTTGCTCGGAAAATTAGCCATGACGATTAACCCTCTGTCGTTGCGTAGGGGCATTTTAGCACCCCACCGATAAGCGTGCCGAAGCAGCCGCCCCTATAATAGGGATGCATCCCAGATATTCAATACGCCAGCGCGAGGCCTGGCTACCCTACTTCGTATTCGGATCCTTCGGGCACTGCGGGAGCTCGCGCTCCTTCTCGGGCTTTGGAATGAGCTTTTTCCAGCCCGCGGGGATCTCGAATTGGTCCCCGGGGATAGAATCGGAGCTGACCGCCGTGGTTTCGCTGGTGATCTCGATGAGCGAGACGGGCGCCCCGGCAGTGGCGGTGGTGGCCGTGCTCGACGCGGTATCCGGCTTGGGTTGTGCGGCGGGCTTTTTGGCGAACAGGCCGCCAATGAGCTTGCTGCCGAAAGCCCCGGCCGCGGATCCCGCGATCGCACCGCCCAACGACCCGCCGGCCGCGCGGCCCGCGGCTTCCGCGGCAGAGCTGGTCGCGGCACCTGCGGTGGTACTCGCGGCAGCGGAGGCGGCAGCCTCTCCGGCGCTGCCGACGATGTTATCCCCGCCACCTCCGGCGCCTTTCTGCTGGCGCATCTGAGCCGCTTGGCCGCAGTGCTCGCCGCCGATCGCCACGCGCATCGTGGTCTTTAGCGGGTAGCCTTTCAGATCTCCCGACTTGGCCGAGACCTGTCGCAATGCATCGACATAGGGCGCTAGATATTGCTGCATCTGCGCGCTCACCGCGCCGCTGACTTCGTCGAGTCCGAGCTTCTTGTTATACGCGGTCCGAAATGCGCGAATGTCGCCCGTCCCGGCGATCTCATCCTGGGTCAGCCAGGTGTCGAAGCTAAAAATCATGTCGCAGGAGTCGCCGGTTTCCTTGTTCCTGCAGGACTGGGTCATTGTCGCCGCAGTGCGCTGCGCTTGATGCCCCGCCAACGTCACAATGTCATTGGTTTTGTTGACTTCGAATTTCGGCGGGGACATGTCGCACTTGGAGGTATCCGGGGCTTTAGGGGCCGTGGTTTGCGGACAGCTCTTCATTTGCTGCACGATCTTTTCGATCCTTTGCTTCGCCTCCGCGATCTCGGCCGGCGTCGGGAATGGCTTCTCGAGGTAGCTCTTCTTGTCGGGCTGCAATTCCCACGTAAGGTCCTTATCGAGACGGATGATTTCACCGCTCTGTTGGTTGCCGCACAGCAAGGACATAAACCCCTCGCAGTGCGTCTCGGAGTCGGTGCGCGCCTTCTCCCCGGAGATGCGCTCGGTCTTGCTGCCGTGCGCCTTGATGATGGCCAAATCGAAGGTTGTGGCCTGTGTGAGCGTGACGTCGGCCGATGCGGTGGTGGCACAGAGCGGAAGCAGCAGCAGCGCCGCGATGCCGTTCTGTAGAAGCCCGAAGTGCGAGAAACTTATACGCATGGCATCCCCCGTGAAAATTTGCAAATACTGTTGCGAAGTCATCACTAGCCGGAACTGTTCATGAATGAAAGCTATTCTCGCGGATGAGGGCCGGATCGGGTGGGTATTTTCCGGACCGCCGTGAATCCGTCCATGGAGGCTGCGGGAAAAACGTCCTGTTTTTCACGCTCCGGAAAATACCCACCCGATCCGGCCTTTTGCGCGCTTTCCTGTAATTCATGAATAGTTCCGGCTAGGGGACGCTGCCCCGACGCCCGCCCTTCATCGGGAATTCTAGCGCCAAACTCCGCGCACGGCGAATATGCGGCGTCCGAGCGGGGCATGAGCGTGCGTCTATGGAGCGATCGGCGGATGCTGGCGCTGAACATATTTATGGCGCCAGCGATATATCAAGCACCTGCATTTGGCGCTGCGCCGGGCCGGGCCGCGTAAGGTAAGATTCCACGACTTGCGTGACTCTTTCGCGGGCAATGTGCTCTGCGATGAGAAGCGGTATCGCGACGGTGCCCTCTCGCTAGGTTTCGCCAATGCATAATGGCGTCGGCCACTGACGCTCTCGCGAGGGGGACACATGCAGCAAAGATATACAGGTAAGTTAGCGGGAAAATATCGTAATAAATTGATTTATAAGAAGTTGGAGAGGTGGCAGAGCGGTTGAATGCACCGGTCTTGAAAACCGGCAGGTTCGCAAGAGCCTCGCGAGTTCGAATCTCGCCCTCTCCGCCAATACGAAGCTGTGGGTTCGACGACCCGGCGACGCCGGGTCGGACGTCGCGGCGAAGCTGCGACGGTCCCGAGGCTGAGCGAGGGATGAGCGGCGTCCGCCGCGAACAATCCCACCCTCTCCGCCAGTCGTGACATCAATTCCGCTCAGCCTGGATCAGTCGACCGTGGCAGCAACGAAGCGAGGATAACGCCCGCTAGGGCGGCCCCGCAGGGGCGAGGCGCGAATCGTCGAGTAATCCCACCCTCTCCGCCATTAGATCAGTAACTTACGGGTGCATCGAGGAGCGGGACGTGGGGCAGCAGGCGGCCAACTTCGGTGGCCGACCGATGCAAATTCGAAGCCATGAAGCGGTCATATCGTGAGTCAAAATCCAGAGCCTTCGTGTGCGGTGACGCACGTGCCCAAGCAACGGCACGGAATTGACCCGAGAGTCAGCGACCGGAGAGCGCC
>Ga0209048_10001691_pt1 | contig 22389 bp, 25 predicted proteins | sample FrelakmetCRP12CR_FD_187146 | JGI IMG/M metagenome (GOLD analysis project Ga0209048, IMG submission 187146) | Freshwater lake sediment microbial communities from the University of Notre Dame, USA, for methane emissions studies - CRP12 CR (SPAdes)... | ecosystem: Environmental > Aquatic >... | reverse complement strand
CCCTGCTCGGCATGCGCACCATGTCGTTGGCCGGTCGCGGCGGTTGATAGCACCTAAGCAGCAAGAACCTAACGCCCTGAATAAGACGCACGCACTGAGGAGGCCATAATGAGCAAGGAACGTATCAAGATTTCTGAAGACCTGTACGACATCATGCCGTCCGACTATCAAGACCTGGTCAAGAGCGCGACCTACGGCAAGGAAGACCGGGGCTGGAAAGATATCGGCAACAGCAAGGAACTGATCGAACAGCACTCCCTTTGCGCCGGCTGCCCGGAGTCCATGGCCTTCCGGTACATCCTGGCCTCATTGCCAAACCCCGAAGACACCGTCATGGTCGGCTCCACCGGCTGCACCAGCCTGGTGTTCCCCATGGTGGCCGTGCACAACATCCACTCCCTCTTCGGTAATCAAAACGCCATCGCCTCCGGCTTGAAGCGAGCCTTAAGCGTCCGCTTCCCAGGACGGACGAAAGACGTGGTCGTGCTTGCCGGCGACGGCGCCACCGTCGATATCGGCCTCGACATGACACTGCAAGCCTGGTTCCGCCAGGAGAAGTTCACCACGATTTGTTTCGATAACGAACTCTACGCCAACACCGGTGGCCAGGAGAGCGGCCTGATGCAGAAGGGGTTCGTGGCCAAGATGGCGCCCGTTGGGAAGCTCTTCGACAAGGTCCGTCTGCCGGAAATTGCTCGCGAGTCAGGCTGCCATTACGTGGTTCAATGCACCGTCAGCAAACCCTCCCTTATTGAGAAGGTGGTCCGGAACGCGGTCATGATCGCACGCGAAGTCGGCCCGACCTACCTCCAGCTCTATACGCCTTGCATTCTCGAAATCGGGAAGAACAGCATGGAAGGGCTCCAGGAAATGCGGGACTCGGAGAAGCCGACCGAGCGTTTCGCCTACAAAGAGTACATCAGCGAACCAGCCAAGCAGCTCCTGGCAGAAGTGTCCGCCAAGGACAAGGAAAAGAAGGCTGCTGCCAAACAGCTCGCCTCTCAGGGAGCCTAATCCGATTCTGGAGGAGAGACGACCATGATCAAGAAACGACTGAACATCCGGATGTCGGGATTAGGCGGGCAGGGCGCGGTCACAGCCGCGCATGTCCTGGCCATGGCTGCCAACCGCGACGGCAAGTTTTCGATCTCTAATCCCTTCTTCGGCGCAGAAAAACGTATGGCGCCGGCAGAGAGCTATTGTCGAATCGGCATTGAACGGATCTACGACCGTGGCGAGTTGGTATTCCCCGACGTCATTCAGGTTTTTCATCCCCAGGTCATTACCATGGGGAAGAGCTACACCATGCCCTTCTACTCCGGCGTGAAGGAAGGTGGCCTCGTCGTCATCAACTCTGACCAGGAACTGCTGTCAGCCGATGACATTGAACGTCTCAAGGATCTAAATGTTAAGGTATTTTACATTGCGGGAACCGAGCTCGCGATCGAGGTGGCCGGTACCGAGTTATCGACGAATATGGCGATGATCGGATCGGTCGCAGGCATCACCAAGTGCGTCTCAATGGAATCGCTGGACGGCGCCTTACAGGAACGGTTCGGGAAGAAGTTCGTCGCCTCCGGTGGAACGGCCTCTTTGGATGAAGCGATCAAGAAGAAGTTCGCCAAGAAAGAAATGTTGCTGGCCAAGAACCTTGCAACCGTACAGGCGGCCTATGAAATCGCCAGTGCATGGGCCGAGAAGAATAAGTATGAGCTGCGAGTCGGCAATCCTGCCGTGGCGGCTTAACGAGAGAGAAGGAACCAGCTCGCATGTACAATGTAGCGCAAGTCATCGACGAGAAATGCGTGGCCAAGAAGGGGTGCCGGCTGTGCATCATGTATTGTCCGGAGGCCAACTGCCTCGACCTAAATCCAAGCAAGATGGTGGCCGAAGTGATGATTGACCGCTGCAAGGGCTGTGAGCTCTGCGTGGTCGTCTGCGACGCGGCCAAGCATAATGCCATCAGCATGCAGGCTGTCAGCGCCACCGGGCAGCTAATGAGCCAAAAGGGTGAGTCCGCAGCCCTTGGGCAAGCCTACCAAGGATAACCATTTCGTGTAGCGGGTCTCCCGCGCAAGACCCCATGGCGCCTGCGCTATGGGGTTTTTTGTTGGTACCGCTGTGGAGGGAACAGATGGAAGCCGAAGACAATGTCATTCATGAGCTCCTTCGAGAAATTACCGGGCTGATCAACGAGTACCCGAAAGCGCTTGAACGACGTGCCGCTGATATCCATGCCAGCGGTAAAGACCCGGAACTGGCGCAGACACTCATCAAGGCGGCGGATACCATGCGCGACAGCGGGAATCTCTATCTGACCTGGGCGAAGCACTACGCATCCGTCGCAGCGGGTAATACCGACGCCTCCTCTGACGAGGACGAAACTGAGGATTTCGACGTATAACGCAACAAAGACAAACCGGGCAGCTATTATCCTGATAGAAAAAAGTCTCCCCCCAACCGAAATCTTTTGCTAGAATACGCAGCTTGGCAACGGACTGTCTCGTTCCCCGGTAGCTCAGTTGGTAGAGCAGCCGGCTGTTAACCGGCTGGTCGCAGGTTCGAGTCCTGCCCGGGGAGCCACCATCGCAAGGCCTTCGAGACCTCTCTCGAAGGCCTTTGTGGTCCTCCGTGCAAGGATCAGCCAGCCCGTGAATTCCGCCAGGAGCCTGTGACCGACGTTCACGATGTCCGCTCCACTCGAGACCAAGCAGACCGTCACGGGCACTGACTTCTACTGATCCATCGGTGGCACCATCCAGTTCGCCGCAGCGTCTAACGGAGAGGCGTGGGGAAAAGCGCTCCCATCCAAATTTGTCGCGTACTGGCGATTTCTACTGCGCAGCCATGGATCGTTTCTTTATGATGAGCTCTATGGCACCTGACTGGCGAGATTTCACACCCGCAGCCCTGCTCCACAATTCACATCTCATGACACTGGTCCCAGGTTATTGGCCTCGACAAGCGCTCCTTGCCGGAATACCGATCGAGTCGCGGCTCTTCACCACCGAGCCCCACACCCAGTTGCTCGCCTTCTGCCACTGGCAGCAAAACCGCACAGCGTGCCAGACCGTGGTACTCGTGCACGGGCTTGAGGGCTGTAGCGAGTCGCACTACATGCATGGGATTGCATCGAAAGCCTATCGTGCGGGACTGAATGTCATCCGCATGAACCAGCGGAACTGTGGTGGCACCGAGCAACTGACCCCCACCCTGTACAACAGCGGCTTGAGTCAGGACTATCGAGCCATCGTCCATGAATTGGCGCGCGTGGATGGATTAGATCGCATCTGGCTTGTCGGCTATTCGATGGGGGGGAATCTCGTCCTGAAAGCAGCCGGAGAAGCCGGCTCGTCAGAAGCGGCGTTGGCAGGCGCGGTCGCGGTCTGCCCGAATATCGATCCGACGCAATGCGTCAAAGCTTTGGAACAGCCTCGCAACTGGCTCTATCACCATCATTTCTTAACCCAACTCAAAATGCGCATGCGACGGAAAGCGGTGTTCTTTCCCGGCAAGTGGAACCTCACCGGACTTGACCGCATCCGCATCATCAGCGAATTCGACGACCGCTACACGGCCCCTGACGGCGGATACACGAGCGGAGCCGACTACTACGATCGCGCAGGCGCACGGCACGTATTGGGAAAGATTGCCGTACCGACCATCATCATCACCGCGCAGGACGATCCGTTTATTCCCTACTCGATGTTTTCCCTCGCGGCAATTCATCAGAACCCCCACATCAGACTTACTGCACCGCAATACGGTGGCCACTGCGGATTCGTGCAGCAATCCCAGCAGGATGAAGACCGTTTTTGGATAGAGAACCGGATTATCGAATCGGTACGAGCATTCCGAGGAGGGGACGACCGGCTGCCCCATGGAATGAGGCAGCCGGATTCACCAAGGGGAGCTACGCCGCTTGCTTTCTGAGTCGGCGCGATTCGACGGCAGCAACCTGAGGCGCGCACTTCCGTACCCACGTCACAATGAGCCAGGCACTGGTGGCCACAATACCGACGATAAACATCCAGTTATAGATCCCTTTCCCTGACTTGCTGAAGAACGGATCGCAGACATAGAGCAACACACCATAGGAAATCGCGACGATCGCGAGTGTCGTCACCGGCAGAATCAATGCCCGGTAGGGCATTAACCACTTCCAGTCGTCCGGCGGTTCCGCCGCCAGTTGGCGAGCCCCAAACCACGCAATCACGAGTGCGCCCCCGTAGCCGATAAACTGAACCAGATCGGAGGCATGAAGCTTCCCGACCGTCGTTTCACGAAAGAGCGGGATGTGTCCCAGAATTACGGCAAACAGAAACGTCAGGATAATCGCGACACCATATTCCATCATCCACTTGCGTGCGTTCATTGCAATCCTCCCCTTCATGGTTCCCACATCTTAGTCAACAAAGCCATAGAGAAGCTTAGCATCTCCTGAACTCGTCTATTTAATCAATTGGTTACATGCTGACACGGAGAGGATAGGCGCAGGCCAACTCGATCAGGCCGTTTGAAGATGGGCACGCACTTCCTGCACGTAAGTTTTGAACGGATCTGGCATGGGAAAGGGTGCCTGCCCACGCAATTGGAAGATCGACCAGTTGATCACATACGAGGGAGAAAACCGCTCTTCCGGCTTAGGATCAGCCGATTCACCCGGAGGTCCACATGCCAGCAAATGTCGAACGAGTTCACCCCTCCCAAAGGCCCTGGTGTTGCGGGGCGGATGGTCCATGGCCAAGGCAATCGCCTTGTTGGTGGTGAGTCGAGGAACCCGTCCTTCTTCCATGAGACCATAATAAAGCCCCTTGCCTTGATGGAGATTGTGATACTCCAGATCGAGGCTCTTCAGAGCCGGATCCTCCCAGGTCATCTGTTCCGCCTCACGAAAGGTTTCGAGCAGCCACAATTTCGAGGCCCAATCGACCCGGCCCACTAGCGTCTTGTAGTCCCCGCGGAGATCCTGTAAGACCGCTTCCCATTGATCGAGCACCCAATCGGTTTCATCGTCCTGCCCACGATAGTGTTCCAGCGCCGCCGCGAGAAACGCTTCCTGAATGTCGATCGCAGAGATCGTCTTCCCTGATTGCAGCCGAACGATCCATTGTCGGTCCTGATCCTGTGACAGTTCCTGCATGGCTTCGACCGGTTCATGGATCTCAAGATCGAGCGGCGCATGGCCCTCTTCGATCAGTTGAAGGACCAGCCCTGTCGTGCCCAACTTCAAAGCTGTCGCCACCTCGGCCATGTTCGAATCGCCCAGCAGGAGGTGAATGCGACGGTATTGATTCGGGTCGGCCAGTGGTTCATCCCTTGTGTTCACGATGGCGCGATTCTGCTGCACCCATTCGAAGAAGTCATTCACGATGTAGTCAGCACGTTGAGAGATCTGAAACGGCATGGCAGGCTGAAGCCCATGGCGGTGATTCGCTCCCCGCGGCACGATGAGCCGATCCATCTGGATCCAAGCGTCCTGAGGGCCAGCCATGCCAACACGCCCGGCTCCCGTAAAGATCTGTCGGGTGACCAGGAAGGTCACCAAGGGCCCGAGGCCGCGCCTTGTAAATGGAAAGCGTCGCGACACGAGATAGTTCTCGTGTGATCCAAAGGTCGCGTCGGTTTCATGGTCCACATTGTTCTTGATCAACGAAACCGTGTCGTCCAGGCCAAGGTCTCGAATTGCGCCTTGCAGCAACTGATCGCCGGCGCGGTCGGCAGCCACCACATCACATAGCGACTCACACTCCGGCGAGGCCCACTCCAGATGTCCCATGTCGAGGTACATGCGCCCGGCGTTGGTGAGAAATCCTCCGTTGCCAGGCGGTTCATCATGCCCCCGATGGTGCAGATCGAGAACGCCACGCCGTTGGACGTGAAAGAGATGGTCTCGAATCTTGTGGGCAAACCAGGTGGGAGAATGATCGGGTTGGTCTTGATTCACCAGGAGTCCGTACTCGGTTTCAAGTCCGAAAATGCGGTTCAACACCTCAGTTCACCACGACGGATTGAAGCGCCTTCGGCAGGAGACGTGAAAGATCTGCCTGTTTGAGGGACCGATACTTTGATGTACCAGGAGCCTGGCGTTCAAGGATCGCACATTCGATCGTCCGTCCTGCGGCAGTGCCACGCACGTGCGCCATCAGAGCGTCGGCACTTGGAATCGCGGCGGTCGATGAGCCCGCTTTGTTTGCCGGTGGCTCGGTCTCAGCCTGTTGGTCCGTCTCTTCCTGTTGATGCGCTAACGAACCGATCGCCCAGGTACGCAACGCCAAATCCAACGCCTGCGCTAATGACAGCGTCACGGGCATCTGCTCCTTGAGATAGGACACCATCTTCGTCTGAGCAGCCGGGGTGGCGGCCAGGACCGCACAACCGGTCGCTTCCTCAAACGTACCATCGTAGTTGATCGTCAGGAGCGCGTCCTTCTCCGGCTTCTGCCCCAACTCGGCCACCAGAATGCGCACGATAAACGGCGCCTTATACACCTCTTCGAACGCCTGTTTAATGACGGGGGCAATGCCGTATTTCACCAGTCTCGATCCCGTGACATCCGACGGCGAACGGTTGAAGCCTTCGACATGCGCCATTTCCAGCAAACTAAAGCGAAGCTTTTCCAAATCCGTAGGATGCCCCATTCCGCCCAATGCCAATCGGTCGTAGATCTCGTAGAGCTTCGGGGTTCCCTTGCTCACAGTCGTCAGAAGGATCCCTCCATCATAGGTCAACGCGACGACCGGGCTCCCCTGCTTAAATTGCTCGTCGAGATACTGACGTCGATTGCCGACTGCTTCCACCCAGCGATAGGGCTCTTCATACATAGCGCACCACCTGTGATTCATAGAGAGGTTTCAATGTCGCATCCGGCACCGTCTGCACACCGGCCCCGGTGATCAACTTGATCACGGGGTAGAGACTCGCCTCCCGGTTGACACCACCAGTCGCCGAATCGAACTCCGCCGCGCTCGTGAGCAATCGTAAGGCCTGAACCATAGCCTGTTCCTCGACTAACGCATTGAGGGGCTGATCGCCCCAGGTATTCAGATAGTGCAAGATCCCGCGGATGGTGGGGGAGCCAGATCCAGAGACGGCATACTCAACGCCTTCAAACTCCGCCCCGAGGATGTCGTAGAAATAGATCTTGGCCGAGCCCTGCTCCAGATCGTAGCCCGCAAACACCGGGACCACAGCGCCAGTCCCGGCCAAAGCCGCTGGCACATTGTCCTTCAAGAGCTTGGAGACGGCGCGCAATTTGCCGTCGAAACTCAAATCCTGCAGCTGCGTTCTCCGGTAGTATTTGAAGGAATGTTCCAGGACACGGACCATTTCATAAGCGGTCGCCGGGACGCCGGCGATTGCCATTACACTGTGCCGATCGATCTCCAACACCTTGTCCGTGCGATCGTACATCACCATATTGCCGGCGGTCGCGCGACGATCTCCGGCCACCAGCACGCCATCGCGATACTTGAAGGCCAGAATCGTGGTGGCATTCGTGAGCGCATGGCCAGTCCCAACAGCCGTCGGTACGCCGAGTGTATAGCCCTGTTCCTTCAACAGCTGATGAAAATCCCCTTGCATCCCCATTATCTTTACCTCACCTTCATTCCCATCTAACTCCACACCTCCAGGTGGGTGCCGAAGTCAGGGTTAACTATGCGCGTCCAACGAGGGCCTTCCGAGGCCGCGCGTTGCGCGAGCACAAACCCTGGCTCGGTGACCATCCTTATTCTCCCGTTCTCTGCCGATACCGCTCAGCCTGTTTCGGATCGACCTTGCGCATGCGTTTGAGCAAATTATCTTTATCGGGTGACCCTGTCTCTGGCCGTTTCGGCCCACCGCCCTCATCAGACGGACTCGGGGCCTTCGGCATCGGGTTGCCCGGCCCTTCACGGCGTTCCGGCGTTGAGATGTAGTTCATGATCGGGACTCCTTTTCTCTGTTCCACGCGTTCAGCGCATCCATCGGGGATGCCGCGCTTTCGAATATCTGTGCGCAGGCTTGCACCGCCTGTGGCTCGAAGAGGTCGCCCATCTCCAATGTTCGCGGAAGCAGCCCACCGCTGAACTGAATACGTTCCCACTGCATCGATTTGATCTGATCAGGAAACCGTCTGATGCAGAGGCCGCGAATGCCCGCCCTGGTATCGGCCGGACCGGCCACCAAGGCCGATTCCACGTCCTGTTCCGACGTCATCCGCCAGGCCTTCCCCTCTGCCTCGAGCCCCAGGAAGAGCCCACGCGCCGGATCCACATTATGGTACTCCAAATCCAAACTCGCCAGCCAGGGATCATCCCATCCAATCCGCTCTTCCTGCATAAAGGTTTCCAACAGCCAAAGCTTGGTGACCCAATCAAGCTTCCCGACCAGTTGTCGTCGATCGCCTGTGAGCAACCCTAGCGTGGCGGCCCACTCCTGAATGATCCAATCGGTCTCTGCGTCGACACCGGCCAAATGCTTCTCTGCCGCAAGGCAGTACTGTTCTTGAATGTCGAGGCCGGTGATGGTGTTGCCATTCTTCTGACGAACCGTCGCCTTCAGATCCTGATCGCGAGACAGCTGCTTCACCGCAGTGACGGGGTGTTCCAATTCAATAGGAGGCACGACCTCGCGCGCGATCAATTCCAACGCCAACTGCGTCGTCCCGACTTTCAACGCCGTGCTGTACTCACACATATTGGCATCACCGATGATGAGGTGGAGCCGCCGGTATTTTTCCCGAACAGCGTGCGGTTCGTCCCTCGTATTCAGAATCGGCCGGTTGTGCATCGTGTCGACGCTCAAATCCGTCTCCATAAAGTCGGCTCGTTGAGAAAGCTGATAGTGGCCTGGCACGAACCCGCTTTCTTGACCTTCCACACCGACTTTCCCTGCTCCAGCAATGACCTGCCGGCTGACCAGGAACGGCAGCAGCCCCGCAGTCAGCGAAGGGAAGGGAATCGACCGTGACAGGAGATAGTTATCGTGGCAGCCGTAACTGTGTCCGTGAAAGTCCGTGTTGTTCTTATAGAGCTGCACATGGGGCCCGCCGAGCACATGGTTGCGACGCTCTGCCGCCCGCTGGGCAATGCGCTCTCCTGCACGGTCATGAGCAAGGATATCTAATAACCTTCGGCATTCAGGCGTGGAATATTCAGGGTGCGTATGATCGTTATAGAAGCGTGCGCCGTTCGGGAGGACCAGATCGCTCTTCATCTCATGAAACGAAAAAGGCCGATGGGCATCGACCTTGGCGAACTCGTCTTCTTCTTTATCTTGCTGCAGGCCGGAGACCCGAAACCCCCGCGCATCTTCGTGCGGATCTTCACCGCCATAGTCCCAGCGCCGCTCAAACGAAGCCGTGAGATGGGCCCGCACCAGTTCCATCGACTCCACGACCGGATCGACCACATCCTGATCTTCCCTGGTAATCCCATACTCTGTTTCGATGCCAAACAGTCGCATCTTCGTTCCAGTATTCCTCACCATCCCAAGGACAGAATCACAATAAGGCGGCTGGGGTGCTCTCAACTGCGCCCATCGAGCGAGCACATTCCGATCGTTCGTGCTCTGGGAGCAAGGAGGCCCCCAACCACCCGACCCCCTATATAATCTGTGCTATCAACTTTTCTTCTGCCTGCCGCCCTCTCCGAAACGACGAGACCCCCACCACTTGTTCCGGATTGTGATCGAGCAGCTTGAGCCATTCTTCCGCCGCATCATCGGGCGGCAACATCTCGCCCTGTCGGAATTCTGCGTGAACGGAGTTCACCAGATCGTCCAGGGTCATGCCGCCTTGGTCAGTCCCGCCGGCCGCAACCATGCGATCGATCGCCTGTTCCTTTGCCCGTTGAACGATTGAAGCCAGGATCGCACCGCTGATCAGATCGCCTCGATAGAGGACCTTATTCTGTCCGCTTCTGAGCCTGATCGACAGGAGCCGGTTCTCATCGATGCGCGAGAAGATCGCAGAGAGCGCATGCTCGATGAGGTCGGCACAGGCTCTCTTCCGATCCCCGCCGTGCTGATCGATCCATTGCCGGTCCAGAGGCAGGTCATCCGTCAGATACACGTTCAGAATCGCCGCCGCCGAGTCACGATTGGGCCGACTCACCTTGATCTTGCGATCGATACGCCCTGGCCGCAGCACAGCCGGGTCGATCAGATCCGGCCGGTTCGAGGCGAGAATGATCACCACATCCTGCAAAGACTCGATCCCGTCCATCTCGGCACAGAACATCGGCACCAAGGTGCTGGAGATGTTGAATGAGCGAGACGCCCGTCTCGTGCCGAGAACCGATTCCGCCTCGTCGATGAAAATAAAGGGCAACGCCCCCTCTATCCGGCGAGCGCGGGCCTGGGCGAAGAGATCCCGGACCATCCGTTCCGACTCCCCCAACCACATATTCAGAATCTCTGGCCCCTTGATGTGGAGGAAGGCCCCGCGAGTCACAGGCGGCTTGTCCCCCTTCACACAGGACGAACCCTGGCCTGACTCCCCCACCAGCTTTGACAGGCTGGCGGCTGCCGCTTGTCCGATCAAAGTCTTTCCGCAGCCGGGAGGGCCATAGAGCAGGAAGCCCTTAGGTTGAGTGAACTTGAAGCGTTGAAACGTGTCCGCATGGAGCAAGGGATACTCGATCGCCTTCTGAATGGCCGCGATCGCCTCCGTTTGCCCGCCGATCTGCTCCCACGTGACAGTGGGAACCTCGTCAAGGAGGTGAGACTTGGCTTTCCGGTCTTCCAATTTCTCGATCGCCACATGGAGGCTGGGATCGATACGCACCTCATCGCCTGCCTTCAGATCCACGCCTATCAGATCGCTCGATCGTTGGAGAATCAACACCTGCCGTCCCATCTCCTGCTCGAAGCGAAGCCGCCCATCTGCCAACGCCTCCGCAACTTTCAACACGGGCCCATTACGGTCATAGCCCAATATCTTAATCACCGAGTAGGCTTCGTTGACCAGAATCTGGGCACCGATCTTTAACTCGGTTACCTGCACCCGTGGATCGACCGCGGCATAAAACTCAGCGCCTCCAACCAGGATTCGCGCAAGGCCTTCACCCGGCACCTCGAGCAGGGTGCCGACTCGATTGGCCGGCGCCGTGAGCTTCGCGATGACGTCGGCGACTTTCTTGAATTCGACTTCGCGCTGCTGCTGCGCTACTTGCCCAAGGATCAAGGCATGGCGCAGCTTGTAGAGGATCTTCTGCCGGGGGTCACTGTCCGGGAATGAGGCAAGGCACTCTTCAATAAGCTCAAGCGGATCGGATCCCACGCGCATTGACGGATTCGCGGTATCCTCCGTCTTGCCGTTGGGTTCTGCGTCCTGTGGTTCAGTGGGTCGGCGATCACTCATCGGTGGTCCTCCATGCGGAACAGATGGATGATCCTAACATAGCAACCTCGCGGATTGCCGCTTATCGTAACAGCTCAATTGACGGCCTGGAGGGTCACGGATACACGTTCACGATGGGTCCCCCGTAAGATTTCGACCGTGACCTGATCGTTGACTTTATGCCGTTCCATCACATCCATAAGCTCGTCCACAGTCTCGACCGGCTTGCCATCGACTGCCGTGATGACGTCGCCCAATTCCACCCGGCCGGTGGCGGTTTCTCGAGCGCCCTTCAACCCGGCCTGCTCCGCTCCGCTGCCACGTGACACCTTGCCGATAATCAGGCCCTTGATTCCCCACCGCTTGGCCATCGCATCGGGAACGAGCGAGACCCCTAATCCAGGACGGATAAGCTTGCCGTGCTTGATCAGCTCCGGAACGATGCGGTTAACCGTGTCGACCGGCACGGCAAAACCGATTCCGGCGAAGGCCCCGCTGGGGCTCATAATCTGCGTATTCACTCCGATCAATCGACCGGCGCTATCGAGCAGAGGCCCGCCTGAATTTCCAGGATTGATGGCGGCATCGGTCTGAATGACCCCTTCAATCGTCCGGTTCGACAAGGACTTGATCGTCCGGCCCAACGCGCTCACCACGCCGGTCGTCAGCGTGTGGTCGAGGCCGAACGGATTCCCGATCGCCAATACTTTCTGTCCGACGCGCAAATCCTGCGACGTTCCGACGCTAATAGGCGAGAACGCCTCTTCCGGGGCACGAATCTGCAGCACCGCCACATCGTGATCGGGATCGGCGCCGATGAGCGTGGCCTTATACTCCATCCGGTCTGCCAGCGTGACCGTGATCGAATTCGCCCCGTAGACGACATGAAAATTCGTGACAATGTGCCCCTGCCTGTTCCAGACGAATCCCGAGCCGGACCCTTGCGGGACTTCAAAGAGATTGAACGACCAGGGGTCTCGCTGAATCGCGGTATTCGCGATGAAGACAACGGACTTCGTCGCCCGCTCGAAGACTGCCATCGTGGCCCGCTCATCCGCCCCCAACTCGGCAGGCGAGGGCGTCACGATGCGTGACTTCCCTTCAGGGCCGTCGTAGTTCCCGCCCAGCGGCTTCCCCCATTCGGCCATAGACAAAACAGGCCAGAGGCTGATGAGCAGAAGCCCCGCCGAAACGACAAGAAAGATTGGTCCAACTCGTCCCTTCATCGTGATCATTCACCCATGATCTGGATAATGAGTTCCCTCGTCCGTGATCTGGTATCGAAATCGACGACGACGATCTGTTGCCAGGTCCCCAGCAACATCGCCCCGTCTAGGAAGGGAATGACGACCGATGCCCCTTGGAGCTGACCCCGCAAGTGGCTGTGGCCATTGTCTTCACCGGCATTTTTCGTATTGTGCTGCCAGGCAGGATCGGCCGGCACGGCCCGATCCCAGAAGGCTTTGGTATCGGCCCTGATGCCCGGTTCATCTTCGATGATCATCACCGACGCGGTCGTGTGCTTGATGAACACCGTCACGATCCCGGCCGACAACTTGGTGCCCACGAGGGCATCGACCACGGACTTCGTAATATTTTCGATCTGCGTGTTCCCCTGCATGGGAAGACGCAACGCCACCGTCTTGACCGCCATCTTATGACTCCATTCCTCGGAGGGCACGGCGCTCGCCGCGCGTAAAGGCGCAGCCGCGCGCCTCCTCCAGAATTGCATCAAACTCTCCCTGCGCCGTCAAGCGGCGCAACGCACCCATCACCGTGCGACTCAGAATGCCATCCTGCTGCAACGTCTCCAAATAGGCAAAGGCATCGACCAACGTTTCCTTCTTCCGCACATAGTAGTCCCGACCACGACGCTGATTGCTGTAGGCTTCAAACTGTTCGCAAGCGACAAGAATCTCCGCCAACTGTCTGACCCAGGGTTTGGCTGATGCCAGCTTCTCCGGATAGTAATAATAGAGCATCACCTGTTGCATCCAAGGCGCCCAGGTCACCCCCATCTTCTTGATAGTGGGGCGAACCATACGCAGCCGACGGGCAAGCCGACGCGAATATCCCAGCCTCATCTCGACCTGTTCCTTCGCCCAGGCAGTCATCGCGATACCATTGACCTCAAGATCTTTTCGATAACACCGGACAAAGGCCTCCGTCTCACGTCCGTAGGGAGTGTCTTGGTGCATGGCTCTCCATTCGCGTGGCCTCGTCGGAATCCCGCGCTCCTTGGCCCAGGACCAAATCTTACCGAAGAGTCGGCGATCAAGCCCGGCACGGCCCAAGTCATGCAGGAGACAAGCGATCTGGTACTGGCGGACCCGCTCCGCTCCGTGACCCAGCGCCGTGGCCACCGCCGCGCACATGCGCGCAGTCCGCACCGCATGCGGCCGATCGTACCCGCGAATGATCCGGCCAGGGTCAGCAGGGTGCGGGTAATCGTAGAGGCGCATCAACCGGGACAGGAGCGCACGGGGAACCAGGAGCGGGGCACATCGTGAAATGGATGTCATTCGTGGTGAAGGTGGAAGGGTTGAGCGCAACTCCAACTGCGGCGAGAATAGCGTTCGCGGAAAGAGACTGTCAAGATGATCTAACGCGCGGAAGACTCGCTCAACCCGGCGAACTTTGCTATGCTCAGGCAGTTGAGGGCGAGGCGCATCTCACAATCCGGAAAGGCAACCATGTCGAGAAATATGCCGCTCTGGCCGCTGAGCCTTGCAGTCATCACAATCGTTCTGCTGTGGCCGATGGCGCCCGACAGCACTGCCGGGCCGCTGGACCAGCTCACGGATTTGACCGGCAAGGCCACCGCCGTCGTCACCCTCAAAGGGCGAGATAACTTCAACAGCGAGTATCGCTATGATGTGAGCGTCAAGAACCTGTCTTCCGATACGCTCATCGGCGATTCCCTGTTTGTTGTCCTCGACAAGGTGACCAACATCGGCGGGGATGACCGGGAAAACTTGAACAGCGATCCTATTCTGAGCCGAATGGAAATCTTGGGCCAGGATGGAGAAACCCAGGATGGGAAACCCTACTTCCAAATCCCGGCCGGCTCAACGGCCGACCTGACTCCCTACAGCCAGAGTCTTCCGGCCAGCGTGCGCCTCCGCAACAAGGATTATATGATTGTCTTCACGCCCTCATTCAAAGTGTTCGGGCTCAAACGACCGCCGCCTCTTCCCAAGACAACGGAGAAACCAGGGCCGCCCGCAACAAGCAGCACAAATTCTGTCGACAAGCTGATTCAGTTGTTGATCAAGAAAGGCGTGCTGACGGAAGAAGAGTGGCGGAAGGTCAATCAACCGTGAAAGATCCAGCTTGCAAGGCCTGCCAAGGCAGCTGGCCGAAAGAAGACCATTTCATCGCGGACCTGGGCCTCTCCAAGGCCTATCTGCATGACGATCAATACTTTCACGGCTGGACCGTTGTCGTCTTCAATCGCCACGCGACAGAGCTGTTTCACCTGGCTCCCACGGAACGGATTCAGCTGATGGAGGAAGTGAATCTGGTCGCCAAAACTCTTGGCCAGGTCTATGAGGCCAGAAAGATCAATTACGAACTCCTTGGCAACCAACTCCCCCACATCCACTGGCACATCATTCCACGACTCGCGAACGACCCGGCCCCCCTCGAACCAGTCTGGCGCGCGCCGCATGAGCCGGTACGACTAGCCTCACCTGACTTGCAGCAGCAGATTCAACGGATTCGCACGACATTGAACCTCAAGGCCTGAGGTATCGCTCTTTCTACTCTCAGCTGAGGATGCGCACGATAAGCTATTGTCCATTCGCCGTCGCTATGGCGTGCCAGTTCGGTAAGAAATCCACCACCCAGATGCCCCGATTTCGATGCGTTCGATGCGCACAATCTTCCTCTTCGAGTTTGGAGGTACCGCTAGTTCAGCAGAAAGTTGCATGTTTTTGTCTTCAAAAGACATATCCGGCTTTTCATCCTCAATGAACACCTTCAGTTCCTGCAACGGCATGGCTAGCCTCCTTTTCCTCTAGATTCCGAAGAACACAAAGTCCACCGCTCGCATCAGCGCAGGTTCACCATTCAGTCGCTTAGAAATATCCGCAAGGGCACTCCTGGCTGCTTGAAGCTCCAGCTCCAGTTGGGAAGCTGCCGAACGTTCACCCTCAGAACCACGCGGAGCCCCCGGCAGGTAGGTCTCAAGCGTCTTGGTAGTCTTTTGCGCGTTGCCAAGATATTCGATAACTTCGGAGAATCCCTTGCGATCGATTTTTGCTCCAACCACAACGGTCGAATCCTTCTGAAGCACGGATGGAGATGTCAGTTCGTAAAGAGTGAACGGATATTTTTCCGGCAACAGGCTAGCCAGCTTATCCAGATCTCCGCGAGTACGATCAGCGTCCGGTCCTTGAATATCCCTGAGAGCCCTGTACATGAGAGACAGTGAAGCGAGGCGATATACATTGTCCGTTGCATAAGCAGGGATCGTGTACCCTCCGGTGAGTTGAGCAACAGTCGAGATTGGTGGCCCCAACCTTCCTCCCTCAATAATCTGCATGTCGAAGCCAACATACCCGATAACGAGAGGCCGTTCGAATGTTTCACTGAAGGTGACTGCCCTGCTAGTTGCCGTGACAATTTTGACCTTGCCTCCGGGCAGTTCCTCGGCAAGCAACTGGTTAATCGCCTTAATCGCGCCTTCGTAGTTTGCGTCCGCGGCTCCTTGCTTAATCCCTGGAAACTCGAGAGGGCGATCGGCGCCTCCTCGTGCTTCTGCAGATGTAGCGTCGTCATTATTAACCGTTACGCTCACCCGTCCTGTTAAATACACGCGGCTAACCACTCGAAGAAAATGAGATTGCCCGTCACGCGGCGGGTAATTCCGTAGCAGCTTCCGGTTCTGGTCCGCCCAATCCTGTACCAAGCTGGCGAGGTGAGAGTTATCAAGGCCGAATGTGAATGTATCAGCGATCGTCACAGTCCCGTTTGCCTTGCCAGAATTCATCAGCCCAAGGGCGACCGGCACCCCCTGAATTGGAATCGCGAGGTTTAACCCGGATCCGGTGCTGACCGAGAACTGGTAAGTAGGAAAGGCAGCGCGGGGTGCCATCTTCCAGTTGTTAACTCCATGAGCATCCAGGGTCTGCCATTGAGCTGGGGGAATAGTCGAATCTTGGATCCCGTATCGGGAGTTATAAAACTCCTTAAATTGAGTAGGGTACAGTCTCACCAGATGTTGGTCGAGAGGGAGAAACCCCTTTTTCTTGTAAAGCTTGACCTGGTTTTCAATGGGAGTGCTCACCAATAGCACGTCACCAGGCTGTAGATCCTCGCTGAGCGGGTACACAGGGATGACCTGGCTTGCCCGAATTACCAACGCCCAGTCTTTGGCCACCGATTCGAGCTGCTGATTCCGCAGAGTCGTCGTGCAACCAGCTGCCGTAACAATTACCCAAAGGATTAGAAATGCGAGGACTTTCAGAGTTCCTCTTGGCTTCATATATTGTCGACTCATTCTCGTACCCTCCTAACGGGAGAACAAAGGGCCATAGTAGGATTGGTCACTTGCTTAAACAATGTCGGAGCACTCAATTCCTGCTCGTCAGAGGCTTCGGAATCAGCGTCTTCTGAGCCTGGGTGTTTGGCAAGATCCTTCTGGTCCAATCCGTGGTCATCTTGCTGAGCCTGATGCTTCCCAGGTAGCGATCAGTTACCATTCGGTTAAATCATTTTGCCCCAATGTTACCCACTTTGAGATGACGCAAATTCTCATACTTTGCCTTAAGCATTGCAAGGGATATTTCAGGAAATGGAAGCATTTTCGATGACTTAGACGATTGTCCTCGTCGCCACTTGGGGGGTCATTAGCGAAAGGCACGAGGCATGACCACTCGCTTACTCGGAATCCTCCGACATGATCTCACTCAAAACTCTCCAGTGGTATAATGCTCCCCGGCATACACCGGCAGGAGGATCGCAGGGTTCGATGATGCGTCGATTCGTTCTTGTGACCATCCTGTTCGCGTGCATCGCCGTTCGCCCATCCCTCTATTCGTCATTCGCACAGACTCCTGACGAACAACCGTCTCCTCCTTTCATTCTGGAGTCCCCTGCTCCCACGCCTCCCGTCGACGAACAACCTCTTTCAGAATTCACCAAGCGTGAGCTGGAACACGCAGTCTTCATGTTGAGTGAGTTGCGCGGGAACGTCCGCAGGTCTCCGCGGAGCGCAGACGACCGGCTCAAGCTGGCGGAGGGACTCTATCGGATTGGTGATCTCGATACAGCGATCGACGAATGCCGTGTGGCGATCGCGCTGAAACCGGATCACGCCCTGGCGCATCTCCAGCTCGGCATGGCCTTGATGGCCAAGCAAGACTGGCGCGCCTCGTTGACGGAGTTAAAAGAAGCCGCACGGCTCAATCCGGAATTGACTCAGGCCCACTACAATCTCGGCACCGCCTACTACACGACCGGCAATCTCAAGGCAGCGATTCAGTCGTACCACCAGGCGCTGATGCTGCAGCCCTCCTTTCCCGATGCCCGCTACCGCCTGGCGCTGGTCCTGAAGTTGGCCCATCGCGACCAGGAGTCCGCTCAATTCATGGAAGAAGCAGCAGTGGGCGGCGTTCTGCAGGCGCAGTACTTTCTTGGCAATGCCTATCGCACAGGCCAGGGCATTGAAAAGAACGGAACGCTCGCCGTCTATTGGTGGAGCAAGGCGGTCGAATTCGGATCTCAACCGGCCCTCTCCGCTCTCTCCCTGTTCCGCCGCCAAGCCCTGTCCCAGGCCCAGCCGGAACAAGGCCGCCTCGAGGCATTGAAGGCCTTTCAAGGATACCGTGGAAAGCTGTGGGACGACTTCCCCGATCTCACCCGCAACGGCGACAACGAGACAGTGGGGACAACGCTGCTGAAGCTGAATCGCGCCGATTACGCAGTCCCGGTGCTGTTACAGGAAGGCTATGCCCTCAGTGACGCCGCGCAGACCGAGCTCGCTCGGCTCTATGAGATTGGCTGGGAGCAGCATCTTCCTCCCTTCGACAAGAACATCCTGACCTGCTTCGAGACCACGGCCGGCGAGGGATTCGGACCAGCCAAGAAAATATTGGCCCGTATTTATGGCAAAGGCCTCGGCGTCAAGCAGGACAGACAGAAAGCCAAAACGGTACTCCGTGGTTTGTCGAAGAATGAGACAAAAGCCGTCCTCAACGAGCTTTCACTAGAGCCGTAAGCACCGCCATGCATCACTGGTCCAAAACATGGCGGGTGTTCCTCCAATCAGCCTGGCTCCAGGCCGGCGCGATGGGAGTGGGTGCGACGCTCCTCTCGCTCAACCTCTGGGCCATCGCTCCTGCCACGTTTACCGCATTAGATTGGACAGCCTATGATACCTGGCTTCGGCACCGCACGCTGGTTCCGGTCAGTTCCTCTCTCATCCTCATCACGCGCGATCAAGCCAGCGAAACCAAATTTGGAACAGGCCAATGGGATCGGGCGGTCCTCGCCCGCTGCATCACCGCAGCGCACGAGAGCGGCGCTGTGGCGATCGGTCTGGACCATCGCATCGCGCGGCCCAGCCAGGCCCAGCTTGGAGGCGCTGCCAGCGACGCTCTGCTCATGGAGGCCACCAGAACTGCAGGGCGCGTGGTCTATCCGTTTGAGTCCGAGTCGCCGCTGGCCTCGGACGGAACGACGTTAGGTCACCTGCTCGTCTCTCAGAGCCAGGATCACGTCGTGCGCGCGGTGCCCTTGTCCGCCGAACTTAGCGCACAGACCGTTCCATCGTTCGGGCTGCAGCTGTTTGAGTTGTCTCACCCCCAAGTCCGCCCGACCAGAACAGACACCACGGCCCTCGTGAACTTTGCCGGAGACGGTTCCATGGGAAGCTTGCCTGCGATTTCATTCGCCTCTCTGTGGGATGCCATGGAATCCCATCAAGAAGAACGGCTGGATGGGTGGTTCAAGGACAAGGTCGTCGTCTTCCTTCCCGATCCCATGCCACCTGACACTTGGTTATTGCCGACGGGCCATGTTGTCACCGGGTCTGTCATTCACCTTCATCTTCTCAATATGCTCCTGACCGATAACCGGGTCTGTCAGCTTGGCATGGTAAGCAGCTATCTCGTCACCCTATTGCTCGCCGGCCTCATCGCCTGGTGCCCGTTGCGTATGCAAGGGTCACAAGGTCCTGCTTTCGCAGGAGCCATAATCATCCTTTACGGCTGCTTGTTGGTGGCCGCGCTGGCCTTCGCCCACCTGGTTCTCCCGCTAGCGCTCCCTCTCTCCGCTGCGGCCCTCGTGTTCGTCGGCACCACCTTCTGGAGTCACCTCACGGCCAGCCAACAGATGGGCCTCCTCGAACGTGACATGCTCCAAGTGCAGCAGGAAGCGGCGGCTGTGCGAGAAGCCTTGGTCCTGCGTGAGAACCGGGCCGAGGCGCTGCAAGAGGATCTCGATGCAGCACGCGTCGCTGTTGCCCAGTCGACCGGCCGGCAGGAGGATCTCTCTCGCGCTACAGACTCGCTGCGATCTGAATTGATCGAAGTGCAGGAGCAGGAAGAAGCAGCCAGACAGAAACTGGACGACTTGGGCCGTGAGTTGGCCGGACTACGGGCAGTGGCCGGGAGCAGCGCCAAGTTGGGGGACGCGGAACTGGAACAATTGCGGGACGAATGCCGCAGGCTTGGAATCATCACTCAAAATCATCAACTGCTCGGGCTGTTCCGGGATCTGAAAAAAGGCGCCAGGTCTCAGTTGCCTGCGCTCTTGCTGGGTGAGCCTGGCACGGGCAAGGAACTCTGTGCTCGCGCGATCCATCAGCTGAGTCCGAGATCCGGTAAACCCTTCATCGCCGTCAACATGGCGGCGATCTCACCGGAGCTGTTCGAGAGCGAACTCTTCGGCCATGTGCGCGGCAGCTTCACCGGCGCGACGATGGATCGGCGCGGGTACTTTGAACTGGCGCATCACGGGACGCTCTTCCTCGATGAGATCGGCGACCTGCGCCTGGAACATCAGGGCAAGCTCCTCCGGGTGCTTCAAGAAAAGACCTTCTATCGGGTCGGCGCGACCACCCCGACGACGGTCGATGTCCGCGTCGTGGCGGCGACGAATCGAGATCTCCAGCGGGGTGTGTCGGAAGGCTGGTTCCGTGAGGATTTGTATTTCAGGCTGAAGGGACTGGTGTTTCGGCTCCCGCCGCTTCAGGACCGGAAAGACGATATCGGATTGCTGGCCGAAGATTGCCTAGCCGACCAAGCCAGACAGCTCGGACGGGAAGCGCCGAAGCTCACGCAGGAAGCGCTCGACGCGCTGCTGCAGCATGAGTGGAAAGGGAATGTCCGCGAACTCCGCCAATGTCTCGAACAGGCGGTCGCACTCGCCGAGCGGCCCCTGCTGACGAAAGACGATCTCCGGTTGCAGGCTGCCGCGTCCGTGGCCTCGTCAGAGCGCGCTCGCGCGCCGAAGATTTTACCAGAGCCTGCCGGCGATGCCGCCGTGCTCGATTGCCTCCGCCTCAACGGCTTCGACATGCAGGCCACAGCAAAAGCCCTTGGGTGGGACAGGAGCACGGTGACGCAGCGGCTCAAGGGACTCTGCTTCCAGGCGCTGGTCGAAACAAGCAGCGACAAGGCCCAGGCAGCGGCAACGTTGGCGGGCGATCCCTCCCTCACGAGGACGGTCGAACTCAAGCTGATGGACTACTACGATCACCTCTTAGCCACGCTCCAACCCTTCGCAACCGCAGACGAAGCCCTGCTCGACTGCAAGAGGCGCTTCAAGAACCTGCCGGATCGGCACTTCGCTTCGGTCGAAACACTGGTCCGGGAATACTTTCGCAAGGATGGACCAGCTTCACGCGGGCTAAGTAAAGGCGCCTAACTCCTTCTCCTATCCCAGGACTTGCTGCGAGAGGATCGCGGCGAGGTTCCGCGTTACTCACACCCGACCAGATGCCCTTTTCTCACGATACCTTCTGCATCGGCGAAGAAGTGGACCTGGCAGTTGATGGTCCCTCCGTACAGTGTAAGAGGCAGCAGGTGGTATTCGTCGGCCTGACCGGGCATGCGGTCGATCGCATAGTCCCACGCCATCTCGGTCATGCCGTCCTCAACCTCGTGGGGATGGAGATTCGGCGGGCCCAGTTCCAAGTAGAGATCAGTGGTCTTCCCGCCAATCCACCGCTCGATCACATCGTTCCAGGTTTGGTAAGGACCGGCTGCCGTACGTTTCGACCGGTCCGCGATGCAGCCCCCCGTCAACATCCACAGACAGCCCAGTATCATCGCAACCAGCTTCAACGAAGCCATAGGCCCTCCGATTCTGCGACACCTTTCCCCCTGCTTATCAATTCCCTGGCGAAGCCGGCCTCCTGGGACGAATGCTTGGACGGCCGTTCACTGGCAAGTTGAGTCAGCGGATGCAGGATCAAATGCGTCGTCGCGGACGTCCAAGATGAGTTCGTAGGGAGCCATGGGCGAGAAATTCGCGCGCAACGCGATGCACTTGCCGACCACATTGTCTTGAACGCTCCGCTCAATAAATGTCGCGAGACGGAGAAGATCCATCAATGGACCTCCAATCCACTGCTCAGTAATTTCCGTTTGATGCGAAGTTCCCAGTTCGAGATTCATGGCCGGTCCGAAGTGCGTGTATTCCGACAGCCGATCATTCGCCGGATTGGACGCGTACGACCGTATCTCGGCCGCGAACTTCTTTAAACCCTTCACCGACCCGACAATGCGCCACTCTTTCGCAGCACGGTCTCGACCGCAGAAAAACCCCAACTCGCGCCAAGCCCGACGCGTGGCCTCCATAGATGACTCACTCGGCATTACGTTACTCCTATCTTCGTTCCATCAACGATGAACCTCTACTCGCTCGTTCCCAAGGTGACGGTCAGAAAGGACTGACGCATTTTTCCGATCTGACCTGCCCCCAGTGGCTGTACCAGGAACAATGTGAGTCATGTGCGGCGTGACCCGCCCCGTAAATCTAGACCGGACAAGACCTGAGGATTTGGCCTGTGCGTGGTCGGTTTGAGCCGCTGATGCGGCGATGCGAACCTAGCATAG
>Ga0209048_10001690_pt1 | contig 22390 bp, 19 predicted proteins | sample FrelakmetCRP12CR_FD_187146 | JGI IMG/M metagenome (GOLD analysis project Ga0209048, IMG submission 187146) | Freshwater lake sediment microbial communities from the University of Notre Dame, USA, for methane emissions studies - CRP12 CR (SPAdes)... | ecosystem: Environmental > Aquatic >... | reverse complement strand
AGAGAAGATTTTCCTCTGCCAAAAATAAGGCGCTATGTATCGTCGTTTTTCGGTAAATTTTGCCCTTTTCTCTATGGTTTTGGATGCGGCGCTGATCTGCTTCTTCCTGGCAGTCTCCACCCAGCTACGCCCCTTGTTAGGTTTTCTCCCTTTTGCAGCAGATTTTCCGGAGGTCATTCCAACGCCCTGGCTTGTTTACCTGGTCTTCGTTGTTGAATGGGTGGGGATTTTGCTCTCCCTTTCCGTCTATGACGGGCGGCGAAACAGGCGCGGCGTGGATGAATTTGTCAGCTTCACTTTAGGATCAGCGCTGGCCGCGGTCGCCCTGGCTGGTACGCTTTACCTGACTTACCGTATGGTTTCCCGGCTGCTGTATCTTGGGTTTGTGGGTATGGCTTATCTCTCCATGTTGGCCTGGCGTGGCATCGCCCGCCTGGTGTCCCGTCATAATAAGACCATGGCTGTGAGACAGCTCAGAGTCTTAATCGTAGGCGCCGGATCGGTAGGGAGAAAATTTCAGAAGCAAATCTTGGATAACCCAGAACTGGGCTTGGTTGTAGCTGGATTTTTGGATGACAATCCGCAAAAACGCGCCAACGAATCCGACATTTTAGGACCGCTGAGCAGCATTACTGCGGTAGTCCGTAATGTATGCGCCGACGATGTGGTGATTGCCCTGCCCCAAAGAGCTTATAAACGGATGAACCAATTGATCGGCGAACTACACCGGCTGCCGGTGAGAGTGTGGGTGATCCCCGATTACTTCCGCGTGACATTGCACAAAGCAGCCTTCGATGAGTTTGCCGGTCTACCGATGCTGGACCTGCGCGCTCCTGCTTTAACCGACTATCAACGAATGGTGAAGCGAGCATTCGACCTGATGGTAACCGCGCTGACATTGCTGGTGGTTCTGCCCCTGATGGGGATCATCGCCCTGGCGATTTGGCTGGAGAGCGGGGGCCCGCTCATTTTCCGCCAGCCGCGCGCGGGTGAGAACGGGAAAATATTTCCAATGCTCAAATTTCGCACCATGCTGCCTCAAGCTGAAGAGATGCGCTTAATGGTGGAGAAGCTAGATGAGGAAGGGCACATCATCCACAAGACAGCCGATGATCCAAGAGTGACACGGGTTGGTCGCATTCTTCGCAGGTGCAGCCTGGATGAGCTTCCGCAGTTATTTAACGTTCTGAAAGGGGATATGAGTCTTGTAGGACCAAGACCGGAGCTGCCTTACCTGGTTGAACAATACGAGCTATGGCAGCGCGCCAGATTTGCGGTTCCCCAGGGTATTACAGGCTGGTGGCAGATCAACGGGCGCAGCGATAAACCTATGCACCTCAATACCAAAGATGACCTGTATTACGTACAAAACTACTCCTTGCTTCTTGATGCGTACATCCTCATCAAGACGATCGGGGTTGTGCTAAACGGAAAAGGAGCATTCTAAAGATCTGATTGCTCAAGCCATCAAGCTGCCTTTGAAATCAATTCCATTTTGTGCTGGACAAAATTGCAAGCCTCAAGTAAAATAGCAAGCCGCAACTGTAAAGGAATCATTGTTTTGGAGGATCGCATTGGCAAATATCAAGTCGCAAATTAAGCGCAACAAACAAAACGAGAAACGCCGCCTGCGCAACCGAGTTTATGTTGGAACAGCGCGCACTTTCGTAAAGAAAGCCCGCCTGGCAATCGAGATCGGCGAGCCAGAAAACGCTCGCCAGGCAACCCTACAAGCGATCAGCGCGTTGGACCGAGCTGCCGAAAAGGGCATTATCCATAAAAACAACGCTGCCAGGCGAAAGAGCCGGTTAATGAAGCGCCTGGCTCTGCTGGAGAAACCAGCCAGCGGATAATATTTTCCCCGGCATTTTCGCCAGCGGGAGCCACTCGATGCTCCCGCTTTTTTGCGTAAAGTCCAATCGACCGGTGGTTGAACACTGAGGAGAACCCCATGTCCGGTGCCGAGCAGCAAGCCATAGAGCCAATCATTCGCCTCTACTGCGCCGAAAATGGTCTTCCTGAACCCGGCGTAGTGCAATGGAATCCTATCCCTTTCGCCGGCGAGTGGGGAATTTCAACTTCGTTTTTCCAGCTCGCTGCTCGAGAAGCCCGCAACGCTAACCTCCCAGGGCTTAAAACTCCTGTCCCACAACGCGCTCAAGAGATTGCTGCGGCGATTGCAGAACGGCTGGGGACACCGCCCGGATTCTCCCGGGTAGAAGCGGTCAAGGGCTACCTCAACCTGTATTTCTCCACTCCAGACTACAGCCGGCGGGCGATCGACACGATCCTGGCTCAAGGGAAAGATTACGGTCGCGGCGCTCTAAAAACGGAGCGCATCATGGTGGAGTATGCCAATGTCAACACCCACCATTCATTCCATATCGGCCATTACCGCAACACGATTCTGGGTGAAGTGCTGGCCCGGCTGGTGGAATTTGCCGGGTTCCCCACCATCCGCGCATCTTACCCTGGCGACATCGGCCTGGGTGTGATCACCGTGCTGTGGATTTACCAGAAATTCTATCAGGGCCAGGAACCCAAAGGAATCCACGAGCGCGGCCAGTGGCTCTTGAAGCTATATACCGAAGCCACAACCTTACTCGAGCCAAAAGAGAATGAGACGCCTGAAGAGATAACCCAACGCGAAGCCTATGACGCCGAACGCCGTGAACTCTATCGCAAATGGGACGCTGGCGACCTGCAGGTACGCCAACTATGGTTAATGACACGCGAATGGAGCCTGGATGAGCTGCGTGATATCTTGCGCATGTTGGATATCCAAATCGATGTGTGGTTTTTCGAGAGCGCGGTAGATGAATCTGCCAAAGAGATTGTCGAAGAACTTGTCCGGCTGGACATCGCAGAAGACGAACGCCCGGCTGGACCAGTACTGGTCAAAATCGACGAGAAACTGGGGCTAAAGAAGGAGAAATACCGCACCAACATCATTCTACGCAGCGATGGGACCACATTGTACCTGACTAAGGACCTGGCGCTGGCCAAAGAAAAATTCGAGAAGTACCACGTAGACCGCTCGATCTATGTGATCGATGTGCGCCAGAGCATGCATATGCAACAGACTTATAAGATCCTGGAGCTGTGGGGGTTCGAGCAGGCGAAGAAGTGCTATCACCTGGGTTATGGCTTCGTGACATTGCCTGAAGGATCAATGTCCGCCCGCCGTGGGCGTGTGGTGCTTTTCAAGGATGTAGCCGACGAAGCGGTGCGGCGGGTGCTGGCCGAAATTGAGAAGAAAAACCCCGACCTACCCGAAGGGCAGCGCCAGGAAGTAGCCCAGCAGGTCGGTCTGGGAGCCTTGGGCTATGCGATGCTATCTGTGGACAATAATAAAGACATCGTCTTTAATATCGAAGACGCACTGAATTTCGATGGCCACACTGGACCTTATATCCAAAACGCCTATGTGCGAGCAAACAGTATATTGAAGAAAGCGGCAGAAGCGCTGCCGGAGCAGGCATCTTTCGACTACAGCCTCACCAGCCATGAGGTACAATTAATCGAGCTGATCTCGCGCTTCCCGGTCTTTGTGCAGCAAGCGGCTGAAGAATACCGGCCGCTGGTGATGGCAAGCTATGCTTACGATCTAGCTAACGTCTTCCACAGCTTCTATCATGCAGTTCCAGTGCTGCAAGCGGAAACGGATGCAATACGCAAAGCCCGCTTGCGACTGGTGGCAGCCACCCGGCAAACATTGGCAAACGCGCTGAGCCTATTGGATATCGCCGCGCCCGATGTGATGTAGCGCTGAGAATGGATGATTGTCGGTTGGGAATTGGATGCAATTATTAATAGAAAACACTTTATGCTTTGCTGTGATTGGCAAATAAAATTGTTCGTACACGATGGAACATAACCCAAAAGAAAGAAGAAAAGGATTGTTTTAATCAGGAGAACCATTCTATGCCCCCTATTCGTACCCTAATCATGGGCGCCGCCGGGCGCGATTTCCACAATTTCAACGTTTTCTTCCGCAACAACCCCGATTACGATGTAGTGGCTTTTACCGCCACTCAAATCCCTGACATAGAGGGCCGCACCTATCCTGCCGAACTGGCTGGATCTCGTTATCCGGCCGGCATCCCCATTTTCGCTGAAAGCGATCTGGTCCACCTCATCCAAGAAAAGAAAGTTGACCAGGTCGTTTTCGCGTATAGCGATGTTCCGCACGAAGTGGTGATGCACAAGGCTTCGACAGTGCTGGCTGCAGGCGCGGATTTCCACCTGATGGGGACACGCGCCACTCAGGTGAAATCCAGCAAGCCGGTAGTATCGGTGTGCGCGGTGCGCACCGGATCAGGTAAAAGCCAGACCACCCGGCGCGTATCCTTGATCCTGCGCGGCATGGGCTATAAAGTGGCCGCGATTCGTCACCCGATGCCTTACGGCGACCTGGTCAAACAGGCAGTACAGCGCTACGCGGACTACAGCGACCTGGACAAGTACGAGTGTACGATCGAAGAGCGCGAAGAGTACGAGCCTCACCTTGATAACGGAGTCGTCGTATACGCGGGCGTGGACTATGAACGGATCTTGCGCCAGGCGGAAAAAGAAGTAGACATCGTCCTTTGGGACGGCGGCAATAATGACTTTCCCTTCTACGTTTCGGATCTGCAAATTGTAGTAGCCGACCCGCTACGGCCCGGACATGAGATCTCTTACCATCCAGGCGAGACGAACGCGCGGGCGGCGGATGTATTCGTTATCAATAAAGTGGATACTGCCAGCCCGGAGAATGTGACCAAAGTGCGACAGAACCTGCGGGCGGTTAACCCGAAGGCGATTGTGATTGAAGCGGCTTCCCCGCTGTTCGTTGATGACCCGGCTGCTATCCAGGGCAAGCGCGTGCTGGTAATTGAGGACGGCCCTACCCTGACTCATGGAGAGATGGCATATGGCGCCGGCTGGGTGGCGGCAACTCGTTTTGGGGCAGCAGAGATCATCGACCCTCATCCTTATGCGATAGGGACGATCAAAGCAACTTACCAGAAATATCCGAACACGGGAAACGTCTTGCCAGCTATGGGTTATGGCGACCACCAAATCCGCGAGCTGGAGCAGACGATCAACGCCATCGACGCCGACCTGGTGCTGATTGGCACGCCGATCGACTTGAAGCGGGTGTTGAAGATCAACAAGCCAACCCAACGCGTACGCTACGAACTGCAAGAGATCGGTCAGCCGACGCTGGAGAGCATTTTAAAGGAAAAGTTTGGGAAGAAGTAATCTGCTTCTAACGACCAGTAATCAGGGATTGCAAAACGGTAAACCTTGCAATCCCTTTTTATTTAATGGCAGTAAGACCCGGATCGAAACCAATCCATTCGATATTATGGCAATCTCGGAAGCGCTGGGCCATGACCTGCATGGCTTGCAGATTGTTGTCGATTAAGATAAATTGGCGACCTAGATTCAGGCACGCGGCGCCGATGGTGCCGCTCCCGGCAAAGAAGTCCAGCACGGTATCGGAGGTGCTGGAAGAAGCGCGCACAATGCGGCTGAGCACCCCTAAAGGCTTCTGGGTAGGGTAACCGGTCTTTTCCTTACCGTTGGTAGGAACAATGGTATGCCACCAGGTATCAGTAGGAAGCTTGCCCCGGGCAGCTTTATCTGGGCCGACCAGGCCAGGGGCCATGTAAGGGATGCGTTCGATGTCATCTAGGTTGAAGGTATATTGATCCGGGTCTTTTACATAAAACAGGATGTTATCATGCTTAGGGGGCCATTTCTTCTTCGAACGTCCGCCATAGTCGTACGCCCAAATGATCTCGTTCAAGAAAGCGTCTCGGCCAAAGACCTGGTCCAGAAGGACTTTGCAGTAATGCACCTCACGGTAGTCGATATGGAAATACAGACTGCCGTGCGGCTTGAGCAGGCGGTAGGCCTCTTCCAAACGCGGGGCAAGGAAAGCGAGAAAATCATCGAAGATATCCACATAGCCTTTCGAGCCGACTTTGATGGTCTGGTAGCGCTGGCCGCCAAAGCCGGTTCGATCGCCTCCCTCGGCGCGAACGGTCTGAATCTGGTTGCGACGCTGGACTTTGCCTGTATTAAAGGGCGGATCTATGTATATGAGATCAACCGATTCTGAAGGCAGGGATTGAAGGATTGGAAGGTTATCACCAAAGTAAACGCGATTGAGCATGGGACAATTTTAACCGAAAGCGAGGCCAGGACGGAATCAATCTATTGAGTGGCAGAATTGCGCGGGGGAGAAATCGAACAAGTAAACACCCGAGCCATCTCCTTCCCAATGGTCTAAAAGCGGAGCGACCGCGCTAAGCCGCGCTAGAAAATTCCAATGCTCGCCGAAGCGATGTGAGAAGAGGATCCAGATCCGGCCGAACTGCCACCTGGCACAAAGGACATTCAAGAATTTATCCGCATCATTCTCCACAGGGATCGGCTTTAATTGGTTAAACTCATCCATCTGAAAGGAATGCTCATAAAAGCTATAAGCGGCAGTACTCTTTTCCCCGAGAGCAATCTTATCGCCGGACCGCTGGTGAGTATAAATGTAGCGCAAAGCGCCTTTTATATCCTCTTGATTGATCGGATGACTGAACAGGTTAAAACCTGGAATGGCAAGCAAAGCCAGGTAAAAGGCAGCCAGCCCTACCCCTGCATAAAAAGTGAAGCGAACAGGGGTACAGACCAGCCAATCCACAAAAGCGCACAGGAAAGAGAACAGGATTGGAATCAGGAACAGGATCGGGCGCGATCGAAAAGGGTAGAGCTTTAGCGTTGACGCAGCCAGAACAAACAGAATAACCAGCAAGTTAATGATAAACCATTCACGATCCCGTCGATAAAGAGCGTAGATACCAGCCAGCATCCCCGCGCAGACGATCATATTCACCGGGCCCGACCAGGCAGGCAGGGGGACCGGTGAGGCAGGGCCAGGCGGGGAAAAACCGAGGAAAGACAGCCCGAGCAAACTATCCAGGTACCATCTGAGATTGAGCAACGAGTTAGGCAAGGGAGCGAATGCCCCTTTCCAATAAGCAACCAAAAAAGAATTGGAAACATTGTACCGGACGGTGAGAAAATAACTCAGCAGAAACAGGGCTACCCAGAAAAACCCGACACCGGTTAAACGAAGCAATCCAGACCAGTCCCTATGAGCTCCAGCGCGTACGGCGGCAGGAATTCCGACTGCTGCCAGAACAAACACAGCCGAGCTGGAGCACAGGATAGCGAAACCACCGCAAGCAAGTAAGATAAGATACCCATGACGCCAGCTATGGTTCCGCAGACCGACCCACAGGAGAAATGCAGCAACGAATACCTCGACGATATATGGCTTAAGCTCGGAACTATAGTAGATTAAAACAGGTGATATTGCGAGCAATGCAACGAACAGGTACTGCGCCATCGGATGCTTGAAACGTTTCATTAACCCGAGCGCTACCAGTAGTAAAGCCAGGCCAAAAAGAAGGGGAGCCAGGCGCAAATACAGGTCTCGATAGCCGAACAGCCTACCAATTAATTTCAAACTCAAAAGAAGACCGATGGGAGCCACCTGGTCTGAATCGAGCGGTTGAGTTAATAAAAATCGGATTGAATGCTGGACAATATTATTGGCCAGCATAGCCTCATCGAACCAGAAGGAACGATTAAAAAGATACTGGCGCAGGCGTAAAGCTGCACCAAGGATGACCAGAAAAAGTGCGATCCAATCCAATCGTAACTTTCGAAGTGCAGCAGCCTTATTTGTTAGAAAAGCCATTATTGATCTGAGATCGATTCTAGTTTTTGAGCGGATGGGTAAAACGCTCCATCGTCCCAAATAAGAAACTTATAACCGAAGGAAATGCTTCTTGATGTAAGGCCAGCGCAGATAATAGAGGCGGTAAGCATGACTTTTAAGCCGTTCCAGGTCGTCGAAGCTCAAACCAGGGTGGTTATAAACCAGGCGGTACTGGTTGTAATGCTCTAAGTCCTGGTCCAGGGCAAAACGCTCAGGCTGGCAACTCAGCTCTCGATGCCAGGCCGTTCCCGGATAGGGCGTGGCGATGGTAAATTGAGCGCCATAGGTGTTCAGACGGGTGGCGTAATCGATGGTCTGCTGGATCGACTGAGGTGTATCATCGAAATATCCGAGGATGTAGAAAGCCAGGACCCGGATATGGTTTGCCTCCAGGCAGCGAATTACCTCCTCCTGGCCTAGTAAGTTGGGAGCAGCGCGGCGAGATTCCCGCATAACCTCGACATCGCCAGACTCGATACCCAGCTTGACGGCCACACAGCCGGCGCGAGCCATCAGCTGCACCAGCACCGGGGTTAAAAAACGTGGGTGCGTCTCGCAAATCCACAAGACCTTCAACCCATTCTCTAGAATCAGCTCGCACAGGCGCTGAACGCGGGTCATATCTAAAGAGAAGATCGGATCGCGGAACATCACCCCGGTCATGCCATACTGGGCCTGTAGATTGCCGATCTCCTCGATCACGTTTTCGGGCGAGCGGGCGCGGAAGCTGGACCCCTGGGTTAATGGGTAAGTGCAGTAAAACCCGCAGGACATCGGGCAGCCGCGGCTGGAAAGCATGGGTAAAAAGCATCCCTGGCCGGTGCGAAGCAGTCCGTAGCCGTTCTTCACTCGCTGAAGGTACGACCAATCGGGGAAAGGCAGGCGATCCAAATCCTGCACCAGCCCAGCCTGGACGAGACCGGAAAAGTCAGCGATATTCTGTGTAAGTAAGGCGTTTTCCGGCTCGCCCTGAACAACGAAGTCACCAAGATCAAGGTAAAACTGCGGATTAGCAGCAGACATCCCGCCAATGAACCCGATTTTGACCTGCGGATGGGTGCGCCGGACTCGCTCAGCCCATTCCATCTCAGCAGCGTAGTTTACAATGGAAGTCTGGATCAAAACAAGATCGGCAGATGGATTGAGAGAGTTCTGAGCGTAGGTAACGGTGTGACCCTGGCGCTTCAAGAGTGCGTTCAGGTAAGCAGGCAAGATCTCGGGATAATAAACTCTTCCACGTTTGAAGTATGTAAGGAGAACTGACACTGGTCCGCGTCCGAAATCGTTGACTGTGCCAAAGCCGCCATTGGTATCTTTGCTGGAGCGGGCGATGCGAGGTCTTACCGCATGTAAAAAATGGACATGCATACAGGTCACCGGCTAAAATTGGCTTGCGGGAATGGGTCACCAGTATATTTTTGCTTGATCACTCGATAGAGGAAGAGCGGATTATCGAGCAGGTAGCGCTTCCAATAGCGAGATGGTGAGATAAAGAAGCGGGCCAGCCATTCCAGATAGTTTTCAGTCATCCAGCGTGGGCCGCGCGGCAGGTCGCCGGCGATGTATTCGAACAGGCCGCCGCACGCGATGGCAACGGTTGCATCCAAGCGGGGCCAATTTTCCATCAGCCATTTTTCCTGAGCTGGCATACCAAAACCAACCAGCAAAATATCGGGACGAGCAAGGTTAACCTGGGCGACGACGGCTTCATTTTCTGGCTGCCCAAGGGTTTTATCGAAGTAGCCGTGGTAGGCGCCTACAACTTTTAGATTGGAAAAGCGTTCAGTCAAACGACTTGCTGCCTTTTCAGAAATACCAGGTGGGTTGCCAAGCAGGAAGAGTGAGAAACCGCTTTCTGCGGCCAGCTTGGCCAGCGGATAGACCCAATCAGCCAGGGTGAAGCGCTGGGGAATAGGATAACCTAAGATGCGCCCGCCGAGCTTGACACCCATTCCGTCGCAGTAAACCAGGTCGGAGCTGTTCAAGAACTGGCGGAACCAGGGCTGCTCGTACGCCAGGTTCAAGCCGCGCACGTGCACGTAGGTGATGAGAGTACGGCGCCTGGCGGAAGCCGATTCGCCGATAAGCGACAGGACCTCTTCCAAACCAGTAGGGCTGACACAAACGCCGAGGATGTTGACGTTTTTCATCTGCAAAGTAATTGTACAACAAAACCGGAAACGAAGGGACAATGACAAGGATGCATGTGCATAAGATCCTTCGCCTGCTCCCACGGTTGCTTTTCCGGGCATCCTGGTGTATATTTTGGCTATCTACTTGTAAGCAGGAAATAAACCGTCCAAGATAGTGATAGAGGAGCATGGCGAGGGCTTTAACGCAAGTTCGGAGCGTTCCTCGTAGTGACAATTCAAACTTCAAGGAGCTGGCATGAAACTCTTCGTACCAGGACGCATATGCCTGTTTGGCGAGCATTCCGATTGGGCCGGCGGCTACAGGCGCATCCATGCCGAGATCGAGAAGGGCTACACGCTGATCTGTGGCACCGACCAGGGCATTTACGCGGAAGTCAAGCCGCACCCCACCTCGCTGGTACTCAGTTCGGTCGCCCCGGATGGACGGACGCTTGGCCCGTATGAAATTCCGATGGAGCCAAAAGCATTGCTTGAAGAAGCCCAGAACGGTGGATTCTGGAGCTATATCGCCGGGGTAGCTTACCAAGTGCTGACCAATTATCACGTGCGCGGGCTGGTGATTCACAACTATAAGACCGACCTGCCAATGAAAAAGGGTCTTTCCTCCAGCGCAGCGATCTGCGTGCTGGCTGCACGGGCGTTCAACCGCGTGTACGATCTGAAGCTGACAGTGCGCGGTGAGATGGAACTGGCCTACCAAGGCGAGATTACCACACCATCACGCTGTGGAAGGATGGACCAGGGCTGCGCATTCGGCAACCGCCCGGTACTGATGACTTATGACGGCGACCGGCTGGATACCAGGGAGCTACAGGTGGAGAAAGAGCTGTACCTGGTGGTGGTCGATCTAAGGGCCCAAAAGGACACCATGGAGATCCTCAACCAGCTAAATCGCTGTTACCCCTTCGCCAAGAATGAGATCGAGCGTGGCGTGCAGGAGCTGCTAGGGCCGATCAATAAGCGGGTTGTCGCCCAGGCGATTGAAGCCATGCAAGCCTCAGATGAAGAGCGATTGGGCGAGCTAATGATAGAGGCCCAGGGCTTTTTCGACCGCTATGCAGCGCCAGCCTGCCCGGAGGAGTTGCATGCGCCCATTTTGCACAAGGTGCTGAGCTATGCGCCGCTCAAACCACATGTGTGGGGCGGAAAAGGGGTTGGCTCTCAGGGGGATGGCACGGCGCAATTTATTGCGAAGAGCCTGGCCGACCAACAGGCGGTGATCGAGATACTGGAGCGCGATCTGGGCTTGCCTGCGTTGAAGCTGACCTTGAAACCGGGGCAGAAGGTCCGCAAAGCGGTCATACCAGCAGCCGGGTTCGGTACGCGACTGTTCCCGGCCAGCAAGGCAACCAAGAAAGAGCTTTTTCCAATCATCGACCGGGATGGGATCGCCAAGCCGGCTATCTTGCTGATCGTAGAAGAAGCGCTGGAAGCAGGAATCGAGGAAGTGATCATCATCGTGCAGCAGGACGACCTAGAGGATTTCCGCGCCTTTTTCAACACTCAGGTGTCGATCGAGAACTTTAACAAGCTGCCGAGGCATTTCCAGGAATACGCTTACCGTATCCTAGATATCGGGCACCGGGTGCGCTTCATTGTCCAGAACGCCCAGGAAGGCTTTGGACATGCGATATATTGCGCGCGGGAAGCCGTGGGCGACGAACCATTCTTACTGATGCTGGGCGACCACCTTTACCGCTCGAACGGAGACAAATCCTGCGCGGGGCAGTTACTGGAAGCGTTCCAACAACATGGCACGAACATCCTGGGCCTACGCCTGACGCCGGAAAACCAGATCGCCAGTTTCGGCACGGCAGCCGGGGTGTGGCTAGAGCCAGGCAAGCTGCTGAATGTGAATGAATTCGCCGAGAAGCCGACAGTGGATTACGCGCGCAACAATCTGTTGGTGCCCGGGCTGCCGGAAGGTGAATACCTGACCGTGTTTGGCCAATACGTGATCAAGCCACAACTGTTCGAGTACCTGGAAGAACATGTCAAGAACAACGTGCGTGAGCGCGGTGAGTTCCAACTCACCTCAGCGTTGGACCGATTGCGCCGAGAAGACGGCTTCCTGGGCCTGATTATGGATGGCAAGCGCTACGACATTGGTCTGCCGGAGCATTATTTGGAAACCTTGAAGACATTTGGGGAAGGCTAACATCTGTCGGTTGGCAGGTTAGCGAATTAGACAAAAAAGCAGAGCGTGCGGAAGCGGGCGCCAGGCAGGTGACTCGATTATACGTCCAGGCGGTAGCCCATGCCGCGGATCGTTTTGAGAAAACGCGGCCGGCGAGGGTCTTCTTCGATGGCCTGGCGAAGCCAACTGATATGAACATCCAGGGTGCGGGTATCGCCGGTATATTCGGTATTCCAGACTTCACGAAATAATTGGCCGCGCTCCAGAGCTTCGCCGGGATGGCCCATTAACGTTTTTAATAGCTGAGTGAGGCGCGGCGTCAGGGTAGCTTCGCGCCCCAGGCAGCGCACCCGCTTGCGTTCCATATCGAGGCGGATAGGCCCGACGTGTAGCATGTTCTCGGCATCTCCAGGCAGGAGCGGCCTGATACGGTTGAGCAGCTTGCGGGTAGTGAAAGGTATCGTCAGCACGACGTCGGCGCCGACATCATTGGAGGTTCCATGCTGGGGGTCAGCAATCAGCATGATCGGCACGCCAGAGGACTTCTCACGCAGGGAGGAGCAAATGCGCTTGCCTGAGGTGCGCATTGAAGCAGCATTGACCACAATCAAGTCTGGGTCAAAGCCTGGCAAGAGCGCTAAGGCTTCACTGCCTGTAGAAACCGTCTCGACGATGTAACTTTTTTTGCGTAAACCGGGGGCTAGAGGCGGACCTTCTACCCGCTTCCCTTCCACCCACAATATACGTGCCTTCATACCTGGCTACCTTTTTTGGATACCAATGGATTACAAATGGTTTCCCCATCAACAAATTACTCGCGATGTTACCTTAACGATTATAACGTCAATCTTAAAATTTTGCAATCATAACTTTGGTACTAATTCTTTAACATTTAACTGATTGCACGTCTGTCTTGCCCATGTTAGAATAAAAGGACAAGTAAGGTATGGATCCTTTTGGGAGGCCAGTATGTCCGATATGGTAGAAGTGGTAATTGATAGCATTCGCGTCAGCCTGATGTCACAGCAACGCATTGTAATCTTACGTGAGAAAAATGCCGAACGCTATCTCCCGATTTGGATCGGCGTCTATGAAGCCGAAGCGATCACCATTGCTTTACAGGAAGTAGAAGTAGCGCGCCCACTCACCCATGACCTATTGAAAAACGTGTTTAATCAACTGGATGCACACGTCGTGCGGGTAGAAGTCGTCGCTTTGCGCGACGACACTTTCTTTGGCAACATCGTGGCAGAGACGGACGGACGAACGCTGAACATTGACGCCCGTCCATCGGACGCATTGGCTATAGCTGTCCGCACCCATGTTCCCATCCTGGTAGCCCGCACGGTGATGGATTCAGCCGGGATTTTACCCGAAGAGGACCTTCAAGAGGAGCAATCTGCGAAACCAGGCCAGCTAACCGCTGGGCCTGAGATCGAAGAAACAGAAGAAACGGATGACAGGCTGTCTGTTTTCCAGGATTTCCTGGAAGGATTGGACCTGGGCGAAAAAGGCAACGACGAAGAAGAAGACAATGACGACGAAGAAAAGAAAGACAAGTAATCTGCCTGTCTGGTAAATTCACCGGGGAGAGCTAGGCAACCAGCCGGTATCCCCGGTTTTTCATCTACATACAATGGACACTTATTCCGCACCTGAAAGCACAATCTCACCTGGCCCGCAGATCGTCCCTCAAAGCCGTGAGGCGGAGGAGGCCGTGCTGGGGTCGGTGCTAATAAACCCAGAGGCTTATTACGACGTCGCTCATTTCCTAAAGGCAGATGATTTTTACATCCACCGGCATCGCTGGATCTGGGAGACGTTCACACGCCTGCATGAGCGGCGTGTGCCAATCGACAGCCTGACGGTCACCGAAGAACTGGAACAACTTGGGCAGCTGGCGGAAGTAGGCGGTCCGGCTTACCTGGCGGCGCTGATTAGCAACGTGCCCACTTCATTACATGCTGAAGCTTACGGGCGGATCGTAGAAGAATCGGCAATCCGGCGGCGCATGCTGACAGCGGCGAACGATATCGCCAAGCTGGCATACCAACTGGACACCAGCGTCGAATCAGTGATGAACGATGCCGAAAAGGCGGTCTTTAGGGTCAGCGAACGCCGCACAACGCGCGACCTGCAGCGGATCCAGCAGGTGCTGAGCGACTATTACGACCGCATCGACCAGCTAGCCAGCCGCGGCGAAGAGACCCTGGGCGTGCCAACCGGTTTTACCGACCTGGACCGGCTGCTAGGAGGCTTGCAGCCCTCAGATTTCTTGATCGTAGCCGGGCGGCCTGGATCGGGAAAAACAGCATTCATGCTATCGGCCGCTAAAAACGCAGCCCAGACGCACAAGAAACACGTGGCGATTTTCTCGCTGGAAATGTCCAACGAGCAGCTTGTACAGCGGTTAATCTCCCAGGAAACTGGCATCGACTCCCAGCGCCTGCGCAGCGGGAAGCTACAAGAAGAAGAATGGCCTGTGTTCACTCATGCTATTGAAGTGCTGAGCGACACGGTCATCTTTTTAGACGATACGCCTTCGCTGACTCCGATGCAGTTACGCACCAAGTGTCGCAGGCTGCATCTCGAATTTCAGCTCGACCTGGTGCTGGTGGACTATCTACAGCTAATGAGCAGCGGCACGCGCTCCGAAAACCGCGTCCAGGAAGTATCCTACATCTCCCGCAACATGAAAGTACTGGCCCGCGAGCTGAACGTGCCGGTGCTTGCAGCCGCCCAACTATCGCGGGCGATCGAGCAACGCCAGGAGAAGGAACCGCAGCTCTCCGACCTGCGCGAGAGCGGCAGCCTGGAGCAGGATTCGGATATTGTTATGTTCATCCACCGGCCAGAGCTGTACGAGAAAGACACTATGTTGAAGAACGTAGCCCAGATCAAGATTGCCAAGCACCGCAACGGGCCGGTGGGCACGGTCGAGTTGGTCTTCCTCAGCCAGATTGCCAGGTTTGAAAACGCGGTCACCTACCACGTGGATCTTTCACGCGGGAGATGATTTCCGAAGGTTGGTTGCTAAACGTCGATCTCAAATGGCCAAATTTAGAGGATTCCCTGAAGGAAAAGCGCATCTTACGCCGATACCAGCCCAGTTCTTCAGCGAGTTGCTGCCGGCGATGGATCAACTGGGCGAGCTGAAGCTGGCACTCTATTTCTTCTGGCGTCTGGAGCAGATGGAAGGGGCCTTTCGTTACTTGCGCCGAGCAGACTTGACTGCCGATCTGGACTTTATGCAAGGCCTGGGAGTGTCCGAGGAACTGGCGCAAGCAAGACTGGACGAAGCCCTGGAACGCTCAGTGGAGCGAGGTACTTTCCTCCGGGCCAGGCTTGACCCAAAAAACCCGGCAAAAGATTGCTACTTTCTGAATTCTCCCAAGGGACGGGCAGCCATACGAGCCATCGATAGCGGGCGATGGCGCCCCCAGGAGGGAGAACCGGCGCCTAGCGAGCTGGGTTATGAACCACCCAACATCTTCCAGCTTTACGAGGAGAACATCGGCCCCCTCACTCCACTGCTGGCGGATGCCTTAAAAGAGGCCGAGGACACCTACCCTGCCGAATGGATTGAAGACGCCATCCGCATCGCCGTGGAGAATAATAAACGCAACTGGCGCTACACCACGGCAATCCTTGAGCGGTGGCACCGGGAAGGACGCGATGCCCGAAAAGAAAACTCCCAAGATCAACGAGACTCTGCAGAAGCTCGCCGCCGGTATGTCGAAGGCGAGTTCTCAGACTTCGTCGAACATTGATCTCCAAACCCCGCCCAAGCCGGACCTGCCTGGCGACCCCAATTGCCCAATCTGTCACGGTCTGGGTTACCTGCGCCTGGACGTCCAGGTAGGCACCCCCGAGTTTGGCAAAGTGCACGTCTGCACCTGCCGCCAGGTGGAGGTTAACCAGCAAGTGCGCCAGCGACTGTTCGCGCTCAGCCATCTGGACGAATTGAGCGATCAGACCTTTGATAACTTCGAACCTCGCGGGCGGGGAGACCTGCCGCCCAGGCAGGGAGATTCCCTCGAACGCGCTTACAACCAGGCGCAGCACTTCGCACAATCTATGGAGGGCTGGCTGCTTTTTCAGGGCGACTTCGGCTGCGGAAAGACGCACCTGGCTGCGGCGATTGCCAATTTTGCGGTCAGCGTGGGTGTGCCGACCTTATTTATTACGGTGCCAGATCTTTTAGACAGCCTGCGTTTTGCGTATCAGGACCCTGGAACAACATTTGAAGACCGTTTCGAAGAAATCCGACGAGCGCCGCTGCTGGTGATGGATGATTTCGGCACGGAGAACGCTACACCCTGGGCTCAAGAAAAGCTGTTCCAGATCATTAATTACCGCTATACCAACCGCTTACCCACGGTAATCACCACCAACCTGGGGGAACGGGATATCGAGGAACGGATCAAATCTCGCTTGCAGGACCCCGAACTGGTCACGGTGGTCAAAATCCTGGCACAAGATTTCCGTAACCCGGTTGGCGACATTGGCCACCATAAGCTGTCATCGCTAGACCTGATGGCCAACCGAACGTTCGCGAATTTCGATTTCCGCAAGAGCGAGGGGTTGGAACCAGCCGACTTGCAAAGCCTGGAGAAAGCCTTTAATGCGGCGCGAGAGTTCTCCGAGAACCCGCGCGGCTGGCTGTTGATTACTGGGCCGTATGGCTCAGGCAAGACCCACCTGGCTGCGGCGATCGCAAATTACCGGACAGCCAGCGAGCTGCCGCCTTTATTCATTGTAGTGCCAGATTTACTTGATCACCTGCGAGCTACTTTTAGCCCAAGCAGCACGGTCACGCTGGACCGCCGCTTTGAAGAAATCCGTGAAACCCCTTTCTTAGTGCTGGATGATCTGAGCACGCAGGCCGCCAGCCCGTGGGCAAGAGAGAAACTTTACCAGCTTTTTAATTATCGATATAACGCCGAGTTGGCTACTGTCATTACTACTTCGGCGTCCTTAGAGGAAATGGATCCACGCTTGCGCAGCCGGATGCTTGACCAACGATTGGTGCGGATATTCGGGATTACCGCCCCCGCTTACACAGGCACAGCCACCAGGGCGCGCAAGCCAGGAGGAAAGAAGCGTCAATCATGAACAAAGTGGATGGAAAATGCCTGTATTGCGAACGCAGCTCCGACGAAGTGCCTTTGATCAGCCTGCATTACCAAGGGAATGCTGTGTGGATCTGCCCGCAACACCTGCCGATCTTGATCCATAAACCTGCCCAGCTGGCGGATAAGCTGCCAGGAGTAGAGAAATTAGCGGGAACAGAAGAAGACCATGGGTAAAAAGGTTGAGCTTCACGTTCCACCCCACTTTGATCCGAGCAAGGTGGGGGAAATTTGGCCGGTGCCCTACCAGGAGCGCGCCGAAGAAGCTGCGAAGTGGGCCCGCCAGCACAATTTGCAGCCCGCGAAGACAGACTCATTCAAAACTCTGCTGCTCGCTATCGACGTTCAGAACACGTTCTGCGTACCAGGATTCGAGTTGTTTGTAGCGGGTCGCTCAGGAAACGGCGCGGTGGAAGATAACATCCGCCTGTGCAAATTCATCTATCGCAACCTGGGTAGGATCACTCAAATCATTGCCACGCTCGACACCCACCGAGCGCTACAGATTTTCCACTCCATTTTTTTAGTCAACGAAATAGGGGAGCACCCTTCTCCGCTAAGCCTGGTCTCTTACGAAGATGTACTGGAGGGGCGCTGGAGATTTAACTCAGAAGTAGCCGGCAGCTTGCAGATCGACCCGGTGTATGGTCAACAGCACCTACTCCACTATACCAAAGAGCTTAAAGAGCGCGGCAAGTATGACCTGACCATCTGGCCGTACCATGTTATGCAGGGCAGCCTCGGTCATGCCCTGGTGCCAGCCGTCGAAGAGGCGATTTTCTTCCATACCATTGCCCGCGCAAGCCAGGTGGAGTTCGAGGTGAAGGGGAGCCACCCGCTGACTGAACACTATTCCGCCCTGGGTCCGGAAGTATTGGACGGGCCGGACGGGAGACCTATCGGCGCGGAAAGCAATAGTCTCATCCAGAAGATGAAAGGCTATGATGCAGTCATTATCGGCGGGCAGGCGAAAAGCCATTGCGTGGCCTGGACGATCGACGATTTGCTTGGCAGCCCGCTCTCTTCTAATGCCAATTTAGTGGAAAAAGTCTACCTGCTGGAGGATTGCACCTCGCCAGTTGTGGTGCCTGGAGTAGTAGATTATTCCGAGCAGGCTGATGCAGCCTTCGAAAGGTTTGCAAGGGCTGGAATGCACGTGGTCCGCTCGTCGGACCCGATGGAAAGCTGGCCTGGGATGCCGAGTTTCGCCGAGGAACAACCGCTCAGATAAGGTTATAAAAGACTAAGGAAAGCGTACCAGCATTGACATTCAATTGATTCTATGTCATACTACCCTCATCATTGGTGACGGAAGGAACAAGTCACCCCCCTCCCACGCTATCCTATAGAAGAGGAGGTGTTGCCAATATGTTAGATAGTAGTACCATACGAAGCGCTGCGGCAACCCTCCTCGCAAGATCATAGGCTGCCGCAGCGCTGCAAGGAGCCGCTTCAAGCGGCTTCTTGTTTTAATGATCCCCTTTGTAACACACTGGGCGATGTCCCGCCCTACACAATACAAAAAGCTACATACGAAGAGTGCGTGATGACGATTCCCATCCTATCGATTGTGGGCAAGTCCAAGTCGGGAAAGACCACATTGCTGGAGAAGCTGATTCCAGAGCTAAAACGGCGTAGCTATCGCGTGGCGACGATCAAACACCATTCGCACCCCGGTTTTGAGATCGACCAACCAGGAAAAGACACCTGGAGGCATGCCCAGGCTGGCAGCGACATGGTGATCATCGCCGCGCCGGATAAGATGGCTTCGATACGGCGCCTGGAGCGCGAGCTGAGTTTGGACGAGATCGCCGCGGGCATCCAGGACATGGAAATCATCCTGACCGAAGGCTTTAAGCGAGCAGGCAAACCTGCCCTGGAAGTTATCCGTGCGATAAATGGGCTGGAACTAGTGTGCGATTTGGACCAGCTAGTGGCGGTGGCTACCGATACACCACTGGATATTCCAGTAACTCAATTTAACCTGGACAACATGATTGGAATCGTTGATTTCATCGAGCAACATTTCTTAAAACCAGAAGCACGCTAACCAGCGGATTCTTTTTCTTTTGGGAAGTTTATCCATCAATATGAATATCGAGCGGTTGGTCCCCCGGAAGGGGCGGGCCGTTGCCGAGCCAAATTTCCGTGCCGTTAGAAGCAACCCGGCTGATGAACCAGGCTTTAACATCCGGGTTAGAATACCCCCATTCATTCCCCGAGCGGGAAGCGACCATACCTTTAAAGAATTTCATCCCTGCCTGAGGCGAGGAGGCATCGGATTCATTACGGCGCAGGATTCGCCGGGTACGCTGTACTCGGTCTTCGAAGACTTTTCTCTCCTCAGCAGAGAGCTTCTCCTGGTTCAGTAGGTCTAGACCCTGCTGCTGAGTAAACACATTCACCTGAAACAGGTAGCTGCCCGGCTCCTCTGGCAGAACATAAGGGATAATCCGATCCGCAAAGAACTCATATTTGCTGGCATGGACCCGTCCCAGTTCCATGCCAATTGTATTGAGGGCATAACCGTCAAAATACGGCTGTAGAGCCTGCAACACTTCCTCAGGCTTTGCCTGGTGACCCAGGCGCAGTGTCAGCCAACTGGCAACGTTCGCCAGGACTCCTCCGTTTTTTAGCAGGTTGGGTTTAAGCAGCAGAGAATCTACCGCCTGGACGAAGCCGTCACTGCGCCAGGCAAAGGCTGGCCCAGGGAGCAAATCGGGGTAGATAAAGGCGTGGATATCCACACAGTCCGAGGCGCCATCCTGCACCTTGAGAGAAAGGATACGCAGCTTATCAAAGCGACCGCCTTCGAGACCTTCTCCATCTTCTTCGGTATGCCACAAGATCACTGAGCCATCCAGCTGGCGATAGATGCCGGTCTGGCAGCCTGCATTATCGTGCTGCAGGAGCAAAGCCAGGTCCAAAGCGGTGAGGTGTTTCCGATCAAATGTGAATTTAGATAAAGCTGGGTGGTAAAACGTGCTCAACTCAGCTCCGCTTGACCAGGCATCCAGGCAGCGCAAGTATTCAGCGATCGCACTGCGAATGGGCGGGCTGATCTTTTTAGAATTTGAACGCTCTGCCAAGATAGCGTAACAGCTACGGACCTGGCGTACCTGGTCCAGGAGCAAACTCTTTTCCATATGGTCGAACTTGTCGCGCAAGATTTTATGCACCTGGAGCTTGACCTCGGCCCCCAATGATTGATGGGCGTCTTCGGTAGCACCGGAAGTATAGTCAAGAAAGACCAGGCGGCCGAGCCTGGCCTTAGCGAGTCTCAATTGGGTAAGCAGAATCCTGTTTGACATGACGATCACTCCGATGAGCCGGTACGTGGTAAAAGCGGTCAATATCTACCGGCGTAGGTTTACCTCGCAAGGTAACTATAAACTGGTTTGATGAACTCCGCAAGAGGACGAGGTGCCTGACGAAAATGTATTTTCCTCCCTGGCAGAACGAACCAGCATACCACTAAGCGTATGACATGTGTAAACCGAGGCCAAGATCCGTGACTTCTTCGATTCCGATGGATATTTTACGACGGCGTTTTAGCCTGAAGACGATAAAGGACTGACGATAACCTCATTCTCGTGTATGGGAAAACCGGGAATGCAGTGTTTTATTTAGATAATGGAAAAAGGGGGGAAAGGGTTCGGTGGGACCGGCATGACAAGCGCTGATCCCACGCGACCATTAAAACAGATTCGAGAACCTCAAGGTTGGTGTCTGTCGGCCTGCAGGTTGAGTTTTTGCGCGTCAGTTCTGCCTTCAAGACCCTTCATCACGCACCCAACAAATTCTCCATGGCCTGTTGCGCCTGGTCCTGAGGCACGCCCATCGAAAAGATCCATTCGGTTAGCAGAGAGCTCATTGCCCGCTCCAGGATGGATTTTTCCTGGTCGTTCAGCTTGGTAGCACGCTTAAAAAGCGTCAGATCGCGCACCACCCGGCAGATAGACGACAGTTGGCCATCTCTCATTTGAAGCATAAGCTGGGTTTTACGCAGCACTCGATCTTGCGGTAGCTCCTCGCCTGGGCCAGTCAAGATATCAAACAGCTTCACAAACTCTTCAGGAGATGTAGGCACTCGCAGGCTGTGTTGCTGCACATCATCAATTGGAATCCATATCATCAGGTCGGGCGTACGAACTACATAACAGTTCGTCGGATGTTCGTGTATGACCTTCTCCTCGATGTACACGACTTCACCCAGGCCATGGGTCCAGTGAATGACTTTATCTCCAACATGAAAACCCATTCCACACCTCTTTCCCTGGATAAAAAATAAGGCTCGCGGGCTTGTTTCATGTGCCGTTTTTGGCCCGCATGCCATATGAGGCTAGCTTAGCGGCACCCGCCAAGAGTACTACTTGGCGGCTTTTTTTCGAGTGAAAGCTGTAGACGCTCCACCAGCCCGATTTTTCGCCACTTTCGCATTCGGATTACTGATCGCGTTCTGTGCCTATTCTTCGCCGTTTACAAATAGGAACATTGAAATATATTCCAGAACCGGCATCAAAAAAACATGCCACCCTTCTGCATCGAATGGTAGCTAAAAAATTCGAAGACAAAACTGGTTTCCGCTAACATGATATTATAGCAGGTTTTGCCGTCAAAGCCGTATTTGTTGAATTAACATTCGCTCATCCAAATCATGCGCGATCGAGGACAACGCTCGAGAAGAAAACAACACCGAGAGATCGAGGTGATTGGCGTAAATTCTTGCTAAGATCTTTTTGTTAATGAACAATATGTAGCTCAAAGCTATGTTTGGTGAGCGCATCACGAAGGTGATTAAGAAAATTCGGCTCTTCCGGGATTAGCGGGAAGAGCCGAATTTACTATACAACAGGGGGGGTGAGTAGCCAAGTTCTTTTTTTATCCATAGTGTGGATGACTTTCGTCACATCGGTTGTGAAACTATCACAATTCTTGTGTCCCCTGCATGAATTGAATACAATTTTTCAGTTTGTCCTGATTCTCAAAGCAAATTAACGCGAAGAACTGCTCGACCGGCAGGTCAAGCAGTTCGATTCTTCCAGGTGCCCCCAAGCGGAGCTATCTCGAACTGCCCGACTCAGGTTATAAAGTGGAAAAATCTCATATTCAACGGTTCAAATATTGTTCAGCCCTTCAATTCCTAAGCGTTAGTTTCTTATGGCGTTACTTTGCAGATTAGGGATAAGGTGTTTGC
>Ga0209048_10001689_pt1 | contig 22410 bp, 19 predicted proteins | sample FrelakmetCRP12CR_FD_187146 | JGI IMG/M metagenome (GOLD analysis project Ga0209048, IMG submission 187146) | Freshwater lake sediment microbial communities from the University of Notre Dame, USA, for methane emissions studies - CRP12 CR (SPAdes)... | ecosystem: Environmental > Aquatic >... | reverse complement strand
GTGATCGTCACGTGCCCGCGTTCGAGCTCGCGTGCCTGCATCACATAGACGGGCTCGTCCTTGTCACCGGAGTACAGCGGGAAGACGGTCCGCTGGACGGCCAGGGAGCCGACGAAGGCGGCGAGCGCGAGCGCGGCGACGGCCAGGCGGATCCGGCGCTGCCCGTCCCGAGGCGCCCCCACCGTCTCGACGAGCGGTGCGTCGATCTCGCTGAGGTTCGACTCCATTCGGACCTCCCGTCCAATTCCTGTACGAAGCGTACGCCCTTTCCCGGAACCCTCGCGTCGTCATCACAGTTCCATGACCTTGATTGCCGATGATCTGAGTGTCAGGCCCCCAAGCATCAAATCGAACGTCAACGGAGAAGGAGTCAAGGATGAACGTCAAACGGTGTGCCGCCACCCTCACCCTGGCCGGTGTGCTCGTCGGTGGTCTCGGAGTCGGGACCGCCTCGGCCGCGCAGGGTCAACCGGGTCAGGGCCGTTCGGGTGCTGCCCGCTCGGCTCGACAGTTCGACTGCTCGAAGCTCGAGCAGTTCACGGCCCTCGAAGCCCGGATGAGGCAGAACATCCAGGACCGGATCGCGATCCTCACCGACATGAAGGCCCAGGTCGGTGCCGAGCGGGCCGCCCGCCTGCAGAAGCGGATCGACCGGCTGAACGCCCAGCTGACCAAGCTCGACGCCCGCCTGGCCAAGGTGACCGCCCGCTGCTCGTCGCAGGGGTCGTCCACCACCGCGGGATCGCCCGTTCCGCAGTAGAGGCACCGGGTTGCCGTCGAAAAGGGAACATGTTTCACTTTGACGATGGCGACCGCGAACGGCATCGAGGACACCGACGGCGGTGCGCTGGCCCGGAACCAGGCGGCGCGCCGCCGTCGCGTCATCGACGCCACGCTCACACTCGCCGCCGACGGCGGCTTCGAAGCCGTGCAGATGCGCGACGTCGCGACCGCGGCCAACGTCGCCCTCGGCACCGTGTACCGCTACTTCTCCTCGAAGGAGCGTTTGCTCCTCGAGGCCAACGTCGAGCAGATCGAGCAGCTCGACCGGCGGCTCCGCCAGCGTCCTCCGAACGGTGAGACCGCGGCTGAGCGGGTGCTCGACGTGCTCACGCGCGCCAACGCGGCGTTGCAGCGGCGACCCGAGATCACGGCAGCGATGGTGCGGGCGCTGGGCACGGCCCGTCCCGAAGAGGCCGACGCGGTTCGCCGAATCACCGCCGCGATGACGGCCATCATCACCGGCGCGATGCACGACCGGCCTCCGAGCGACCGCGATCTCGTCGTGGCCCGCGCGCTGCAACAGGTCTGGTTCTCGGCGCTGATCGGTCATGTCGGCGGCGTCGACTCCGCCGAGCAGGTCATCGAAGACCTCGACGTCGCGGCCCATCTGCTCCTCGCCGACGAGGAGTAGCCGGGAGGGTCGCTGCCCTGCTCGACCTCCAGAACTGAGGCGCGTCGCCTCTGGCCACGGTTTGTCGTGTGGGCGCGTCCGCGGGCGCGTCGACGCCACGGTCGGTGGTGGTTGGTCGGCCGGGATTCTTGTCGGACCCCCTCGGTAGGCTGGCGGGCACAGCTCGTCAGCCTGCTGCGATGGCAGACCGTCGGAAGAGTGAGCGTGGTGCCACCGGAGTGTGTGGCCGCTCGCGGAGGTCGTACGGGAGTGGCGATGTCTGCCGTCCACATGGTTCGAACACAAGATGCTTCTTCCGTCGGGGGTTGGCGGCGCGCCGCGGTGGTTGCGGCGGGTCGGCGCTGGTCGTCGGGTCTGCGCGAGTTGGTCGGGTTGGTCGCGGCGCTGGACGACTCGGGCGAGTGGGCACTCGATGGTGTGCGCACGTGTGCGCATTGGGTCGCGGGCGCGCTCGATGTCGAGGTGTGCACGGCGCGGGAGTGGTTGCGGATCGGTCATGGCCTCGCGAGGCTCCCGTTGATCGACGCCGCGTTCGCGGACGGCCGGTTGTCGTACAGCAAGGTACGGGCGTTGACGCGGGTCGCGGATGCGGACAACGAAGCGGAGTTGTGTGAGTTGGCGCAGCGTGTCCCGGCGGGTCGGCTGCCGCATGCGTTGGCGGCCTGGTTGTTACGCCACGAGACCCCCGATGAGACCGAAGCTCGTCATCACGCGACGCGGAGCCTGTCGTGGCGGGTGGAGTGCGATGGGATGGTGAGCGGCACGTTCCGCTTACCGGCCGCGCAGGCTGCGGTCGTGACCGCGGCCGTGGACACGGCAGTCGTTCGTCGTCGACCCCGCCACCGCGGCACCGAACCCGCGAAGTTCGCGGAGGGTGGTATGGGCGCGTCCGCGGACGCGTCGATGCCACCGAAGGTGGTCGGCTGGCCGACGGTCGCGCAGCAACGCGCCGACGCGTTGGTCGACATCATCTCGGCCGGCGGCACGCGAGTTTCCACGGAAGTCGTCGTGCACGTACGCGGTGATGGTTGCACACTCGACGACGGCACACCGATCGCCGACAGTGTGGTCGAACGCATCGCCCCCGAATCGTTCCTTCGCGTGTTGCTCCACGACGCACGGTCACGGCCGATCAACGCGTCGGGCCGGCAACGACACCCCACGACCCGACAACGCAGAGTCGTCCACGAACGCGACGGGGCCTGCGTCGCGTGCGGATCGACCGAGTTCCTCGAATACGACCACGACCCCGCCTACGAATACAGCCGCCACACCATCGTCGACGAACTCAAACTCCGATGCTGGCTCTGCCACTACGGCCGCCACCGAAACGAGAGAGAATCGCCATGACCAGGTCGGGTCGCCTGACGGCCAGGTCATGGCCCCGTCTTGTTCCCGGCCGCGAGAACGTGTTCTACTTCTCCGATGGCCAGCTACAACTTCGCAGATATGTTCGAGCTCGCGGTCGACGCCGTGCCGGATCGCACGGCGCTGATCGTGGGCGACTCCATCCGTCTCACCTACGCCGAGCTCGAGGACCGCACCAATCGACTGGCGCATCACCTCGCCGTGTCCGGGATCGCTCCCGGGGACCACGTCGGGGTCTACGCATACAACGGCGCGGAGTGGGTCGAGGGCATGTTCGCGCTCTACAAGATCCGGGCCGTGCCGGTGAACATCAACTACCGCTACGTCGAGCACGAGCTCGAGTACCTCTTCGGGAATGCTGATCTGAAGGGCCTCGTCTTCCAACGGGAGTTCGCGCCCCGGGTCGCCGCCGTGCATGCCGCGCTGCCGAAGCTCGAGCACCTGGTGATGGCCGAGGACGGCAGCAACGCCGACACCTCGGGACTCGACGTGGCCGAGTACGAGGAAGTAGTCGCATCGTCGTCGCCCGAGCGGGACTTCGAGGAGCGTTCCGGCGACGACATCCACATGATCTACACGGGTGGCACCACCGGCATGCCCAAGGGTGTGATGTGGCGCCAGGAGGACATCTTCTTCGCACTCTGCGGGGGCATCGACGTGTACACGAGCGAGCGGTTGACGAGCCCGCTCGAGTTGTCGCGTCGAGCCGAGGCCGGCGGTGGTCCGATCATCGCCCTGGCCGCGCCGCCGTTGATGCACGGCGCGGGTCAGGTGACGACGATTCGTTCGCTGATTGCCGGGGACACGGTGGTGATGACACCGCGGTTCGATGCCGAGGAGACATGGAGGCTGATCGAGCGTGAGCGCATCAACCTCGTGATGATCACCGGCGACGCGATGGGGCGTCCGCTTGCCGACTCGCTCGAGGTGCTGCACGAGTCGCTGGACCTCTCGTCGCTGTTGTCGGTGAGCAGCAGCGCGGCGATCTTCTCGCCCGTCGTGAAGCAGCAGTTCCTGCGGCTCCTGCCCAACGTCGTGGTCGTCGACTCGATCGGCGCCACCGAGACCGGGATGAACGGCATCAAGATCGTGGACCGCAACGAGCAGATCGATTCGGCACCGGGCGGCACACCGACGGTGCAGGCTGCGGCCGACACGATCGTCGTCGATGATGACTTCATGCCTGTGCCCCCCGGCTCGGGCGTTGTCGGCCGGGTCGCGCGTACGGGCAACATCCCACTCGGCTACTACAACGATCCGCAGAAGACGGCCGAGGTGTTCCTCGAGCACGACGGCAAGCGGTATGCCATCGCCGGCGACTACGCCACCGTCGAAGCCGACGGTGCGATCCACCTGTTGGGGCGCGGCTCCGTCTCGATCAACACCGGCGGCGAGAAGGTGTACCCCGAAGAGGTCGAGGGTGTGCTCAAGATGCATGCCGACGTGTTCGACGCACTCGTCGTCGGCGTGCCCGACGAGCGGTGGGGCCAGCGGGTCACCGCGGTGGTGCAACCCCGCGAAGGGAAGGATCCCACCGTCGACGATCTCGCGGCGCACTGCCGTTCGCTCATCGCGGGTTACAAGGTGCCGCGACAGGTGTTCCTCGTCGACACGATCGTGCGGGCGCCGAGCGGCAAGCCCGACTACCCGTGGGCCCAGCAGTACGCGAGGGAACGGGCGGGCTGATGCTGTCGAGGCTCCTGAGGGTCCCGTTCCGACCGGAGGGCCCGCGCCGATCGAGGCCGGTCAGACCGGCTGTTCGGCCAGTCGCCGACCGAGTTCGACCATTTGGCGCGTCGCCGAGCCGAGCGTGAGCTCGTGCTGTTTCGACCACGTGAAGTACCGGTTGAGCGGGTAGTCGATGTCGACGCCGATCCCGCCGTGCAGGTGTTGTGCCGCGTGGGCAACGCGCTGGCCGCCATCGGCGGCCCAGAACTTGGCGATCGCGATCTCGTCGTCCGCCGGCAGTTCCTGTGAGAGCCGCCACGCGGCTTGGCGCGCGGTGAGACGAATCGCCTCGGCGTCGATGTAGGCATCGGCCGCGCGTTGCGAGACGGCTTGGAACGACGCGACGGGATGATCGAACTGCTCGCGCGTCGATACGTACTCGGCGGTGATCGCCAGCGCCTTTTCGCTCACGCCCACCTGCGTCGCGCAGATCCCGGCGACGGCCCGGTCCACGATCCAGGCGACGATCGTCGCTCCGTCGGTGGTGCCGTCCCCGAGGAGCTCACCGGCCGCGCCGTCGAGCACCGCATGTGCCTGTGGTTCTCCGGCGGTGGTGATCACGGGCTCGAGGGTCACCCCGGGATCGTGGGGATCCACGAGATAGACACTCACGCCGTTCGGGCCGGATGCGGGCACGAGCATCCGATCGGCGAGATGGGCCGCCGGTACGAAATGCTTCGTGCCCCGGAGCGCGAAGCCGTCGGCTGCCTTCTCCGCCGTCGCCGTCGGAGCGTCGGGCCGGTCGTTGGCGAGTTCCTGCAACGCCGCGGTGAGGATGACGTCGCCCGAGCTCACGCCGGAGAGCCACTCGGCCTGCTGGGGCTCGGTGCCGAAGCGGGCGAGCGGCAGCCCGCCGGCGACGACGCTCGCGAGGTACGGGATCGGCGCGACCGTCCGGCCGATCTCCTCGAGCACGATCGCTACTTCGAGGAATCCGAGCCCGCCTCCGCCGTGAGCTTCGGGGAGCGCGATGCCGAGCAGACCCGCGTTCGCGACCTCGCGCCAGGTGCGCCGGTCGATCCCGTCACCCGATGCCGCGACGGCGTGCAGGCGCTCCTGGGTGACCTCCGCCTCGAGGATCTGGCGAGCCAGCGCGCGCAGAGATTCCTGATCTTCGGAGAACGAGAAGTCCATCCGGGAGTTCTACCCGAGGTGTGCAGGCGCTGTCGATCCGTCGCGGCGTAGCAGATCCTCGAACGACTCACCCCGTTTGCGGGCGCCCTCGATCGCGAGCGCGGGCAGCGCGTGGCAGAAATGGAACCCGGAGGCGCTGTCGCACCCGAGCTCGCGGAGGCGCTGCGCCTGGCCGGGCCGTTCGACGCCTTCGGCGGCGATGCGCATCCCGAGCGCCTGTCCCATGGTGATCACCGCCTGCACGATCGCCGCGTCGGCACCCGGCTGGTCCACACCGGCGACGAAGGACTGGTCGAGCTTCAGGACGTCGACCGGGAAACGCTTGAGGTATGTCAGAGCGGAGTACCCGGTACCGAAGTCGTCGATCGCGATGCCGATCCCGAGATCGCGCAGACTGTGCAACGTCGCCGCGGTCGACGCTTCGTCGAGGAGCGCCGCGCGTTCCGTGATCTCGATGCGCAGGCGGCGCGGATCGAGTCCCACCGAGCTGATCGCACTCGTGATGTCCGCGACCGCGCCGGGGGTGTGGAGGAACCGGGGTGACAGGTTGACGCTGACGATCGGTTGCTCACCCGACGCGTTTCGCCAGCGGCTGGCGTGGGCCGCGGCCGCGCGCACCACGTACCGGTCGATGGCGACGATGAGGTTGGTCTCCTCGGCGATGCCCACGAACGAGTCCGGAAGCAGCAAGCCGTGTTGCGGATGTTGCCAGCGAACGAGCGCTTCGAAGCTCGTCACCCGTCCCGTGTCGAGCTCCACTTCGGGCTGGAAGTGGACCACGAGCTCGGCGGCTTCGACGGCCCGCCAGAGCTCGGCTTCCAGCTCGAGTCGTTCGACGACGCGGGGTCCGCTGAAGGCGTCGAATACCTGCCAGGTGGCCCGGCCGTTTTCCTTGGCGAGGTACATTGCGAGGTCGGCTTCGCGGAGCAGATCGCCGGCTTCCTGGGTCTCCGCGGTCGCGACCGCGATCCCGATGCTCACGGTGAGAAACAGCTCTCGCCCGAGCAAGGTGACCGGTGCATGGAGTTGTTGCAGGATGCGGTTGGCAATGGGGGCGGCGTCGTTCGCCGTGCACACGTCACTGAGAAGCACGGTGAACTCATCGCCACCGAAGCGCGCGACGAGGTCACCGGGTCGGACGCAGTGGCGCAGGCGTTGTGCGAACTCAACGAGGAGATGGTCGCCCACCTCGTGGCCCAGACTGTCGTTCACCAGCTTGAAACGATCCACGTCGATGAACAGCACCGCCATCGGTTGGCCGTGCTCGTGGTAGTCGTCGAGCGCGACTTCGAGACATTCGAGGAACTGCACGCGATTCGGCAGCATCGTGAGCATGTCGTGGTACGCCTGGTAGCTGAGCCGCTCCTGGCTCGTCATAAGATCCCGCTCCGCGACCTCGCGATGGCGCGTCGCCATGCTCATTGCCTCGACGACGAAGATGACGCCGAGTGATGCGAGCACGGCGAGGCCGTGGACGAGCGGTGTGGCAACGAGGGAGTCGACGAGCCCCAGGGCAATGAGCGCCTGTCCGATCGCGATGCTGACGACCGCGGCGATGATCGCCGGGACCGTTGCGCGTGATCCGGACTTCCCGATGTTCTCGGCCGCGCCGAATACGAACCCGATCGCGAGGGTCGGGCCCCATCCCATGAGGTAGATGATGAAGGCGATGGCTCCCATCTCGACGGCGATGCGACAGCACATGCCGCGGTCGTCGCCGTCGGCCGACCAGATGAGGTGCGCGATGCCGACCAGCATGACGGCGGCAACGATCGATCCGGTCTGGACCCAGAACGGCCGGGGCCCCGTCAGGTGGAAGTGTCGGAGGAGGAGCAGGACGGGAGGGAGGACGGCCATCGCCACCAGGGCCGCGAACGGCCACCAGCTGCGACGCAGCCGCGTGAGGATCGGCGCGGGGTTGGCCCCCGACGGCAACGCGATGGGTGCCATATCCGATTGATCGGCACTCGCCCGGACCAACCTGACACCCAAACGACCACGAACCGATACCTGACGGACCCCCGGCCAACGCCCCAGTGCCGGCACCGCCTGTAGCCTCGGCCGCCATGGACATCGAGGAACTCCAGGTCAACGGGCTGTACGACCCCGATGCCCCCGGTGCCGCGGACCGGCTGGCGCTCCTCGAGTTCCTCGGCGAACGGGGCGCGACCGTCGAGCAGATGCGGGGGGCGGCAGCGCACGGCGCGCTGTTCAACCTCGCCGGAGACCTCGAGTTGCGGCCCGAGCCGGGAGAGTTCACGATCGCCGAGTTCGCCGCCCGGATGCGGATGCCGGTGGCTCTCGTCGAGCGAATCTGGTCGGCCGCAGGGCTGCCGGCGCTGGATCCCGAAACCCGGTTCTTCCGCGAACACGACGTCTCCACCTTCGATGCTTTCCGTGCCGGCGCCGCGCTCCTCGGGGAGCGCGTGACCGTCCAGTTCACGCGAGTGCTGGGTTCGTCGATGGCGCGAATCGCGGACGCCGCGGTGACGGCGTTCGTCGTGAACGTCGAGGCCAAGCTCGCCGAGCAAGGCGCGGCGGAGGTGGAACTGGCTCGGGCGAACGTCGGCGCGGTCAAGTCGCTGGATTCCCTACCCGCGGCGATGGGCGTGCTCTTCGAGGCCCACCTCGAACACGCGATACTGCGTGAGCGGTTGTCGCGTGCCGCCGTATTCCAGTTCGAGACCGCGCGCTTCGCGATCGGATTCGTCGACCTCGTGGGGTACACCGCGCTCTCGCAACAACTTTCGAACGCCGAGTTGTCGGACGCGGTCTCCGAATTCGAGGATGCCGCTTCCGACATCGTGACCGCGCGCAATGGCCGCGTGGTCAAGCTCATCGGGGACGAGGTGATGTTCGTCGTCCACGACGTGGTTGCCGCGTGCGAGATCGCGCTCGAGATCATCGAGACGGTCGAACGGCACTCGACGCTCGACACGGCCCGCGCCGGGATCGCGTTCGGCGATCTCGTCCGCCGCGGCGGCGACTACTACGGTCCGCTCGTGAACGTGGCGGCGCGTTCGGTGAAGATGGCCCGAGGCGGCACCGTGCTCGTCACCACCGGTGTCCGCGACGACGTCCGCGATCACGCCCCGCACTTGCGCATCTCGCCGATCGGGGCCCGACGGCTGCAGGGCTTCGAGGAGCCGGTCCGCCTCTACAAGATCGCGAGGGCGGAAACGTGACGAAGGTCCGGCGCGAGATGCGGGAAGCGCTCGATCACCTGTCGAAACGCGATGCCGTCATGCGGCGGATCATCGCGACGTCGGATCCGTGCGACATCGGCCGTGGTCGACCCCGGAAGGATCATTTCGCCGAGCTGGCGCGCTCGGTCATCTTCCAGCAACTCGCCGGCAGTGCGGCGACCGCGATCGCCGGTCGGTTCGACGCGTTGTTCGACGGAATGCCGACGCCGGAGCGGGTGGCCACCACCGCGCCCGAGGCGCTGCGCTCGGTCGGTCTCTCGGGGAACAAGGCCGCCACCATCCACGATCTCGCCCGCCGGGTGCTCGACGGCTCCGTCGAGCTGGGTCGCGTGTCTCGGCTGTCCGACGACGAGGTCGTACGCGAGCTCACGCTCGTTCGTGGCATCGGTCCCTGGACCGCGCACATGTTCCTGATGTTCCAGCTGGGTCGGCTCGACGTGTGGCCGACCGGTGACTACGGGGTGCGAAAGGGTTACGCGTTGTTGTACGACCTCGGCGAGCTCCCGGCGTCGCGTGAGCTGGACGCACTCGGCGATCACTTCCGGCCGTTCCGGTCCGTCGCCGCGTGGTACTGCTGGCGAGCGGCAGACACCGTCGTCGGTTAGAACGCGGTACTACCCGGTCGTAGGAATCGACCTGCCCTCGGGCCTCGTCTTGGTGACGCCCAACGGTGATCAGGCAATGGCACCGGAGGTGCGCAAGGCGTCGACGCGATCGGTGCTGACGCCCCATTCCGCGAGCACGGAGTCGGTGTCGGCGCCGGCGGCGACGGGGGCGCGGGTCACGGTCGGAGGCGTGCGGCTGAACCGGGGAGCGGGCGCCGGCTGCGGCGCGCCCTCGACCTCGATGAACGTCCGTCGTTCGACGTTGTGTGGATGGGCGCGCGCTTCACTCATCGTCAGCACCGGCGCGAAACAGACCTCGTGACCGCGCATCGTCTCTTCCCAGTGGGCGCGGGTCCGCCCTTTGAAGATGACGCCGAAACGATGCTTCAGCGCGGGCCACTGCGTGTGATCCATCTGCTGCGCCGGATCGAGGTCGTCGAGACCGAGGACGCGCAGGAGCTCGGCGTAGAACTTGGGTTCGTATGACGCGATCGAGATCCATTCGCCGTCGGACGTCTCGTAGACGTTGTAGAAGTGGGCACCACCGTCGAGGATGTTCGTGCCTCGCGGACCCCACGTACCCAGGGCGTCGAGCCCCACGAAGATGCTCATCAGCGACGCCGCGCCGTCGACCATCGCCGCGTCGATCACCTGGCCCTCACCGGACCGTTCCCGTTCGAGCAGCGCCGCGAGGACGCCGAACGCGAGCAGGAGTCCGCCACCGCCGAAGTCGCCGATGAGATTGATCGGTGGGACGGGCGCGCCGCCCGCGCGGCCGATGTGGGCGAGCACGCCGGCGAGTGCGATGTAGTTGAGATCGTGTCCGACATCGTGGGCGAGGGGGCCGTCCTGGCCCCAGCCGGTCATCCGCCCGTAGACGAGGCGGGGATTGTGCGCTCGGCACACGTCGGGTCCGATGCCGAGTCGTTCGGCAACACCGGGTCGGAATCCCTCGATCAGCACGTCGGCTCGCTCGCAGAGCTCGACGACGAACGCGGCCGCGTCGGGATGCTTGAGATCGATGCCGGCAGAACGGCGCCCGCGGTCGAGGACCGAGTACGGCGAGACGAATCCAGTGACGTTGCTACCCGTGGCGACGTCCGAGGCGCGGTCGAGGCGTAAGACGTCGGCGCCGAGATCCGACAGGACCATGCCCGCGAATTGCACCGGTCCGATGTTCGGTAGCTCGATGATCTTGATCCCCGCGAGTGGTCCCATGCGGGTATTCAAGCAGCGATCACGGTCGGTCTAGCGCGCGATCCCCACGAGCGGGAACCAGGAGCTCCCCGCGGCCGCGCCATGGAAGGCCGCGTCGCCGAAATTGAAGATGCCGCCGTCGGCGGCGACGAACTGGTACCCGTTGCCCGTTGCCGTCGCCGCCATGCCGACGATGGGTTGGTTGAGGTGGATCGCCCCCGTGGACCCGAGGAACGCGGCGTCGCCGAAGGCGAAGATGCCGCCGTCGCGGGCGACGAGCCAGTAGCCCCTGCCGCTCGGTGTGGGTGCCATGCCGACGATGGGTTGGTTGAGGTGGATGGCGCCGGTGGACCCGTAGAACGCGGCGTCGCCGTACCCGAAGATGCCGCCGTCGCGGGCTACGAGCCAGTACCCGGCTCCGGTTGGTGCGGCGCTCATGCCGACGATGGGTTGGTTGAGGTGGATGGCGCCGGTGGACCCGTAGAACGCGGCGTCGCCGAAGCTGAAGATGCCGCCGTCGCCCGCGACCATCCAGAGGCCGCGGCCCGAGACCGTGGAGGATGCGCCGACGACGGGCCGAGAGAGGGTGAGCCCGGTGGCAGTGCCGAATGCCTTGGCGGTTCCGTAGTTGAACACGCGACCATTGGTGGCGACGATCCAGTACCCGTCGGTGTTGTCGGCCCCGATGCCCGACGGTGCCGCCGAGCTGCCCAGGGTGTGCACCGCAGGCGATGCCGCTGACGCGGGGCCGGTACCGGCGGCGTTGTCGGCGGTGACGGTGAAGGTGTAATCGGTCGAGCCCTTGAGGCCGGTGAGGCTCACCGAGGTCGCATCGCCGGCCGCGGTCGCCGTCTCACCGGTCGGCGAGGCGTGCACGGTGAATCCGGTGATCGATGACCCGCCGTCGTTCGCGGGTGCGGACCACGACACGCGCGCGGAGCGGATGCCGGGAGACGCGCTCACGCCGGTCGGCGCGCCGGGTGTCCCGGCGTCCATTGCGGCCTTGATCCGGATCCGGTGGAACGTCAGCCCGTTGCGGGAGTCGGTCACCGCGGCGCCGGTTCCCTTGAGCCGGGCGAGGAGCTCGCTGACGGAGGCGCTCGGGAAACGCTGCCGCATGAGCGCGAAGGCCCCGGTCACGTGCGGCGCGGCCATCGACGTCCCCCAGTCCTCGGCGTACCCGTGGACGTCGACGACCCCGTCGGCGTTGCTGTCGACCGGTACCGACGACGTGATGCCGGTGCCGTTGCCCGGGTTGCAGGGAAGCCCGCAGTACCCGCCCGGCGCGAGGAGAGAGAGAAACGCCGCCGAGTTCGAGTACGGCGCCACGGAATCCGAGGGAGACCCCGACCCGCCGCTCCCGGTCGCCCCCACGCTGATCGCCGAGGAGATGCACGCCGGGCTGCCGAGCGCGTTCGTCCTTCCTTCGTTGCCCGCCGCGACGATCGTCGCGATGCCCCGGGCGCGCAACGCATCGATCGCGCCCTTGATCCCCGCGCCGCCATCCGGGTCGGCATCGCAGGCCGCCTGACTCGCGAACGCTCCACCGCCGAGGCTCATGTTCACCGCCGCGACGCCGTTGGAGTGCGCGGCGACGTACTGGAGCGCGGCGATGATGTCGTCGGTGAGCGCGCCGATACACGGTGTGTTCGAGATGCCCCCGCACACTGCAGGGTCGGAGATCGACGAGAACACTCGGATCGCCATGATGTTCGATGCCGGCGCCGTGCCGTTCGGGGCCGCGACCGGACCGCCGGCGCCCGCGGCGATCCCGGCTACATGGGTGCCGTGCGCGCAGCCGTCGATACGGAGATCGCAGTTCGCCGCGGCCCCCGTTCCCGTCTGCGTCGTCCGCCCGTTCGGGCAATCACCGGTCCCGCTCTCTCCCGCCGCGAAGCACGCTTCGGAGATCACGCGGCCACCGAGGAACGGATGGCTCGTGTCGACGCCGCTGTCGATGATCGCCACCGTTTCACCGGTGCCCGAGTATCCGGCGGCGGCCGCCAGGTTGGCCTGGATCGTGGGAACGCTGTGGGCGAGCGTCGGACGGAGGATGCGGTTGCGGCCGACGCGCTCGACGAACGGAGAGTGCTCGAGGGCCCGCAGCGTCGCCGGTGTGGCCCGTATCGCCACGAGCCCGAGCGAGTCGAAACGACGGGTGACGGTGCCGGCCGTCGGCGCAAGGTCGCGCTCCAGGGCCCGACGGGCTCCGGCCACTCCGGCGACTCCCGCGCTCGTCGTCGCCGTTGCCGGGCGCAGCGTCACGAGCAGACGGACCGAACCGTCGCTCGCCGCGTCGCGCTCGAGCGCGGCGAAGTCGCCGGTGGGGGCAGGGGCGGTGTCCGCCGTGGCGAGGCGAGTCGTGGTGGGACGAATGGTGGCGGTCGCGATCGCGCTTCCTGCGAGGAAGGCAGGGGTCGACGTGGTGGCGACGGCGAGCGCGGCGGCGAAGATCCTTTTCATTGCTCGGACGTCCTCCATGACGATCCCGCGACGAAGATGTCGCACTCATGGGATCGGCACGGAACGGCCGAGCTTGAGGCCTCAGGTCGTTGTCGGTCGGGCCGATGTGGGCTGTGACTGTCCGGCGTGAGCGGGGCGGTGCTTGGCCCGAAACGGCCGCTCCCGCTTGCCGGTTCTCCCGGCCCTCGCGGGTGCTGTCCTCGACGACGACGCCGAGTGCGTCAGAGGTCGAAGACCCGCTCCGCGTTCGTGCGCAGGAACTGCGGCCAGACGTGATCCCGGAAGGGGACCGCCGGCATCTCGGAGAAGATCCGGTCGAGGCTCAGTCCCATCGGGAAGTACCCGGCGTACATCACCTTGTCGGTGCCCCGAGTGTTCGCGAAGTGCACGATGTTCTCCGGGTAGTACTTCGGCGCGAACGCGCTCGTCGAGTAATACAGGTTCGGCCACTTGAGCATCAGCTTGACCGCGAGGTCGGTCCACGGTTCGCACCCGTGCCGGGTCACGAACTTCAGCTCGGGGAAGAACCAGCAGACCTCATCGATCAGCGCGACGTCCTGCACGCCGAAGGGCACGCGTGGGCCGGGTACACCCGCACAGACGCAGATCGGGATGTCGAGCTCCACGCACTTCGCATAGATCGGGTAGAACTTCTTGTCGTTGATCGGCACCTGTGGATACATGCCGGAAGGAAACGCCGACGCCGCTTTCACGCCCAGCTCGCGGACCGCGGCCTCCAGCGCCCGCACTGATTCCATCCCCTTGTTCGGATCGACCTCGTAGCTCCCGAAGAAGCGATCAGGATGTTCCTTGATCGCGCGTTGAGCCTCGGCATTGTCGAACCCGGTTCCGATCATGCCGCGCGCGACGCCGTGGTGGTCCATCTGTTGGAGCACGAACTCGATCGGATCGTCGAGCCGTTCGAACTTGGGCACGCCCTTGAACATGTACTGCGCGGGAAAGTCGAAGTCCTCCTTGCTCTCCTTGTCGCGGAGACCCTTCTGGAGGAAGTCGTACCAGCGACGCGGATCACCCGAAGGGATTCCGATCATGAGGTCGATGACACCGATGTCGTTGGGCATGCTCATGCCGCCGACGCTATCGCGCGCCGGTACCGGAACCACCTCGGCGACCTCGACTGCGAGCCGCGGCACGAGCGAAGTAAGGGCACCCTGCAAGTCGGAGTGCCGTGCGGGTGTGGTCTTTCGGCCCTTCGACCTGCTGACGGGCCCGATTAGCGTGGGGTCACTTGCTCCTCCGGGAGCTCCGCTTGCAGAAAAGAGGTGGGCTGATGCGCCCGGCACGGATTCTCTCAGTGGGTGTGGCCCTGGCGCTCGGCACGGCGCTCGTGACGGGCTGCGGTTCGAGTAGCTCGAAGAAGTCGAGCACCAAGAGCTCCGGAGGAGGCGGCGTCACCACGACGAAGGCCGCCGGCGGCGGCACGACCGTCAACGTCACCGTCAGCGACACGAAGGGCACCGATGGGCCGATGACGCTGGTCGCCACGCCGGCGTCGGTTCCCGCCGGCAAGGTGACGTTCGTCGTCAAGAACACGGGCACGATCGACCACGAGGTGCTCGTGATCGGCCCCGGCATCGACGCCTACGACAAGATCCCGGTCACCGATGCGGGCGATCCTCCGGCCCCGGTGGCAACCGGTGCCGACAAGATCAACGAAGACAAGAACGTCGGCGAGACGGGTGACCCGAACCTGAAGCCGGGAGAGACCCGCTCCTTCACCGTCGACAAGTTGGACGCGGGGAGCTACGCCCTGGTCTGCAACATTGCCAAGCACTACGGGTTGGGCATGCGGGCCGCGTTCACCGTGACACCATAGGATTCCGCAAGAGCGATACTCATTCGTCAGACGGTCGCTCCGCTGGGCGGAGCGACCGTCGCGAACGTCGGAGGCGGCTATGCAGGAACCGACCGGCGAAGGCACTCGTGACATCGGCTGGCTCCGTGCATTGGCGTCGGCGATCGTCATACTCGCCGTCGGATTCTCCGTCCTCGTGATCGGTACCGACTACGCGCTGAGCGAGCTCACCGGTTTGAACCGCCACGGGCGGGTCGCGGTGGCCACGTCGATCTTCTTCGTGGGCTTCTTCGCGCTGGCGTGGGCGCTGCGGTGGCTACAACACCGGAGGGTGATCTGATCGTGCCGTCCCCGCCGATTCCCGATGCACAGTGGTTGTGGGCGAACGAGCCCTGTCGGGCGGCGTGCCCGGTGCACACCGACGCCGGCGCGTACGTGACCGCGATCGCGGAAGGCAGATACCGTGACGCATATTTGATTGCGCGGCGGCCCAATCCGTTCGCGTCGATCTGCGGTCGCGTCTGCGCGGCACCCTGCGAGCGAGCCTGCCGGCGCGGCACCGTCGACGCGCCGGTCGCGATCCGAGCCCTCAAGCGCTACGTCACCGATCAGTTCGGCGTCGAGAGCTTCCATGCGAGCGCGGTGTGGCACGAAGCGCACGGCCCGGTGCCGCCGGCGGCCGGACCGTCCGTGGGGATCATCGGTGGTGGACCCGCGGGCTTGTCGGCCGCCTACGAGCTGCGCCTCGCCGGGCATCCGGTCACCATCTACGAAGGCCACGATCGGCTCGGCGGGATGATGGTGCTCGGCATCCCCGAGTACCGGCTGGCGCGCGAGCTGATCCAGCGCGAGATCGATGCCATCGTCGAGCTCGGCATCGACGTCCGCACCGGATTCCGGATCGGGACCGACGCCACGATGGAGCAACTGCTCGAGCAGCACGGCGCGGTGTTCGTCGCCGTCGGTACCGGTCGCGCGCGTGATCTCGACCTACCGGGTCACGAGCTCGATGGCGTGCTGCGGGCGGTCGAGTTCCTGCTCAACGTCAACCAGGGTTTCAAGGCGGAGCTCGGCGAACGCGTGGTCGTCGTCGGAGGCGGCAACGTCGCTTTCGACGCGGCGCGCACCGCGCTGCGCGCGTCCGCGGCCGGCGACGAACCACCCGAACCCGTCGCGCTGACCGGTCCGGCCGCCGACGATGCCCGCCGAGCCATGACGACCACGCTCGACGTCGCCCGCGCCGCGATCCGGGCCGGCGTCGCGAGTGTCACGGTCGTGGCGCTCGAGTCGCCCGACGAGATTCCGGCCGATCCGGAGGAGATCGCGGAGGCCACGCACGAGGGCATCGAGATCGTGTACCGCCGCGGGCCGCACCGCTTCGTCGGGAACGGGCGGGTATCGGCGCTCGAGACGATCGCCGTCGACTCGGTCTTCGACGCGCAGGGCCGGTTCGCGCCCACGTTTCTCCCCGACACCGAGTCGGCGATCCCGGCCGACACGATCATCCTCGCCGTCGGCCAGGCCGCCGAGCTCGACTTCCTCGGCGACGACCTCGGCGTCGAGCGCACGCCCCCGGGCGGCATCCGCATCGACCCGGAGACGCTGCGCACCACGAACCCCAACATCTGGGCGGGCGGCGACGTCGCGCGCGGGCCCCGCAACCTGATCGACGCGATCGCGGACGGACAGCGCGCCGCGGCATCGATCCATGACGCGCTCGGCGGTACGGCGCCACTCCGGGAGGAACCGGGTGTCCGCGTCGAGCTGCGCTCGGGATATCGCCGTCTGAGCTCGGGGTACGACTCGATCGAACGCCAGGAAGTCCCGTCCACACCCACCGAACGCCGGATCGGTTTCGCCGAGGTGGAGGTGGGCTACGACGCGGTGCAGGCACAGCTCGAAGGCCTGCGGTGCCTGCGTTGCTTCGACAACGTGATGTTGTCGCCGGAGCTGTGCATCCTGTGCGGGCTCTGCGTCGACGTCTGCCCGCCGAACTGCATCACGATCGCCCGAGCCGATCACGTCGGGCTCGGCACCGAGCAGCAATCCGTGTTGCTGCTCGACGAGGATCTCTGCATCCGGTGCGGGCTGTGCGTCAATCGGTGCCCCCCCGGAGCTCTGTCGATGGTGTACGCGAAGGAGGTCGTCCATGGCTGACGAAACGGGCACGCGCGACGCGCTCGAACCGGCCGAAGCGACGACGCCGGCGTCGGGAGTGAAGGCGCGGGTGCAACGTAGCGACGCGTGGCGCTCGGTGTTCCGTCATCCGCAGCTGGATACGCCGCGGGGACGGGCGTTGCAGTCCTTCAGCAACGTGTTCCTGCACATCTACCCGGTCAAGATTCCCAAGCGGGTGTTGCGGTTCCGGTATTCGTTCCGCCTCGGGTACATCGCGTCCGTGCTCTTCGGCATCTTGCTCGTCACGGGTGTCTACCTGATGTTCGTGTACACGCCCGCGGTCGGTTCCGCGTACGGCGACATGCAGAAGTTGAAGACGGGGGTCGGCTTCGGGCAGCTCATCCGCAACGTGCACCGGTGGTCGGCTCACCTGATGGTGCTCGTCGTCGCGTTGCACCTCGTACGCGTGTTCTATGCCGGCGCGTACAAGAAGCCACGCGAGTTCAACTGGGTGCTCGGCGTCATGCTGCTGCTCATCACGTTGGCGTTCTCGTTCACCGGCTACCTCCTGCCGTGGGACCAGCTGGCGTACTGGGCCGTCACCGTCGGTACGAACCTCGTGCACTACGTGCCGTTGTTCGGCAAGGTGTTCCAGGACCTGCTGATCGGCGGCGAGCAGATCGGTCAGAGCACGCTGTTGCGGTTCTATGCGCTGCATGTCGCCGTGTTGCCCGCCTCGTTGGCGCTCTTGCTCTCGGTGCACATCTGGCGCGTGCGCAAGGACGGGTTCGCGGTGCAGCGGACGAACGTCGGTGCGTTCGGCGAAGAGGCAACGGCCGCGCCCAACGCGCCCGTTGCCGCTGCCGCGCCGGCCCCGGCCGTCCCGTCGACGGCGCCGGCCGAGCTGTACGGCGGACGGGTCCGGTTGCTCGGCGTCGTCGATCGGGAATCGGTGACCGCCGAGGAACGGCCGGTCGACGACACGGTGTTCACCTGGCCGCACTTGTTGGTGCGGCACGTGGTCGTGGGTTTGGGCACTGCGGCGACGGTCCTCGCGTTGGGGGTCGCGTTCGCGGCGCCATTGCGCGGGCTCGCGAATCCGAACGTCACGCCGGAGCCCGCGAAGGCCCCGTGGTATTTCGCGGGGCTCCAGGAGTTGCTCTCGCACTTCGACCCGTTGGTGGCCGGCATCCTCATTCCCATCGGCGCGGTGCTGACGTTCCTGCTCTTGCCGTATATCGATCGCAATCCGGCGACCGAGGCCCGGAACCGCAAGGTCGCGATCCTCCTGTTCAGCGGGATCCTGGCCGTCGCGGTCGTCCTGACCGTCGTCGGCACGTTCTTCCGCGGCCCGGGCTGGAAGTTCATCGCCCCGTGGACGCACAGCTACATCGAGCTCTAGGGAGATCTCATGGCAGACAAGACGCGACGAGAAGTCTTGCGAACCGGATGGAAGATCGGCGGCGGCCTGCTCGTGGCCGCCGCCGGTGCCACGGCGTACGAGGCGCTGCGACCGTTGACGAGCGGCGCCACCGGACGGGTCATCGAGGCGGGCAAGATCGGCAGTTATTCCGAGGGGGTACCGAGGTACCTCCCGGAGGGCCGGCTGTACGTGGTGAAGCTGAAGGGAGAGCCGGTCGCTCTCTCCCAGAAGTGTCCCCACCTCGGGTGCCGGGTGCCGTACTGCGAGAGCTCGGGTCGATTCGAATGCCCGTGTCACGGGTCGGTCTTCGACATCGGCGGGGAGATCATCCAGGGACCGTCGCCCCGGGGCATGGATCGGTACGAGGTCACGGTGGACAAGACCAACACGGTCATCGTCAACACCAACGTGGAGACGAACGGCCCCGATCCCGGTGCGCACGAGTACCTGACGCCTCCGAAGGGCCCCGCGTGCAAGGGGAAGAGCTGAGATGCCGCGCGAACGCCCGTCGCCACCACCGTTCGAACCCGAGTGGCTGGAACGCAGCCTCGATCGCTACATGGTGTGGGGACTCGTGTTCATGGTGATGCTGCTCGGGGGCTTCGTCGCCTATCGCGTCCGGGAGCCTTCGTTGCGCAAGAACGCCGCGAAGGAGGAGTTGGTCTCGTATCGCAACATCGGCAAGCAGCAGTTCGCGTCCGCGTGCGCGCAGTGCCACGGGAAGCTCGGCGTGGGTGGGACGGCTCCGAGGCTCGATGCCAAGGAGTTCCTGAAGAGCACGACGGACGACCAGATCCGAGCGCTCATCGCCGGTGGTGTCTCGGGTACGGACATGAGCGCGTGGGGGTTGGACTACGGCGGCAGCTACACCGACGAGCAGATCCGTCAGATCGTTGCTTACATCCGCTCCTGGGAGCCCACGGCTCCGAGCGTGCCCGGGTGGCGCCAGGGCAAGGCCGCGGTGCCTTCGCCGGCCGGCTGAGGCGATCGCGATACGGTTCCGCGCGTGACCGACGCGTGGGAACCGGCCGTCGAGCTCGACGACGTGTCGGGCCGGGTCGCGATCGTCGGCATCGGTGAGACCGCGTACACCAAGGCATCGGGACGAACCGCGCGGCAGATCGGCGCCGAGGCCGCGGAGCGGGCGATCGCCGACGCGGGGCTGACGCCGTCGGACATCGACGGCCTCACGTACTCGGGCGCGTTCGCCGACTTCGACGTGGCCGCCTTCCACGAGCATTTCGGCACGACGCACGAGATGTGGTCGTCGCCGTGGGGCGGTGGCATGACCTGGGCGGGCACCGCTCCGTACCACGCGGCGCAGGCAATCGCCGCGGGGAACGCGCGCCACGTGCTCAACGTGTTCCCGGTCGCGTGGGCAACACAGCGTGGATCGATGACGGGTGGCCCGGGGGAGGTGCACGCGTCCGAAGGGTTCAAGCAGAGCCTCGAAGTGCCGTGCGGATGGTTCCCGCAACCCGTGTACTTCGCGACGATCATGCGCCGCCACATGATCGAGTTCGGCACGACCGAGGAGCAGTTCGGCGCCATCGCGGTTGCCGCGCGGCGGCACGCGAACCTCGAGCCGTCGGCCGTGATGCACGGCCGGCCGATGAGCATCGACGACTACCTCGGTTCGGCGATGCTCGCGGATCCGCTGCGCCTGTTCGACAGTTGCCTGATCTCCGACGGTGGCGCCGCGTACGTGACGACGTCGGTCGAACGGGCGCGGGACCTGCCGCACCGGCCGGCGGTCGTCGCGGGAGTGGGCGAGGCGTGGTCCCCGACACGCACGCATTGGAGCCAGCAGCCCGACTTCACCGCGACGCCACAGGTGCGCTCGGCGCCGGCCGCGTTCGCCATGGCCGGTCTGACGCCGGCCGACGTCGACGTGCTCGCGCTCTACGATCCCTTCACCGTGGTCGCACTGATGCAGATCGAGGACATGGGGTTCTGCCCGAAGGGCGACGGAGGATCGTTCGTGCTCGGTGACACGCTGCACCATGACGGGGGCGTGCTCCCGCTGAACACCCACGGCGGGTTGTTGTCGCACGCGTACGTGCTGGGGATCGCGCACGTCGTCGAGTTGGTGAAGCAGCTGCGCGGAACGGCGTCGGCGCAGGTGCCCGGGCCCGAGGTTGCCGTGTACGGCGGCTACACGGGTGCCAACGCGTCGACCTTGATCCTCAGGAAGGGTTGAGCGGTGGCCATCAAACGAGCCGACTTCCCGCTGCCCGCCGTCGACGACGAACGCCTCGCGCCGTACTTCGAGGCTGCGGCGCGCGGTGCCCTGGTGATCCCGCGCTGCGGTGCCTGCGACGCGTGGTGCTGGTATCCGCGAGAACGCTGTCCGGTGTGCGACGGCACGTCGTTCTCGTGGACGCCCGTGAGCGGGGATGGCGCGTTGTTCTCGTGGACCGTCGTGCGGCGGGCGTTCCTTCCCGCGTTCGCCGACAAGGTTCCGTTCGTGACCGGCCTGGTCGCGCTGCGCGAGGATCCTGCGGTCCGCATCGTGGCCTGGATCGTCGACGTCGAACCCGGCGCGCTGGTCGCGGAGCGGGCGATGCGGACGGTGTTCCGTCCGTTGTCGTTCTCGACGGTGCCGGACCGCAGCGTCGTCGTGCCCATGTTCACGCCCGCATGATCTTCGACGGGCTCCGCGTCGTCGATGCCACCGTTGGCATCGCGGGCGCCTACTGCGCGAAGTTGCTGGCCGACCTCGGTGCCGACGTGGTGTTCGCGGAGCCCGACGCGGGAGATCACTCGAGCAACGACCGGCCCGAGCTGTTCGCGTACCTGCGGACCTCGCAGCGTGCGGTTGCCGCGGGCGCTCTCGCCGAGCTGACGGCCGACGCCGACGTCGTGATCCAATGGGGGCCGGGGACACCGCGGCCGACGGGCCGGCCGGTGACCGTCGGCATCTCGGCCTTCGGTGGCGGTGGCCCGGATTCCGACGACGAACTGCCCGAGGCGGTGCTCCAGGCGCGTTGCGGGGCGCTGTCGAGTCACGGTCATGTGGGGCGGACGCCGCTGACCGTCGGGGGTGAGCCGGGGGAGTACGCCACGGGTGCGTTCGCCGCCCTCGGCGCGGTGACCGCCTGGCGCCGTGCGCAACGAACGGGCGTCCCCGAACTCGTCGACGTCTCGATGCTCGAGGCGATGCAGCTCACGCTGACCTCGGTCCCCACATTGATGGCGCGGTTCCCGGGCGGCCGCAAGGGTTCGTTCCGTTTCGTGATGATTCCGGGCAACGAGCCGTGTGCCGACGGCAACTTCGCGGGGATCACCACCCTCACGAAGCAACAGTGGACGTCGTTGCTCCAGGTGATCGGCCGTGACGATCTCGCCGACGACGAGCAACTGGTCTCGATGCTCGGCCGGTTCATGCGGGCCGCCGAGGTGCAGGAGATGCTGACGTCGTTCACGATGCGGCATTCGGCGGCCGAGGTCGTCGAGCGCTGCGCGGCGGAACGGATCCCCGCGGCGGTGGTCGGCAACGGCGCGCTGATGCCCGAGTTCGAGCAACTCGCGTCGCGCCGGGTGTTCGTGCGCCAGCCGGGCGAGGACTGGATCCGGCCGCGGGCGCCGTTCCGGTTCGGGCGCGTCGCCGATCGGATCATGGAAGCGCCGCGCACCGAGCCGGCGGCCGTGTGGCGAGCCGCCGCGCGGCCACGGCTCACCGGCCGGGTCGGGACGCGGCCGCTGGAGGGTCTCACGGTCGTCGACTTCACCGCGTTCTGGTCCGGTCCGTTCGCCACCGCGTGGCTCGCGGCGATGGGCGCGAACGTCATCAAGATCGAATCGATCCAGCGTCCCGACGGTTTGCGCTTCAGTGCCGCATTGCGACCGAAGGCGGACCCGCGCTGGTACGAGCAGTCGGCGTTGTTCCACGCCGCGAACCTGAACAAGCGCGGGATCACGCTCGACCTCGGCCAACC
>Ga0209048_10001688_pt1 | contig 22419 bp, 26 predicted proteins | sample FrelakmetCRP12CR_FD_187146 | JGI IMG/M metagenome (GOLD analysis project Ga0209048, IMG submission 187146) | Freshwater lake sediment microbial communities from the University of Notre Dame, USA, for methane emissions studies - CRP12 CR (SPAdes)... | ecosystem: Environmental > Aquatic >... | reverse complement strand
GGCGTCAATTCGGTCGACGACATCCGCGGCCTCCTCGAACAGAACCGGGTTGCGCACGCCCGCCGTATTGATGCTGACCTTGTCGGCGCCGGCGTTCAGGAGCGCGCGGATGTCGTCGACCGAATTGACGCCGCCGCCGACGGTGAGGGGGATGAACACCTCGTCGGCCACCGCCTCGATCATGTGGTAGAGGAGGCCTCGCGTCTCCACACTCGCGCGGATGTCGAGGAACGCGAGCTCGTCCGCACCCTGCTCGTCGTAGCGCCGCGCAACCTCGACCGGGTCGCCGGCGTCGCGCAGGTTGACGAAGTTCACGCCCTTGACGACGCGGCCCTCGGCCACGTCCAGGCAGGGAATGATGCGTTTGGCGAGCCCCATGTTCTGCCCGGCAAGCGGCGTCAGTGCCTGCTCAGCCGCCTGGAGGGCACTGTGCGCGGCCTCCGCGACGTTGCGTCCGAAGCGATGTGCCGTGGAGTCGGCCGCCACCCGCGCCCGCAGACGCGCCCTTCGGGCCTTGGCTGCGCCCTGTTCGCGCGGGCGTCCCGCGGGGGGCAGCGAACGAAGTGAGCGTGGGGGCGGTTCAACTCAGGCGCCCTGCGCCGCCTTCATCGCCGCCTTGAAGTCGAGCTTGCCCTCGTACAGCGCGCGCCCGGCGATGGCGCCGATGATGCCCTCCTTCTCGAACGGCACGAGCTTGAGGATGTCGTCGATCGAGGCGATGCCGCCCGACGCGATCACCGGAATCCGGATGGCGCGCGCCAGCTTGACGGTCGCCTCGACGTTGACGCCGGTCAGCATGCCGTCGCGGCCGATGTCGGTGTAGATGATCGCCTCGACGCCGTAGTCCTCGAACTTCTTGCCGAGGTCGACGACGTCGTGGCCGGTCATCTTCGACCACCCGTCCGTCGCGACCTTGCCGTCGCGCGCGTCGAGGCCCACGATGATGTGGCCGGGAAACGCGTAGCAGGCGTCGTGCAGGAACCCCGGGTTCTTGACGGCCGCGGTGCCGATGATCACGTAGGTGATGCCGTCGTCGAGGTAGCGCTCGATGGTGTCGAGATCGCGGATGCCGCCGCCCAGCTGCACCGGGATCTCCTCGCCGATCACGCTGACGATTTCACGGATCGCGAGCTCGTTCTTCGGCACGCCGGCAACGGCGCCGTTGAGGTCGACGAGATGCAGCCGCTGCGCGCCCTGCTCCAGCCAGTGCTGCGCCATCGCCGCGGGATCCTCCGAGAACACCGTGGCCGAGTGCATCTCGCCCTGCTTCAGGCGAACGCAGTGGCCGTCCTTGACGTCGATCGCGGGAATGATCTGCATGGCTGCGGGAGACGGCGGAGGGGGAAGGGGATGGGCCGGCGGAGGATGCGGCCCGCGCCGCGCGCGGCTAGCTCCGTCCGTCCCAGGAAACGAAATTGGCGAGGAGCTGCAGCCCGGCGCGGTGGCTTTTTTCCGGATGGAATTGGGTTGCGAAGATATTAGCCCGGGCAATGGCGCAAGTAAACGCCGACGGGTAATCGGTCGTGCCCGCGATCACGGCCGGATCGGCGGGCTCCGGATGGTAGCTGTGCGCGAAGTAGAAGCGGGCGCCGTCCGGAATCCCGGCCCACAGCGGGTGGGGCCGCGCCTGCCGTACCGGGCTCCACCCCATGTGCGGCACCTTGAGCCGCTGCCCGTCCGGCAGCGTCATCGCGTCGTCGCGGAAGCGGACGACGCGCCCGGGCAGGATCGCGAGGCCGCGCGTCGGCCCCTCCTCGCTCGCTTCGAAGAGCATCTGCAGCCCGAGGCAGATGCCGAGAAACGGGCGTGTCGCCGCCATCTCGACGACGACGCCGGCGAGGCCGCTCGCGTCGAGACACCGGATGCAGTCCGGCATCGCGCTCTGGCCCGGCAGCACGACCCGCCCGGCCCCGCGGATCACGACGGGATCGTCGCTCACCACGATGGTGCGCTCGGGCGCGACGTGCGCGAGCGCCTTCGCCACCGAGCGAAGATTGCCCATTCCGTAGTCGACGACGGCGATGTCGGTCATGGTCTGACGGGGAGGGTGTTACGCGTGCACCCGGCGCCGGGCAGGCCCGCATCGGCCGCTAGAGCACTCCCTTGGTCGAGGGTACTACACCCGCGGCGCGCGGGTCGGGCGTCGCCGCCATCCGCAGCGCGCGGGCGAAGGCCTTGAAGACCGTCTCCGCCTGGTGGTGCGCGTTGTTCCCGCGCAGGTTGTCGACGTGCAGCGTGACGAGCGCGTGGTTGACGAAGCCCTGGAAGAACTCGTGTGCGAGGTCGACGTCGAACGCGCCGATCATCGCGCGGACGAAGGGGACGTGGAACTCGAGCCCGGGCCGGCCCGACAGGTCGATGACGACGCGCGACAGCGCCTCGTCGAGCGGCACGTACGCGTGTCCGTAGCGCGCGAGGCCCTTCTTGTCGCCGAGGGCAACCGCCACCGCCTGACCGAGCGTGATGCCGATGTCCTCCACCGTGTGGTGCGCGTCGATGTGCAGATCGCCCTTCGCGTGCACCCTGAGGTCCACCATCGCGTGCCGCGCGACCTGGTCGAGCATGTGGTCGAGAAAGGGGACGCCGGTGGCGAGGTCGGCGCGACCGCTGCCGTCGAGGTTCACCTCGACGGTGATCTGCGTCTCGGCCGTGTTGCGATCGATCCTGGCGGTGCGGGGCGTGGACATGGCGGGGTCCGGTGTCTAGTGGATCGTCCTGAGCGCCGCGATCAGCGCGTCGTTTTCGGCCGGCGCGCCGACGGTGATGCGCAGGCAGTGCTCGAGCAGCGGATGCTCTGCGTGCAGGCTCTTCACCAGGATCCCGGCGTTCCGCAGCGCGCCGTGCCACCGCGGCGCGTCCGGCACGCGCGCCAGCACGAAGTTCGTCTGCGTCCGGAACGTCACGACCCCGGCGAGCGCCGCGAGCGCCGCGTTTAGCCGCGACCGCTCGGCCTTGAGCAGCGCCGCCTGTTCCGCGAGCAGCGACCGCTCGGCGATCAGTATCGGAGCGACCGCCTGCGTCAGTGCGTTGAGATTATACGGCTGGCGCACCTTGTCGAGCTCCGCCGTCCACTCGGGGGTGGCGACCGCGTAGCCGAGGCGCAGCCCCGCCATCCCGATCTTGGACACGGTGCGCAGCACGACGAGGTTCGGGAACTCGGCAACGCGCGGAAGGAAGCTCGCGTCGGCGAACGCGTAGTACGCCTCGTCGACGACGACGAGCCCCGGCGTCGCCAGCAGGATCTGCTCGATGTCGGCCGTCGCAAACAGATTGCCGGTCGGATTGTTGGGATAGGCGAGGAAGATCAGCGCGGGCCGCTCCCGCTCGATCGCCGCGAGCATCGCAGGCATGTCGAGCGCGAACCCGGGCGCGAGCGCGACGTCCGCGAAGCGCATCCCGGCATAGAGCGCGTTGCGCCGGTACATCACGAACGACGGAGCGGGCGAGAGCATCGTCGCGCCCGGCTTCGCCAACGCCGACGTGATGATCTGGATCAGCTCGTCGGAGCCGTTGCCGAGGATGAGGCCCAGCGAATCAGGGAGCCCGAGCGCCGCCCGCAGCGCGGACTTCACCGCCGTCGCGCCGCCGTCCGGGTAGCGGTTCACGGGCACCGCAGCAACCGCGGCGCCGATCTTCGCGCGGAGCGCCTCCGGCAGCGGAAACGGGCTCTCCATCGCGTCGAGCTTGATCATGCCGTCGGCGCGCGCCACGGCGTACGCGGACAGCGCGCGGATTTCCGGCCGGACGACGGCGGCGACGAAGTCGGCGGGCGCGCGCACGATCAATCGTTGGACACGCGGTAGAGGGCGCTCTGCGCGTGCGCGGGCAGTCCCTCGCCGAACGCGAGCGTGGCGGCGACCGGGCCGAGCGAGCGGGCCGCCGCCGCCGAGAGATCGAGAACGCTCGATCGCTTCTGGAAATCGTAGACGCCGAGCGGCGAGGAAAAGCGCGCGGTGCGGCCCGTGGGCAGCACGTGGTTCGGCCCCGCGCAGTAGTCGCCCAGCGCCTCCGACGCGTGGTGGCCCATGAAGATCGCGCCGGCGTGGCGGATCTTCGGGAGGAGCGCGGCGGGATCGGCGACCGCGAGCTCCAGGTGCTCGGGCGCGACGCGGTTCGCGAGCGCGCAGGCCTCGTCGAGGTCGCGGACCTTGATCAGCGCGCCGCGATTGGCGAACGACGCGGCGATCACCGCGCGCCGGGGCATGTTCGCGATCTGCCGCCGTGCGCTCGCGCCCACGGCGTCGAGCAGCCCGGCGTCCGGCGTGACGAGTATCGCCTGCGCGAGCTCGTCGTGCTCCGCCTGCGAGAAGAGGTCCATCGCGACCCAGTCGGCGTGCGCCGTCGCGTCGGCGATGACGAGGATCTCGGAGACGCCGGCGACCATGTCGATGCCGACCGCGCCGAACACCCGGCGCTTCGCCGCCGCGACGTAGGCGTTGCCGGGCCCGCAGATCTTGTCCACCGCCGGGACCGTCGCCGTGCCGTAGGCCAGCGCCGCGATCGCCTGGGCACCGCCGATCGCGAACGCGCGCGACACGCCGGCGAGATGCGCCGCGGCCAGCACGAGCGGATTGCGCACGCCGCCGGGCGTCGGCACGACCATGACGATCTCCGGAACGCCCGCGACGTGCGCCGGGATCACGTTCATCAGCACCGACGACGGATACGCCGCCTTGCCGCCGGGCACGTACACGCCGACGCGGTCGAGCGGCGTGACCTGCTGGCCGAACGAGCTGCCGTCCGGCTCGCGGTACGACCACGATTCCAGCTTCTGGCGCCCGTGATAGGCGCGAATGCGCGCCGCCGCGGTCTCGAGCGCCGCGCGCTGCGCCTCGGGGATCGTCTCGAACGCGCGCCGCATCTGCGCGGCGCCGATCTCCAGCGCCGCCATCGACGACGCCTCCACGCCGTCGAACTTCGCCGTGTACTCGAGCAGCGCCGCGTCGCCCCGGGTGCGCACGTCGGCGACGATCCGCGCGACCGTCGCGTCGACGGCGGGATCCTGCGCGGCCTCGAAGGCCGTGAGCGCGGCCAGCTCGCGGTCGAATCCCGGCGCCGACGCGTCGAGGCGTCGTATTACGAGAGATTCTTCCGTCATTGCCGGGCCTCCGCGCTTGCCGCTGCGCTCCGCCGCGCGGCGACCGCATCGGCCAGCGCGTCGAGCAGCGGCTGCACGACGTCGCGCTTCAGCTTGAGCGCGGCGGGATTGACGATGAGCCGCGCGCTGATCGGCCGGATGTCCTCGACGACGACCAGATCGTTCGCCTTCAGCGTGTTGCCCGAGCTCACGAGGTCGACGATCGCGTCGGCGAGCCCGGCGAGCGGCGCGAGCTCCATCGAGCCGTACAGCTTGATCAGGTCGACGTGCATCCCCTTCGCCGCGAAATGCTCGCGTGCCGTCTTGACGTACTTGGTCGCGACGCGGATGCGCGCCCCCCGCTGCACGGTGCCGGCCCAGTCGAAGCCGCGCTTCGTCGCCACTGCCATCCGGCAGCGGGCGATCTCGAGGTCCAGCGGCTGGTACAGGCCCTCGCCGCCGTGCTCGAGCAGCACGTCCTTGCCGGCGACGCCGACGTCGGCCGCGCCGTACTGCACGTAGGTCGGCACGTCGGAAGCGCGGACGATCACGACGGCGACACCCGGCCGGTTGGTGCCGATGATCAGCTTGCGCGAGGACTCCGGATCCTCGGCCGGAACGATGCCGGCGGCGGCGAGGAGGGGCAGCGTCTCGTCGAAGATGCGCCCTTTCGAGAGCGCGAGCGTGAGCGTCGGCACGGGCGGTGGCGTTCGATCAAAGAGCCCATTCTACCGGACGTCGCGCCGGCTCCCGTCGCGGTCACTGCCGCGCGGTGCGCGCGTTCGGCGGCGCCGGCTCGTCGCCGCTCGTGCGCCAGGGATTGATGTCGATGCCGCCGCGTCGCGTGAAGCGTGCGTACACGCAGAGCGTCCCGGGCCGGCAGCGCCGCCACACGTCGGCGAAGATCCGCTCGACGCAGTGCTCGTGGAATCCCGGGTGCCGGCGGAACGACACCAGGTATCGCAGCAGGCCCGCGTGGTCGATCCGGGCCCCGCGGTACGCGATCCGCACGCTCGCATAGTCGGGCTGGCCCGTCACCGGGCACACCGAGCGGAACAGGCGCGTGAACACCGCTTCGGCCACGTCGGGCCCGGTTGCGACGAGCGTCTCGGGCGAGCACTCGTAGCGATCGACGGCAATCGGCAGCGCGTCGAGGCACGTGCCCGCGAATTCCGCCCTGGGCAGCGCCGCGAAGTCGCCGGGCATCGTCAGCGCGACGTCGACGGTTGCTCCGGTGGCGACGGACAGGTCGCGCGCGATCGCCCCGCCCACCTCGCCTTCGGACGCGAAGCGCGTCTGGTTGAATGCCGTCAGGTAGAGCTTGACCGACTTCGATTCGACGAGCCGCGGCGACGACGCGGGCACCGCGAACGTCGCGATCGCGACCCGCGGCTTGCCGCCGGCATCGAGCCAGCTCAGCTCGTACGCGGTCCACAGGTCGACGCCGCGGAACGGCAGCGCGGCGCCGACGCCGAGCTCCGCGCGCTCTCGCGCCCGCTCGACCGGAAAGAGCAGCCCGGGGTCGTACGCGTCGGCGTACCGGGTGGCGTGCCCGAGCGGCGAGGCCCCGAGGTCGGTCATGCCGGCCGGGTCACGACACCCGCCGGATCTGCGCGCCCAGCATCCGGAGCTTCTCCTCGATCCGCTCGTAGCCGCGATCGAGATGGTAGATGCGATCGACCGTCGTCGCGCCGTCGGCCATCAGGCCGGCGATCACGAGGCAGGCCGAGGCGCGCAGGTCGGTCGCCATCACGTTGGCGCCGGTCAGCTTCGCCACGCCGCGGACGATCGCCGCGTTGCCCTCGACTTCGATGTCGGCGCCGAGGCGAACGAGCTCCTGCACGTGCATCATCCGGTTCTCGAAGATCGTCTCGGTGATGATCGTCGTGCCGGCCGCGCGCGTGGCGACCGCCATCATCTGCGCCTGCATGTCGGTCGGAAAGCCCGGGTACGGGGCGGTGCGCAGGTTGAACGGCGCGAGCGGCCCGTGCCGCGCGACGCGGATCGTGTCGCCGGATACCGTTATCGCGGCCCCCGCCTCGGCCAGCTTGTCGAGCACGGCCTCGAGCGTCTCCGGCCGCGTGCCGGTGACGGTCGCCTCGCCGCCCGCGGCGGCGATCGCGGCGACGAAGGTGCCGGTCTCGATGCGGTCCGGCATGACCGCGTGCGTCGCGCCGTGCAGCCGGTCGACGCCCTCGACGACGATGCGGTCGGTGCCGGCCCCCGACACCTTCGCGCCCATCGCGACGAGGCAGCGGGCCAGGTCGACGACCTCGGGCTCGCGTGCGGCGTTCTCGAGCGTGGTCGTGCCCTCGGCGAGCGTGGCCGCCATCATCATGTTCTCGGTGCCCGTGACCGTGACGACGTCGAACACGTAGCGCGTTCCCGTGAGCCGGCGCGCGCGGGCGCTGATGTAGCCGTGCTCGAGGTCGATGGCGGCACCCATCGCCGCGAGGCCCTTCACGTGCTGGTCGACCGGGCGCAGGCCGATCGCGCAGCCGCCGGGCAGCGACACCCGCGCCTCGCCGCAGCGCGCGACCAGCGGCCCCAGCGCGAGGATCGACGCGCGCATCGTCTTCACGAGCTCGTAGGGCGCGAGCGGCCAGTCGATCGTCGCGGCGTCGAGCGCGACCGTGCCCGGCGTGCCGGTGTCCAGCGCGACGCCCATCTGCGCGAGCAGCGTCTGCATCGTCCGCACGTCGTTCAGCCGCGGGACGTTGGTGAGCACGAGCGGCTCGGGCGTGAGCAGCGCCGCGCAGAGGATCGGCAGCGCCGCGTTCTTCGCGCCGGACACGCGCACCTCGCCGCCGAGCGGCCGCCCGCCCTCGATCAGCAGCTTGTCCATCAGCGCCCGCCCGGCCGTCCGAAGGGCGCTGTCCGCCCCCTCGGGGGGCAGCGAACGCAGTGAGCGTGGGGGCCGTTCATCTCATTTGCTCCGCGCCGCCGCCCACTGCGCCGGCGTCAGCGTGGTCATCGACAGCGCGTGGATCTCCTCGCGCATGCGGTCGCCGAGCGCCGCGTAGACGAGCTGGTGCTGTCGGACCCGGGCGAGCCCTTCGAATGCCGGGCTCACGATCACCGCCTCCCAGTGGTGACCATCGCCGCGTACCTCCAGGTGGTCGCAGGCGAGACCGGCGGCGATCGACGTCTTGATGGATTCAGCGGTTACCAAGGGCAAACCTCGAAGCGATGGCCGGGCGACCGGCGGAAACCGCGGCGGCCGGGCGCGGCGGTGGCGTCCCGTCGTCAGCGGCGCAGTTTCCAGCCGCTCCAGAGAATCCCAAGCGTGAGCAGCGAAAGCAGCAACGCGCATCCCGCGACGATGGCGAGACTCCCTGCCGGCGGCACGTCGGAGAGCCCGAAGAAGCCGTAGCGGAACCCGTCAATCATATAGAAGAACGGGTTGAACCGGGACACCGCCTGCCAGAACGGCGGCAGCGAATGGATCGAGTAGAAGACGCCGGAGAGGAACGTCAGCGGCACGATGATGAAGTTCTGGAACGCCGAGATCTGGTCGAATTTCTCGGCCCAGATGGCGGCGACGAGCCCCAGGGAGCCGAGGATCGCGCTGCCGAGCAGCGCGAAGGCGAGCGCCCAGAGCGGGTGCGGCATCGCGAGGAGCGAAGGCGCGAAGTACACGGTCACCGCGAACACGCCGAGGCCGACGACCAGGCCGCGCACCATCGCGCCGATGACGTACGCGCCGAAGAGCTCGAGCGGCGAGAGCGGCGGCAGCAGGATGAAGATCAGGTTGCCGTTCATCTTCGACTGCATCAGCGACGACGAAGTGTTGGCGAACGCGTTCTGGAGCACCGACATCATGACGAGCCCGGGAACGAGGAACGCCGTGTAGGGCACCTTGCCGCCGAACACGGAGACGTTCGCCTCCAGCACGTGCGAGAAGATCAGCAGGTAGAGGAGCGCCGTCAGCACGGGCGCGAGGATCGTCTGGAAGCTCACCTTCCAGAAGCGCAGCAGCTCCTTGTACAGGAGCGTGAGCCAGCCCGCGCCGGCGATGCGCGTCATCGCGCCGTCTCCCGCGCGCCGGCCGCCGTGCCCGCCGCCGCCATGATCCGCAGGAACACGTGCTCGAGGTCCGTCTCCTGCAGCGCGAGCTCGTCGATCGCGATCCCCTCGGTGCGCAGCGCGGCGAGCAGCGCCTCGAGGTCGGCGTAGCGGTCGAGGCCGACGAAGAAGGTGCCCGCGTCCTGCCGCACCACGCGCGGCTGCCACGCGGCGGGTACGCGCTCCGCGACCAGGCGCACGGTGAGCCCGGCGAACCGGGAAAGCAGGTTCTGCTTGGTGTCGAGCGCGACGACCCTGCCGGCCTTGAGCATCGCGATGCGCCCGCACAGCGCCTCGGCCTCCTCGAGGTAGTGCGTGGTGAGGATGATCGTGTGGCCGTCGTGGTTGAGCTTGCGGATGAACTTCCACAGGCTCTGCCGCAGCTCGACGTCCACGCCGGCGGTCGGCTCGTCCAGCACGATCACCGGCGGCTTGTGCACGAGGGCCTGGCCGACGAGCACGCGGCGCTTCATCCCGCCGGAGAGCGAGCGCATGTTCGCGTCGGCCTTCGCCACCAGATCGAGGTGGTGGAGGATCTCGTCGATCCACGGCCCGTTGTCGCGAATGCCGAAGTAGCCCGACTGGATCTCCAGCGTTTCGCGCACCGTGAAGAACGGGTCGAACACGAGCTCCTGCGGAACGACGCCCAGCGCGCGGCGCGCGGCCCGGTAGGCGCCAACGACGTCGTGGCCCAGGATCCGGGCGGTGCCGGTGTCGGCACGGGTGAGCCCGGCGAGGATGGAGATCAGCGTGGTCTTGCCCGCACCGTTGGGCCCGAGCAGCCCGAAGAATTCGCCCTGCTCGACGGTGAGGCTCACGCCGTCCAGCGCCTGCACGCGACCGAAGCGGCGGGCGACGTTGACGACTTCGACGGCGGTGGACACGGGAGGGAACCGGCAGGGAAACGGGACGGCGGCGCGGGCGGCGCACCCGCGGGGATCAAGCGGCGACGATCTCCTCGACGCCGTACAGCTCCGAGAGCGCATCCAGTGCGGCGGGGACGTTGACGAAGGCCAGCGGGCGGCCTTCGTCGCTCGCGCGCCGCTTCAGCGCCAGCAGGACCGCGACGGTCGCCGAGTCGACGGCGCCGATGCGGACGAGGTCGACCTCGCCGGACGCCGGCAGCGGCAGCGCGCGCGCAGCCGCGAGCACCGCACCGGCATTGGCGTACGTGAGCGCGCCCGCGAACGACCAGCGCACACCTTCCGCGTCCGCGACGAAGCCGCTGCCCGGCACCTCGCCCGCGCCGCGCTCGGCCATCATTTCGCGGCAACTCCCCGGTTCCGGTCGGCGAGCGTCCTGATCAGGCCGTCGATGCCGCCGTTCCTGATCTGCTCGTTGAATTCGTCGCGGTAATTGGTGACGAGCGAGACGCCGGCGACGACCACGTCGTAGCATCTCCACGCGTCCGCCTTCTTCTCCATCCCGTAGTCGATCTGGACCGGAGCCCCGGCCGAACGCTGTACCAGCGTGCGCACCAGGACGTCGGTGTCGCCGGGATTCATCCGCAGCGGCTTGTACTCGATCGTCTCGTTGCGGTACTGGTTGAGCGCGCCGGAATACGTGCGCACGAGCAGGCCCCTGAACTCGTCGGTCAGCCGCTTCTGCTGCTCGGGGGTTGCGTTGCGCCAGTTCCTGCCCATCGCGAGCGCCGTCATCCGCGCGAAGTCGAAGTTGGGCAGGAGCTTCGTCTCGATGACTTCGCGGATGCGCGCCTCGTTGCCGGCCTGGATCAGCGGGTCGGCCTTGATCGTCGCCAGCACGTCCTGCGCGACGCGCCTTACCATCGCGTCGGGGGCTTCCTCGGCGTGCGCCGGCCGCGCGACCGGCAGCGAGGCCGCGGCGGCCAGCAGCACGACGGCCGCCAGCCGCCACGCGGAGCGTTCGAGCGCTGCCATCTATTCGTCTTCCTCTTTTTCGCGCGGCGGCGCGCCGTCGTAGATCAGGTAGCGGCGCCGCTGCAGATACGCGTTGCGCATGAAAAGGTAGCGATCGAGCGCCGCGGTGTCCACGATCTCGCTCGCCGCGAGCGCCTGCGCGCGCAGGTCCACGGCACCCACGCCGTAGAGCGAGTTGCGCAGCGGCACGTCGGGGATCCAGCCGACCGGGCCCACCGCGATGCGCACGAGGACGCCGGTGCCGTCGCGCACCGTCGTCGGCCCGAACAGCGGCACGAACAGGTACGGGCCCGGCCCGATTCCCCAGACCGCGAACGTCTGGCCGAAATCCTCGTTGCCGCGCTCGATGCCCATCTCGGACGCGGGATCGAAGAGGCCGCCGACGCCCCAGCCCGTGTTGAGGATGACGCGGCCCATGTCGTTGCCGAACTTGTCGAGCTTGCCCTGCAGGAGCCCGTTGACCGCCGAGAACAGGTCGTCGATGTTGTTGAAGACGTTGGAGACGCTCGTGCGGATCGGCCGCGGCACGATGTCGACGTACCCCTGGGCGATCGGCCGCACGAGGTTGGTGTCGAGCACCTCGTGGACCTCGTACATCGCGCGGTTCATCGGCTCCAGCGGGTCCACCTGCGACGGCACCGCCGCGCAGCCGGCGACGAGCGTCGCCGCGAGCGCGGCGAGCGCGGTGAAGGACGAGGTCGCGCGCCGGATCATCGAAGGCTCACTTGGCACCGGCGTTCGCCGCCTTGTCGAAGAGAAACTGCCCGATGAGCTTTTCCAGGATGACCGCCGACTGCGTCTTGGTGACCCGGGCGCCGTCGGCGAGCATCTTCGTGTCGCCGCCGGGATCGAGACCGATGTAGACCTCGCCCAGGAGCCCCGACGTGAGGATCGACGCGATCGTGTCCGCCGTGAACTCGTAGCCGTGGTCGACCTTGAGCGTGACCACCGCCTGGTACGTGTTCGGGTCGAGCTTGATCCTCTCGACGCGGCCCACGACCACGCCCGCCGCCTTGATCGGCGCGCGCAGCTTGAGGCCGCCGATGTTGTCGAACCGGGCCTCGAGCCGGTAGCCCGGCGTCGATCCCCAGCTCACCAGGTTGCCGACCTTGAGCGCGAGGAACAGGATCGCCCCGATGCCGATCGCGACGAAGGCGCCGACCCAGAGGTCGAGGACGGAACGGCTCACGAAGCGGCCTCCTCATAAGTTGGCGCCAGCACAAGCGTGGCGCGTCGGCCGCCTGCGCTCGCTCGACGACGCGCCCTTCGGGCCTTGGCTTCGCCCGTCTCGCTCACGATATTCCCCTGAACATGAAGACGGTGAGGACGAAGTCGAGCGCGAGGATCGCGAGCGAGCTCTCGACCACCGTGCGCGTCGTGGCGCTCGACACGCCCTCCGCGGTCGGCTTGGCGTCGAAGCCCTCGAACACCGCGATCAGGCTGACGGCGGTGCCGAAGACGGCGCTCTTGATGATGCCGTTGACGATGTCGAACCGGAAATCGACGGCCGCCTGCATGTTGCCCCAGAACGCGCCGGGGTCGATGCCGATGAGCCGCACGCCGACGAGGTACGCGCCGAAGACACCCATCGTCGAGAAGAGCGCGGCGAGCAGCGGCATCGAGATGACGCCACCCCAGAACCGCGGCGCGACGACCCGCGCGAGCGGATCCACGGCCATCATCTCCATCGCCGACAGCTGCTCCGTCGCCTTCATGAGCCCGATCTCGGCGGTGACCGCGCTGCCGGCGCGGCTCGCGAACAGCAGGCCGGCGACGACGGGGCCGAGCTCCCGGACGAGCGACAGCGCGACGAGGATGCCGAGCGACTCGTCGGCGCCGTAGCGCTGCAGCACGTCGTAGCCCTGCAGCGCCAGCACCATGCCGACGAACAGCCCGGAGACGAGGATGATGACGAGCGAGAGCACGCCGGAGAAGTAGATCTCGCGCAGCGTGAGATGCAGCCGGGTGAACGCGGCCGGCGTCTCGCGGACGACGGCGGCGAAGAAGCGCGCCGCGTAGCCAAGCCGGCCGACGGCGGCGATCGCACCGCTGCCGAGCCGGCGCAGGCTGTCGGCAAGTCCGTTGACGGCGGCGCTAAGCACGGGCGAAGAGCTCCGAGCGATACGACGGTGCGGGATAGTGGAACGGAACGGGACCGTCCGGCTGGCCGTCGACGAACTGCCGGACGAACGCGTCGCCGGAGGCCCGCACCTCGGCCGCGGTGCCCTGCGCGATGATCGCCCCTTCGGAGACGAAATACAGGTAGTCGACGATCTTCAGCGATTCGTACACGTCGTGGGTGACCACGATCGACGTGATGCCGAGCGCGTCGTTCAGCCGCCTGATCAGCTGGCCGACGACGCCGAGCGAGATCGGATCGAGCCCCGCGAACGGCTCGTCGTACATCACGAGCATGGGGTCGAGCGCGATCGCGCGCGCGAGCGCGACGCGGCGCGCCATCCCGCCGGAGAGCTCGGACGGCATCAGCCATGCCGCGCCGCGCAGGCCGACGGCGTGCAGCTTCATGAGCACGAGATCGCGAATCAGCTCCTCGGGCAGGTCGGTGTGCTCGCGCAGCGCGAAGGCGATGTTCTCGTACACCGACATGTCGGTGAACAGGGCGCCGAACTGGAACAGCATCCCGAACTTGCGCCGCAACGCGTACAGCTCGTCGCGATCGAGGTCCGGGACGGACTGGCCGGCGACCGTCACCCGGCCGACCTGCGGCTTGAGCTGGCCGCCGATCAGCCGCAGGATGGTCGTCTTGCCGCAGCCCGATCCACCCATGATCGCGACGACCTTGCCGCGTGGAATCACCATCGAAATGCCGGCGAGCACGGGCCGCCGATCGTAGGCGAAGGTCACATCGGCCAGCTCGACGGCGATGTCGGGTTGGGCGGCAGCGGGAACGTACGCCGGCGCGAAAGGGTCGGACATCGAAACGGGCGCTCGGACAGGAAAGGAGCGCGATTGTAGCCTTAGGCGCCCCGCCTCACAATGTCCGCGGGCCGCTGCGGTGCCCCGGCAAGCCGCAGACCGTCGCGGCGGCGCCGCGACGGCGGATCACTCCCTCAGCAGGCGCTCTTCGGCGAGCGCCAGGCTCTCCGGGCGGCCGAGCAGCACGACGACGTCGCCCGCCTCGAACACCCAGTCCGGACCGGGATGCCGCGAGCGGGCGCCCCGGCGGCGCACGCCGGTGACCTCGACGTCCCCTCCGAGCGCGAGCTCCGACACCGCCTTGCCGACCGCGCGCGCGCGCTCCGGCAGCAGCACCGAGTGCAGCCGCGGCTGCAGGTTCTCCGCCGCGTCGGCCGTGTCCGACGCCCCGTGGAAGAAGCCGCGGAACAGGCTGTAGCGCTTCTCGCGCACGACGCGGATCCGCGTCAGCACGCGATTGAGCGGCACGCCGAGCAGCAGCAGCGAGTGCGTGGCGAGCATCAGGCTTCCCTCGAGCACTTCCGGCACGACCTCGGCGGCTCCCGCGTCGAGGAGCCGGTCGAGCTCGGTGTCGTCCCGCGTGCGCACGACGACCGGCAGGTCGGGCCGCACGCCGTGCACGTGATGCAGGATCCTGAGCGCAACCGCGGTGTCCGCGAACGAGATCACGACGGCACGCGCCTTGGCGAGGCCGGCGGCGACGAGCGCCTCCTTGCGGCCCGCGTCGCCGTAGACGACGGACGAGCCGTCGCCGGCCGCTTCGCGCACACGCTGCGGGTCGTCGTCGAGCGCGACGTACGGGATCTCCTCGGTCTCGAGCAGCCGCGCCAGGTTCTGGCCGCTGCGGCCGTAGCCGCAGACGATCACGTGGTTCTGCCGCGCCATCGTCGTCGCGGCGATCTGCGTGATCTGCGCGGCGCGCGCGAGCCAGTCGTTCGCCGTGAAGCGGCGCACGATCGGCTCGGCGAAGTGGATGAGGAGCGGTGCCGACAGCATCGACAGGATCATCGCGGCGAGCGCGATCTGCGCCATCGTGCCGCCCACGAGGCGCAGGTCCGTCGCGACCGCGAGCAGCACGAGCGCGAACTCGCCGGCCTGCGCGAGGTAGAACCCGGTGCGCAGCGCCGTGCCCGGCGTCGCGCCGAAAGCGCGCGACAGCGCGACGACCAGCGCGAACTTCGCGACGACCGGCACGACGACGAGCAGCAGCACCCACGGCAGGTTCCGCGCGACGACGCCGACGTCGAGCGCCATTCCCACCGTGACGAAGAAGAGCCCCAGCAGCACGTCGCGGAACGGCTTGATGTCCTCCTCGACCTGGTAGCGGTACTCGGTCTCGGCGATCAGCATGCCGGCGAGGAACGCGCCCAGCGCGAGCGACAGGCCGGCAAGCTCGGTGAGCGCCGCGAGCCCCAGCGTGATCAGCAGCAGGTTCAGCATGAAGAGCTCGGAGCTCCGCTGCCGCGCGACGACGTGGAACCACGCGCGCATCGGCTTCTGCCCGGCGAACAGGATCAGCGTCAGCACGACGGCGGCCTTGACGCCGGCGATCGCCAGCGCGGTCGCGAGCTCGCCGCCGCCCTTGTCCAGCGACGGCAGTAGGATCAGGAACGCGACGACCGCGAGGTCCTGGAACAGCAGGATGCCCATCGCGGCGCGGCCGTGCGGCGCGGCGAGCTCCATCCGTTCGGCCAGCATCTTGGACACGATCGCGGTCGAGCTCATCGCGAGCGCGCCGCCCAGCGCGAGGCCCGCCGGCCACCCGTAGCCGAAGAGGGGCAGCGCGACCACGCCGCCGATCGTGGTGATCGCCACCTGCGCAAGCCCGAGGCCGAACACCACGCGCCGCATCGACTTCAGCTGCGGCAGGCTGAACTCGAGGCCGATCGAGAACATCAGGAAGACGATGCCGAACTCCGCCAGATGACGCGTTTCGGCGGCCGCGGGCACCCACGCCAGCGCGTTCGGGCCGACGACGATGCCGACGAGCAGGTAGCCCAGGATCGGCGGCAGCCGGACCAGCCGGCAGATCACGACAACGACGACGGCGGCGCCGAGCAGGACGAGGATCAGCTGCAGCGTCTGCGACATCGGACGGGCAAGGCGGCGGGGCCGGCTCGGCAGAGAGAGGTGCGATCGAATGTAGCACGCCGGCCCGCACCCGCCTTCCGCGAGCGGCAGCCCGGGCGCGGGGAAGGCGGGAGCCGTCGGTTATACTCGGCCCGATGAGCGTCACCGCTGCCGCCGCTCCCGCCGCGCCGCCCGGCCGAGTCGGGGTCGATCGGGTGCGCGTGCTGTCGCTCGCCCGCGACGTGCTCGCGACCGAAGCCGGCGCGATCCGGGCGCTCGCCGAGCGGCTCGGCGATCCTTTCGTCGCGGCGGTGGCGCTGATCCTGCATTGCCGCGGCCGCGTCGTGGTGTCCGGCATCGGCAAATCGGGACACATCGCGCGCAAGCTGGCCGCCACGCTCGCGTCGACGGGCACCCCCGCCTTCTTCGTCCACCCTGCCGAAGCCTCGCACGGCGACCTCGGCATGATCACCCCTGACGACGTCGTGGTGATGCTGTCGAACTCGGGCGAGACCGACGAGCTCCTGCTGCTGACGCCGCACCTCAAGCGCCAGGGCGCCAGGATCGTCGCGCTGACCGGCAACGAGCAATCGTCGCTCGCGCAGGCGGCGGACGTGCACCTCGACGTGGCGGTCGACGCCGAAGCCTGTCCGCTGGGCCTCGCGCCGACCGCGAGCACGACGGCGGCGCTCGCGCTGGGCGACGCGCTCGCGCTCGCGCTCCTCGATGCGCGCGGCTTCTCGACCGAGGATTTCGCCCGCTCGCACCCGGGCGGCCCGCTCGGGCGGCGCCTGCTCACCCGCGTCCGCGACGTGATGGTGAGCGGCGACGCCGTGCCGCGGGTCGCCGTCGGCGCGACGCTGGCGCAGGCGGTCGTCGCGATGAGCGGCAAGGGCATGGGGATGACGACGGTCGTCGACGACTCCGGAAGGGTCGCCGGCATCTTCACCGACGGCGACCTGCGGCGCTGCATCGACCGCTCGCGCGACCTCGGCGGCGTGATGGTCGAAGACGTGATGACGCGGACGCCGCGGACGATCGGACCCGACCGCCTCGCGATCGATTGCGTGGAGCTGATGGAAGCGAGCCCCAAGGTGACGGTGCTGCTCGTGACCGACGACGAGCGCAGGCTGGTCGGCGCGCTGCACCTGCACGACCTCTTCCGCGCGCGGGTGGTGTGATGGCCAGCGTGATGGCCAGCGACCTCGCCCAGCGTGCCCGCGGCATCCGGCTCCTGACCTGCGACGTCGACGGGGTGCTGACCGACGGGCGCATCTTCGTCGGCGACGACGGCCGCGAGCTCAAGGTGTTCAGCGTGCTGGACGGCATCGGCCTCAGGATGCTGATGCGCGCCGGCATCACGGTCGCGTGGATCACGGGCAGCAATGCCCCGGCGGTGATGCACCGGGCGCGCGCGCTCGGCGTCCAGCGGGTCGTGCAGGGCGCGGAAGACAAGGTGACGCCGTGGGAGGCGCTGCGCGGCGAGCTCGACCTGCCGGAAAGCGCCTGCGCGCACATCGGCGACGACCTCCCCGACGTGCCGGTGTTCGCGCGCTGCGGATTCGCGGTCACGGTGCCGCACGCGCCGTCGGTCGTCCGCGCGCGCGCGCATCTCGTCACCGGGCGCGAGGGCGGCGCGGGCGCCGTGCGCGAGCTCTGCGAGCTGATCCTCGCCGCGCAAGGCGTCCTCGACCCGCAGCACGCCGCTTACGGAGCATGAGCGTTTGATGGTCCCGCAGCGCGCCCGCATCGACCGCCTGATCGCGTGGTCGCCCGTGCTGCTGCTCGGCAGCCTCGCGGCGCTGACCTACTGGCTGGACGCGCAGGTGAAGGCGCCCGCCCCGCGCGTCAGCGGGGCGTCGCGCCACGATCCGGACCTCTACATCGAGAATTTCAATGCGGCGAGCTTCGACGCGAGCGGGAACCTGCTGCAATCGCTGGCGGCGACACGTGCGCAGCACTACCCGGACGACGACAGCGTCGACCTCTTTTCGCCGTCGCTGGTGCTGACCGATCCCGGCAAGCCGCGGCTCACCGTCACCGCCGACGCCGGCACCGTCTCGGGCAACCGCGAGATCGTCACGCTGCGCGGCAACGTCCGCGCGCTGCGCGACGCGCCTCCCCCGACGGCCCCGCGCGACGGCCTTCCGGCGGGACCCGCGACGGTCACGACGGAGCTCCTCCGCATCACCCCGAAGGAAGCCCGCGCCGAGACCGACCAGGCGGTGACGATCGAGGAGCCGCATGGAATAATCCACGGTGTCGGGATGGTCCTCGACAACAATGCGCACACGTTCCGGCTGAAGTCCGCCGTGCGCGGCACCCTGCAGCCCCATTCGCTCTCGAAGTGAAAACCCTCCACGGTTCCCGCCCCCCGCGCCGTCGCGCCCTGCCCGCCTCCGCCGCGGCGCTTCTGGCCGCGCTCGTCGGCCTCGCCCTCGTGCCGGCGGCGCACGCCGAGAAGGCGGATCGCGAAAAGCCGATCAACTTCTCGGGCGACACCGGCGACGCCGACCTGCAGACGCGCGGCGGCGCCTTGACCGGCAACGTGATCATCACGCAGGGCACGCTGACGATCCGCGCCGACCGCATCGTGTTCCGGCAGAACGCCGACAACTCGCTGTCGGCCACCGCGTTCGGCAACCCGGTGGCCCTGCGCCAGAAGCGCGACGGTGTCGACGAGTACTACGAGGGCTACGCGCAGCGCATCGAATACGACGGCGCGAAGGAGCTGGTCGAGCTCTTCGACAACGCGCTCCTGAAGCGCGGTCGGGACGAGATCCGCAGCAATTACGTCTCCTACAACATGGCGAGCGAGGTGTTCAAGGCCGAGGGCCGCGCCGGCGCGATCCCGGACCCGGCGGGGCCCGGCGCGCGCGTGCGCGGGATGTTCCAGCCGAAATCGGACCTGGCGCTGCCGGGCAAGGCAAAGGACGGCGGCAAGGACGCGCCCAAGGCCCCCGCCAAGGGCGCACCCCCGGCGGCGGCCGAACCGCCGATCTCGCTCAAGCCGGCCGGCGAGCTCGCGCCGCCTCCGCCCAAGTGAACGAGGCCTCCGCGGCGGCCGAGCCGCGCACGTCGAGCCGGCTTGCGGTCGAGAAGCTCGAGAAGCGCTACAAGGCGCGCGCCGTCGTCCACGACGTGTCGCTCGACGTCGTCAGCGGCGAGGTGGTCGGCCTGCTGGGTCCGAACGGCGCCGGCAAGACGACCTGCTTCTACATGATCGTCGGGCTGGTCGCCGCCGACGGCGGGCGCATCGAGCTCGACGGGCGCGACCTGTCGCGGCTGCCGATCCACACCCGCGCGCGGCTCGGCCTGTCGTATCTGCCGCAGGAGGCGTCGATCTTCCGCAAGCTGACCGTCGCCGAGAACGTGCGCGCGATCCTCGAGCTGCAGGACCTCGACGCCGACGCCCTCGCGAACCGCCTCGATGCGCTGCTGGAGGACCTGTCGATCTCGCATCTCGCCAACGCCGCGGCGCTGTCCCTGTCCGGCGGCGAGCGCCGTCGCGTCGAGATCGCCCGCGCGCTCGCGACGCGGCCCCGCTTCATCCTGCTCGACGAGCCGTTCGCGGGCGTCGATCCGATCGCGGTCCTCGACATCCAGAAGATCATCGGCTTCCTGAAGCAGCGCGGCATCGGCGTGCTCATCACCGACCACAACGTGCGCGAGACGCTCGGCATCTGCGACAGGGCGTACATCATCAACGAGGGGCGCGTCCTCGCCTCGGGCGCGCCGGGCGAGATTGTTTATAATGAAGCCGTAAGGAAAGTGTATCTGGGAGAGCACTTCCGGCTCTGAAGTAGCGTACAGTCTGTAACGCATGAAGCAAACCCTCCAGCTCAAGCTCAGCCAGCACCTCACACTCACGCCGCAGCTGCAGCAGTCGATCCGGCTGCTGCAGCTGTCCACGGTCGAGCTGAACGCCGAGGTCGAGCGGATGCTGCAGGAGAACCCGCTGCTCGAGAAGGCCGAGGGCGAGGACGACCCGTTGCCGGCTGTCGGCAAGCTCAACGGCGCGACCGGCCCCGAGCAGAGCGAAACGCCGGCGCGCGAAGGCGACGAAGCCGCAGCCGAGCCGCGCGAGCGCACGGAGCCCATCGACGGCGCCGACTTCGAGAACTACTCCGGCGGCGACTCGGACTGGGGGGGAGGCGGCGCCTCGGACGACGACGAGGAGGGCTTCTACCCGCAGCAGGTCGCGTCCACCACGCTGCGCGACCACCTGCTCTCGCAGCTCGCCGTGCTCAACCTGCCGCAGCGCGACCGCGTGCTCGTCAGCGCGCTGATCGACGCGCTCGACGACGACGGCTACCTGCACATGTCGCTCGACGAGCTCGCGGAGATGTTCCCCGACGAGCTCGAGATCGAGCCGGACGAGATTTCCCTCGCGCTCTGCTACCTGCAGAGCTTCGAGCCTGCGGGCATCGGCGCGCGCGCCCCGGCCGAGTGCCTGACGCTGCAGCTGAAGGCGCTGCCGGAATCGACGCCCTGCCGCGCCGAGGCGCTCACCGTCGTCACCGAGCACCTGCCGCTGCTCGCAGCGCGCGACTACACCAAGCTGAAGCGCCTGCTGCACACCGACGACGCCGGCGTGCGCGCGGTGCGCGCGCTGGTGATGAGCCTCAATCCGCGGCCGGGCGCCGCGTTCGCGAAGTCCGAGGCGAACTTCGTCATCCCCGACGTCATCGTGAAGAAGGTCCGGGGCAAGTGGGTGGCCGCGCTGAACGAGGCCGCGATGCCCAAGCTCCGGCTCAACCGCATCTACGCCGACATCCTCACGCGCAACCGCGACTCGTCGAACCAGCAGCTGACCGCGCAGCTGCAGGAGGCCAAGTGGCTGATCCGCAACGTCCAGCAGCGCTTCGAGACGATCCTGCGCGTGTCGCAGGCGATCGTCGAGCGGCAGCGCCGGTTCTTCGAGCACGGCGACGTCGCGATGCGGCCGATGGTGCTGCGCGAGATCGCCGAGATGCTCGACCTGCACGAGTCGACGATCTCGCGCGTGACGACGCAGAAGTACATGCTGAGCCCGCGCGGAACCTACGAGCTCAAGTATTTCTTCGGCAGCCACGTCGCCACGGACACCGGCGGCGCGGCCTCGGCGACCGCGATCCGGGCGCTCATCAAGCAGCTGATCGCCGCCGAGGACACCAAGACGCCGCTGACCGACAGCAAGATCGCGGATCTCCTGGGCGAGCAGGGCATCATCGTGGCGCGGCGCACCGTCGCCAAGTACCGGGAGGCGCTGCAGATTCCTCCCGTCAACCTGCGCAAGGCGCCGTGACGGCCGGCCTTGCGCGCCTCGAGGAGAGCTCGATGAACCTTAACCTCACCGGCCAGCACCTGGACATCACGCCCGCGATCCGCGACTACGTCGTCGCAAAGCTCGATCGCGTGACCCGTCACTTCGACCACGTGATCGACGTCAACGTCGTGATGTCCGTGGACAAGCTGCGGCACAAGGTGGAGGTCAACCTGCACACGCGGGGCAAGGACATCCACGTCGAGGCCGTCGAGGCGGACATGTACGCGGCGATCGACGCGCTGGCCGACAAGCTCGACCGCCAGGTGCTGAAGCACAAGGAAAGGCGCGCCCTTCACCGGCACGAGGGCGCGGCGATCAAGCGCAGCGCAGCGGCAACCGAGACCGCTCCGGCACCGGTGCCGGGCGCCCCCGAAACGGGATCGCGCTAGGGGCTGCCCCGGGGAACCTGGCGTATACTCCGGAAGGCGTTCGCGCCGGCGGGCCGGGAGGTCCGCCGGTTTGCTTTTGCGGTGCGGACACTGCTGCCTCCGATGTCCGCGCCACGATCCATCCTTCGCTGCCGATGAGCCAGATTGCCGAGTTGCTGCCGACCGGGAACATCCTGCTCGACTTCGACGCGGGGTCCAAGTCGCGCCTCTTCGAGGCGGTCGGCGCGCTTTTCGAGGCGAACCACGGCGTGTCGCGCAAGATCGTCGTCGACAGCCTGCTCGCCCGCGAGAAGCTCGGCTCGACGGGCCTCGGCCAGGGAATCGCCATCCCGCACGGGCGCATCCGCGGCCTCGCGCACGCGCAGGGGGCGTTCGTTCGCCTCAAGTCGCCGATACCGTTCGACGCTCCCGACGGCAAGCCGGTCGCGCAGGTGTTCGTGCTGCTCGTGCCGGAAAAGGCGACCGAGCAGCACCTGCAGCTCCTGTCCGAGCTCGCCCAGATGTTCTCCGAGACCCGCTTTCGCGAAAGCCTCGCGGAGCCGACCAGCACGGAGGGAATGCACGCGCTCTTCGAGCGCTGGGAGCCGGTCGCGTGACGGATGATCCCGGCATGATGCGCCAGGTCAGCGTCGAGAAGCTGTTCGCCGAGAACCAGGCGCGGCTCGGCCTGCACTG
>Ga0209048_10001687_pt1 | contig 22427 bp, 22 predicted proteins | sample FrelakmetCRP12CR_FD_187146 | JGI IMG/M metagenome (GOLD analysis project Ga0209048, IMG submission 187146) | Freshwater lake sediment microbial communities from the University of Notre Dame, USA, for methane emissions studies - CRP12 CR (SPAdes)... | ecosystem: Environmental > Aquatic >... | reverse complement strand
TTGATCGCGATCGCCTTGACGGGCCGGCTGGCGACGGTCGTGCCGCCGTATGCGGTCGTCACCCCAGTTGGCGAATCACTTCGAGCGGCGGATTCCGCGCCGTGCCGCGGGTTCCGAGCCAGCCGGCGAGCGTCACCACCACGGAGCCACCGCCGAGACCGTAGATCCAAACCAGCGGATTCCACGCGAACGGGATCTGGAAGACGCGATCGGAGAGCACGTAGCCAATGGCCGTCGCACCCGCGGCGGCGAGCAGTCCGGCAAGCGCGCCCAGCACCAGGAATTCGGCGACCTGCGCGGCGCGGAGCTGCGCCTGCGACGCGCCGAGCGTGCGCAGGATCGCGGCGTCGAAGCGGCGCTCGTCCTGCGTGGCCGCGATGGCCGCCTGCAGCACCAGCAGCCCGCCCAGCAGCGTGAACAGGAACACGAACTCGACCGCGCGCGCGACCTGCTCCATGATCGCCTGCACCTGATGGATGATCTCGCCGACGTCGATTGCGAGCACGTTCGGGAACTGCTGCACGAACGAGGACAGCCACGCGGCCGACTGCGGTCCCTCGGGAATCCGCGCCGCGCCGAGATAGGTGATCGACATCGACTCCAGCACGCCCGGCGCGAACAGCGTGAAGAAATTCGGGCGGAAGCTGTCCCACTCCACTTTGCGCAGGCTCGTGATCTTCGCGGTGACCGTCGCGCCCGCCAGGTCCCAGGTCAGCGCGTCGCCCAATTTGAGCTTTAGCTGGTTCGCGATCCCCTCCTCCATCGAGATGCCGGCATCGGGGCCGGTCGCGGCGCCGAACCACGCGCCGGCGGTGATGCGATTCGTCTTCGCCAATTCGCTTGCCCACGACAGGTTGAATTCGCGCTCGGCGAGGCGACGCGCCCGCGTGTCGCTGTACGTCGTCGTGTCGAGCGGCGTGCCGTTGACCGCGACGAGGCGCCCGCGCACCATCGGAAAGAGCGTCGTGTCGGCGCCGGTCACGGCCTTCAGCGCGGTGCGCACGCCATCCACCTGATCCGGCAGCACGTTGACCAGGAAATGGTTCGGCGCGTCGGGCGGCAGGCTTGCGCGCCAGTTCTGCATGAGGTCGCCGCGCACGACGGTCAGCAGCAGCAGCGCCATCAACCCCAGCGCGAGTGCGCCGATCTGCAGGCTGGAGGCGAGCGGGCGGCGGCGCAGGTTCGCGAGGCCGAACCGCCACGTCACCCCGCGTTGCGGCAGGCGCTTCAGCAGCACCACGAGGATCCACGCGGTGAGCGCCGCCGCCGCGAGCAACCCGCCGATGCCGGCGACGACAATGGCGCCCGTCTTCGCGTCCTGCGCCTGCCAGCCGATCAGCGCCGCGATCACCGATGCGCCGAGCGCGTACGCGAGGATGCCGCCGGGACGCGGCCGCGGCAGGTCGCGGCGCAGCACGCGCAGCGGCGGCGCGCCGGCAAGCGCGATCAACGGCGGCAGCGCAAACCCCAGCAGAAGAAGGATGCCGGTGGCGCAGGCCGCGAGCGCCGGCATCACACCGGGCGCGGGAAGGTCGCCGGCGGCGATCGATCCCAGCAGGACGACGAGCAGTTGCTGGCCGGCGAGCGCCACCAGCAGGCCCGCCGCGCTTGCGACGAGTCCGACAATCGCGAACTGCAGCACGAACAGTGCGAGCGTCCGGGCGCGCGACGCGCCGAAGCAGCGGAGCATCGCCGCCGTGTCGAGATGGCGGCGCAGGTAGCGCGAGGCGGCGAGCGCAACGGCCACCGCGGCCAGCACGACCGCGACGAGCGACGAGAGCCCGAGGAACTGGTCGGCGCGCTCGAGCGTCTGCCGGATTTCGGGGCGCAGGTCGCGCACGTTTTCCATTCGCTGCCCCGGCTTCAGCTCCGCCGACAGCCATTTGAGGTACGGATCGAGGCGGTCGCGATTCGAGAGGTCGGCGACGAGCAGGCGCCATGTCGCGCGATTGCCGGGCTGCAGGAGATTGGTCGCGGGGACGTCGTCGAGATTGACGAGCAGCCGCGGGCCGATCGAGAGAAGCCCGCTCGCCACCTCCGGCTCCTGCTGCACGACGGCGCCGACCGTGAGCGTCGATTCGCCGACGGCAATGGAATCGCCGACGCCGACGCCGAGGCGCGCGGCGAGACGCGCATCCGGCCACGCCTGCCCGCGCGGCGGGATGCCCGACGCGGGCGTGCCGTCGGGCGCGTTGCCGTCGACCAACAGGATGGCGCCGCGCAACGGATAGCCGGGGCCGACGGCCTTCACGTCGGCGAGCACCGCGCCGGCGCCGGCATCCGCGCCCACGCGCTGCACCATGCTGTTGAACTTGAGCGCCGGGGTCGCGGCGAGTCCGCGCCGGCGCGCCTCGTCGGCAAGCGAGGCCGGCAGCGCGCGATCGCCTGACACGAGCACATCCGCGCCCAGCAGCAGGTTCGCCTGGCGCGTGAGCGCGGTCTTGACCCGATCGGCGAAGAACGCGACGGTGCCCACGCTGCCGACCGCGAGCACGACCGCGGCGATCAGCACGGTGAGCTCACCCGCGCGCCAGTCGCGCTTCAGCATCCGCAAGGCGAGCTTCAGCGATTGCATGACGTCAGACGGGCTCTGCCGCGCGCTCGTCGCCGACGAGACGGCCGGCGGCCAGCGACAGGCGGCGGGTGCAGCGCGACGCGAGCCCCGCGTCGTGCGTGACGAGCAGCAGCGTCGTGCCGCGCTCGCGATTCAGACGAAACATCAGATCGGCGACCTCGACTCCGCTCGCGTTGTCGAGGTTGCCGGTAGGCTCGTCGGCCATCAGCAGCTTGGGCTCGCCGGCGAATGCGCGCGCGATCGCAACCCGCTGCTGCTCACCGCCCGACAACTGCTTGGGATAGTGCGTGCGCCGGCGCGCGAGGCCCACGCGATCGAGCCATTCGGCGGCACGGGCTGTCGCGTCGGCGGCGCCGGCGAGCTCGAGTGGCAGCATCACGTTCTCCTGCGCCGTCAACGCGGGCAGCAGCTGGAACGACTGGAACACGAAGCCCAGCAGGCGCTGGCGCGACGCGGCGCGCGCATCCTCGTCCTGGGTGGACAGCGCGACGCCGTCTAGCCAGACCTCGCCATCGCTCGGGCGGTCGAGACCCGCGAGCAACCCGAGCAGCGTCGTCTTGCCCGATCCCGAAGCGCCGACGATGGCGACGGACGCGCCGGGATCGACGTCGAAGGTCACGTCGTCGAGGATCGTGAGCGGGGCCTCGCCGCTGGTGACGATCTTGGTGAGGCGCGCGGCGCGGAGAATCGGAGCAGTCATGTCCGGATGAGGTGGGGACGATCCGGCGCGCCGCAAGTCGACCGCGACGTCGACCGGAATCAGAACCGGCCGGGATCGCCGCGCTGCGGCCCCGCGCCGTGCTCGAGCGAACAAGGGATCCGCTCGGTGTCGTGGGGCAATCGCCAATGATCCGGCGCTTCATACGCGTAGGCGCGATCGGGCAGGTTCAGCAGCAGCGCGGGCGCCGCGCCCACGTTCTGCACGCCGTGCCACACGCCCGGCGGGACGGTGATCAGCATCGGCCGCGCGGTCCCGCAGTGAAACACGTTGACGCGGCCCGCCGACGCCGAATCGGGCCGCGCGTCGTAGAGCATGCGTCGGAGGCTGCGCGGATTCATTTGTCTTTCTATGCCGGCAATCCGCGCCGGCGATAGAGCACCGGAAAAAGGGCGCCGCGACGCGGCAGGAAACCCCAACGCCTCGGATAGTTGAATTAAAAGTATACCGCTTCCGGTTCGCCCCCCCAGCGCCAGCGCGATCCGCGCAACGGCACGCATGCCAAAGGCCTTCCAGAGAGCGCCCGCCCGCAGCATGCGCAAATGCGTCGGCACCGGATGCGACAGCGCCTCGACCAGCGCGCTCGCGCAGGTTGATGAAGCGGATCCGCGGATCGGCAAAGCGCGCGACGACGGCTTCTGAATCATCGGTGCAGGCATCGCGCGCATCCGCGATTTTACGCATGACGGCGCCCGCCGGTCCGTCGTCCTGTCGGCGCGTGCTTTTGCCGTGGCCGCCCAGTCCCACTACAATCCACGCTCGCCGCCACGCACAACAACGCGCAATGCCGATCCACCCTTCACCACTCGCCCGCCTCGCCACTGCGCTTGTCGCGCTCGTCGCGACGACGATCCTGTCCACCGCGCGCGCCGATTCGAGCGCGCCGATCGTGCTCGTCGTCGGCGATTCGATATCGGCAGGCTATGGGCTTGCCAAGGGCGCCGGATGGGTCGACCTGCTCGCCGCGCGGATCGATGCCCGGCACCTTCCGTGGCGCGTCGTCAACGCCAGCATCACCGGCGATACGACGGCAGGCGGGCGCGCCCGCCTGCCGGCGCTGCTCGCGCAGCACAAGCCGGGCGTGGTCATCGTCGAGCTGGGAGGCAACGACGGCCTGCGCGGCGGCAATCTCAAATCGACGAAGGACAACCTCGATGCGATGATTGCGGCGGTCCGCAAGGCGAACGCCAGGCCGATCGTCGTCGGGATGCGATTGCCCCCGAATTACGGCCCCGCCTACACCCGCGAATTCGACGCCATGTATGGCGACATCGCGAAATCGAGCGGCGCAGCGCTTGTCCCGTTCTTTTTCGCGGGCTTCGGCGAAAGCGATGAATTTTTCCAGCCCGACCGCATCCATCCGACCGCGGCCGCGCAATCGAAGCTGCTCGACAACGTGTGGCCGGTGCTGTCGCCGTTGCTCGCGAAGGCGCGATGAGGACAGGTGCGCCGACGGCGTCGGACGGGCCCCCGCGGGACAACCGCACGATCACGGTGGACAAGCTCGCCGCGTATCCTGACCGCGTCGACGTGCGCTCGCCTTCCGAATTCGCCGAAGACCACATTCCCGGCGCCGAGAACCGGCCGGTCCTCGATGACGCCGAGCGGGCGCGCATCGGCACGATGTATGCAAAGGAGTCGGGCTTCGCCGCCAAGCGCGCGGGCGCGGCGCTCGTCGCCCGGAACATCGCCGCGATGCTCGAAGGCCCGTTTGCCGGCAAGCCGCGCGGTTGGGCCCCCGTCGTCTACTGCTGGCGCGGCGGACAGCGCAGCCGCTCGCTCGCGCACCTGCTGAACGAAATCGGCTGGCGCGCCGTGCAGCTCGAAGGCGGCTACCGCGCCTGGCGCCGCCACGTGATCGCGCAGCTCGACCTTCTTCCGTCGCGCTTCCAGTTCGCGGTCATTTGCGGCCTCACGGGATCGGGCAAGAGCCGCCTGCTCGACGCGCTCGCCGCCGTGGGCGCGCAAGTGCTCGACCTCGAAGCGCTCGCGAAACATCGCGGTTCGCTGCTGGGCGACTTGCCGGACGAGGGACAACCCACGCAAAAGAGGTTCGACAGCGAATTGGCGGTGGCGCTCGAGCGCTTCGATCCGCGCCGCCTCGTCTACGTAGAATCGGAGAGCAAGAAGATCGGCACGGTCCAGGTGCCCGACGCGCTGCTCGCGGCGATGCGCGCTGCACCCTGCATCCGCGTGGACCTGCCGCTCGCGCTGCGCGTGGCGTTGCTGAAGCACGAGTACGCGCACTACCTCGCCGACCCCGCGACGCTGTCCGCGCGGCTCGCGCACCTCGTCCCGCTGCATGGACGAAAAACCATCGAGCGCTGGAACGCGGCCGCGGCCGCCGGCGACTGGGACACCGTCGTCGGCGAACTTCTCGCGCAGCATTACGACCCGACCTATGCTCGCGCCATCGAGCGCAATTTCCCGCGCTACGGCGACGCGCTGGTCGTCGCGCCTTCCGCCATCGACGGCGACGCCTTTCGCGCGCTGGCGCAGTTGCTCGATACCGCGGCGCGCGCGCGTGCCGCGGCGTGACGGCCGCGTCCCAATCCGGAGGTTCTCCCGTGCCCTCGTACCGTTACCGAATCGTCAACGTCTTCGCCGAAACCGTGCTCGCCGGCAACCCGCTGTGCGTCTTCGAGGACGCGCGCGGGCTCGACGACGCGACGATGCAGGCGCTGGCGCTGCAGTTCAACCTCTCGGAGACCACGTTCGTGTTGCCGTCGACGAAGGCAACCGCGCACGTGCGCATCTTCACGCCGACCTTCGAAATGCCGTTCGCCGGACATCCGACGCTCGGCACGGCGCATGTCGTCCGCTCGCTCGCCAACACGAGCGACGCGGTGACGCTCGAGATGCGCGCCGGCGTGATTCCGGTGTCGGCGGAAGGCGATCGGTGGACGCTCTCGGCGAATGCGCCGAAGCATCGCGCCAGCGCCGCTACCCGTGCCGAGCTTGCCGCCACGCTCGGGCTCGACGAGAGCGACGTCGCGCCGAATCCGTCAGAACCGCCGTTGTGGGTCGACACGGGATCCGACCAATTCGTCATCCCCCTCGCCGGCACCGACGCCGTGCGGCGCGCTGCACCGCGCCCTCCGCTCATGCAAAAGCACGCGAGCAATGGCACGCGCTCGATGGCCTATATCTGGGCACGAGAGGACGACGATCCGCAGCGAGTCGTCGCCCGCTTCTTCTTCCCCAAGCACGGCGCGGTCGTCGAGGATCCAGGCACGGGTTCCGCGTGCGCCAATCTGGGCGGCTGGCTGCTGGCCACCAACGCACCACTGCCGCAGCGGATCGCCATTTGCCAGGGCGATCAGGTGGCACGACCCTGCCGGCTGGGGCTCGAAGTCGGCGCCGACCGGCGCATCCGGGTGTCCGGACGGGTGATCGAGCTCGGCCGCGGCGCCGTGACACTGTAGGCCGCGGGCGGCGCAACCGCCTGTTACAAGTTGCGACAGACGGCGCGTCAACAGTGGCGTAGCTTGACGCGTTGTGGGCGGAAGCGCAGGAAGCCCTCCAACATGCCGTCAAGCACGATCATCGCCGCCGCCCTCCGCACGCTCGTCGCGGTCATCGCCTGGGCGAGCGTGCCCGCACTTGCGGCATCCGACGCGGTGCTGGGCTACGACGACGCGCGGCACCTGCTGGCCCGGACCGGCTTTGGCCCGACCGACGCCGAGGTGCGCGCCTACGCCCCGCTGACCCGTGCCGACGCCGTCGCGAAGCTTCTGCGCGAAACTCGCACGACGGCCATCACGCCACCCCCCGCGTCGGCAGTCGACACGTCGCCGCTCCGCGCGCCGCGCGGCGACAACGTGTCGGAAGCCGACCGCAAGGCGTTTCGGCAGCAGCAGGTCCGCGAGGGCCTCGAAATCCGCGCCTGGTGGGTGCAGGAAATGCTCGGCACGCCATCGCCCCTCACCGAGCGGATGACGCTCTTCTGGCACAACCACTTCGTGTCGGCGCAGCAAAAGGTCCGGATTGCGCGCCTCATGTACCGGCAGAACGTCACGCTGCGCGAATACGCGCTCGGCAACTTCGGTGTTTTCCTGCACGCGATCGCCAAGGATCCGGCGATGATGGTCTACCTCGACAGCGTGCAGAACCGGAAAGGCGCGCCGAACGAGAATTTCGCGCGCGAGGTGATGGAGCTCTTCACCCTCGGCGAAGGCCATTACACCGAGCAGGACGTGAAGGAGGCCGCGCGCGCGTTCACCGGCTGGAGCCTCGAGCGCGAGACCGGCACGTTTGTTTTCCGCCCCCGGCTGCACGACGAAGGAACGAAAGTCGTGCTCGCCAAAACCGGGCGGTTCGACGGCGACTCGGTGCTGGACATCCTGCTCGCGCGCCCCGAGACAGCCGAATTCGTGACGACGAAGCTGTGGCGCGAGTTCGTTTCGCCGGATCCGGACCCCGCGGAAGTCGCACGCATCGCCCGCCGCTTTCGGGGTTCGAACTACGACATCAAGGTCGCGCTCAAGGACCTGCTCGCGAGCGACGCGTTCTACGCGCCCGGGAACCGCGGCGTGCTGCTGAAGTCACCGACGGAGCTCGTCGTGGGAACCTTGCGCCAGCTCGATCTTGCACCCGGCACCACGCTGCCGTTCGCGGTCGCCGCTGCCGGCATGGGGCAAAACCTGATGTCGCCGCCGAACGTGAAAGGCTGGCCCGGCGGCGAGACGTGGATCAATACGACCACGCTTCTCGCACGCAAGCAGTACCTCGATCGCATCACACGCGCGGGCGGAGCGTTGCCGCTCGAGATGATCGCGGCGTCCAACCGCGAGTCGACGGAAATGGAGCGCAACGCACCGAAGCTCGCGCTGGCGCCGCAGGGCGTTGCGGATGACGACAAGGCGCGCCAGCAGCGGTTCCTGCGCCAGATGGACCGCGGAATCGCAAGCCTCGACTTCGACAGCGCGCGCTGGATGGCGCAATTTCCGGGCGCGGCGCCGGCCGAGCGCGCACACGCGGCGCAGCAGCTGCTCCTGGCCACGGCGCCCCAGCAGCGGCCCGACTACGACGCCGATTCGCGCACGCTCGTGCACGCGATCGTGCTCGACGCCGCGTACCAGCTCAAATGACGGATCGCCGCTGATGCAACGCCGCACGTTTCTCCGCTCGACGCTTTCCGCGGCCGCGCTCGGCGCCCTTGGCGGATCCGCTGCAAGCGTCGCCTTCGCCGCCGCGCCCTCGGTTGCCAACCACGGCGCCAACTACCACAACCTGCTGGTGCTGATCGAGCTCAAGGGCGGCAACGACGGCCTCAACACGCTGGTCCCGTACACGGATGCAAACTACTACGCGCTGCGGCCGAATATCGCGATCGCGCGCGACGCCGTGGTCCCCCTGTCCGACCGCGCGGGATTGCACCCGTCCCTCGCGCCGCTGCTGCCGCTCTGGAAAGAGCGCCAGCTGGCCGTGCTGCAGGGCGTGGGCTACGCGGAACCCAACCTGTCGCACTTCCGCTCGATCGAGATCTGGGACACGGCGTCGAAGCCCGACGAGTATCTGGCGGATGGCTGGCTCTCGCGCACATTTGCATTCGCGCCCGTCCCGCGCGCCTTCGCCGCAGACGGCGTCATCATCGGCTCCAACGACCTCGGACCGCTTGCGGGCGGCGGCACGCGCGCAGTCGCGCTTGCGAATACCGAGCAGTTCCTGCGCCGGGCGAAGCTCGCGTCTCCGGCGGGCGAGTCGCGCAACAAGGCGCTGGAGCACATCCTCAGGGTCGAGGCGGACATCGTGCAGGCCGCGGCGCACCTCGACACGCGCTACGTGTTCAGCACGGAGTTTCCGGCGACCGGCTTCGGCAATGCGATCAAGACCGCGAGCCAGGTGATCGCCAATCCCGGCGGCGTGGCGGTCGTGCGCGTCACGTTGTCCGGATTCGATACGCATGGCGGCCAGCCGGCGACGCAGGCCCGGCTGCTCGGCGAGCTCGCGCAGGGCGTCGTTGCGCTCAAGTCGGCGCTCGACGAGCTCGGCCGCTGGGACGACACGCTGGTGCTGACGTACGCCGAATTCGGTCGGCGCCCGAAGGAAAACCTGTCGAACGGCACCGACCACGGAACGGCGAACGTCCATTTCGCGCTCGGCGGACGCGTCGCCGGCGGGTTCTACGGCGAAGCGCCGTCGCTCGACCGGCTCGGTGGCGACGGCAACACCGTCTACGCGCTCGATTTCCGCAACGTCTATGCGACGGTGCTCGAGCGGTGGTGGAACGTGCCTTCAGGCGCCACGCTGGGCGGCAAGTTCGCGCCGGTGGGGTTCGTCAAAGCCTGAAAATCGTCACGCAAGGACCGCCGGACGTCATGCAGCGTTCGCGTCCCACGCGGCGATGAACTCGCGCCAATGCGGCGCGTCGACGGCCGCGATCTTCTCGCGCGCGAACGACACTTCCTTCGCATATTCGCCCGCGGTGAGTTCGCCGCGCAGCAGACGGAAGCGCAGGTAGAGCAGGAACGTGTTCATCACGTCGGTCTCGCAGTACCGGCGGACGTCCTCGAGCCGCCCGTCCGCGATGGCGGCGTTCACTTCGCCGCCCTCCATCCCGAGCTTGCCGGGAAAGCCGCACAGGCGCGCCATGACATCGAGCCCCGCGGACGCGCGCGGCTGGTACATCGCGAGCACGTCCATCAGGTCGAGATGGCGCGTGTGATAGCGGCCAAGATAACTGTTCCACTTGAACTCGCGGTCGTCGTCGCCCCAGTCCCAGAAGCGCGCGGCGGTCACGCCATGAATCAGCGCGCGCTGGTTCAGCACCGGCAGGTCGAAGCCGCCGCCGTTCCACGACACGAGCTGCGGCGTGAACTTGTCGATGAGGTCGAAGAAGCGGCGAATGAGCTCGGGCTCGGTGTCCTCCGGCGTTCCGACCGATGCGACCTTGAGGCCGGCGCCGTCGCGCAGCGCGCACGCGATGGCGACGACCTTGTGCAGATGGAGCGGCGCAAAATCGCCGCCGGTCTGCGCCCGCCGCTGCTGCATGAACCAGTCGAGGACCGCGGCGTCGGAGAGCTCCGCCGGCACCTGGCGCGCGCGGCGAAGTCCGGCGATATCCGGCACGGTCTCGATGTCGAAGACGAGGATCGGCGTCATGCGTGTGGACGCCATCAACCCGGGAAGACGCCGGTCGACAGGTAGCGGTCGCCGCGGTCGCAGACCACGAACACGATCGTCGCGTTTTCGACCTCGCGCGAAATGCGCAGCGCGACGGCACATGCGCCGCCCGCCGAGATCCCGCAGAAGATTCCCTCCTCGCTCGCGAGACGGCGCGTCATCGCCTCGGCCTCCGATTGCGACACGAGCTCGATCCGATCGACGCGAGCGCGGTCGAATATCTTCGGCAGGTAGGCTTCGGGCCACTTGCGGATGCCGGGAATCTGCGAACCCTCTTCCGGCTGCGCGCCGACGATCGTAACGGCCGGATTCCTTTCCTTCAGGTAGCGCGAGACACCCATGATCGTGCCCGTCGTGCCCATCGCCGACACGAAGTGCGTCACCGCGCCGTCCGTGTCGCGCCAGATCTCGGGCCCGGTGCCGCGGTAGTGGGCGAGCGGATTGTCGGGGTTGGCGAACTGGTCGAGGATGATGCCCTTGCCTTTGTCGCGCATCCGTTCGGCGACGTCACGCGCGTTTTCCATGCCGCCGGCCTTCGGCGTCAGCACGAGCTCCGCGCCGAACGCGCTCATCGATTGCCGGCGTTCCTGCGACTGGTTGTCGGGCATCACCAGGATCATCCGGTAGCCCATCATCGCGGCGACCATCGCGAGCGCAATGCCGGTGTTGCCGGACGTCGCCTCGATCAGCGTATCGCCCGGCTTGATGTCGCCCCGCTTTTGCGCTTCCTCGATCATCGAAAGCGCCGGACGATCCTTGACCGAGCCCGCCGGATTGTTGCCCTCGAGCTTGCCGAGAATGACGTTCGACGTGGCGCCCGGCAGCCGTTGCAGGCGGACGAGCGGCGTGTTGCCGACGGTCGAGGCGAGTGTGCGATACATGCGATGGCGTGCGTTTCCCGGACGCGATCATTGTAGCCGACGCCCCCATGCGGCCGTCGCGCGCTGGCGTCGGTTCATACACGCGGCGATTGCGCGGAACCGCAAATGAAAACCCCGCCACGCGGGCGGGGTTCCGTTGCTGCCAACGCGCAAATTACTTCTTCGGCGCTTCGTCCTTGGCGTCCTTTGCGGCCTTCTTGTCCTTCGCCGCTTTGTCCTTGGCCGCTTTCTCATCTGCGGCGGCCTTGTCCTTGGCTGCCTTCGCATCCGCGGCGGCCTTTTCCTTCGCGGCCGTCTTGTCCTTGGCCGCTTTGTCCTTGGCCGCTTTCTCATCCGCCGCGGCCTTGTCTTTGGCTGCCTTCGCATCCGCGGTGGACTTTTCCTTCGCCGCCGATTCGTCCTTCGCGGCTTTCGCCTTGGCGGCCTTTTCTTCCTTGGCGGCCTTTTCCTTCGCTGCCTTCTCTTCCTTCGTCGCCTTGTCCTTGGCCGCCTTCTCTTCCTTCGGCGTCATTGCTTTTGCGGGCGGAGTTGCCTTGTCGTCCTTGGCGGGCGCCGCAGCCGGAGCGGCCTTGGAGGGTTCCGCCTTTGCAGGCGCGGCAGTGGCCGGGACCGGGGCAGGCGCCATCGGCGCGGGCGCCGCAGCCTTGGCCGGCGCAGCAGGGGCGGGTGCCGGGGCAGACGCAGGGGCAGGCGCAGGCGCGGGCGCCGCGGCCTTCGCAGGGGCGGCTGCCGGCGCAGGCGCGGGCGTGGCCGCCTTGGCCGGTGCGCTCGAGGCGCCGCTCACCGAAATCTCACCCTTGAGCTTGCTGAATTCGCCTTCCTTGATCCCCTTGACCTTCATGATGTCCTCGGGGGTCTTGAAGGGGCCGTTGGCGCTTCGATAGTCGATGATCGCCTGCGCCTTCACCGGGCCGATTCCAGGCAGCGCGTCGAGCTCGTCCTTGGACGCGGTGTTGATATTGACGACGGCAAGCGCCAGGCCCGAAAACAGCAGGGCGACGACCAACAGCAGAAACCTTTTCATCAGGGTGCTCCGTAGGGGAAACGTGCGGATGCGCCGCACCGGCGCCACTGAACGTGTGGCGCGAAGCCATTAACGCGGCCTGCATCCTACGGGTTGACCCCATGCCGATCAAGGATTTCCTTTGATGTAGAGCAACGCAGCGCAATACATGTCCCCACAGACCGCGTGCGAGCCCGGAACACGCGCGGGCCGGGTCAAGAAAGCCCCCGGCCCGGGCACTTCGGCGCCGCGCGGCGACGCCGGCGGGAATTGCTACGGCTTGCCGGATGCGCTTTCGCGTTTGCCGGCGGCGGCGGTGATCTCGCCCTGCGCCGCGCGCGACGGCGAGCCGGGCTTCGCGTCCGCCTTGGCCGCCGGCTTGATCGTCGACGGCCCGCTGACCGCGAGATCGGGCTTCAGCTTTTCGAAGCGCTTGGCGCCGATGCCCTTGACGTCCTTGAGGTCCTCCACCGTCTTGAAGGGGCCATGCGCCTTGCGATAGTCGACGATCGCCTGAGCCTTGGCGGGGCCGATCCCCGGAAGCGCGACGAGCTCGTCCTTGGTTGCGGTGTTGATGTTGATCGCGGCGAGCGCGATCACCGGGCACAGGGCGAGCCCGAGCGCCAGAAGCAGTCGTTGCATGAGATTCTCCGTCGTGAGTGGGTCGTTGCGCGGCCACCGGGAGCACGCATCGTGCGTGACTCCCCGCCGCACGCTGCCCACGTTACGCGGAGGAAACGGATCCCGAAATCAGCCGTTCGACGTAGCGCGCGACACCCTCGGAAACGCCTGTCATCGGCGCCGTGTAGCCGGCCGCGCGCAGCCGCGTGAGGTCGGCCTGCGTGAAGCTCTGGTATTTGCCGACGAGCGCCGGCGGAAACGGGACGTACGAGATCGCGCCGGCGGCGACCAGCTCCGGGAGCGTCTGCGCCGGCTTGCCCTCGGCCTTGCGCACGGCGTTGATCGTCGCGCGTGCGACGTCGTTGAAAGTCGCGGCGGCGCCGGTGCCGAGATTGAAGATGCCGCTCCGGTCCGGGTGATCGAGGAAATCGAGGTTGACGCTGACGACATCGTCGACGAAGACGAAATCGCGGCGCTGCTCGCCCGCGGCGTAACCCCCCGAACCCTCGAACAGCTTGACCCGGCCCTCGGCGCGATACTGGTGAAAGAAATGGAACGCCACCGAGGCCATCCGCGCCTTGTGCTGCTCGCGCGGTCCGTAGACATTGAAATAGCGGAACCCGGCGACCTGCGCCGTGCGCTGCCGCAGCATGCCGCGCACGTACTGGTCGAACAGGAACTTCGAATAGCCGTAGACGTTGAGTGGCGCTTCGCACGCGCGCTCTTCGCGGAACACATTGCCGCCACCGTAGACCGAGGCGCTCGACGCGTAGAGGAACGGCACGTCGTTGTCCTGGCACCAATCGAGCAGCGCAATGGAGTACCGGTAGTTGTTGCGCATCATGTAGCGGCCATCGGTTTCCATCGTGTCCGAGCAGGCGCCCTGGTGCAGGATGGCGGCCACGTCGTCGTCGAAGTCGCCTTCCGCGAGACGCGCGATGAACTCGTCCTGGTCCAGGTATTCGGCGATCTCGCAGTCGACAAGGTTTGCGCACTTGTCGGCATTGGAAAGATTGTCGACGGCGAGGATCGCGTTCTCACCGCGCTGGTTCAGGGCGCGGACGATATTGGCGCCGATGAAGCCGGCGGCGCCGGTGACGACGGTGTACATGTCAGGATCCCGCCCGGTTCAAAGCTCGAGGTCTACCCGCCCGACGTTGGTCGTGACGATCGGTACGCGCGGCGCGAGCGCGCAAAGCAGCTCGTAGCCGACGGTCGCCGCCGCCATCGCGACATCGTCGACGGGCAGCCCTTCGCCCCACAGCACGACGGGGCTGCCGACGCGCGCTTCGGGTACGTCGGTGAGATCGACGGTAAGCATGTCCATCGACACCCGTCCGGCCATGCGGACCTTCTTCCCGCACACGAGCACCGGCGTGCCGTTCGGCGCGTGCCGCGGGTAGCCGTCGGCATAGCCGCAGGCCACCACGCCGATCCGATGCGCGCGCGACGCCGTGTACGCCGCGCCGTAGCCGACGCTGTCGTTGGCCTTGAGATCCTGCACGGCGATGATCTCCGAGCGCAGTGTCATCACCGGCTGCACGCCGATCATCTCGGCGGTGTCGAACGGGAACGGCGTGGCGCCGTACAGCATGATGCCGGGACGCACGATGTCCCCGCCGACTTCGCCGAAGCGCACGATGCCCGCCGAATTCGCGATCGATCGCGGGTACGGCATTCCCTTGCACGCCGCGTCGAACGCCGCGACCTGCTCCTTGACGCCGTCCTCCTCGTCCCCGCGCGCGAGATGCGTCATCAGGCGCAGCGCGGCGACGGAATCGCAATGCGTCAACCGCTCGACCAGCGCCGGCACGTCGCCGGAGCGCACGCCGAGCCGGTTCATTCCCGTGTTGATCTTGAGGAAGACCTCGAGCGGCCGATCCAGGTGCGCCTTCTCGAGCATCGCCACTTGTTCGGCGTGATGCACCACCGCAGCCAGGCGCTTGGCGGCGAAATCGGGCAGCTCGTCGGCCGTGAAGAATCCCTCGATCAGCAGGATCCGGCGCGTGTAGTGCGCCGCGCGCAGCGCGAGCGCGGCATCGAGCTCGGCGATGGCGAGCCCGTCGGCGTCCGAGAGCGCCGGCAGCACCCGCGTGAGACCGTGGCCATACGCGTTGGCCTTGACCACCGCGAGCACTTGCGTCTTCGGCGCGCGCACGCGCACCTGCGCGAGATTCGCGCGCAGCGCGGCTAGGTTGACCTGGGCGAACAACGGGCGGGCCATGGCGCGCGAGCGGGTGGTGGGCAGTGTTTCGGGTTGTCGGCGAAAAACGTCCGGGGATGACGCGGCGGCCGGCCGCGCGGCTGCGGCCCACCCCCAATCATGGTATAAAGCGCTCGCCGCAGCGACGCTATGTCGATTATACCCAATGCCCGCCGTCCATTGATGTGTACGACAAGCCTGGAAGCCCGATGAAGGCCGGCTTCTACACGATCATGGCGGCGCAGTTTTTCAGCTCGCTCGCCGACAACGCATTGCTGATCGCCGCCATCCGGCTGCTGCAGGAGATGCAGGAGCCCGACTGGATGCAGCCGTCGCTGCAGCAGTCCTTCGTCGTGTTCTACGTCATCCTGGCCCCGCTCGTCGGCGCCTTCGCTGACTCGATGCCGAAGGGCAAGGTCATGCTGATCACCAACACGGTCAAGGTGGTCGGCTGCCTCATGATGATGTTCACCATCCATCCACTCATCGCCTACGCGATCGTGGGCCTGGGCGCGGCCGCGTATTCGCCGGCGAAATACGGCATCCTCACCGAGCTCCTGCCGCCGCAGCAGCTCGTCATCGCCAACGGCTGGATCGAAGGCACGACCGTCGGCTCGATCATTCTCGGCGTGCTGCTGGGCGGCGTCCTCGTCTCGCCGAAGGTCGCGGCGATGCTCCTCGGCTTCGACCTGCCGATGATCGACACCGGCGTCGACACGCCGCCCGGGGCCGCGATCAGCGTGATCATGGGCCTGTACGTGATCGCCGCAATATTCAACAAATTCATTCCCGACACCGGCGTCGACCACCGGATGGTGAACCGGAACCCGATCTATCTCATCCGGGAATTCGCGCACTGCAATGCGCTCCTGTGGCGCGACAAGCTGGGCCAGATCTCGCTCGCGACGACCACGATGTTCTGGGGCGCCGGCGCTACACTCAAGTTCATCGTCCTCGCGTGGGCCGCCCAGGCGCTCGGCTTCGACCTGTCGAAGGCGTCGTACCTTCAGGGCGTGGTGGCCCTCGGGATTGCGCTCGGCGCCGTCGCGGCCGCGCGCTTCGTGTCGCTGCGCCGCGCCGTCGACGTGCTGCCGATCGGCGCCGCGATGGGACTCGTCGTCATCTCGATGATCGCCGTCACGTCGCTGCCGATCGCCGCCGTGCTGATGGTCATCATCGGCGCCTGCGCCGGCTTCTTCGTGGTGCCGATGAACGCGCTGCTCCAGCACCGCGGCCATGTGCTCATGGGCGCAGGCCATTCGATCGCGGTCCAGAACTTCAACGAGAACATCGGCATTCTCGTCATGGTCGGCATCTACGCGCTGATGGTGCGCGCGGGCGTCAACATCAACGTCGCCATCATCCTGTTCGGCGTGTTCGTCTCGGGCGCGATGGTGCTCGTGATGTGGCGCCACCGCTCGAACCAGGCGCGCGGCGACTCGCTGCACCTAATAGGCATGGACCGGCGGGCGCCGGTGGCCGATCGCACCGACTAAATCATTATTGGCCGGTCGGGCAGCTCGTTGTCGCCGGCCCCGCCGGTGCGCGGGAAGTGGTCCGCGAGCAATGCGTTGAGCTTCGCAATTCCCGCCACGACGCCTTCTTCGAAGCGGCGCTCGCGAAACGCGGCCTCCATGTCGCGGCAGATACGTTCCCACGCGCTGTCGCCGACCTTCGCGTGAATCCCGCGGTCGGCGACGATCTCGACGTCGCGATCGGCGAGCAACAGGTAGACGAGGACGCCGCAATTCTCCTCGGTGTCCCAGACGCGCATCGCGCCGAACACTTCCAGCGCTCGCTCGCGCGGCGATAAACGCTTCAGCACGCGTCCGAGCGGCAGCGACGCCTCGACCACGACGCACACCTGTCCGCGATGACGTTTCTCGCCCTCGGCGATCGCCGCCTCGATCCGCGACAGCGCCGCCGGCGGAAACGCGCGCCGCGCGCTGTGGTGGTCGGTCGCCAGATGGCGCACGAACCGGTGCGGACTGCGCAAACGTCTGGCCATCGTCAATCCCATCCGCCGGAGGCGCCGCCCCCGCCAAAGGTGCCGCCGCCGCCGGTCCATCCGCCGCCGCCGCCGAAGCCGCCTCCGCCCCCGCCGCCGAAGCCGCCGGGAAGGAAGATGCCGCTGCCGCGCCGCCCGGCCATCGTCGAGGCCGCGCCGGCGAAGATCATCACGATGAAGCCGACGACGGCCGCGATGCCGGCGACCAGCAGCGAGCCGGCGACGAACCACGCCGCCGCGCCGACCACGCCGGCGCCGACCGTCGATCCCAGCAGCCGCCCGAAGATCGAGCGCAGCACCGCGCCGACCAGCGGGATGACGATGAACAGGATGAGCAGCATCGTGCCGAAGTCGAAACCGCCGCCGCGTTTCTGCACGTTGACATTGCCCGCCTGCCGCTCCGGCAACGGCTTGCCCGCAGCGACGACGCCGATGATCCGGTCCACGCCCGCGTCGATCCCGGCGGCGAACTTGCCGTCACGGAACTGCGGGGCGACATTCTCGGCGATGATCCTTCGCGCGGTGGCGTCGGTCAGCGCGCCTTCGAGGCCGTAGCCCACTTCGATGCGCATCTTCTTGTCGTCCTTCGCGACGAGGAACAGCGCGCCATTGTCCTTGCCTTTGCGCCCGATCTGCCACTTTTCCGCGACGCGGAGCGCATAGGATTCGATCGGTTCCGGCTTCGTGGTCGGCACGACCAGCACCGCGAGCTGATTCGTCGTCCGAGCCTCCCAGTCGGTCAGCTTCGCGTCGAGCGCCTGCTTCTCCGCGGTCGACAGCGTTTGCGTGAGATCCGTGACGTGCGCCGTGAGCGGCGGGATCGGCAGGAGACCGTCCGTGCCCGCTTCCCATTGCTGCGCGGACGCCGGCGCGGCGACGAGGAGCACGGCGAGAATCGCCGACGCAAAAAGACGCGCGCGAGTCTGGATCGTGACGATCGGTGGTTTCATGCCGGGAAACCGGAATGGCCCATGCGCGCTGCCGGGAACGCGATCACGGCCGCGTCCACGGCAACGTCGCGGGTCGAAGCGCCGTTCAGTACGCCTTCTTGGGCTCTTCGGCCTTGGTGGCCGGCGCTGGCGTGGCGGCAGGCGCCGGCGCCGCCGCCGGTGTCGCGGCCGGTGTCGTCGTCGCGGCCGGTGCCTTGTTGAAATCGACCTTCGGCGGCGCGCTGACCGCGGCTTCGTTCTCGACGGTGAAGTTGGGCTTGAGGTCCATCTTGAACAGCATCGCCGTCAGGTTGGTCGGGAACGAGCGCACCGTCGTGTTGTACTCCTGCACCGACTTGATGTAACGGTTGCGCGCGACGGTGATGCGATTCTCCGTGCCTTCGAGCTGCGACTGCAGGTCGCGGAACAGCGCGTCGGACTTCAACTGCGGGTAGTTCTCGACCACCAGCATCAGCTTCGACAGCGCGCCGGTGAGCTCGCCCTGCGCCTTGATGAATTTCTGGAACGCGACCGGGTCGTTGACGAGTTCCGGCGTCGCCTTGATCGAGCCGACGTTCGCGCGCGCGTTGGTGACTTCGGTCAGGACGGTCTGCTCCTGCGCCGCGTAGCCCTTCACCGTGTTCACGAGGTTCGGGACGAGGTCGGCGCGGCGCTGGTACTGGTTCAGCACCTCGGACCAGCCGGCCTTGATGCCTTCGTCCTGCCGCTGCAGGTCGTTATAGCCACAGCCGCCGAGCGCGAGCGTCGCGAAAACAGCGAGTAAGGCGGCAAACTTGCGGATCATGTGTCCTCCGGAATGGTGGCAGTCGCGGGAAGGAGCCCGCGGTCGCAACAATGGGGCCGACGGCGCCCTTATGCAAGCGACGATGCGACGAATCGCGCGCCGCGGTGATGAATGTCGACGTCTCCGTTCACGCAACGCCCGCCAGGGTGCGCCGCGCGAGCAGCAGATCTTCCCACGCCTTCGCCTTGTCGGGCAAATTGCGCAGCAGGTACGCCGGGTGATACGTCACCACGAGCGGCACGCCGCGGTAGTCGTGCACACGCCCGCGCAGGCTGCCGATCGTCGCGTCGACGTCGAGCAGCGTCGTCGCGGCGCTCTTCCCCAGCGCGACGATGAGGCGCGGCCGGATCAGCTCGACCTGCCGGTCGAGGTACGGCTGGCAGGCCGCCGCTTCGGCGGGTTCCGGCGTGCGGTTGCCGGGCGGGCGGCATTTCACGACGTTGGCGATGTAGACATTGGCGCCACGCGCAAGTCCCAGCGCCGCGAGCATGCTGTCGAGCAGCTTGCCCGCCTGACCCACGAACGGCTCGCCCTTCGCGTCCTCTTCCGCTCCGGGTCCCTCGCCGACGAACAGCCACTCGGCGTTCGGGTCGCCGACGCCGGGGACGCTTTTTTTTCGTGCGCGGCACAGCCCGCAGGCGGTGCAGGCCTCGACGTCGGCCGCGAAATCGCGCCATTCGAGCGCGGCGATGCGCGCCGCTCGATCGACCGGCGACGCGTCAGCGGCAGGGTCATGGACCGCACGCTGGCGCAGCCGCCAGACGGGCGCGAGACCCAGTTCGTCGAGGATGTCGTCGCGCGTTGGCATGGTGATCGCGGAATGGCGTCACGCCGCCGGTGGCATCGTCACCGGCCGCCGCATCACGAGCGCGTCTTCGCGAATCGCGCCCTCCTCCGGTGCCGGGTAATAGTTGTCGCGGCGGCCGACGGGCGTGAATCCTTCCGCCGCGTACAGTGCAATCGCCGGGGCGTTGCTGACGCGCACCTCGAGAAAAATCTGCTCGGCGCCGAGGTGACGAGCGTCGGCAATGAAACGGCGCAGCAGCTCGCGCCCGAGCCCTTCGCGCCGCGAATCCGGAACGACGGACAGGTTGAGGATCTGCGCTTCGCCGGGCGAGAGCATCAGCACGCCGTAGGCCACGATGCGACCCTCGCGCACGCCGACGCTGGCGTGGTAGCCGGCGGCAAGCGCGTCGCGGAAGTTGCCGGGCGTCCACGGCGCCGCGTGGATCTGCGCTTCCAGTGCCGCCACGTAGGCGACGTCGCCATCCTGCAGCGGCCGCCACTCGGGCTCGGGCACGGGGAAGTAGCGTGGAAGCGTCGACATCGTCGGATCAAAGGCGAGCGCCGGCGACGCGCTCGGCGGTGGTCAGCGCAACGCGGTGCCGCACGTAGAGGGGCAGCGCCAGCGCGGCGGCGACGCCCTCGCCCGCGACGAGCCGCGGCAGCGCGAGCTCGCCGATCGAACGCGCCGTCGGGCGCAGCGTCGCGTCGACGGACGCGAGCGCCAGTTCACCGGCAAGCGCCGGATAGGCGGCGAAGCCGTTCCCGGCGCCGCCAGCGCCGTCATGCGGCGCAGGCAAACGCAACGTCGCGGGCGCCACTGCCACGGGCTCCATCCGGACGCGCCACGCGTCGCCATCCGCCGCGTACATGGCTGCATAAACTTCGCGCATGCGCGCGTCGAGGCAGGAGACGACGGTGGTCCACCCACGTGCGCGCCGCGCTTCCTGCGCGAGCGCTTCGAGCGTCGGCACCGCGACGACGGCGAGGTCCGCGCCGTACGCGAGACCCTGCGCGACGCCGCAGCCGATGCGAATCCCCGTGAACGACCCCGGCCCGGCGCCGAAGGCGATGCCGTCGAGCTGCGCGAGTTCCAATCCCGCCTCGGCGAGCGCCGCGCGCGCCATCGGCAACATGCGCTCCGAGTGCGTTTGACCGACGTGCTCGTCGCGTTCGTACCAGCGCCGGCCGTCGCCGACGGCCACGCTGCACCACTCGGTCGAGCTGTCGAGCGCGAGGATCCACATACGAGAATTCTACTCGACCCGCCGACGTAGAATGACGGGTTGCTCGTCGAAAAGCCCCCGATGCCCGAATCCAGCGTCCATGCCGCCACGCCGCCGATCGCCGACGTGGCGTCGCTCGACCAGGAGGGCCGCGGAGTCGCGCGCATCGACGGCAAGGCCATCTTCGTCGAAGGCGCGCTGCCGGGCGAACGCGCCGTCATCACGACGCTCAAGCGGAAGCCGAACTACGAAATCGCGCGCGCCGACCGCATCCTCCGCGCGAGTCCCGCCCGCGTGGTCCCGCGGTGCCCGCATTTCGGGGTGTGCGGCGGCTGCTCGCTGCAACATTTCGATGCCGGCGCGCAGGTCGCCGCCAAGCAGCGCGCGCTCGAGGACGCGCTGTGGCACCTCGCGCGCGTGCGCGCCGACCTGTTGCTGCCGCCGATCCACGGTCCCGCGTGGGGCTATCGGCACCGGGCGCGGCTGTCGGTGCGGCATGTACCGAAAAAAGGCGGCGTCCTCGTCGGCTTCCACGAAAAGAAGTCGAGCTATGTCGCCGACATGACGTCGTGCGCGATCCTGCCGCCGAAGGTCTCGGCGCTTCTGCCGCTGCTGCGGCGACTCGTCGGCGAGCTTTCGATCCGCGATCGCCTGCCGCAGATCGAGCTTGCGCTGGGCGACCGCCACGATGGCGATCCGCCGGCATGCGCGCTCGTGCTGCGCATTCTCGCGCCGTTGACGCCGGCCGACGAGGCGTTGCTCAGGGACTTCGCCGACGCCAACGATATCGAATTCTGGCTGCAGCCGGCCGGCCCGGAGACCGTGGCGCCGTTTCTGCCGGCGCCTTCGCGCCTTGCCTACACCCTGCCCGAGTTCGGCGTCGAGTTCCCGTACGCGCCGACCGAATTCACGCAGGTGAATCCCGCGATCAACCGCGTGCTGGTGCGCCGGGCGATGACCTTGCTCGATCCGCGCCCCGGCGAGCGCATCGCCGACTTCTTCTGCGGCATCGGCAACTTCACGCTGCCCATCGCGCGGCGCGGCGCAAGCGCCGTCGGCATCGAAGGGAGCCCGGTGCTCGTCCGGCGCGCCGGGGAAAATGCGGCACACAATGGCCTCGCGGGCCGCGCGACGTTTCGCGTGGCAAACCTGTTCGCCGCCACGCCGGAAAGCTTCGAGGCGCTGGGTCCGCTGGACAAGATACTGCTCGATCCGCCGCGCGAAGGCGCGATCGCGGTGGTCAAGGCGCTTCCCGGCGACGGCGCGCCGGCGCGCATCGTCTATGTGTCGTGCGCGCCGGCAACGCTTGCCCGCGACGCGGAAGTGCTGGTGCACAGCCATGGATACACGCTGGCCGCGGCCGGCGTGATCAACATGTTTCCGCACACCGCGCACGTCGAGTCCATCGCGCTGTTCGAGCGCTGAACGCGCGTTATCGCAGGAAGACCTGCAAATCGACCCCCGCGAGGACGAGGATGGCCGCGAATGTCGCCGCGACGCCGAGGCTGCGGCCGATCGACACGCCCGCGGAGCGCGCGAAGCCGAGCGCA
>Ga0209048_10001686_pt1 | contig 22456 bp, 24 predicted proteins | sample FrelakmetCRP12CR_FD_187146 | JGI IMG/M metagenome (GOLD analysis project Ga0209048, IMG submission 187146) | Freshwater lake sediment microbial communities from the University of Notre Dame, USA, for methane emissions studies - CRP12 CR (SPAdes)... | ecosystem: Environmental > Aquatic >... | reverse complement strand
CGCCGGGTCCCGGCACCGGTCGTCGGGCGGCGTGCCGACGGACCGCCGCCCCGGCCGGATCCCCGGCGCCGTATGCACGTCGCCCCGGCCGCCCCGGCCCTGGGACCCAATGCCCGCCTGGTGGCGTCCGACGCGGTCACTGCCCTGCACGGGATCGAGGTCGGTCCCGACCTCCGGATCGTCGTGCCGCGCTCCACCGACGAACTGGCCGCGTGGGGCCGGGTGCTGCGCAACTGCGTCGGCTCGTTCGGACCGGCGGTGGCGGCCGGACGGAGCCTGCTGTTCGGCATCGAGGCGCACGGCGCGCTGGCCTACTGCCTGGAGATCGATCCCGACGGCGGTGTGCGCCAGTTCTTGGGGGAGCGGAACCGACCGGTGCCACCGGACGTCGCCGGCGCGGTCTGTCGCCACATGATGGGTGCCGGACTGCTGCGGGCTGACCGGTCGGTCAACCAGGTCTGGCTCGAGGCCTGACTCACCGACCTCGAGCCGGCGAACGTCCGTTCAGGCAGGTGCGTGGGTGAGGACCCGGATCGAGGTGTCCGGGTTGGGGACGAGCAACTTCTCGTTCCACGTGTCGTACCGGAGCACGACGGAGGGAGGCGTGCCCTCCGGACCCCAGGTCGACAGGATCCGGCACACGTGTCCGGCCTGATCCTCCTGCTCGATCTTCCTGCTCCGCCACCAGCAACCTGTCGCCAACCTCGAGATGCATGTGCCGCCTCACCTTCGGGCATCCCGGGACTACGCGTTTGGTCCTTGCGGGGCACAGAAGGAAAGGATGAAGGTGGCATGGCCGCCAGTGGGCGGCGCCCGCGACCGCCGCGGCCCGGGTCCACTGACCCGGTGACGAGGTGGATGTCGGCCCGGTGGAGGGCGCCCCGGGGGCCCGACGGGCGGCGGACGACCGCTGCTACTCGGAGGTCTCGACGATCAGCAGGTCGCAGTCGACCTTGCGGGACACCTTGTTGGCGATCGGGCCCAGAAGGAACCGGGCAGTGGACTGCATGCCCTTGGACCCCACGACCAGCAGATCGGCGTTCTGCTCCTGGGTCACGTGGATGAGCGCCTCGGAGGGTTCCCCGGCGACGGCCTGGTAGGACACGGAGGTCACCCCCATGGCAGTGGCCTTCTCGGCGGCCTCCTTGGCCACGGTCTCTGCCGAACCCTGGGCGGCCGCCACCCAACTCGAGTCGATCGAGATGCCGGCGGCGGCGACTCCGGCAGGTGCCCGGTTGTTGAACGCCGAGATGATGATCAGATCGGCGCCGACTGCCTTGGCCAGTGCAGCGGCCTTGTGGACCGCGCGCTCGGCCGTGACCGACCCGTCGGTCCCGACGACGATCTTGGTGGGGACACCGCTTCCCGATTGACCGCTCATGGACGGACCCTCCCTCTCTCGACCTTCGCCTGTGGACACCACAGCCCATGCATTATTACCCCATGGACGGGTGCTGCGCCGGAGTCGGTAGATGGGCGGTGGCATCGGGAGCGGCCGTCCGACCCGGCGGTGGCGGCGTGGACCTCCGTGGGTGAGTGGTCGGCGCCCACCGCCAGAGTCCGGAACGTGTCCCGACCCTGTCGTCACCGCGTAGCATCCTTCCCATGGCCACGAGAGCGGGGTCCGGCGCCGTATCCTGCGGCGTCGAGCGCGGGACGACCCCGCCGGAGGGCAAGCGGTGACCGACAATCCCTTTCGCCGGGTCGAGTTCGGCCTGGCGGCGCTGGCGCTGGTGGTGGTGATCGGGACCGCGGGGTACTGGGTCCTCGGGTTCGGGCTCCTCGAGGCGCTCTACCAGACCGTCGTCACCGTCTCCACGGTCGGGTACGGCTTCCCCCATCCGATCGGGTCCGGGATCAAGGCCTTCACCATCGTCCTCATCCTGTTGGGCGTGGGGACGGCGCTGTACACCTTCACGGTGACCCTGGAACTGCTCATCGACGGCCACATGCGGGAATTGATCAGGAGGCGGAGCATGGATCGGGACATCCAGAAGATGACAGGGCACGTCGTGATCTGCGGGTGGGGTCGGGTCGGGCGCGAGGTGGCGCGCTTCCTCGACAACGCCGACCAGAAGATCGTGGTGATCGATCGTGACCCCGACCGGATCGCCTCGGTCGGCCACGCCACCGTGGCCGGTGACGTCACCGACGACGCCACGCTCCTGCGGGCAGGGATCGACCGGGCCGGCACGCTCATCGCCGCCCTGGACACCGATGCCGACAACCTGTTCGTGACCGTGGCCAGCCGCTCGTTCAATCCGACGATCCATGTGATCGCCCGGGCCCGAGGTGAGACCTCGGAGGCGAAGCTCCTGCGGGTGGGGGCGGACCGGGTGGTCAACCCTCAGCGCCTGGGAGGCGACCGCATGGCCGCGTTCGTCACCCAGCCGCACGTGGTCGACTTCGTCGACGTGGTCATGCACGACGGGTCCCTCGAGTTCCGCCTCGAGGAGTTGACCGTGGGGGCGGACTCACCGCTGGCCGGGCAGACGCTGCGGTCGACACAGGTCCACGATCGGACCGGCTGTCTCGTCCTGGCCATCCGCCGTCCCGACGGCACCTTCACCCCGAACCCGTCACCCGAGGACGAGGTGACGGCAGGCGACGTGCTCATCGGGGTCGGCACCGCAGCTCAGCTGGCGGCGCTCGCCGCCTACGCCACCCGCTCCTGAGCCGCCGATCAGAGGGGGGTCCGGGCCGTGGGCACCGGCGTCACAGGCTGCAGGGCAGGCTCCGGATCCCGTTGTAGAACGAGGAGCGGACCCGCACGGGATCCGAGGTGGCCCGGAACCCGGGGGCCACCCGGAACAGCTCGATGAACAGCGACGCCAGTTCGCGACGGGCCAGGTGGGCGCCGAGGCAGAAGTGCTCGCCCGGCCCGCCGAACCCCACGTGTGGGTTGGGGGAGCGGCCCACATCGAAGATGGAGGGGTCGACGAAGGCCTCGTCGTCGCGGTTGGCCGAGTTGTAGAACAGCAGGAGCTTGTCGCCCTCGGCCAGCTGGGTCCCGCTGAGGACCGTGGGGGCGGCGACGGTGCGCCGGAACCACATCGCCGGTGAGGCCCACCGGACGATCTCGTTGGAGGCGGTGGTGGCGAGGCCGTCGGGATCCGCCTGCCAGAGTCGTTTCTGATCCGGGAACCTGGTGAGAGCCAGTAGGCCGTGGGCCAGTGAGGCCACCGTCGTCTCGATCCCCCCGATGACGAGGAGGATGAAGAAGGACGCCAGCTCGTCGGACGTGAGACGCTCGCCGTCGATGTCGGCGTGGACCAGCGCCGTGGTCACGTCGTCCGACGGGTGGTCTTCGCGGAAGGCGCCGAGTTCGGCAATCATCCCGGCCAGGTCGAGGAACGCGCCGATCATGGCGTCGGAGGGGTCGGCATGGCGCCCGCCGTAGTCCGGGTCCTTGCCCTGGACCATGATCGTGCTGGCACAGGCCAGGACCTCGGCGTGGCTGCTCTCGGGTATCCCCATCATCTGGCAGGTGTTGCGGAGGGGGAACGGCGCGGCCAACTCGGTCACGAAGTCGCATTCGCCCGTGCCGGCCACATTCCCTACGAGCCAGGCGGCCTCGGCGTCGATGGCGGCCTCCAGTTGGGCGATGCGCTTGGGGTGGTACGCGTTGGAGACGATCCGGCGCAGGCGGGCGTGCTGTGGGTTGTCCAACGAGATCATGTTGCCGTCGTTCAGTCCCGGCGGCGGATCGGCGATCGAGCTGGCGCTGGGGCTGGAGCGGTACACCCCGGAGTTCCTGTTGACCTCGAGGACGTCCTGGTGCCGGGTGACGGCGTAGTAGCCCCGGGCGGCCTCACCACCGGGCAGCACGACCTCGTCGGCGGGCACGTCGTAGGAGGGGAGGCCGGGTGTGTTCCGCAGGACCCGGAACGCCTCGTCCCTGCGGTCCCACTCCCGATCCCAGAACGCCGGGTCGGACAAGTCGATGTCGGAGTGGGGAGTGCTCGCCATGTGGTGACCCTACCGACCCGCCATGTGCCGCACCCGGGTGAACTGCGATCCACCCCCACGAGACCCGCCCTGACCCGGGCACGTCTGGTCATCGTCATGATGCGCTCATCCTTGGGCTCGCCTCTGCCCGTCCTGTCGTCCCCGGGCTGCTAGCGCGTCTGGGTGTCGATCCAGCGGTGCACCGCTGCCGACAGGGCAGGCAGGGCGACGGGCCCGGTCGCCAGCACCATGTCGTGGAACCCGTGGAGGTCGAACTGCGTGCCCAGCCGCTCGGTCGCCGTCCGGCGGAGGACCTCGATCTCCAGTCGTCCGAACATGTAGGCCAGGGCCTGGCCGGGAGCCACGATGTAGCGGTCGATCTCCTGGACCACCTCGATGGGCGTCATCGGGACGTTCTCGGCCATCCAGTCGATTGCCTCCTGTCGAGACCACCCGAGGGCATGGATACCGGTGCCGACGACGAGTCGGGCCGCTCGCAACGCGTCGCCGGTCAGCATGCCGAGCAGGGCCATGTCATCGCCGTAGAGCCCCATCTCCGCTGCGAGGCGCTCGGCGTCGAGTGCCCACCCCTCCAGGTTCGCCACGTCGTCGGCCACCCGGCGGACGAGGTGGAAGTCCGCCTGCTCCTGGGCGAGTGTGATCTGGAAGTGATGTCCGGGCACGCTCTCGTGGTAGGCGACGGCCTCCGCAGTGTGGCGGTCCCGCATGGCCGGCTGCGTCGTGTTGACGAAGTAGGTGCCGACCCTCGAGCCGTCGTCCGTTCCCTCGAAGTAGTAGGCGACCGCGCCGCCGTCGGCCAGCGCGTCGGGCACCGGCGAGACGGCACAGGACGTCGACGGCAGGACGCCGAACCACGCCGGAGCAACCTCTTCCGCACGGCGGACGGCGGCCTCGGCCGCACCCAGGATCTCCTCGCTCGTGGTGAAGCGGAAGGCCGGGTCGGTGAGGATCCGACGGCGGACGTCGGCGAACGCCCGGGTGCCCCACTGCCGCAGTCCGATGGCCTCGAACTCCTCCTTGAGCCGGCCCATCAGGGAGACGCCGAGGGCGTGGATATCCTCCGGCGAGCTGTCGGACCAGGTGAACGTGCGTGCCAGACGCGCATACAGGTCGTCTCCGCCGGGCAGCCGACACAGCCCGCACCGCTCGTCGCTCCGCCCGTGCTGCAGCAGTGTGTCGCGCAAGAAGTCCCGGTAGCTGCCGACGGCCGGGCGGACGAGCTCCGTGAGAACCCTGTCCTGCGATGTGGCGAATCCGTCTCCGGCATCGACAGGATGGCGTCGGATCCCGCCCAGCTCGGGATCGGCCAGGACGAGGTCGATCTGGTCCACGGCGTCCTGGACGCCCTTCGCCGTAGGGGTGAGTCCCCCGGCGAGCCCCTGGGCGTGCCGCTGCGCCGCCTGCCCGAGGAACCGCGGGACCGCCGCCAGGCACTCCACGTACCGGGACCAGCGACGAGGCGACTCGACGGGCAGCTGGGGCAGCAGCTCGAACAGCGCGGACAACGGCGACGACGGGTAGCTCGACACGGTGAACTCGACCAAGGGCAGCCGCGACCGTTCGGCGAAGTTGGCGGCACTGAGCTGGATGTGGTCGAGGGTGAGCACGTCCCGCTCGTCGAACTCCTCGTCGCCCTGCATCGCACGCTCCAGTGCCGTCGACGCAACGGCCTCAGAGGCCGCGACGACTTCGTCCTGGGCGCCGGCGGAGAGGTCGTCGAGCCCGACCGGCACGTCGTCCATGCCGAGGAGGAACGGGTACAGCGCCGATTGGCGGAACACGATGGCCACCAGTTCGTCGGCCAACTGCTCGACAGCGGGATGCATCACGGGACCCTAGCAATCGGACCCGGACGGGCCCCGCCGGATCCCGTTGGTTGCCTTCGGACGCATCGGCGTCGACGACCCGCGCCTCTCGGTCTCCGGTCCAGCACCGTCGGCCGCGGGCGACTTCACGCGGTGGTTGCCCGGCCCCAGAGCAGTGAGGCTTCCCACTGGCGCCGGCACCTCGACGCGGGACTGCCGCCGCGAGGCGGGCTGCGTTCAGTCGTAGCGGAGCGTCGTGCGGATGTTCAGCTGACCGGCGAGTCCGGCCAGACGGTGGTGCTCGATGGCGGCCCACTCCGGCGACAGCATCATCTCCATGAAGGCGGGGTGGGAGGGATACTCGGCGAGCGCCACCATGTCCCACAGCTGGTCGACCTCGCCCACGATGATCCCGGTGACGTCACCGGTGAACACGATGCGCCCGCCACCGCCTTCGACCAGCTTGCTGACCTCGACGCCGTAGATCTCGTACGCCTCGCGGCCGGAGATCTGGATGGAGGGGTCGTCGGCGTACTCGGCCCGATCTTTGAACTTGAGGAGGTTGACCATGACGAACGGGCCGTCGTCGGTCGTCTCGAAGAACGACTGGAACTGCTCATGGGGCGGATAGACGGCGTTGGTGACTTCCATCAGGCTCTCCTCGTCGTGGTCCCACCACACTAGGTGGTGTCGTCCGGGCTGATCTCGGTGCACCGGCCGGTCGTCGTCCCGTGTGTGTCCTGACCCGCGACCCAGCTAGTGAGGTGCTCCCCGCAGTGACTTGTGCACCGATGACCCGAACGGTCCGGGGTATCCGCTCGGAGGTCCCGATCGGTGCAGACGAAGGGCTGCCCGATCCGTGCGTCATCTCGTGCGACAGCCTCGTGACGCTTCCCAAGGGCGTGCTCGAGGGGTTACCCGTCGGACACCTGAGCCCAGAGAACCGCGCAGCGTTGGACCGCTCCCTCAGGTACGCCCTCGACATCCAGTTCTGAAGGCTAGTTCTTGGCCTTGGCCTCGGCCTTGGACTGGTTCAGGGTCACGGCGGCGCGGACGAGCGTCTTCAACGCCTTCTCGTCCATCTTCTCGCCCTCACGGAAGTCGATGGCACGCCTTGTGTTCCCTTCAAGACTGGAGTTGAAGAGGCCCGAAGGATCCTTCAGGGCCGCCCCTTTGGCGAAGGTCATCTTCACGACGTTCTTGTACGTCTCGCCTGTGCAGATCATTCCGTCGTGGTACCACACCGGAACCCCTCTCCACTTCCACTCCTCGACGACTTCCGGGTCGGCTTCCTTGACCAAGGCACGGAGCCGGCTGAGCATCTCGCCCCGCCAGTCGCCTAGCTCCTTGATCCTCGCGTCGATCAGCTGAGAAGGAGACTGGCTCTCGTGCGACCCGCTCTTCTCCATGCCCGTCTCTCTTCCTTGGTCCCGAGGCCTTGACAACTGATGAATCGGGGTCATCCCGTCCTGCCGATTCTACTGGTGGCTGCGTTTGGCCGGCTCTACGCGCGTCCTGCATGCCGTTGAGGGTCACCCTCCGGTTGGTGTCGATTCGCCCAGCAACGTGCCGGGTCGTTGTCCCCGCTGACGAATCGGTTGTTCAAGGGGTTCGAACGTCACCAGTTGCCGTGGTCGGCGAACGGAAGCCAGAAACCCCTATCGATCAGGGCAGCTGATGCAACTCTCACATCTTCGGTGGAGGCGATAGGACCACGTTCGAACGCCGGTCGAAGCGCGACCGGTGCAGGCGCCCATCTCGGGCAGCGTCAGGCGGCAGCATTGCGACTGCGCGCTGTCGAATCCGAAATTCCCCTTGACATTTCTGTAGCCAGTAGTAGCTTGATAACAAGCTAATGGGCCTCAAGAGAGTAGGCCCTCGAGAGAGAGGTGGACACATGGCACAGGCAACACTGCTGGTGAGGCATGAAGTGGAGGACTACGCCGCATGGCGCTCGGCGTACGAGAGCGTGGACGGGCTGCGCAAGGAGCACGGCTGCACCGATGCCGAGGTGCTGGTCGACCCGGCCGACGAGCAGGACGTGTACGTCCTGCACCGGTTCCCCACCCTGGAGCAGGCCCAAGCCTTCGCCGGCAGCGACGGGCTGCGTGAGGCCATGGGCAATGCCGGGGTCAAGAGTGCACCCCGGATCGAGATCGCCGTGGAGGCCTGAACTGAGCCCGTCTCCGTCAAGCAGCCGAGGTGGCGCCCGCACGGGCGCCACCTCGGCCCACCCGCCGGAGGTGGCGGCATTCGAGAAGGAGTTCCCCGGTGCGTCCTGGCTGTCTGCCCAGGTCTTCCGGGAACTCGAAGTCGTCGGAGGCTTGGCCGAGGCGCTGGTCGCGTCGGTGGCACGTCGTCATGGACTGTCGCATGTGGCGCTCAACGCCCTGGCCGTCATCGAGGGGAACGGGGCCCCGATGCCTGCCGGTGCCGTCGGCGCCCGCGTGCACATCACCAGCGGAACCATGACCAGCGTGCTCGACACCCTGGAGCGCAATGGGTACATCGAGCGCCTCACCGATCCCGACGACCGCCGCCTAGTCCTCGTCGAAGTGACCCCCGAAGCCCAGGCCACGCTCGATCGGCTGCTGCCCGAGGTCGTCCAGACCACGACCGCGGTGATGGCCGGATTCGGCGACAAGGAGCTCACTGACTTCCTGGGCACGCTGGCCCGTGTCCGCGATGCGATCGCTGCCCTCCCGGACGACCTGGCACCTCCGGCTCCCCGTCGGACGCCACGCAACCTGAAACGTTGATGAACGGACTTCTGATGAGCACGGCAGTGACACCCGACCACATCATGCAGGTCGGGAAGGGTTTCTCCGCCTCCAAGACCTTGCACTCCGATCCGGATCGGCGCGGGACAAAGGGAAGTTCGTGACCAGCACCAAGCAGGCTCAACGCATCTCGGCCGCGGCCGCTGCGGGGTTGGTCCGTTCCGGCGACTGGGCCGATTGCGGCGCAGTACTGGCCCAGCCCGACGCCTTCGACACTGCCCTGGCCGCGCGCATCGGCGACCTCGACGACGTGAGCATCCGGGGCTGCATGAGCACACGGCCGCGGGCCGTCGTCGAGGCCGATCCCGAGCGCGAGCACGTCTCGTTCTTCAATTGGCACTTCAGCGGCTACGACCGCAAGCAGGGCGACGCCGGCCTGCAGAACTACATTCCGTGCAACCTCGGTGAGATACCTGACTACTACCGACGCTTCATCGATCCACCCGACGTCATGGCGATCAAGACGTGCCCGCTCGACGAGGCGGGTACTTCAACCTGAGCGCCACCAGTCTCTGGCACGGTGCTGTCGCCCCACGGGCCAAGACCGTTGTCGTCGAGGTCGATCCGGCGCTTCCCCACATCAACGGCATCGACAACGGACTGCACATCAGCCAGGTCGACTGTGTCATCGAGGACGGTGCGTGCCTGCAGATCGGCATCGGGGCCATGCCGAACACCGTGTGCTCGCTGCTCCTGGAGAGCGGCGTCCGCAACCTCGGCATTCACACCGAGATGCTGACCGACGGCATCATCGACCTGTACAAGGCCGGCATTGCCACGGGCTCGGCGAAATCACTTCATCCTGGCAAGTTGGTCTGCAGCTTCGGTCTCGGTTCGAAGGCGACCTACGACGCCATCCACGGCAACCCGGACATCTCCTGCCAACCCATCGACATGACGAACCTGCCCCAGAACATCATCCAGAACGACCGGTTGACGGCGATCAAGAACACGACCCAGATGGATCTGCAGGGCCAGGCATCGAGCGAGTCGGACGGTCACCGTCAGATCAGCGGCACCGGGGGCCAACTCCGGTTCATCCGAAGTGCCTACGCGTCGAAGGGTGGGAAGTCGGTCCTGTGCATGTCGTCGGTCTACGAACGAAGCGGTGTTCGGCGTAGCCGCATCGTTCTCAATCTGACGCCCGGCAACGTCGTGACCTCCCCCCGGAGCGACATGATGTACGTCGTCACCGAGTACGGACTGGTCAACTTCAAAGGCAAGTCGATTCCCGAACGGGCCAAGGCCATGATCTCGGTCGCACACCCCGATTTCCGCGACGATCTCGAGCGGGAAGCCCGAACGAGCGGTCTCATCCCCAGATCGTTCAGATGACGGCTCGCTGAACAGCGACGCTGGCCGACATGGAGTCGACCCGCCCTGACGTGCGGGTTGAGGTTCCCCTCGTTCGACGGAAACGATGAGGATTCAGGGGTTCGAACATCGCCAGCTGCCTCGGTCGGCGCACGGAGGTCAGAAACGCCCTTTGCGTAGAGGAAAGTGGTGATTCCGACAACGAGCGGAGGTGATGGGACTCTGTTCGAACCTTTTCACCGGGTTCGACATGGGTCTTCTCGTCGAGCAGGCTCCACGTCGGGCATTTGCTGAGTGATTCGACGTGCCTACCAGATGACGTGATGGGAGGGTGCCCGAACCTCGAGGGCGAATCCGTTCAGCGTTTCTATGCTCCGGAGGCCCTGGCGCGGGGAAGACCGGTAGTTGCCTGGTGCAACCATATGCTCTACCATATGGTTATGAGTCGACGGGAAGTACTGGTTCAGTTGGACGATGATCTCGTCAGTCGGCTCGATCACCTAGCCAAGGAGCGTGGCACCAGTAGGTCCGAGCTCCTGCGTCTGGGCGCAGTGGCCGTCCTTGACGCTGAAGAGACACGGCGTGCAGACCGTGAACTCCAGGACGCCTATCGAAGGGTTCCGCAGGATCCGCGTGTCGTCGAAGCAGCCCTTCGGCTCGCTGGCGAGACGATGCCTGAATGGTGATGCGAGGTGACATCGTCTGGGCTGATCTCGGCGCCCCGGCCGGTCGTCGTCCCGTGTGTGTCCTGACCCGCGACCCAGCGATCGAGGTGCTCTCCGCAGTGACTTGCGCGCCGATCACCCGAACGGTCCGGGGTATTCGCTCGGAGATCCCGATCGGCATAGACGAAGGGTTGCCTGATCCGTGCGTCATCTCGTGCGACAACCTCGTGACGCTTCCGAAGGATGTGCTCGACGAGTTCCCTGTAGGTCACCTGAGCCCAGAGAATCGCGCAGCGTTGGACCGCTCGCTCAGGTACGCCCTCGACATCCAGTTCTGACGCCAGCCGTCCACGCATTGAGCCTCCGTGGAAGCCCGGAACCGTTGTGGTCCTCACATCATGGGTGGAGGTAATGGGACTGTGAACGAACCCCCGTCGCCGCACAATCGGCCGGGGTGGTCGAAGGTGACCAGTCCAGCTGAGTACCGATGCTCGGTGGGCCAGAATCCGGGCCATCTTCCCGGCGTTTCGAGGTACCCCTCTCTGTTTGCTCCGGTCTCGCCCTGAACGCACCCGCACCCCTTGGGGGCGCGGCACCACAGTCCTGAGGACGTGCCTCAGTCTGCTTCCCGGCGCTCCAGCTCGTGCCGGAGCCAGCCGTTCTCCCAGAAGCTGACATCGCCACCGTTGTCCAAGAGGTACCTGTGGGCCCCGATCAGCACGTCCCTCACCCGCGGATCGTCGGGCGATTGCACCTCGACGGCCTCGGCCACGCGTATGGCCACGACGGCATCGCCGCGAGCCAGTGCTTCCTGGGCACGCCCGATCGCCGCGTCGATGCCGGCTGCGGACACGAGCTCGGCGAGCGCTGCGCCGGTCGAGTCGGGGTACATCTCGGTCGTGGACCGGAGTTGGAACCAGCCGATGTAGGTCTCCCACAGCGTCCGCACGGCCCACGCCACCTTGCCGTAACCCTGGCCGACACGCAGATGGGCCGGCAGCTCGATCTCGCGCATCAGCGTCCACACGTCGGTCCCGGCGTTGAACCCCTCGAGCGCCTGTGTGTGGACGTGGTCGACGGCCCCGTGGAGACGCTCGAGTGACGCGTCGATGAGCCCGGCGCCGATGATGGGGTCGTGGTGCCCGGTGACCAGCATCTCGGGCTGCAGCTCGCGGAGGAGCCGCACTGTCGCGAGGTAGGCCTCCGCGGACCGGTACTTGTCGCCGCGCAGGGTGTTCAGGTTCGGGAAGTGAGGGAACAGGGGGCCCAGCAGGTTGCTGATCAGTGCGGTGCGGTGCTCGGGAAGCCACACGATGCAGCTGTCGATCGTCTCCCCGGCAGACGCGATGAGCTCCATGCGGAGGCCGTCGACGGCGAGGACGAGTCGGTCGTGGAACGTGATGTCCGGCGTGGGGGTGTCCTGGCGCATCGGAATGCCCGGGTTCTCCTTGGCGATGCGGATGGCGTCGGTTCCCAGCATGTCGAACCAGATGCCGGCGGTGCGCATCCGCAGCGCCTGGATGCGGGCGTCGTCGGCCTGGCACGCGAGGTTGTTCGCCTGGGCGATGTAGGTGGTGCCCGGCTCGCGGAAGAGGCCCACTCCCCCGAGGTGGTCGACGTGGGCCTGGGTGGTGATGATGTGATGGGTGGGCCCGGCCCGCACGGCGTCGAACACCCGCTTGTGGTGCGGGGCCTCGAAGCCCAGGCCCGTGTTGACGATCACCCGGCCGCTGTCCGTGAGGAGGAGGTACGCGGCGGTCGTGCCACTCGACCGGTGGATGGTGTCGGAGATCCGGTGCACCGGGTCCTCGTAGCTGGGCGTCAGTAGCTGCCTGCCCGGGCGCTCGTCGATCAGGCGGTCGACCTGGTCCTGGATGGTCATGTGACCTCGATTCTGGTGTCGAAGCGGTCGAAGTAGAAGTCGAACGGGGCGCGGACTTCGTCGGGGGTGACGGAGAAGTCTCGGCGCAGGTCGTAGACGACGCGGCCCTCCTTGCCCCGTGGGTGGGAGTCGCGGTGGGCGTCGATCTGTCGGCGGGCCTCCGGCGTGAAGTCCAGCCCGGCCACGTCGTAGATGTGCTGCAGGGTCCCCACCTCGTCGGCCATGTAGCGGTCGAAGTACACGTCGACCGTCCGATCGGGGGGGAGCAGGTGGCGGTCCCGCACCGAGGCCTCCAGCAGCCGGCGGATGCGGTCGGTCCAGTACTCGACGTACCATTGCGGCATGGTGTGCCGGTACGCCATGCGGGCCGAGTAGGCCATCATCGTCGCCGTGGACTGCACCACCGCCACCGGGTCCCGGTGGGTGACCACGAACGTGGCGTCGGGGAACACCGACAGCAGCGGCCCGATCTGCTCGAGGTGCTGCGGCGACTTGAGCACCCAGCGCTCGCGGGGCCGCCGCCACTGCAGGACCTGCACCACGGTCCTCATGTACCGGTAGTGCGGCGCCTGGTCGTGGGACAGGTGGTAGTCCCGCCACTTCGGCGCCCGGGACACCCACTCCTGGTTGTAGGAGGCGAAGTCCGGGAGCTGGAGCTCGATCTCTTCGTGGATGTGGTCCGGCTCCATCGGGTGCATGGCCGCCACGTGCGGCACCGTGGCCCGCATCGCCTCCCACATCCCCATGCACCGGGTCCAGCGGGGATCGACCCCGTCGACCTCGCCGGGATCGGTGACGTCCGGCACCGGGTCGTAGCTCTCCCACAGCGGTAGTGACCGGAACCGCTGGTCGGCGCCGAGCAGATTCACCAGGTTGGTCGTCCCCGACCGGGGCAGGCCCACGACGATGACGGGCCGCTCGATCGGTACGTCGTGGATCTCGGGGTGCCGCCGCAGGAGGTCCGCGATCCGCAAGCGGTTGGACGCGTAGCGCACGGCGTTGCCCAACAGGACCAGCCGGGCGAGCCCCACGGCGTCGGGATCCTCGTCCATCTCGGACAGCCAGAGGCCGAGTCGCTCGTGGAAGTCATCCGGGCCGAAGTCGTCGAGCCCGGTCGCACCGACGGCTCGCTCCAGTACCGCGTCAACGGTGAGCTCGGTGTGCTGTGACTCGCCATAGGCCAGGGCGGAGCGCTGGAGCTCGCTCAGAACGGGCTCGGCGAGGTCGTCGATGCGGATCTCGTGGGTCATCGGAACTCGTCGTTCATCGGCACGGCTGCTGCGCTCAGAGCGCCAGGTACCCGCCGTCGACGGCGAGTACCGAACCGGTCGTATAGGCCGCTGCGTCACTGGCCAGGAACAGCACTGCCGCCGCCACCTCGTCGACGCTGCCCATGCGTTGGATGGCGACCTTGCGCAGTTCGGCGTCGACCATCCCGTCGAATGCCTTCATCGGCGCAGTCATCGGTGTGTCGATGAGGCCCGGGGCCACGGCATTCACCCGGATGCCGTCCCCGACCCAGTAGATGGCCAGGTTCCTGGTGAGAGCGAGGAGTGCCGCCTTGGCGGCCGAGTAGCCGGGCACGATCGTCGTCGACCGGAAGGCCGTCATCGACACGATGTTGGTCACGCTGGCGCCGCCGGACATCGTGCTAGCGGCGAGCACGGGGCGACAGCGCGTGGTGAGGCGCATGGCCCCTTCGACGTTGAGGTCGAGCGCGGCGGAGAACCCGTCGGGGTCCCACTCGTCCTTCCCGTCGGGGAAGTTGGCCCCGGCGTTGTTCACCAGGACGTCGAGCAACGAGATGCTCCCCGCAAGCCGGTCGACGGCCTCGCTATCGCGCATGTCGAGCTGGTGGTAGGCGAAGCGCTCGAGCGCGGTGTCGTAGTCGGCGGTCGACGGACGGGTCCCGGTGACGGCGACCGTCGCGCCGGCGTCGGCGAACGCGGAAGCGGTGGCGAAGCCGATCCCGCTGGTCCCACCGGTCACGAGGACATCGGTGCCGATGAAGTCGAAACGGCACCGGTTGGTCATCACTCGACCCCCATCGTGATCATCACCTTGCCGCAGTCCTTGGAGGCCTCGAGCAGGCTCAGTCCCTCGTGGAACTCCTCGAGTGGGAACTGGTGGGTGATCAGCGCGGAGAGGTCACGACGCTCGAGCAGCTCGATGGCGTCCTCGAACCGGGGCGGGTACTCGATCGACCCACGGATCGTGAACTGCTTCATCAACACCATGAGGAAGTTGGTCGGGATCGGTCGGTAGTGCAGGGCCACCACCGACATCCGGCCGTCCACCCGACCGTGCTGGAGGATGTCGCCGATCACCTGGTCGGCCCCCGACGCCTCGATGAACGCGTTCGTGGCCGGGGTCGGCCCGAACATGAACGGTGACGTGCCGTGGAGCCGGGCCAGTACGTCCCACACGTCAACCTTGGTCGGGTCGAGCACTGCCTGGGCACCCAGGCCCTCGGCCAGTGCGAGTCGCTGCGGGCTCAGGTCGACGGCCACGACCTCGTGGATGCCCCGGTCGATCAACGTGGCGATCGCCATCAGCCCGATGGGGCCGCACCCGAACACGGCCACCTTGTCGCCTGGGGCCACGTCGGCCTGGTTGACGGCCTGCATGCCGACGCCGAGCGGCTCGGCAAGTGCCGCCACCGTGAGCGGTACGCCGTCGGGCACGGGGAACACCCGTTCACCGAGCCGCGCATTCTGCAGGAGCAGCGACGGCGTCAGCCCACCGACGGGGCCCCCGCTGCCGATCTGCCCATGATCGCCAACCCCGGGGTAGACGATGACCCGGTCGCCGACGCTGATGCCGTCGACCTCGGTACCCACCCAGTCGACGACGCCCGCCAGCTCGTGACCGAGCGGCATGGGCTGGTCCGTCGGGCCGGCGAGGCCGCCCATGTGGACCCAGGACACGTCGGAGCCGCAGATCCCGCACGCGGCCACCTGCACCACGGTGTCCCGGGGCCCGGGATCCGGCGGGTCGATGTCGTCCAGGCGGACGTCGTCCGGACCATGGACTCGGATCTGCTTCATGGGGCCACCGGGCCTTTCTCTCGTTCGGAGCGGACTGGCGGGCGGATCCCGTCGAGGAGCACCGACACCATGGCGGTGACCCAGGCGTGGTCCACGCCACGTCGCCCGTTGGTCACCGCCATCTGGAGGACGGAACCGGACATCATGGCGACCAGCACCGCGGTGTCGACGTCGGGGCGGATCTCACCCGCAGCCTTCGCTCGCTCCAGTCGCTCCCCGGTCCGGGCCATCACTCGGGTGACATCGGCGCGACGCCCCTTGAGCTCTTGGTGCGACTCCCCGAGCAGGCCGACCAGCGCGGCACGCCCGGCCGGTCGACAGAGCTTCTCGATGGTCCACCACACCATGGTGGTGATGTCCGCGGCCAGGTCACCGGTGTCGGCGACGACGTCGTCGCCCTGGGTGCGGAACACCGCCTGGACGACGAGATCGGCCTTCGAGCTCCACCGTCGGTAGATGGCCGGTGTGGTCGTGCCGGCGCGCTCGGCGATGGCCGCGAGGCTCACGTCGAAGTACCCGTGCTCCTCGAGCAGCTCGACGGTCGCCTGCAGGATCGCCGTGTCGAGTCGGGCGTCGCGAGGCCGTCCGGCCTTCGGCTCGTTGGACACGGTTGCGATCGACATTTCGTTAGTGACCATAACGGAAACGTCGCCCTCGGTTCCGGGTCCGTGCGCCTCAGGACCGGTCACAGTTCGCGGGTCGCCCCCGGCCGACGGCCTCCGGAGCCCATGTCGGCGCCCGCCGAGGCGAAACACTCGGTGGCGATGCGGGTGAGCACGAGGGCCTGGGCCCAGCGATCGCCCTCCTCCCGGGGCTGGCCATCGGGGCCGGGCACGAGGCGGGCGTAGCCGACCTCAGGAGGCAACAACTCGGGTGCAGAACCCATCTCGAGGTCGGAAGCGACGACGGGGTCGTCGTGGGCCGTGGCCAGGAAGCCAGACATGGCACGCGTCCAGATCGCACGGAAGTGGGCGACGGGCGGCTCGTGGTCGGGACGGCCGTCGCCGACTTCGACCTGGATGCAGCCCGGTGTGCCGATCCGACCGTGCAGGTAGCGGACACGATCGAGCACCGGTGCGATGAAGTCGAGCTTGGACTCGAGGCCACCGAACGACACGTCGAGTCCGGTGTACCAGTGGGAGGAGTCACCGTTGAACCGGAGCTCGGGAAACCTGTCCACCAACCGGACCGTCCGCCAGGCGTCCTGGGTGAGCGTGGCGCGGTGGGTCTCGACGTAGAGGGGGATGCCGTCGGTGGTGCTGGCGTGGAGCACCTCGTCGACGAGCCGTGCCGCTTCGTCGTCGTCCATGCCGGTGCCGAGGAGCAGCGTGCAGCAGGCGATACCGTGGTCGGCCCAGGAGCGGGCCTGCTCGAGGAGGCGCCCGGGGTCGCATGGATGCCGGAGGCGCTGGGGATCAGGTCGAGGTCACGGCAGCGTCGAGGATTGGCGCCCTGGATGCCCCGGTAACCAGCGGCACGGGCGGCTTCGAGCATCGCCTGCTCGTCCCCGCGCGGCCCGCTGCTCCACGACGGGAGCGACCAGGACGTTCCCACGTTGAGGTCGAGGCGCAGTGAGGAGGCCGGCCCGGTCATCGGGGCAGTGGTCGGCGAGGGGGAGTCTCCGGTGCGCAGGGCATGCCTCGAGTGTATTTCGATACGATGCGAAACGGAATACCGCATGAGGAAGCCGAGGGAGGCGTGATGGGGCTTGATCTGGGTGATCCGCGGCTGCTACTGCGGGAGGACGTGCTGGACGATCCCCGACCGTTCTACGACGCGTTGCGGAGCGAAGCGCCGGTGTGGCGCATCCCCGGGCAGGACACGTTCCTGGTATCGGGCCCGTCCCTGATCCGGGAGGCCGTCCGCCGCCCCGACGACTTCTCGTCCAACCTGGTGAGCCTCCTGTACGACGACGGCACCGGCTGCCCGGCAGCGTACGCGATGGCTCCGTTCGGCGACCCGATCCACGTGCTGTCCACGGCCGATCCGCCGCTGCATACCCGCCACCGCAAGCTGCTCCAGACGCACCTCAGCCCTGCGACGGTGGCGAGTCTCGAGCCGGCGGTGACCCGGATCGTCGGTGAGCACCTCGACCCGATACTGAATTCGGGCCGCGTGGACTTCGTGGCCGCATTCGGTGACCCGGTCCCGGCGCGGACCATCTGCGAAGTGGTCGGGCTCCCACCAGACGACGCACCGCAGATCGTCACGTCTGTGTCAGGGGTCGGGGCGCTGCTCGACGGCGTCACTCACGCCGGCGGCATGGGGCCCGCCGCCCACGCGGCGATGGACATCATGGTCTACGTCCAGCATCAGCTCGAAGCGGCCCTGGGCCGTTCCGCCGAGGAGCGGTCTGGCCTGCTCGCTGTGTTCGCCGAGGGCATCGAGTCCGGTGTCGTGGATGCCGACGAGGCCAGGGACATGCTCCTCGTGCTCGTGTCCGCGGGATCCGAGACCACCGCCAGCCTCCTGGCCACCGCCGTCGAAACACTCGCCCGCGACCCCGATCTGCAGGAGCATCTCCGCGGCGAGCCAGCACGCATCCCCGGCGCGATCGAGGACATCCTGCGTACGAACGGGCCGTTCCAGTTCCACTACCGGGCGACACCCCGCGACACGACGCTCGGCGGGACGTCCATCCCGGCCAACAGCCGGGTCCTGCTCATGTGGGCAGCCGCGAACCGACCGTCATCCGACGGGACGGACGACGTTCCCGACTCGTCCGAGGACCGGGGACCCGCTCCCCACTTCGCGTTCGGCAAGGGACTGCACTTCTGCATCGGTGCCCCAGTCGCCCGCCTCGAGGCTCGCATCGCCCTCGAGCAGCTCCTCGCCCGGACCGCGTCGATCACGTTGGATCCGGACCGGCCGCCCACTCGGCGACCGAGCATCTTCATCCGTCGGCACGCAAGCCTCCCCACGGTCTTCAGGCGCGCCTGACGACCGACAGACCGACCGGGGAACGCCCACAGGCGCGCCAAACGGGAGACGGCTGCGCTGCCTTCACCCCGAACTGACCCCGGTTGCTCTCCGGCGCACCAGACCCTTGGTCATCTACGGTTGGGGCGTGCACGTAGCGAAGGAACACCGGTGACGACCGAGATCGTGGCGATCAGCGGATACCACCTGTCATGAGCGACCATCGACCAAGGCCGCTGTACCACGTAGGCATCGTCGTCCCCGACGTCGCAGCGGCCCGGACGACGCTCACCGAACAGCTGGGGGTCACATGGGGCCCTGTGCTCCGACTCGACGCGGTCGAGTACCGCGACGGCACCGGTCAGGACGTCGTACTCCCCACGACCATGTGCTACTCCGTCGACGGGCCCCACCTCGAGCTGATCGAGGAGGTACCTGGCTCCATCTGGGTCCGAAACGAGCACTCCAACCTCCACCACATCGGCTTCTGGAGTGACGACCTCGCCGCCGACGGTTCAGACCTGGCCGGTGCCGGCTGCCCACTGCAACTTTGTGGGCGGAGCGGCGACCTGGTCCCGGTGTCGTTCGCCTATCACCGCAACGACCTGGGTGTCCGGATCGAGCTGGTCGACGCTGCGCTGCGCGAGACCATGGGATTCCTGTTCGAACCAGACCAAGGATGACAGGGGTCCCTGCAGTACTCCAGGAGTGAGTCCCCCGGCCTGATGACATCCGTGGCCACGACGTCCTCGAAATGCCTGGTGAGGGGCACCCTGCCGTTCGTGTCGATTCGCCCAAGCACCTGCCGAGTCGTTGCCAGCGCAGACGAATCGGCCGTTTCAGGGGTTCGAACATCGCCACTTGGCTCGGTTGGCGAGCTGAGGCCGAGAAACGCCCAATTGCCAGGGACAACGTTGTGAATCTCACATCATCGGTGGAGGCAATGGGACTATGTTCGAATCCCTTGCCGATGCGCGATCGGCGGGGTCCAATCCAGCCAGCGATCCGTGCAAATGCCCTTGCCGGTTCTTCCAGTTTCGGCAGGGTCAGGAACGTTCGACTTCGTCAGTGCTCACGACCCGATGGTTGTCTGCGCCGCGCTGCTTCGGAGAACGCCTCACCCGTCCTTCGGGGGTGCACAGTGCGGCACCTTCTGCTCACCAATCGCAGATTGAACGAGGAGCTTCAGCCGAGTTCCTGGAGAGCTTCGGCCGCACGTCTCTCTACGTCCCCGTACCCGAGGGTCAATGCTGTCGGCGTTCCCAGCATGCCGTCACGGCGGCCTGGACGGTCCCGTAGAAGTGGTCGGTGCCGATGCGATCCACGAGACCCATCGACTTGGACCTGGACATGAGCTGGGACCGGACTTGAACCTGGCCACCACGAGGACGACGTCGTCGCGTCTGGGCAAGGTCGCGCTCAGGGCAACGGGGCCGCTCGGGGTCGATGTACCTCCCGGATTGACGCTCGCCGCAGCGTTCGGCGAACTCGCTCAAGTGGTGTCAGCGGTGAATCTCGCCAGAGCCGGCAGAGGCGCGCTCGACAATCAAGCGACGCAACACAGCCGCTACGCTTGGCTTGCTGGCAAACCAGAACATAGGGGGGTCGGGCTATGCCGTTGGGCGAAATAGACGCAGATCAGCACCAGTACGACCGGTGGTTGAGGCGGGTTCGCAGAGCCGAAGGGATTCCGGACCTCGTGGGCGACGTCGAGGCGTGGCGGGTAATGGTCCACCGCCTGGTCGAGAGCACGGATGTGCCCGATGTGAGCGATAAGAGCGGGGTATTCGAGGGGATCCTCGAGGCGCTGCTAGACCAGCTGGTAGATGGATCGTTCGACTTCCTCTTGCTTGACGCCGAGCAGAGTTTTGCCGGAACCCAGATTAGGCGTGAGAGCCTCATCCGTGAACTGATTCGCTCAGCACCTGGATCGCCCCCCGGGGGCCGGGGATACCCGGAAGAGATTGAGGCCGCGCTCGAGGCGGTGGCAATTGAGCATGTCAGCCTGATCGTGTCTCACGTCCGCCGTTGGCCCTTCGAGACCCAGGATCACCTGTACTTCTCTCTCGAGTAGGTGAAGTGGCACCGGGTGGCTCTTTGGTTCCACGCTTGCGATCGGCAGGGAACTGACCATCGTCGTCGTGTTCGCCGTAGCGTTCTTCATCCTGGCCTTCCGGGGGCTTTCCAAGACTGAGTAGGGGGCCTGCGATGGAGATCAATCGGGCAGTGTGCATCGTCACCGGGGCCTCCTCGGGCATCGGGGCGACAACGGCCAGCCAGCTGAGCGGGCTCGGAGCGGATGTGGTCCTCGCCGCCCGTCGCACCGACCGGCTCGAGGCCCTGGCCCGCGAGCTGTCGGGCGCACTGGCCGTCACCGCTGACGTTACGGCGCCCGGCGACTTGGAGCGATTGGTGGCGCGTGCGGTCGACGCCTTTGGCCGGGTCGACGTCCTGGTGAACAACGCCGGGCAGGGGCTCCACGTGCCCCTCGAGCAGTTGGACCCGGCCGACCTGCGGGCCGTATTCGAGTTGAACGTCGTCGCACCTCTGCGGGGCATGCAGGCGGTGCTCCCGTCCATGCGAAACACAGGCGGCGGGGCCGTCGTGAACGTGAGCTCGGCCACATCGCTGCGGGTGTTCCCGGGTCTGGGCGGCTACTCGGCCACCAAGGCCGCCCTCAACATGCTCTCCCAGGTCGCCAGCATCGAGTTGGCAGAAACCGGGGTGACGGTGTCGGTCGTCTACCCCTCGGTGACCGCTACCGAGTTCCACCAGCACCTGCGGGCCGGGCACGTCCTCCCCAGCGCCCGGACGATCCCCCCGGACCCACCGGAGCTGGTCGGTCGGGCGATCGTGTTGGCCATTCGGACGGGCGAGGCCCACGTCCTGGTCTCCGACCCGCCGCGGCCCATCGTCCCCGGGGACAGCGAGGGCTGGGGGGCCTCCTCGCCCGACAGTCCTGGGGGTCGGGTCGGGCCCCAGGCGACGCGCCCAGTGGGGAGCGGACCGCGGGCGTTGAGGTGACCGAGGACCGTCCGGAATGATCCTCGTCACCGCGGCCAACGGGCGCACGGGGCGGAGCGTGGTCGGAGCCCTGGCTCGGTCGGGCCGCCAGGTCAGGGCCTTCGACATCGCTGCCGAGGTAGAGCAGCTGGCCGGTCGCGGTGCCGAGGAGGCAGTGGTCGGCGACTTGCTCGATCCGGGCGACCTGGGCCGAGCCGTCGACGGTGTTAGCGCCGTCGTCCACATCGGGCCGCCGATGCACCCCCGGGAGGCGGAGATGGGCCACGGTGTCGTGTCGGCCGCCCGCGAGGCCGGAGTCCACCACTTCATCCAGTTCTCGGTGACTCACCCGCAGCTCGAGCCGCTCCTCAACCACCAGGCCAAACTGGCCGTCGAACGTGTGGTCCTGCTTTCCCGGATGCCATTCACCATTCTCCAGCCCATGCACTACATGCAGAACACCGACGTGCGCCGCGTGGTCGCCGAAGGGAAGCTGCGCCAGCCCTACTCCCTCGACAGACGACTCGCCCATGTAGACCTGGAAGACGTCGCCGAGGTCGCGGCCAGGGTGGTCGGCGACCCACACCACCACTACGCCACCTACGAGCTCTGCGGCCGGGACTACTGCAACGCCCATGAGCTCGCCCGGATCATCAGCACCGCGTCGGACCGCACAGTGTCGGCCGTGCTCGCCGAACTGCCCGCGGCGGGCCCGGTCACCGGCAGCTCCGAGGGAGACGATCACCGACACGACGCGATGGTCCGACTCTTCGACCACTACGGGCGGTATGGCATCACCGGCAACCCGAACGTGCTCGGCTGGCTCCTCGGTCGGCCTCCGACAAGCTTCGACGAGTATGTGCGGCGGAGTCTGGCGGTTTCCTGACGGGGTCGTAGGGCCTGATCTTCGCCCTCCACGGGAAGTACAGGTGTCCGGAGCAGTTCGATCGTGTGGGCGCCGAGAATGTCGTGCTCAAGGTACCCGGATGACATTCTCGGCACCCACAGGGCATCCAGGCCGAGAGTCGCAAGTATCCGACCCAGCCAGTCCGATCCGGGCAACCCGCACGCC
>Ga0209048_10001685_pt1 | contig 22462 bp, 21 predicted proteins | sample FrelakmetCRP12CR_FD_187146 | JGI IMG/M metagenome (GOLD analysis project Ga0209048, IMG submission 187146) | Freshwater lake sediment microbial communities from the University of Notre Dame, USA, for methane emissions studies - CRP12 CR (SPAdes)... | ecosystem: Environmental > Aquatic >... | reverse complement strand
AGCGCTGCGTGCCGCGCAGCGCGAACACGCCCTCGTGCCAGACGTTCGGATGGATGTAGAGTCCGTGCGTGCCGTCGAAGCGAAAGCACACGAACTCCTCGGGCGCGATGTCGTCGCCGGGGCGCGCGAGCGGCACCATGAACGGCGCGCGATCGAGGGGAAAGAACAGCTGGCCGCCGTCGGGATGGTAGTTTGCGTGCCAGAGCAGCATGCGCTGCGGATCCCGCGAGTGGGTGCTGTCGGCACTGACGGGATCGGCGGCGTAGGCCAGCAGGTAGTGACCGCCGAGCGCTTCATTGCGCCCGTAGAGGACATCGCCCTGCCAGTCGGCGACGAACACGCCTTCGGTGGTGCCGCCCTGGTCGCCGGTATCTTCGTCGACCGGCCGCCAGCCGGCAGCGGGCCAACGCGTGATCTCGATCGCGCAGTCAGCCGCATCGTCGACGAGTAACCCGCACCCCTGCAGCGCCGCCGGCGTCGCCGTGACCACGGGCATGGCGATCCGGCGCAGTCCCGCGCGCAATGCCGGGCGCAGGAAATCGAAAACCGGCGCCATCGCGGCGTAGACGACGCTATTGTTCGGGCGGCGCCTCGCCGGTTGCCGGGGGCGTCAGCGGATCCGCGACCGGAACCGCGTGGCGCTCGAGCTTGCGCAGGCGCTTTTCCTCCTGCTTCTTCTTCTTTTCGAGCTCTTTTTGCCGCTTCTGGAACTGGAAGTTCGGTTTTGCCAACGCGTCACCTTTCAGGGTAAGAGCCTGGCCCGGCCGGTCTGCGCGTTGCCGCTCGCAGCATCCGTCGGGATGCGAACAGTTCGGGCCGGGTGCGACCGCATTGTAGAGTCATCCCGGTCGCCGCCGCCAGCGATTTCAGGAGGCTTGAACCGTGTCCTCGTCGCGCGCGCGCCGGCCGGCGGAATTCATGGCGGAACGGCCCGCCACGCGCTGCAGGCCCCAGACATCGCCCAGCACCGCGAGCAGCGCGCGGATGATCGGATCGTGCTTGCGTGACTGGAGGTAGATAAACCACAAGGTCGTCGCAACGCGGGCATCGCGCCAGAGGCAGACCTCACCGGCGTCCGCCATGCGCTGCGCGGCTTCCTCGCGTATCAGCGCCATGCCCACCCCGGATGCGACCAGCGAGCTGACCACCGCTTCATGGTCGGCGCCGATGAGTTTGTCGGGCAGCGTGCCGTGTGCGCGAAACAGGTTTTGCGCGAGCTGGCGATGCGTGCTGACCTCGGGGGGCATGATCCAGGGCAGGGCGGCGATCTCGTCCCAGCCGGCGCGTTCGATGCGGTCTCGCCAGTCGGCCGGAGCCGCGACCCGATAGCTGATTTCGCGCAGCGCGACCCCGGCCACTTGCGGCACGCGCAGCTCGCCGTAGTAGAAGCTTCCATCCAACACGCCGGTGCGCACGTGGTCGAGCGCCACGCCGGTGATTTCGTGCTGGAATTCGATGCCGAGCAGGGGATAGCGGGCTAGGGCGACACTCATGAAATCGCCCAGGCGGATGAATTCGGGATCGGACAGCGATCCCAGCCGCACCGATCCCGTCACCTCGCCCTTGAGCGCGCGCGCCTCGGCGTGCAGCGTTTGCGCGGCGGCCAGGACCTTTTCGGCCTGCACCAGCAGGCGCGCGCCAGCGGCGGTGAGGACCATGCCGGCGGAGGTGCGTTCGAACAACGGGAGGCCGAGTTCATCCTCCAGCGCCTTGATCTGCGCCGACAGTGCCGGCTGACTGATATGCAGCTTCTCGGCCGCGCGGGTCAGGTGTCCGGCTTCCGCAACCGCCGCAAAGCTCCTCAGACGATTGAATTCCAACGCCTCGACCTTGCCTGAACAAAGTCTCAGCCTACCATGAATTGTGCATTGCAGCAAGGGCTTAGTGCCGATAGTTATGGGCTATGACCCGTATCAGCACTTGCGATTGGCTTTTTGCGCGTCGCAGTCGCATCTTGTGTTTGTGCGATGCACCAAGACATTGGAATAAGTGAAAGGGCATCAAGATGAAACGTGATTATGTTGCTCCGGACGCATTGGCCGCCCTGACCGCCAGCGCGCTCTTTGCCGACCCGAAGCGAAGTCGCCCGGCCGCAAGCGCTGCCGAAGCGCAACCTTCGACCCTGCAGCGACTCGAGCGCTGGTTCACGCACGCGCCTGTCGCACCGGCCCCGGTGGCCAAGGTGGCGGGCGAGAACCCGACCGAAAAGGCGACCCCTGCGCACCCCAAGGCGGCGTCATGAGCGCGATCATCCGCTTCCTCGAATGGATCAGCGCCAGCGTCGCCAAGGCTCAACGCGAACGCTCCGAGACCTACCTGGCGACTTCGGCTAACGTCCTTGAACTGGAGCGCCGCCAGCGGACGTTGAATCGGCACGAGGCCATGGCGTTGCAACGGTGGTAAGCGCTTACTAACAGTCACACGTCTGCGACTGGCGACGCTGGCGGCTCGCCATGGCGGCGCCAACTCCGCCTTGGACCGCGGTGTGCGCTCTGCCGCGCTAGTGACTTTCGCGGCCCACCTTGGCTCCCGACTTGCCGACCAGGAAGTCCAGGTCGGCGCCTTGGTCGGCCTGCATCACGGTCGCGCAGTAGAGCTTGACCCATCCCCGGTCGGCGTGCGGTTCCGGTGCGTTCCACAGCTTGCGGCGCCGCGCCAGCTCGCTATCGGACACGTGCAACTGCAATAGCCGCCGCGCGACGTCGAGTTCGATCAAGTCGCCGTTCTCGACCAGCGCCAGCGGACCGCCCGTCGCCGCTTCCGGTGCGGTGTGCAGCACCACCGTCCCGTACGCGGTGCCCGACATGCGCGCGTCCGAAACGCGGACCATGTCGGTGACGCCCTTCCTGAGTAGTTTCGCCGGCAACGCAAAATTGCCGACCTCGGGGAAGCCCGGATAGCCCTTCGGCCCGCAGTTCTTCAACACGAGGATCGACGTTGCGTCGACTTTGAGCTTGGGGTCGTCAATGCGCGCATGCAGGTCGTCGATGTCTTCGAACACCACCGCGCGCCCCTTGTGCTTGAGCAGCTTCGCCGTCGCCGCCGACGGCTTGATCACCGCGCCCTGCGGCGCGAGGTTGCCGCGCAGCACGGCGATGCCGCCGTGCGGCTTGAACGGCTTGGCGATGGGCGTGATGACCGCGTCGTTGTAGTTGACCGCATCCTTGCAGTTTTCCCAGATCGACTTGCCGTTCACCGTCAGCGCCTTCTTGTGCAGGTGCTTGCCGATTTCGCGGATCACGACCGGCAAGCCGCCCGCGTAGTAGAAATCCTCCATCAGGTACTTGCCCGACGGCATGAGGTTGACCAGGCACGGCATGTTCCGGCCGAGCCGGTCCCAATCGTCGAGCGACAGCTTCACACCCATGCGGCCGGCGATGGCGAGCAGGTGCACGACCGCGTTGGTCGAGCCGCCAATGGCGCCGTTGACCATGATCGCGTTCTCGAAGGCGTTCCTGGTCAGGATCGTCGACATCCTGAGATCCTCGTGCACCATCTCGACGATGCGCCGGCCGACCATGCGCGCGAGCACCTTGCGGCGCGAATCGACCGCCGGTATCGCCGCATTGGTCGGCAGCCCCATGCCCAGCGCTTCGACCATCGACGCCATCGTCGACGCCGTGCCCATGGTCATGCAGTGCCCCGCCGAGCGTGACATGCACGACTCGGCCTCGACCAGGTCGGCCTGCTTCATCTCGCCGGTCTTGAGCATCTCGGTGAATTTCCACACGTGCGTGCCCGAGCCGATGTCCTCGCCGCGGAACTTGCCGTTGAGCATCGGGCCGCCGGAAATGCCGATCGCGGGCAGGTCGCAGGAAGCCGCGCCCATCAGCAGCGCCGGCGTGGTCTTGTCGCAACCCATCATGAGCACGACGCCGTCGAAGGGATTGGCGCGGATCGACTCCTCGACGTCCATCGCCACCTGGTTGCGGAAGAGCATCGTCGTCGGCCGCATTACCGGCTCGCCCAGGCTCATGACCGGAAACTCGAGCGGAAAACCACCCGCCTCCAGCACGCCCGCCTTGACGTGTCCCGCAAGCTCGCGGAAATGCGCGTTGCAGGGCGTCACCTCGGACCAGGTATTGCAGATGCCGATGACCGGACGACCGTCGAACAGGTCGTGCGGGAAGCCCTGATTCTTCATCCAGGAACGGTGGACGAGCGCGTCGCGATCGTGACGGCCGAACCACACGGTCGAACGCAGAGGTTGCTTGCGGTTCTTGGACAATTTTCTTCTCATAGGGACAGACGATCGGGAAAGACAATCACGCGGCAAGCCGCGCGCCCGACTTCTGGTCGAACACGTGCACCATGCCGGGCTCGACCGCAAGGTTGACCTTGTCGCCCGGATTCACTGTCGGACGGCCGTGCGACACCAGCACGATCTGCGCATCGCCCGCAGTAAGGAGGAGTTCGGTTTCGGCGCCGGTCGGTTCGACAACGGTAACCTCGGCGGCCACCGTGCCGGGGGTGCCGCTGCCGGCGAGCGACAAATGCTCGGGGCGAACTCCGTAGGCAACGGCCTGGCCATCGGTTCCCGCGGCGCTGGCGAGCGGCCAGCGCGGTCCGCCGGGAGCCTCCACATGCGCGCTGCCATTGGCCCGGCGCAGCGTGCCGTTGATCACGTTCATAGCCGGCGAGCCGATGAACTGCGCCACGAACAGGTTGTCGGGGCGGTCGTAGAGCGCGAGCGGCGTGCCGATCTGCTCGACCCGCCCGTCGTGCATGACGACGATGCGATCGGCCATGGTCATCGCCTCGACCTGATCGTGCGTCACGTACACTGTGGTCGTCTTCAGGCGCTGGTGCAACGACTTGATTTCGGCGCGCATCGCCACGCGCAACTTGGCATCGAGGTTCGACAGCGGCTCGTCGAACAGGAACACCTTGGGGTCGCGCACGATCGCCCGTCCCATGGCGACCCGCTGGCGCTGGCCGCCCGACAGCTCGCGCGGATAGCGCGCGAGGTAGGGCTCGAGGTTCAGGATCTTCGCTGCGCGTGACACGCGCTCCTCGATCACCTTGGGCTCGGCTTTCCTGAGCTTGAGACTGAACGCCATGTTGTCGGCGACAGTCATGTGCGGATACAGCGCGTAGCTCTGGAACACCATCGCGATGTCGCGATCCTTCGACTCGACATCGTTGACCACCTTGCTGTCGATGGCGATCGTGCCGCCGCTGATCTCCTCCAGCCCGGCCAGCATGCGCAACAGCGTCGACTTGCCGCAGCCCGACGGCCCGACCAGCACCATGAACTCGCCATCCTTGATGTCGAAGCCGATGCCGTGGATGACCTTGGTGCTGCCGAAGCTCTTTTCGATGTTCTTGAACGATACCGATGCCATAGTCGATGTCCGAAAATAATTTGCCTAGATCGAGCCGCGCGTCAGCTCTTGACCGCACCGGCAGTCAAGCCGCCGACCATGTAACGCTTGAAGGTGTAGTAGATCGCCGCTGGCGGCAGTGCGTAGATCAGGCCGACCGTCATCAGTATTTCCCACGGCGAATCATCCGCGGCGAGGAAATTCCCCAACGCAACCCCGAGCGTAATCTGCCGGTCGTTCGACAGCAGCAGGAACGCGTAGAGGTATTCGTTCCAAGCCAGCAGCAGCGAATAGGTTCCAATCGCGACCAGCGATGGCAGCATGAGCGGCACGTAGACAAGGCGGAAGAGCTGCAGCGGCGACGCACCGTCCATTTTTGCCGCTTCGTCGAGCTCGTACGGCAGCTTGTCCGATGCCTGCTTGAGGACCCAGATCGAATACGGCGAAGCGATCGTCACCATCGCCAGGATGAGCGCCCACTGATTGTTCAGCAGGCCATACGTGCCCATCGTCTTGTACATCGGCACGGCGAGGAACGCCGCAGGTATGAAGTAAGTGAACAGCGCGAGGTTCATGACGGTGCGCCCTCCCCTCACCTTGAGGCGGCTGATCGCGAAGGCGGCACCGGTTGCCACGACCAACGTAAGGACGCCGACACTGACCGCAATCAACAGCGAGTTCCAAAGCTGCAGCCAGAAGTGACTTAGGTAGTAATGCTTTTGGCCGAAGACGACCTCGAAATTGTGCAACGTCGGATGCTCTGGCCACAATTTCCCCCCAAACGCCGACTCCTTCGGCGAAATCGAGAACAGAAACATGTGGTAAACCGGAAGCAGTGTCCAAATGAGCACCGGGACGCCGATCAGCAGGAGCTTGGCCTCGGTCGCAACTCCCTTAAGCGTTGGCAGTTTCATTTTGAAAGCCTCTTCATCATGAAGAACACCAGCGGCAGTACCAGCGGCATGGCACATACGATCGATGCCATCGATAGATCGACCTGATCGAGGCGCAGATAGCGGATGCCGAGCGTGGCCAGAACGTGGGTCAGATCGGCCGGTCCACCTCCCGTGAGCAGATAGACGCTGTTGAAATCGCCGAGTGTCCAAATCATCGACAGGATCGTCGACGTCAGATAGAGCGTGCGCATCGACGGCCACGTGATGAAGCGAAATTTCTGCCAGTTCGTTGCACCGTCGACCGATGCGGCTTCGTAGTGCTCCGCAGGAATCGCCAGCCGACCCGCAATCAGAATCAACGTCCAGAACGGCAGCGACTTCCAGACATGAACCAGAATCGCCATCGACAGCGCGAGCGCCGGATCGTTAAGCCAATTGGGGCCATCTTTACCCGTCATGCTGAAGACTACGTGATTGACCAGCCCCCACTCTGGATTGAGCATGAAGCGGATCGACAGAATGGTCGGAATCGACGGCAGCGCCCAAGGAAGAATGAATACTAACGACAGCCACTTTATCCAAGTCCGCGCCTGAACGAAAAATCCGGAAAGAATGAGCGCAACAATCATCTTCAGATTGATGCCGACGATCAGGAATACCAGCGTATTGATGACCGAGCGCGCAAAGATCGGATCGTCGACCAACTTGACATAACTCTCAGGGTGGCGCGCAAGCCACAGGCCGTAGACGACCGGATACAGCACGAATACGAGGAATATAAGAACGTAAGGCGTAATCATGAGCAGACCCCAGGTCTGCCACGGGGAAACACGCTTTTTCACCGGGCCCGCGGGACGTGCGGGCTCGCTGTGGGGCAGTGCGATCGAGGACATGTGCTAGTTCCCTCCGCATCGCGAAATCGGACCGGCATGAACCAGGCCAAGGACGAGGTTCACGCCGGTCTCGTCAAGGAGCAGACGAGGCAAAGGCTCAGCCGGCAACTGCCTTGATCCGCGCAATCATCTCGTCGACAGCCTTGTCCACCGGAACTTTCTCGTTGACGACGCGATTCATCGCCTTGGCCCAGACGTTCTCGTTATTGAGAATGGTGAACTTGTAGTTCTTGGTGAATTCGAACGTCACGGTACCGGCGGCGTACTGGTTGTACACCGATTGACGATGCCGGTCGGCCTGCCAGAACGGGCTCTTCTGGCCGATCTTCGTTACCGGAAACCAGCGTCCGAGCGAACCTTCGACATAAGGCGTCAGGTTCTCTTCCTGCAGCATGAACGCGACGAATTCCTTCGCCCGTTTCTTGTTCTTGGCGTTCTCGAAGATGACGCCAGTCTTCACGGCCGTCCGATATACCATCTTGGTGCCATCCGGCTTGTTAGGAAAGCCCGCCGTACGAATCAACTCGTAATAGTTCTTCTTCGCCTGCGCACGTTGCTCGGCACTCAGTGTTTCGTTGTTGGCGTCGTCGAGCCATTTTGCGGCGATCGAAATCGTCGCGTTGTGGGTCATGACGGTCGTCTTGTTGTGAAACGCAACGTTGTTGTCGGGGTCCTTCCAGGACGTCGACGAAGGCGGGGTGCAGCCCTTGACGTATACGTCGGTGTAATCCTTGAGCGCGCCCACCAGGCCCGCCTTCACCTTGGGATCGTCGACCAGCAGCTTGCCGTTGTCGTCGACGAGCTTGACGTTGTAGGCATCCGCGAAGGTCAGGAACGAATAGAACGAATCGCTGGAATCGACCCCCATGGGCTGGCCGATGCCGTAGGTGCGCTGGCCGGTCTTGGCACGCGACCCGGGCTGCACCTTGTCGCACCAGAACGACCAGTAGTCCTTCCAGCCGGTGGGGATATCCGATTCCTTGAAACCGGCGTCGCCAAGCATGTCGATCCAGTACTGGATATGCATCGTTTGCTGCTTGATGGGAAATGCGTAGTACGCGCGTTTCTTCATCCTGTCGTTGAACAGATACGTCGTCTCCACCGTGTTCGGCGCAAAGTTCGCCTTCAGCGGCGTGATGACGTCGGTGATGTCTTCCAGCTTGCCGTCGAACGCCCACTTGCCGGTGACCTGGAAGTCGTAGACGTCAGCGTACGCGACATCGGGCGGCGTGCCCGCGTCGAGCGCGGCGACCGTCTTCGGGATCATGTCCTGCACCGGATACTGCGACAGCTCGACCTTGACCTTGGTCTTGTCCTCGAACTTCTTGATCGCCGCCAATAGCGCGTCGTCCTCGGATTTGTAGAAACCCTTGACCCACCATACGGTCAGCACTTCCTGCGCCATGGCATGGCCGGCGAAGGCGACGGCGCAACCGGCAACGATGCCGGCAATCAGCTTCTTCATGGTACTCCTCCCAGTGATCAATTGAATTGCATGTTCTGAAAGCGGCAGCTCTGCGGCTTCGTTCCAGCGTAAGGGCAAGGCCCTGTGCTGTCAATCGACCGCGCATTCACATGACTGCCCCCAGGTACCACGGCACGAACTCGTTCTGGCCATAGCCGTGGCGCTCGCTCTTGCTCTTCGTGCCCGACGCGGTGTCGAGGATCATCCGGAAGAAGCGTTCGCCCATCGCTTCGACACTTGCGCTGCCGTCGACGATTTCGCCGCAGTTGATGTCGATGTCCTCTTCCTGCCGATTCCACAGCGCGGTGTTGGTCGACAACTTGAGCGACGGCGAGGGCGCGCACCCGTACGCCGAGCCGCGACCGGTCGTGAAGCAGATCATGTTGGCGCCGCCGGCTACCTGCCCGGTCGCCGACACGGGATCGTAGCCGGGCGTGTCCATGTACACGAAGCCCCTCGCCGTCACCGGCTCGGCGTACTCGTACACGGCGACCAGGTTGGTCGTGCCGCCCTTGGCGACCGCGCCCAGCGACTTTTCGAGGATGGTCGTGAGCCCGCCGGCCTTGTTGCCCGGCGACGGATTGTTGTTCATCTCGCCCTTGTTGCGCGTGGTGTATTCCTCCCACCACTTGATGCGCGCGACGAGTTTCTCGCCGACTTCGCGCGACACCGCGCGCCGCGTCAGCAGGTGTTCGGCGCCGTAGATTTCGGGGGTCTCAGACAGGATCGCGGTGCCGCCGTGCCGCACCAGCAGATCGACCGCGGCGCCGAGTGCGGGGTTGGCGGTGATGCCGGAGTAGCCGTCCGAGCCGCCGCACTGCAGACCCAGAATGAGATGGCTCGCGGCGACCGGCTCCCGGTGCACGTCGTTGGCGCGCGGCAGCAGGTCGTTGACCATCGCGATCCCCGCGGCGATGGACTTGGCGGTGCCGCCGGTATCCTGGATGCTGAAGGTGCGCAGCAACGGTCCTTCCTCGAGATGTTCGGCGCCGAGCAGCGCGTTGATCTGGTTGGCCTCGCAGCCCAGGCCGACGATGAGCACACCGGCGAAGTTGGGATGACGGGCATAGCCGCCCAGCGTTCGGCGCAGCACCTGCATGCTCTCGCCCTGCACGTCCATCCCGCAGCCGCTGCCGTGTGTCAGCGCGACCACACCGTCGACGTTGGGAAACGGCGCGAGCGCCGCGCCCGTGAACGCGTCAGCGATGCCGCGGGCGACCGTCGCCGAGCAGTTCACCGTCGACAGGATACCGATGTAGTTGCGGGTCGCCACGCGGCCGTCGGCGCGGACGATGCCACGGAATGTCGCCGGAACTGCGACGTACTGGGTCGGCTTGGCGTCCGCGCCAAAGGCGTAATCGCGGCTGAAGTCGCCCATCGCCAGGTTGTGGAGATGGACGTGCTCGCCCGCGGCGATCGGGCGTTTCGCGAACCCGATGATCTGGTTGTAGCGCTTCACCGGCTCGCCGACGGCGATCGCGCGGGTCGCGATCTTGTGCCCGGGCGGAACGAGGCCCGTCACGGACACGCGCTCGTCGATCAGCGTCGTCCCGGACACGAGCTGCTGCCGGGCGATGACGACGTCGTCGTTGGCGTGCAGGCGAATGGTGAACGATGTCTTGGTCAGCATGGGATTCTCCGCGCCTCGCAGCGCAGTGGCGAAGGGTTAGACTGCGTCTGATGCGCTCTGTCCGTCAATAGAAAAGGCGAGGCAGCCACAGCGATATCGCCGGGACGTAAGTCACCAGTATCAGCGCGGCCAGCAGCGGGACCAGCCAAGGCAGGATCGCCATCGTCGTGCGTTCGAAGGACAGGTTGGCGATGCGCGCCAGCACAAACAGGACCATGCCCATCGGCGGATGCAGCAATCCGATCATCAGGTTGAGCACCATGATCAGCCCGAAATGCACCCCGTCGATGCCGAGCTGGTGGACAACGGGCATCAGCACGGGGACAAGGATCAGGATTGACGCCGTGGGCTCGAGAAAGCACCCGACGAACAGCATCAGAAGGTTGGCGAGGAGCAGGAAGACCCACGGGCTGTGCGTAAAGGAAAGGACCCAGGCAGCGAATGTGTCCGTCACCTTGGTCACGGTCAGGAGCCAGCCGAAAATCGATGCCGCGGCGACGATGAACATCACCGTCGCCGTGGTTTCTATCGTCTCCATCGATACCTTGATGAGCATCTTCCACGACAGCGTTCGGTACCAGACCATGCCCAGGAACAGCGCCCATACACACGCCGCAATGGCACCCTCGGTCGGCGTGAAGATGCCCGAAGTCATGCCGCCGACCAGCAGCACCGGCGTCATGATCGGCAGGACGGCTTCGAACCGGAACTGCCAGTCGGCCGCAAGGAGCAGCAGCATTCCCGCCGCGACGGCAACGTTGAACGAAGCGCCGAGCTTGATGACGCCCCAGATCGCCAGAGGAAAGACGACCACGATCAGGAATTCGAGCATCGCCTTGCCGACGCGCGGCCACTCGAAGGCGATGTCGCCACCCCACTTGTACTTCCAGGCGTAGTAGCTGACCGTCGCCATCATCAAGGCGGCCATGACGACGCCCGGCATGATGCCGGCGAGGAACAACTGACCCACCGAGACATCGGCCATCATGCCGTAGATCACAAAGGGCAGCGATGGTGGGATGATCGGTCCCATCGTTGAGGACGCCGCCGTGACGCCGACGGCGAACTCGACCGGGTAGCCTTGATCCCTCATCGCCTTGATTTCGATCGTTCCCAGTCCTGCGGCTTCGGCGATCGCGGTGCCCGACATGCCGGCAAAGATCATTGAGGCAATCACGTTCACATGACCGAGGCCGCCGCGCAGCCATCCGACCAGGGCCAGCGCGAAGTTGTAGATGCGCGTGGTGATGCCGGCGTTGTTCATCAGGTTGCCGGCGAGGATGAAGAAGGGCACAGCGAGCAGCGGAAAGCTGTCGATGCCGCTGATCATCCGGTGCACAACGACGAATGGCGGCAGGTCCCCGGTCAGCAGGACGTAGAGCAGCGCCGACCCGGCCATCGCGATGGCGACAGGAACGCCCGTCGCCATCCCGGCCAGGAAACTGCCGAGCAGGGCCGGGGTCACGCGGTTGCCTCCGGAAGTGCGGCGCTGTCGGGTCGATCCAACATGCTATAGCCGCGCCGCCAGTTTTCGACGGCGACCTGCAGGGCGCGAACCGCGCTGCAAGCGAAGCCCAACAGGCAGGCCCCGTAGACGAGATTCATCGGCAAGTCGATGATCGTCATGCGATAGCTACCCATCTTCTGCATCATTTGCCAAGTCAGCACTGTCGCATAGCCGAAGAAGACGAGCTGTACGGCATCGACGATGGTCGACATGATCCGGCCTGCGGCCCGCGGTACCAGCCGATAGACGAAGTCGACGTGTATGTGCCGGCTGTCGCGCACGGCGGCCGCGATGCCGATGAAAACCGTGCAGATCAGCAGGTAGCGGGCGATCTCTTCGGTCCAGGACGCCGAGTCGTTGAGGAAATATCGTGTGAAGAACTGATAGCAGACATTGAACCCAAGAATCCCGAAGAATCCGAGCGCAATCCACGCCTCGACCCGGTAGCCCGATAGATCGATCGGGGCATCGGCGAAATGGACGTGGCCCGAAGCGTCGAGGATGTGCTCTTCAGCGGCGGCCTGCGGTGCTACGGGTGGCTTCTTTCCCATGCGTTATCGTCCTTCGATTCTCGGCGCCCACACATTCAATCGCGACATCGCGACTTGCAGCGTCCCCGTCCCCGGTTCAAGCATTCGAGGGAAGGTACAGCGGGAACCCAGTGTCGTTCGTTGCAAGCCGCTTGATCCCCGCTGGCGCCGGGATGACGCCGGGCCCTAAGCCGCGCGATTCGCGCCAACATCCGCGGCTGCCACCTCGTACCACCATCGATAGGCTCCCGGTCGCGCTTCGGGGCAGCCGCGTCTTGCCCACGCGCGATCCCCCTGCTCTGCCGGAGGCCCCTCGCTGCGGGCTCACGCGGCTACTTTATCGCCTGGATCTTTTCCCAGTCGGCCTTGTTGTAGCCCATCGATTCAAAGGTGACGTTCTTCAGGATGGCATCCTGGAACGACTTCTTGTCGACCGCGGTGACCGTCAATCCCTTCTTGCGGAACTCGTCGGCAAGCTCGGCTTCGCGCTTCTGGATCTCCGCCGTCGCGCTCGCCGCCGCTTCCTGCGTGACCTGCGTGAAGATCTGCTTCTCCTGGTCGGTCAGTTTGCTCCAGACGTGCGGTGCGACCTGCGTCGCCAGCGAATCGACGATGTGCCCGGTCAGGATGATGTACTTCTGCACTTCGTAGAACTTCTTCGCCTCGATGGTCGTGAGCGGATTTTCCTGCGCATCGACCGTGCCGTTCTGCAGCGCGAGGTACACCTCGGCAAACGCGATCGGCGTCGGGTTGGCGCCGCACGATTTCGGCAGCGCCAGGTAGGCCGGAACGTCGGGCACGCGCATCTTCAGGCCCTTCATCCCGGCGCAATCGGTGAAGGCGCGGTTCGACGATGTCTGGCGGATGCCGTAATACGTCATGGCGGTGATCTGGATCCCCGTCTTGCTGCGGTACTCGTCGACCATTTCCGCGAACACCGGGCTCCTCGAGTATTTGATCAGATGATCACCGTCGCGGAACGTGTACGGGTAGTAGCCGACGCCGATGCGGGGCAGCGTCCGCGCGGCGAACGACAGCCCCGAGATGATCATGTCGACCGTGCCGAGCGTCATCCCCTGGTTGATGTCCGATTCCTTGCCGAGCGAAGACGCCGGAAACACGTCGATGTGGAACTTGCCGTTGGTGCGCTTCTCGATTTCGGTCCCGGCCCACACCGACCACTTGTGATACGGCTCGGACGTCTCGTACACGTGCGCCCACTTGAGCTTGGTCTGCTGCGCCAGTGCACTGTCCGTGGCGACGCACATCACCCCGACGATCAGGGCCATTCGGCCGATCCAACGCATGGTGCTCCTCCTGTGGTCAGTGGATTGATTCATGTTGCAATGAGCTGTACTTTGGTGCTTCGCGTCTTGTCTTTGGCGAGCTGAAACGCCTTGACCGCGTCCTGCAGCGGAAACTGCCCCGACAGCAGCGGCTTGACGTCGACACGGCCCGAGGCGATGTATTCGACCGCCCAGTCGAACTCGATGCCCCAGCGGAACGCGCCCCTGAGGTCGAGTTCCTTGCTCATGATTTCGTTGACGACGAACGGCAGCGGCTCGTGCGGCAACGTGCCGATCTGCACGATGATGCCGCCGCGCTTGGTCGCAGCCATGCACGCCTTGAGCGCCGCAAGACTCCCCGAGGCTTCGAAGGCGACGTCGAACTGCGGCGTCGCCAGCGTTTCGTCTTGCGTGTCGGCGCGCAGCGTGCGCGCCGCACCCACCGCGCGGGCGGTGGCGAGCGGCCGGTCGAGCACGTCGGACACGGTGACCGACGTGGCGCCGGCGAGGCGCGCGGCGATGACGGTCAGGCAGCCGATGGTGCCGCCCCCGGTCACGAGCACGCGCTTGCCGAGCAGATCGCCGGCGCGGTTGACGCCGTGCAGCGCCACCGCCAGCGGCTCGGCCATGGCCAGCTCGCCCAGGCTCACGTCGCCCGTCACCGGGTAGCACTGCCGCTCGGCCATCACGAAAGACTCGCAGAACATGCCTTGCACGTGCGGATACAGGCTGGCGCTGCCCAGGAAGCGCATGTTGCGGCACAGGTGCTCCCGGCCTTCGCGGCAGTAATCGCATGCCCCGCAGGCGTGCGACGGGCTCACCGCGATCCTGTCGCCGACCTTGACCCGCGTCACGCCCGGGCCGATCTTGGCGACAACGCCTGACGCCTCGTGACCCGGGATCAGCGGCTCGCGCACGACAAAGCTGCCGTTGCGGCCCTCGAAGTAGTAGTGCAGATCGGACCCGCAGATGCCGCCGGCACCCAGCCGGATCAGCACCTGTCCGGGCGCGATCGCGGGTTCGTCGGTGGTCTCGATGCGCAGGTCATCCTTGGCGTGGATGCGGCAGGTAAGCATGTTGGTCCTCCGTTCAGGAATGGTGGCGTGGCCCCGGGTCAGCGCCTTACAGTGTTGCCAGAGACCGCGGCCTTTGTTGCGGCTCAACCCGGGTCACCGCGTCCCAACCGGTGCTGAAACGCTTGTACGCATGATTCACGTGCCGCTGCATCGCCGCGCGCGCGGCGACGGAATCCTGTGCCGTGATCGCCCTGAGCACCGCGCGATGCTCGTTCATCGCCGCGCTCCACAGCTTCGGCGCGGCGTAGTGATGATCGAGCCGCTTGTATAGCGGTCCGGAACGATCCTCCCACAGCATCCTGACCACCTGCACCAGCGCGCCGTTGCCGGTCGCTTCGGCGATGCGCAGATGAAACAGCCGGTCCGCGGCCACCGGTTGCTTATCGTCGTGCAACGCTTCCCGCATCTGCTCGAGTGCGTCCTCGATCGCGGCGACGTGCGCGCGCCTTCGCGACTTCGCGGCCAGCGCCGCGCACTCACCCTCGACCACCGACCGCGCCCGCAATTGCTCGAACGGGCCGGCTGCTGGCTGTCCCTCGTGCCCGCCCGCGTCGCTGCGGCCCGGCCCCTGCACGTAGATACCCGAGCCGATGCGCACCTCGACCAGCCCCTCGACTTCCAGCGCGATCAGCGCCTCGCGCACCGACGGCCGCGACACGCCCAGCTGGCGGGCGAGATCGCGTTCTGGCGGCAGCCGGGCACCGCTCGCATATTCGCCCGAGCCGATCAGCGTGCGGATCTGATCGGCGATCTGGCGGTAGAGCCGGCGGGGCTCGATGCTCTGAATCGGCATGGTTGCGGTAATCGGCCGCCCGCTCGCGCCGGCGCCGGCAGCGTCTTGCGGTCGAAAGTCGGAACCTAAACAATACCCCCGAACTGGTCAAGTGGTATTACCAATTTCCCCGCCGCTTGATAGACTGTCACACTTCCCGCTGCCGCCGGTCGCAATCCGACTTTGTGGCGCCAAATTTCGAAACCCCAGCAAGGAGAAAGCGTGAGTGGACGCTTGACGGGCAAGGTCGCGCTGATCACCGCTGCCGGGCAAGGGATCGGCAAGGCGACCGCGCTGGCGATGGCGCGCGAAGGCGCGCAGGTCGTCGCGACCGATGTCAATCCCGGGCTCCTGGACGGCTTTGCCGGCGTATCCGGCATCTCGACTCGTACGCTCGACGTCCTCGACGACGCGGCAGTTCGCAAGACGATCGACGAGCTGCCGGCGCTGTCGGTGCTGTTCAACTGCGCCGGCTTCGTGCACAACGGCACCATCCTCGACTGCGAGCCCAAGGACTGGGACTTCAGCTTCAATCTCAATGTCCGCGCCATGTATGTGACCATCAAGTGCGCGCTTCCGAAAATGCTCGCCGCATTCGAAAAGTCCGGCGCGGGCGCCAGCATTGTCAACATGGCGTCGGTCGCCGGGTCGATCAAGGGCATTCCCAACCGCTTCGTGTACGGCGCGAGCAAGGCGGCGGTGATCGGCCTGACCAAGGCCGTCGCCGCGGATTTCGTCAGCAAGGGCATCCGCTGCAACGCGATCGCGCCGGGTACCGTCGACACGCCGTCGCTGCAAGATCGGATCAGCGCCTACGCCGACCCGGTGGCAGCCCGCAAGGCGTTCGTCGCCCGCCAGCCCATGGGACGCCTTGCCAAGCCGGAGGAAATCGCTCCCATCGTCGTGTTCCTCGCCTCGGACGAATCGGCATTCGCGACCGGCAACGTGTACTCGGTCGACGGCGGCATGACCATCTAGGGCGGCGCCGCGCAGCTGGCGGTCAGCAACTGCCCCCGCTTTTTCCGGCCTTGCGCCACATCACCCACCCATCAGGAGACTCGCATGAAACTCGTACGCTACGGCCCCGCCGGCAAGGAAAAACCCGGCCTGATCGACGCCGACGGCAAGCTGCGCGATCTGTCGCGCAAAGTGAAGGACATCAACGGCACGACGCTTGCGCCCGCCGAAATCGCCAAGCTGCGCAAGCTCGACCCGAAGAAGCTGCCGCTGGTCAAGGGCAAGCCGCGCCTGGGCTCCTGCGTGGCGACGCCGTCGAAATTCGTCGCCATCGGCCTGAACTACATCGACCATGCCAAGGAAACCGGCTCGCCGATACCCGAGTATCCGGTCGTATTCTTCAAGTCGCCAACCTGCATCGTCGGCCCCAACGACAACATCATGCTGCCGCCGGACTCGACGCACACCGACTGGGAAGTCGAACTCGGCGTCGTCATCGGCCGCACCGCGCGCCACGTCGCGCTCAAGGACGCGCTCAAGTACGTCGCCGGTTACTGCCTGATCAACGACGTGTCCGAGCGCCATTACCAGCTCAAGCTCAGCGGATCGCAATGGAGCAAAGGCAAGGGCTGCGACACCTTCGGACCGCTCGGACCCTGGCTGGCCACGACCGATGAAATCAAGGATGTGCAGAACCTCGACATGTGGCTCGACGTCAACGGCGAGCGTCGGCAGCGCGGCAGCACCAAGACGATGATCTTCGGCGTCGCCGAGCTGGTCGCCGATGTGTCCAAGTACATGACGCTGTTGCCGGGCGACGTGATCACCACGGGCACGCCGCCGGGCGTCGGCATGGGCATGAAGCCGGAACCAAAGTACCTCAAGGCGGGCGACGTCGTGACGCTGGGCATCGCCGGCCTGGGCGAGCAGAAGCAGAAGGTCGTCGCGTACAAGAAAGGTCGCTAGGCGGATGCGGCAACTGCAGAGTCGACTCCGCGTGCGCGATCACGCGGCCGTCGCGTTGATTGCGGCGGCGCTGCTGGCGCCGCATGCGGGCGCGCAAAGCTATCCGAACAAGCCGGTCAAGCTCGAGGTCGGGGCGCCGGCGGGCGGCGGCACCGACATCGTCGCGCGCATGCTCGGCGACAAGCTGGGCGAGTCGATGAAGCAGTCGTTCGTGGTCGACAATCGCCCCGGCGCGTCGAACACGATCGCCGCCGATTTCACCGCCAAGTCGCCGCCCGACGGCTACACGCTGCTGGTCGCGACGACGACGGGCCAGGCGATCGCGCCGAACCTGATGAAGCTCAACTTCGACACGTTGAAGGACCTCGCGCCGGTGGCGCTGGTGATGGTCGTGCCCAACGTGCTGGTCGTCGGCCCGTCGGTGACCGCGAAGGACGTACGCGAACTCGTCGCGCAGATGAAAGCCAAGCCGGACAGCTTCAACTACGCATCGTCGGGTGCCGGCAGCACGCAACATCTGGCGGGGGAAGCCTTCAAGAAAGTCGCCGGCGTGCAGATGACGCATATTCCATACAAGGGCAGCAGCCAGGCGCACGCCGACCTGCTCGGTGGCCAGGCGCAGATCATGTTCGACACGACATCCTCGGCGATCGGCCAGATCAAGGGCGGCAAGCTGCGCGCGCTGGCGGTGACTTCACCGCAGCGCTCGGCCGAGTTGCCGGATGTGCCGACGCTGGCGGAGGCGGGCTTTCCCGGCATGGAAATGACGACCTGGTACGGCGTGTTCGCGCCCGCGGGAACGTCGAAGGAAGTCATTGCCAGGCTCCACGACGAAATCATGGCGACGCTGAAGCTGCCGGACGTGCAGAAGCGCATCGCCGGTCTCGCCGGCGAACCGGGCAGCATGACCATCGCCGAATTCGCCGCGCTGAACCGCGCCGACTACGAGCGCTACGGAAAACTCATCCGCGAATCGGGAATTAAACTGGAATGACGCCGACCGTCGCGCTCGTTGCCGGAGACCCGGCGGGAATCGGTCCGGAACTCGTCGCCAAAGTGCTCGCCGACCGGGCGACGCTGCCCGACGCGCACATCGTGCTGATCGCGCAGCGCGCGAGCCTCGAAGAGGGCGCCCGCGCCGCCGGGGTCGGACTGGATCTGCCGCAGCAGCTGCTGTCCGCCACGACGCGATCGAGCGCGCCCGTGTCCCGCCTGCAATGGGACGGCTGGGACGCACGCGCCTTTCCGCAGGCGCAGGCGACCGCCGCGAACGGCGCGTTCATGCTCGACTCGCTGCGCGCGGCGCTCAACCTGGCGCGGCGGGGCAGCGTCGACGCCGTGTGTTTCGCGCCGCTGAACAAGGCAGCATTGCGTGCCGGCGGCATGACGCAGGACGACGAGCTGCGCTGGTTCGCCGACGTGCTCGACCATCGCGGCGCCTGCGGCGAGTTCAACGTGCTCGAGAAACTCTGGACCGCGCGCGTGACTTCGCACGTGCCGCTCAAGGACGTCGCCAGGCTGCTCAGCGCCGAGAACGTCGCCGCCGCGATCGCGATGCTGCACGCCGCGCTGCGCCGCGCCGGCAATCGCGAGCCGCGCATCGGCGTATGCGGGCTCAATCCGCACAACGGCGACGGCGGCAATTTCGGCCGTGAGGAGATCGACATCATCGCGCCGGGGATCAGGCTCGCGACCGAACGCGGCTACGCCGCTGAGGGCCCGTATCCGGCCGACACTATTTTCGTGCGCGCCAAGAACGGCGCCTTCGACGGCATCGTCACCATGTACCACGACCAGGGCCAGATCGCGATGAAGCTGATGGGCTTCGAGCGCGGCGTGACGGTCCAGGGCGGATTGCCGGTGGCGATCACCACGCCGGCGCACGGCACCGCATACGAAATTGCCGGCCGCGGCATCGCCAACGCGCAAGCGCTGCGGAATGCGCTGGCGATTGCTGCGCGCCTGGGCGCCTCGGCGCACTGACGCCCGCCGGAACAATTCGCGCCCCGGCGGCATTGCGCCTGGGACCTCGGTCAACAGCCTGGAGTTCGAATCCCGCCATGTCCTTCGTCACCCCCATCGAGCCCGAAGCAGCATCGCCCGCAGTGCGCGCCGTCTACGACGACATCAAGGCCACGCGCAAGACCGATCGCATCAACAATTTCTGGAAGGTCCTCGCCAGCGACCCGCCCACGCTCAAGCGCATCTGGAACGCGGTCAAGGAAGTGATGGCGCCCGGCGCGCTCGATCCGCTGACCAAGGAGCTGATCTACATCGCCGTGTCGGTGACCAACAACTGCGAGTACTGCATCCACTCGCACGTCGCCGGCGCAACCGGCAAAGGCATGACGCCCGAGATGTACCGCGAGCTGATGACGGTGGTGGCGCTGGCGAATGAAACCAATCGCCTGTCCAACGGCTACCGCATCGAGGTCGACCCGCAATTCATGCAGCCCTTCGAACCGAAATGAGGGCGACCATGCCGCTCGACCGCGACAACGCGACGCGCACGCTCTCGCGCGACGATTTCCTCTATCCGGCGCTCGAACCCGGGCGCAGCGGGCGTCTCAGACTCGATACGCTGCACACGATGTACTGGGAGGAGTCGGGCAACCTCCGCGGCGTGCCGGCGGTTTTCCTGCACGGCGGCCCCGGGGGTGGCAGCTCGCCCGATCATCGCCGCTACTACGACCCCCGCTTCTACCGCATCGTCGTCTACGACCAGCGCGGCGCCGGGCAATCGACACCGCTGGGCGAACTCACCGACAACACGACGCCGCAGCTCATCGCCGACCTGGAACGGCTGCGCGCGCATCTGGGCATCGACCGCTGGCTGGTGTTCGGCGGCTCGTGGGGATCGACGTTGGCAATCGCCTACGCCGAGGCGCATCCGGACCGCGTGCTGGGGCTGGTGCTGCGCGGCATCTTCTTGTGTCGTCCGCTGGAGATCCGCTGGTTCCTGTACGACATGCGCTTCGTGTTTCCGGAAGCGTGGCGCGCGTTCGCCGAGTTCCTCCCCGCCGCCGAGCGCGGCGACCTGCTCGCCGGCTATCACCGCCGCCTCGTCGATCCCGATCCAGCGGTCCACATGCCCGCCGCCCACGCGTGGAGCCGCTACGAAGGTTCGTGCTCCACACTGCTTCCGGATCCCGAGCTGGTCGCGCATTTCGAGGAGGACGGCGTGGCGCTGGCGATCGCGCGCATCGAGGCGCATTACTTCGTCAACGACATCTTCCTGCCGGACAATTCGCTGCTCGCCAATATCGGGCGCATCGGCCACCTCCCCAGCACGATCGTGCAGGGGCGCTACGACGCGGTGTGCCCGATCCTGTCCGCCGACGACTTGCATCGCGCCTGGCCCGAGGCCGAATACATCGTCGTTGCCGACGCCGGTCATTCGGCGCGCGAGCCCGGCATCGCGCGCGAACTCGTCGCGGCGACCAACCGCTTTCGGGCGCTGCTGCGCTGAAGCAAGCGACGCCATGGCGATCATCGAACGCGTCGAGATCTCGCTCGTCGATCTCGTTCCCAAGGTCAAGCGTACCGACGCGATCCAGAGTTTCGTGTCGCAGGAAACGCCGATCGTGCGCGTGTTCGATCGCGACGGCGCCGTCGGCACGGGTTACAGCTATACGATCGGCACGGGCGGCTCGTCGGTCATCGCGCTGCTGCGCGATCATCTCGCGCCGCGCCTGATCGAGCGCGATGCCGAGGCCATCGAGGCGATCTGGCGCGACCTGCTGTTTCACACGCATGCAACGACCGTGGGCGCCATCACGGCGCTCGCGTTGGCGGCTGTCGACACCGCCCTCTGGGATCTGCGCAGCCGTCGGGCGAAGCTGCCGCTGCACGTGCTCGCCGGAGGTGCCAAGGAATCCTGCCCGCTCTACACCACCGAAGGCGGCTGGCTGCACATCGAACCCAAGGCGCTGGTCGACGATGCGCTGGCCGCTAAGGCGAAGGGATTCGGCGGCGCCAAGATCAAGGTGGGCCGGCCGCACGTCGCCGAGGACGTCGCGCGCCTGGCCGCGGTGCGCGAGGCCGTCGGCCCGACCTGGGACATCATGACCGACGCCAACCAGGGATTCTCGCTGTCGGAAGCGCTCCGTCGCGCGCGCCATCTCGAAGCGTTGGACGTCGCCTGGTTCGAGGAGCCGATGCCCGGCGACGACGTCGCCGCGCACGCCGAACTCGCGCGCCACACGTCGGTGCCGATTGCCATCGGCGAATCGCTGTACAGCATCTCGCAGTTCAAGGACTACCTGCAGGCCCGAGCGTGCTCGATCGTGCAGGTCGACGTCGCGCGCATCGGCGGCATCACGCCGTGGCTGAAAGTCGCGCACATGGCGGAAGCTTTCAATGTCGCGGTGTGCCCGCACTTTCTGATGGAACTGCACGTGGCCCTGTGCTGCGCGGTGCCGAACAGCCGCTGGGTCGAATACATCCCGCAGCTCGACACCATCACCCGTACGCAGCTCGCGATCCGCGAGGGTCGCGCCTATGCTTCGAGTGCGCCTGGGCTGGGGATCGACTGGGATTGGGCTGCCATCGGGCGCTTGCAGGCGACGGCCCCCGCGGTCGTTGACTGACTGGCGCGCAACGCAATCACCTGGACAGTCAGGTCTGTCGCCAACGCGTTCGCGCGAAAACTTGTCCAGCATAACGCGCCCCATCATCGTCATTGATCCCGATCGTATGCGCGTGGTATACTTATCGGTTGATCATTCGCCCCGCGAGTCGCGGACCGGTCATCCGACATATAAGGCAACCTATGCTCAGGGCAGCGTTGAAATTGGCGATACTTGCAGCCGCAATCCTTCTCGGCCAAACGCTCTCGTGCGTGGCTGGCGCGCAGGGCTTCCCGGCAGGATTGGAAGACGCGTTGGGACCGCGCTACCAGGGCGCGGGCGAGGTGCCGCGCGCAACCGGCCGTTCGCAGCACCTGCACTCGACGATTACCCATTGGAACGAGCTCGCCATCAATGCCAGCGGCCTCGACCACACGCCGGTCGCCGCCGGGGACAACCGCGTCTTTGGCGAGCAGTACGGGCCCACGCGCGCCAGCCGCGCGATGGCGATCGTGCACATCGCGGTGTTCGAAGCAGCGAATGCGATCGATCGGCGTTATCGCAGCTACGCCGGCATCGCAGCCGCACCGCC
>Ga0209048_10001684_pt1 | contig 22471 bp, 22 predicted proteins | sample FrelakmetCRP12CR_FD_187146 | JGI IMG/M metagenome (GOLD analysis project Ga0209048, IMG submission 187146) | Freshwater lake sediment microbial communities from the University of Notre Dame, USA, for methane emissions studies - CRP12 CR (SPAdes)... | ecosystem: Environmental > Aquatic >... | reverse complement strand
GCAGGCAGCACGCCCACCCCGCCGCGTGCCTACGTGGCTTGCAGGCGGCCGAGGAGATCCAGCATCGCCGGAGAGAGATCGGTGTGGTGATGTACTATCTTCCACCCCCCGGCTTCACGGCGATAGACGTTTGTGACGCGGTGCTCGATGGTGATCTGCTCTCCGGCCAGCGTGGCCTGCCCTTGCTCGATGCCCACTTCGTAGGCCATATCCCCGGCGACCTGGAGGCTCTGATCACGCAGCTCCGCGTGGCCCCCCGAGGCGAGCTGGGCCACCTGCTCGAACGATCCGCGGACCTCATCCCATCCGGTCTGCCGGCCGCCGATCGGGTGCATAGTAGAAACGCTCGCGCTGTGTGACCAGACGGCTGTCAGCGGAGCGGCATCACCTGCCATCATGCTGCTCAACGCGGCGTAGAACTGCGCTGATGCTGTGCGGACTTCGTCTTCTGATGACATGGCTTGCTCTCCTCGAGTCGGCAGCCTCCTTCAAGGCTGCTCGTGATCCTGACGGGCTCCCGCCCTCGGTGGCCAGGGCACACGCCTCCGGCCTGATGAATGGCTTGTCTATGCCCTCGAAACGTGCGCCTCACGCCGTCGAGGTGTTAAGTGTTGTGGATGAGCACACGAGAAGTGCGCCGGCCGCCTGGGACAGCGCATCGCGGCAGTCCGCAGTAGCGTTTCGTTGCCGCTCGACGTCGCGCGAGTGTGGCGCACCTCGTGGAAGCGGATCTTGAGCCCCTGCTTCGCCTTGAAGCGCCGCCAGGGACACCCCCGCCGCCGCCGCGTCGCGGCAGCCAACACGTTTGCGACCGGACAGCGTGGGTCATGAAGCACTATTGCGGTCGGCGCGCGTCTCCGACGGGGAACGGCGCTCCCGCCTCACTCGAAAGGCGATCATGATCATCATGGTGCAACATACGGTTCGCGACTACGACGCTTGGAAGCCCCTGTTCGACGAGCACCAGGCCGTACGTACGCGGCATGGCGCCACAGGGCATGTGCTCTACCAGAGCGCCGACGATCCCAACGAAGTGACGGTCCTGAACCAGTTCCCCTCCAGAGCGCAGGCGGAGGCATTTGCCGCCGATCCGTCGCTGAAGGAGGCGATGGAGCGCGGCGGGGTGATAAGCGAGCCGCGCGTGACCTGGCTTCAGGAGACCGAGACCGTGGACTATCGATAGACCAGAGCCGCGTAGAGTGGGAGATGTCGGCCGGCGGGACCGGCGACGACGAGGTCGGGGCTGCGTACGCCCTGGGGCTCGCCTCGAAAGGTAATCTCACGACCGTTTCGATGAAGGCGTTCACCTCGCAAGAGATCGGCGCCATCGTCGCCAAACTCCCCTAAACCACGCTGTCCGCGGGCGGCCCTGAGCACCACCCGCCTGTGATCCGCTGACGCCCCGCCCGGGCCGCTCGCCGGCGGTGGCACAGAGCGACCCAGATGCGCGGAATTCGCCGGGGCCCCGTTGGGCCATCTTGGGGAATCGTGCGTGGGTCTTGGTGAGTGCCCCTGAGACCGAATGGCGCCAACGGGCGGTGTGTCAGTCAGGAGTCCTGGACGCCCAGCTGGCTCTTGGTGCGCGGGGTCACTTCGCGGGCGTGGCGTCCAGGGCGGCGACGTCCCACACGACGTGACCGGGCCCGCCGGGCAGGACGACGATCCATGTCCGGCCCCCGTCCGCGGTCGCGACCAGGCCCCACTTGTCCACCAATGCCCAGCCGTGGGTCAAGTCGCTGAAGGTGACGTTCCTAAGGCCCCGATCGCCGACCCCTGCATGCTGCGGCGCCCAGGTCTTGCCGCCGTTCTTGGTCGAGATGATGACGCCCCCGGCGCCCACCGCCCAGCCCTGTCTGGCGTCGGGGAAGGCGACGCCGAACAGTTGGGTAGCAGCGTCGCCGGGCAGCTGGGGCTGCCAGTGCACGCCACCGTCGCGCGTGGCGAGGATGAGGCCCGGCCCGTACTTCCTGGAAGCCGGGTAGATCGTGTTGCCGCCCACCACCCAGCCGCGCCGTGCGTCGGCGAAGGCAACTCGAACGAGCTGGATCCCTCGTGCAGCTTTGTATTGCAGGTGCCAATGAGCGCCACCGTCTGCGGTGGCGAGGATGAAGGCCCAGGGGCCATGCGGGTCATCGCCCAGGACCCAGCCGTGTCGGGAGTCTGCAAAGGCAACGGCGCCCAGGGTACCGCTGATCGCGATGTGCCGCTCTGTCCAGGTGGCCCCGCCATCACTGCTGGCCAGCATGAACGGGACGTTCTTCTCGTCGCCCTGTCCTCCCACAGCCCACACGTGCTTCGCGTCGCTGCAGGCGACGGCGTACAGAGACACACTCGTGCGCAGACGCTTGGTCGTCCACCTCCGCCCGCCGTCGCCGGTGGCGATGATCGTGTTGAAGCCGACGGCCCAGCCATGCTCGGCATCCCCGAAAGCGACACTCCTGAACACCGGCGGATCAGGCTCTCCAGTCTCGGGATGGCTCGTCGTCCAGGTCGCGCCACCATCGGCGCTGGCGAAAGCGAGGAGCGGGTCGCCCACCACCCAGACATGGGCGCCGGGCCGTGCCGGCAGTGGTGGGCCCGGTGTCGGCGCCAGAGACCGCATCAGAGCAGCCTCTCCGCCGTTCTGCCCGCAGCCAGCCAATGCGACCCCGGCCGCGAATACGCACACGATGGCCGATGCAGCGGCGACGATGGTCGTGGGGAGGCGTCTCACTCTGTGTGGTCCGGTCATGTGCGTTGCCCCCGTCTCTGCTCCGAAGCTCCTTGCCGGGCACGCTGCCACATCATATCAGCGGTCTCAGTCGTCTTCTGCATCTTGGCGTCGCTGGGCTGTCCGCCAACGCTTGAAGTCGTCACGCCGTAGGGGCACTATCGTCATACGGGAACCTGTATTGTGAGCCATCACGCGGAGCCACCCCAGATAACACGCCGCCACCTCGCCCACGTGGGGAAGAGATAGTCTACGTCCCCGCGAAGTCCTGCCCGCACGAGCCCAAGGAGGAAACGCATGAAGAACCTGCTCCGAGTCAACATGACGGATCTCTCGGTGACCGCCGAGCCTGTGCCCGCAGCTTGGGCCAAGTACGGCGGTCGCGCGCTGACCGACGCGATCGTCTACCACGAGGTCCCCGCAGACAGCGACCCGCTGGGTCCGGGCAACAAGCTCGTCTTCGCCCCGGGCACGCTGGGCGGCACCTCCGCCCCCAACGGAGGTCGGCTGTCGGTAGGCGCGAAGAGCCCGCTCACCGGCGGCATCAAGGAGTCGAACTCGGGCGGCCAGGCGGCCTACGCGCTCGCACGTGTGGGCTTCTCGGCGGTCGTGGTCGAGGGCGTTCCTGCCGACAAGAAGGCCCGCTACCTGCTCGTGATCGAGGCGGACCGCTCGGCGCGCCTCGAGCGCGTGGACGACTGGGCCGGCCTGGGCAACTACGAGGTCGCCGACAAGATCGCTGCGCTGCGGCCCGAGGGCGACAAGTACGCCACACTCTCGATCGGCCCAGCGGGCGAGGCGCTCGCCAAGGCCTCCGGCATCGCCATCTCCGATCCCAAGGGCTACCCCAACCGCTTCGCCGGCCGCGGCGGTCTGGGCGCGGTCATGGGCAGCAAGGGCCTCAAGGGCTTCGTGGTCTCGTATGCCGGCACGAACTCGCTGGGGCACGCCGACAAGGAGGCGTTCTCCGCCGCCAGCAAGCGCTTCTCGAAGGCGCTGAAGGAGCATCCGGTATCCGGCACCGCGCTCCCCATGTACGGCACCAACGTGCTCACCAACATCCTCAGCGAAGCCGGCGGCTTGCCGACCCGCAACTTCTCGTCAGGCACCTTCGAATCCGCCGACGCCATCGGCGGTGAGACGCAGCGCGACACGATCCTCGCGCGCGGCGGCAACGTCAGTCATGGCTGCCTCCCCGGCTGCGTCATCCAGTGCTCGCGCTACTGGGTCGACAAGCACGGCCACTACAAGACCAAGGGTCCGGAGTACGAGACCGCGTGGGCGTTTGGCGCCGACTGCGGCATCGGGGACCTCGACGAGATCGCCGAGCTCGACCGCGCCTGCGGCGACTTCGGCCTCGACACCATCGAGATGGGTGCGACGATGGGCGTCTACATGGACTCCGGCGCCATCGAGTTCGGCGACGCTGCCGGCGCACTGGCGGCGCTCAAGGCCGGTCTCGACGCGAACGACCCTCTGCGCGTGCTGTGGGACGGCGCCGAGGCGACCGGCAAGAAGTTCGGCGTGACGCGCATCCCCGTGACCAAGCACCAGGCGCTGCCCGCCTACGATCCGCGCTCGGTCCAGGGCATCGGCGTCACCTATGCGACGACGCCCATGGGCGCCGATCACACGGCCGGCTACACCATCACCGCCAACATCCTGGGCGTCGGCGGCACGGTCGACCCGTTCAAGACCGAGGGCCAGGCCGCGCTCTCCAAGAACCTGCAGATCGCCACGGGTATGCTCGACAGCCTGGGCTTTTGCATCTTCGTGGCCTTTCCCGTGCTCGACATCCCCGAGGCCTTCACCGCCATCCACGAGATGGTCGAAGCGCACACCGGCGACAAGTGCGGCGCGGACGAGCTCATGCAACTCGGCCGAGAAGTGCTCACGATGGAGCGTCTGTACAACAAGCGCGCCGGCTTCACCGCCGCCGACGATCGGCTGCCGGCGTTCTTCTACGAGGACAAGCTGCCTCCCCACAACGTGGTGTTCACGGTCACAGACGAGGACCTCGATTCGGTCTTCGACTTCGTGGACGAGACCGCGGCCCAGATGGGCCTGAACTAGGACCGCCGAGCAGGCCCCCGTGCCGGTGAGTACGCGCTCGCGGCTTCGGGGGCCGCTCTGGCTCATGCCATGACCATCCATCTGGCACTCTTCGCATACCTGTCGCGGTACCAGCCCGACGGGCAGGCCGGTCGCCAGGCGCGTTCCATCGATGTCGCTGACGGTGCTACCGTGGGCGCGCTGATCGCCCGTCTGGGACTGCCGGACGGACCACGCGTGGTGTTGGTGAACGGCCGCCACGCCGCCGACGACCGACCGCTGTCCGACGGCGACCGCCTCGCGATCTTCCCGCAGATCGCGGGAGGCTGAACAGACGACCGCCGAGAAGCCCTAGCCGCTCGCGTCGCGGCGGCCCTCAACCGCCTGGTTCTCGTCCTTGCCGGCGGCGTAGAGCCCTAGGAACACGCGATGCGGTCCGGGCGTGCCATAGGGCACGAAGGCGACGCGGTCACCCGGCGAGACGAGCACGCCGATCCCGCGCATGACGTGGTTGACGAAGACGCCCTCGATCTTGTCCGGAGGAAGCCCCAGTGAGACGGCGAGATCGCGCGCCGCGATGCCCCCCAGGGGGACCTCGACGGCGAGGGTGTACGGCAGTCCCCGCGCGGTCCGCAGCGGGCGCAGGCTGCCGAAGATGCGGACGCTGACCGTTGATGCGCTCGCCGGCGAGGATCCCGCCACCATCAGCGTAGGTTGGGCTCGAGCGGGCTCATGTCCAACTCATTGTAGGCCAGAAGCTTGCCGAAGATCCTCACGGCGGCGCCCGAGGAGTCCTTCATCGAGAGCTGCTCGAGCCTTGAGCCGGTCAAAGAGGTCGCGCGGCGCACGGCGATTTCCCGGTGATCGTGGCCGGTGGTATCTACGCTCACGAGGACATCCGTCGCTTTCGCGCCTTCGGCGCCGATGGCGTGCAGATGGGGACGCGCTTGACGGCCCCCGCAGAGAGCAGCACCACGGCGAGGAAGATGGCCCGCAGCGGGAAGTCCTCAGGGTCGGCGAGAGGGGCGATCTGGGCGGAGACGAGATTCATGGCCGAGATGCAGCGGGCGCCGTCGATCCGCCGGTAGGCGCAGCTCGGCCACTCGGGGACCTCCGCGCTCCTCAGCCCGCCGGCTCCCCCCGCGCACCGTCATTGAGGTAGCCGATGGTGTACGAGGTGAGCGTCTCACCCTTCTCATAGCCGAGCATGCCGCCGACGCGGAGGCCCACGATACCGGGGATGAGGTCGTCGCCGGAGGGCCCGCGCCCGGCGTTCTCCACCTGACGCTCGTCGAGCACCACCCAGCCGTGCTCCACCTGGCGCTGCACCTCGTCCGGGTCACTCGTCTCGACGATCATATCGAAGGCCTCACGCGGGTAGCGCAGGACCTTGCCGTCGGCGCCGAGGACCTCGAACGAAGCGGCCTCGCCGGGGTCATCAGCGTCCTCGTCGTCGCGTCTGTGGAACAAGCTCATCGTGGAACCTCCCTGTCCGCCGCGGATCGACCGTCCTTCGGGGCGGCGTGCGACTCTGCCGCTGCCGCATCATCGAGGAGCAACGTGAGTCTAACGCTAAGGGATGCCACGGACCGAGACGGACCGCCTTGGGGACTGCATCCGGTTGTCACGCCTGAGATCCGTCGAGTCGGTCAGCTCGTGGGTCTCCTCCGTCTCGCCGCCGCATCATGCCCTGCCTCGACGCGCAGCCGCTTCGAACGGCGGCGCGGTGGGCAACATCTGCTTGTGACTGCTACCCACGACACCCGATGACGGGCCGGCCGCCGGGTTCCGGGCGCTGTGCGGCCGTCGCCGTGGGCGCCGTCGTCGCCGGCGGCGCGGCCCTGCGCCGGCTGGGCCGCCGCTCCGGCGTCTCCGCCGCCGACCTGGCGCGGCCCCTCCCCGGCGACGAGCTGGTGACTGCGCCGAGCCTCGTCGCCGATCGGGCGGCCGTAGTGCCGGCGCCCGCCGCCGAGGTGTGGCCCTGGCTCGTGCAGATCGGCAGGCAGCGCGGCTGGTGGTATCTTCCCGCCGCGCTCGAGTGGCTCGTGTGGAACCCCGACAAGCGCGGCGCACACACCATCCTGCCGGAGCTGCAGGGTCTCGCGGTCGGCGACCGCGTGCCCGACTGGGGGCCCGGCACGCCGCTCTTCGAGGTCGCGGCCCTCGACCTGCCGCACGCGCTGGTCTACCACTCGCTGCGGCAGCGCTCGGCCGGCTGGTCGTGGCCCGAGCCGGCCGCGCCGCTCCCGGCCGACGTCTTCGAGCTCAGCTGGGCGCTGATCCTCGATGATGCCGGGCCAGGGCGCAGCCGGCTCCACATCCGCCTGCGTGCCGCCTCCGGAAGGGGCCGCATCTCGCCGCTCCTGGCCACGTTCGGCGGCCTCATCGACTACCTCACGGTCGCCGTGCTGTTCGCTGGCTTGAAGGAACGCCTGGGCCAGGGGGGGCAGCCGCTGCTGGCTGGCACGAAGCGAGCCTCGGCAATCGCGTCCCGATCGTCTCCCGCGTGGATGAGCGTGGCGAGCGGCAACGAGGAGTAGCCGGTGCGCGACGGGGAAGAAGGGGAGGACAAACGGAGCGAGGTCCCCGCATGGAGCATGGGTTGAAGGAACAGCCTGCCGCGACGGCCGTGGGCGGCATCTGCGCCGTCGGTGAGGTCATCACCACGAGCGGGCTGTCGAAGACGTTCCCCGGGGACATCCATGCCGTCGTGTCGCTCGACCTGCACGTGCAGTCCGGCGAGATCTTCGGCCTGCTCGGGCCGAACGGCGCCGGCAAGACCACGACCGTCGGCATGCTGTCGACGCGGGTGACCCCGACGGCGGGCAGCGCCTGCGTGGGCGGCGTTGACGTCGTCGCGCACCCGGCGCTGGCCAAGCAGGCGATCGGCGTCGTGGCGCAGTCCAACACCCTCGACCGTAGCCTGACCGTCTGGGAGAACCTGTACTTCCACTGCCGGTACTTCGGCGCGAGCGCCCGCGACGCCCGCGCTCGCGCCGACGAGCTGCTGGAGCAGTTCCGCCTGGCCGATCGCGCCAAAGCGAGCGTGTACGCGCTTTCCGGCGGCATGGCCCAGCGCCTCATGGTCGCGCGCAGCATCGCCCATCGCCCGCACATCCTCTTCCTCGACGAGCCGACGGCGGGCCTCGACCCGCAGAGCCGGCTGGCGCTCTGGGAGATCCTCCACGAGCTGCACGGCGTTGGCCTCACGGTGCTGCTCACCACCCACTACATGGAGGAGGCCGACCACCTCTGCGACCGTGTGGCCATCATGGACCACGGTCGCGTGCTCGCCCTGGACACTCCCGAGCAGCTCAAGGCGTCGGTCCACGCCGACACCGTCGTGGAGGTGACCACGGACGGCGACCCGGTCGCCCTGGCCGAGACGCTCGGGCGCATGCCGGACGTGGTGCGCGCCGAGCCCGGAGAGGGCTGGGCGCGCGTCTTCTTCCGCGGCAGCCGCGGCATCGTGCCGCAGGTGGTCGCCGAGGCCGAAGCCGGCGGGTTCCACGTCACCGACCTCTCGGTGAGCGCGCCGACCCTCGAGACCGTCTTCATCACGCTCACCGGAAAGGATCTCCGCGAATGAACGCCGTCGCCCCAGCTGCGCCTGTCTCCGGCGCCCTGGTCTTCCGCTCCGCCCGGAGCGCCTCCTTGGTAGCATTCTGGGCGCTCCTCCTCCGCGACCTGAAGGTGCTCCAGAAGGGCATCGTCGTGTTCGCCATCCGCACGATCATGCAGCCCCTGCTGTTGGTGTTCGTGTTCACCTTCGTCTTCCCCAAGATCGGGCAGGGGATCGGCGGCTCGAGCTCGTCCGAGGCGGCGTTCTCAACGCTGCTCATGGCGGGGGTCGTGGCGACCTCGATGATCTTTCAGGGGGTCCAGGCCGTCGCGCTGCCCCTGGTGCAGGAGTTCGGCTACACGCGCGAGATCGAGGACCGCGTAATGGCGCCCCTGCCGGTGTGGGGAGTCGCCGTGGAGAAGCTGGCCTCCGGCGCCGTCCAGGCGCTCATCGCCGGCCTTGTGGTGTTCCCTCTGGCAGCCTTCATCCCCGCCACTCCGGTGCACCTGCACGTGCACTGGGTCTACCTGCTGACGCTGGCGCCGATCGCCGCCGTGCTCAGCGCCGCCTTCGGTCTCACGATGGGGACGCGCATCAAGCCTCAGCAGGTGCCCCTGCTGTTCGCCGTCGTGGTGCTGCCGATCACCTTTCTCGGCGCCGTGTACTACCCGTGGGAGGCGCTGGCGCCGATCAAGTGGCTGCAGATCGTCGTGCTGGTGAACCCACTGGTGTACATGTGCGAGGGCTTTCGCCTGGCGCTCACGACGGGCGTGCCGCACATGCCGGTATGGGCCATCTACAGCGCCCTGATCGGCTTCACGGCGCTCCTCACCTGGGTCGGTATCGGCGGCTTTCGCCGGCGCGTCCTCAGCTGACGGCCTCGCAGCCACGCGTCGCGGCCATTGCCCGGAGGGTACTCCCGGGAGTATGTTTGCGACGATCACTTGGCATGCGCGCCCACATGGGGCCCGCACCGTACGAGGGGGAGAGCATGAAGGAGCGACGTCGTCAGCAGGGTGGGCCGCGAGGCCCCAAACGGGGCCTCATCGCGGCAGTGGTGCTCGCCGCCGCCGTAGCGGCCGTCGTGGGGGTGGCCGGAGCGGCGACCGGAGCCACCAAAGCGAGCGCGCCACTGCTGGCACCTACCTTCACGCACCCGGTCCCCATGGTGACGACGAGCACGGGCACGACGGTCGACGTCAGCCAGTGCTACACCTGCCACAGCGGCAAGTACGACCAGTGGCTGCACAGCAGCCCCTACACCGGCGGGCCGTACGGTGAGCTCAAGGGCCACAACGTCACGCTCGCCGAGGCCTACACCAACGTCGACCACAACACCGGGGAACTGCTCGTCAACGATTGCCAGCACTGCATGTCGCCGTTCTCGACGCGCAGCTTCGGCGGCGCGTTGAATCCGAGCCCCTGGACCAACCCTGTGGACATCGGCTCCTACGTGACGCCCATCGACCAGACCGGGCCCTGGAACCTCAGGGTGCCGTACGCGGCGGCGCAGACTGGCGGCGCTCACCCCGGCTACTTCCTGCCCGCCGACCACGTCTCCTACAGCCCCGCCCCCAGCGGACCGCTCGGCGGCGCCTTCGAGGGCATCGGCTGCCGCTCGTGCCACGACGTGTCGAACCCGGTGCAGGTCGGCGCCAAGCTCTTGCCGAGCCTTGCCTGGTTCAACGGCGACACGTTCGCTTACGAGCCGGTCGACGCTGCCGACCCGAACCAGCTGTGCACCAAGTGTCACGCCACCGACGACAGCCGCTCTGCGCCTGCCGGTTCCGTGCACGCCGGCCTGCAGTGCATCGACTGCCACATGAAGGACTACAACGGCCAGAACCTCAGCGGCCACGACCACAGCTTCAGCGCCGGTCTCCCGACCGACGTCTTCAAGCAGACCTCGTGCGCGCAAGTGGGCTGTCACGCCGGAGGCGCCCACCCGCGGGTGACCGGCCTCAAGACGAGCTTCCACGCCCCCGGTTCGTACATGGCCAACCAGCCGACAGACGACGCCGGTGCCCTGGTGCGCGGGCTCGAGGGTCTCCTGTACTCCTCCACGGCGCGGCACAACATCCACGCCGTGACCTGCGACACCTGCCACCAACCTGCGGCGGTCAAGGCGTCGTACACAGTCGTGTACAGCGCCAAGACGAACCTCATCGTGAGCGGCAAGCGCATCGACAAGGCCTCGATCCCGAAGACGGCCACCACCGGCGTAGTGTCGCTGTGGGTGCGGCCCAAGAGCGGGACGCCGCAGGAGTACGCGCTGCGGGCCAAGGCGGGCAGCGCGAGCAGCGCGGCCGGCAGCGCCTTCGCGCTCAAGCCGGCCGGTCCGTTCACGGTCAACTCGCAGGTCTTCGTGACGCAGGGCTACCTGGGCGTGGCCGGCGACCAGTTCCCCGGTCTGGGCCGCGGCGTCGCGGCGACGGTGTGGGTGAAGGCGGCCGTGAAGCTGTCGTCGTCGGCCGCCCGCGTGCGCCATGGCGGTAAGGTGACGCTCACCACTGCGGTCGCGCCGAGCAAGAAGGGCCAGACGGTGAAGCTCTACGCCTCGCGCAACGGCGGCTCCTGGAAGCTCGTGAAGAGCCTCACGCTGGGCGCTTTGTCGAGCGTCAAGTACGCCTGGACGGCGCCGTCGGCCGCAGGCTCCTACAGGCTGCAAGCCCGCTGGGCCGGCGACGGCGCCAACACGGCCAACACGTCTGCGGCGAACAGCATCAAGGTCTACTGAGCGACTCTCAGGGGGCGGCGCGGCTGGCCTGGGGAGGCCCGTTGCGCCGCCCCCGCGAAGATGAGCTCCATGTTGCGCGAACGTGTGGCGTGTCGCATGGGGCGGGGATAGTGCGCCGCGCCTATTGCGCCGCCTTGAGCTGCGCGAGCGTCTTTCCCAGTGCCTGGATCTGCCGCCCGAACGTGGCGAGATCGCCGGCGCGCAGCGCAGCCTGCGCAGCAGCATACTGCGCGTTGGCCCGTGCGATGAGCGCGGCGGCGGCGCCGGTCGTCCCCGCAGTCGGCCGGGTCCCGGGAGAAGCCGGCTGCGTCCCGGGCGGCGGCGCGCCGCCGAAGATCGTCGCGAGCGCCTCGCCCAGCGTCGGCGCCATCACCACGTTCTGCTGCTGCCCCGTCGGCAGATCGGGGGTGGCCGACGGTGAGCGGTAGAAGACGATCACGCGCTGGATCTGCGGCAGCGCCGTGGTGGAGGACTGCAGGTACAGGGGCTGGACGTACAGGAGAGAGTCCTGGATGGGCACCGTGAGCAGGTTGCCGAAGATGACCTGCGAGCCTTGCTGGCCCCACAGCGTGCGCTGGGCCGAGATCACCGGATCCTGGTTGATGGCCGCCTCCACCTGGGCCGGGCCGTACACGTTGAGACTCGACGGGAACTCGAAGCTCACGGCCCGCCCGTAGTTGGGCAGGTCAGACTGCGCCCCCAGCCAGGCGATCATGTTGGCGCGCCCGTTGGGCGCGTAAGGCAGGATCAGCACGAACTCCTCGCGGGTCTGGCCGGGCAGCCGCATGATCATGTAGAAGGCGCTCGCCGGCGCGGGACCCGAGATCGCGAGGTTGCCGGGGATCTCCCACTGGTTGCCCTTGTTGTAGAGCAGGGCCGGGTCGGTGACGTGGTAGGTGGCGAACATCTGCGCCTGGGTCCTGAAGAAGTCCTCGGGGTAGCGCACGTGCTGGTGGAGCGTCGCCGGCATCTGCGAGGCCGGCAGGAAGATGCCGGGGAAGATCCGCTGGTAGGTGCGGATGAGCGGATCCTGCGGGTCGAACACATAGAAGCGCAGCGACCCGCTGTAGGCGTCGATCACGACCTTGACCGAGTTGCGCATGTAGTTGAGCCCGCCGTTGGGTTCGGAGTAGGGGATGCGGCCGGTGGTGGTGTAGGCGTCGGCGATCCAGTACAGCCTGCCGCCGGCGACGACCATGTAGGGGTTGGCGTCGAAGGTCAGGAAGGGCGCGGCCGCGGCGAGGCGTGCCCTGATGTTGTTGAGGATGATCACGCGGCTCTGGCTGGTGATGGCCGAAGATGTGAAGAAGCGCAGGTCGCCGAAGCGGAGGGTGAAGGCGAGGCGGTTGAGGAAGGGGTCGATCGGGATGCCGCCGCCGCCCGTGTAGCCTGAGTAGACATCGCCGTTCGGCCCCGGGTAGTCGAAGGTGGGGTAGTTCGTCTTGACCAGAACGTAGTCGGTCCCCAGAAGGCCGTAGTAGATCCGTGGCTGCGTGATGGAGAGGGAAGGCGCCGACGACACGCCGGGGACATTCTGCACGAGGAAGTCGGGCGAGCCTCCGGAGGCGACCTGGTTCACGGCCGAGACCGCGACGCCGTACCCGTGTGCGTACGTGATGTGCTGGTTGACCCAGGTCTGCGCCTGGGGCGGCAGGCCCGCGACGCGCAGCTCCCTTGGCGCCAGCATGGTCTGGGTGTACACGCCATTCACCAGATAGCGGTCGACGCTCACCGTCGTGAACGAGTAGTACGGCCTCAGCTCCTGCAGCTGGCTGTAGCTGCTCAGCAGCACCTGCGGATCCCACAGGCGGATGTTGCGCACCGTCACGCTGTTGGCTTTGAGCGCCGCCGCCGAGAGGTCGCCCTGGAGTGAGTACGGGGTCTTGGAGATCGCCGTGAGGTCGTAGGCCGCGCGCGTCGCGGCGATGTTGCGGGCGATGTACGGCGTCTCTTTGGCCAGCTGGTTGGGGTTGACGATGAGCGCCTGCCAGACGGCGGGCACGATGCCGAGCAGCACGATCAGCGAGGCCAGCCAGACGCCGAACGCCGCCGCCGGCCACCACGGACGCCGCCGGCGCGCGGCGTTGTAGACCAGGGCGCCTCCCAGCGCGAAGGCGAGCACCATCATCACGCGGATCAGCGGCAGGCGCAGGTGGACGTCCGTGTAGCCTGCGCCGAACACGACGCCCGCCGACGAGTAGAGCAGGTTCCAGGCCTCGAAGAGGTAGCCCAGCCCGCCGAGGACGAACAGCGCCGCCGCGAGCGCCGAGACGTGGACGGCGGCGCCCTCCTCCATGTGGAACCCGCGCACGCGTGAAACGTGCTCGGCCACGCGTACAGGCGGCGGCGTGCGAGCCCACTCCTCCGGCGTGAACTGGCGCTGCGGCTCTTGTTTCACTTCGATGCCGCCCACGGCCAGGTGCGCCGCGATCGTGAGGATCAGGGCCACCACCAGCGAGGCGAACAGAAACCAGTACACGTACTCCCACGCCGGCAGCCGGAACACGTAGAACGACAGGTCGTGGTGGAAGACGGGGTCGCGTATCCCGAACGGCACGCCGTCAAGGGCCCGCGCGAAGACGAGCCACGCGCCGGCCCCCGAGCGGCCGGCGATGAGCGCGCCGACGAGCGCCACGAGCAGCCCGATCCGCCCTACCCACCGCGAGGCGGACTCGTGCACCACCTCGATGACGTCGATGCCCTCGACCGGGCGGTACCTCGGCGCCAGCCGCCGCGCGACGAGGAGGTTACCGTAGACGACGGCGAAGAACGCGGCGGCGAACACCGGCCCCGCGACGATGCCGATGGCGACGCGCTTCCAGAAGATCGTACGCAGGCCCACCTCTCCGAACCACAGCCAGTCCACGTAGAGGCGTGCGAGGATGACTGCGAGCACGAGGACGCCGACAGCGACCAGCGCCGCGATCGCCAGACGCCGCCTGAGCGGGTGGCTGCGGCGGCGTGACGACTCGTCGCTGTCAGACATGTCTGTGGTCGTAGTCACGCTCATGAACGTACTTCCGAGTACGACTGTTCAGCTGTTCCCGGCCGAGCCGGTGCAAACTAGGCGCTCGGCCGGGGCCGCGTACCGGCCCAGGGCGGGCCGCAAGAAGGAGGTCCGCAGGTCGTCCTGCATCATGTCGACTGGACAACCGACATCGTTGGATTCCTCAAAAGTGGCCATCGCCACTCCCTCGTCTCATGGTGATACGAATCTGCACCTGCCTTGTTCCCACAAGGGGGTACCTCCAACACTGCGCCTCGCTGCAGTGGCGGCCACGGACCGTCGCGACCGCCGACGTTCGAAAGCCGGAGCTATCTCGCTGTCCCCGTCCCCAGCCGTCTCTGGGATGCCGAGTCCCGGCTACAGCGAGCTGAGCTCGGCCACCTTGCGCAGCATGGCCGGGCGAAGGTCCCACAGCCAGGACAGCTCGATCACGTCGGGGTTGTTGCATTTCGTGCACGAGTCGGACCGCTCGAGCATCCGTCGGTAGCCGGGCAGACCGAACACGCGTGCCAGCGGCTCCCCGGCGGCGCGAAGCTCGCGCACGTCGGCCAGCGGGCGGTCGCTGCGACTGCAGTCCCGCACGCCCCCGTCGGCGCCGACCGTGAGACGCGCTCGAGGTGCGCGACACCTGTAGTCGCGCAGCTCGGGGTCGCGGGCCAGGAGCTCCAGGTAAGGCCACGAGGCGAGGATCGGGAGGCCGTCGCTCTTGAGCCCGGCGGCGGTTCGGGCGGCCGCGCGGAGCTCCTCCGCCGGCAGTGCCAGGTCGGCGAGGGGCGAGGCGACACCCGCCGACGTCACCATCCCGGTCTCCATAGGGCAGAAGTACAGCCCGGCGTGCCAGCGTGCGGCGACGGGAGCGACCCGCGCCAGCGCCCCGCGGTTGAGGCTCGACAGCACGGTGTTGACGAGCAGCGTGGGCCGCAAGGGGTCAGCGCGGACGGCGTCCACAAAGGCCTCCAGCCGTTCGTAGAGGCTCGGGAGGCCGCGGAGGGTGTCGTGCGCGGGCCCGACATCGTCGAGGCTGAGGATCAGGGCGTCGACCAGGCCGCGAAGCTCGTGCCACCGCTCGCCCAGGAACCAGCCGTTCGTGATGAGGGTCGTGAGCAGCCCGGCGCGGCGGGCGGCGAGCAGGAGCTCCGGCAGATCCTGCCGGAGCAGGGGCTCGCCGCCCCACACGACGAGCTGCGCCAGCCCGGCGCGACCGGCCTCGTCGTACAGCCACCTCACTGTCTCGGTGTCGAGCTCCGTGAGCCGGGGGTCGCGCCACAGACAAGTCCGGCAGCCTCCGTTGCAGCGGGTGGTCACCAGGTGACTCAGAGTGTGGGGACGGCCGCGTGCGCGGGCCCGCGCGAGGCGGGTCACGAGGCGAACGGGCGTCGCGGCGCGGCTCAGCCGAGTCGCCCGACTGCTCCGGCGGGCCGAGGATACATCCATGCCAGAATCAGTCTTCCCTGTCGAGCGGTCTGCCCACGCCTCGCCTCTGCCGAAAACGTGCCGGGCACCGTCGAAGCGGTGGTGACGACCCGGTCGCCGCGCTTCACCGCGGAGATGGAGCGCGACAGCCATCTTCCAGCAGAGCGAATGCCTCGCGCACGAGCTCGAAGAAACGCTCGGCGGGCAGGGCTTCGACGCCGCCGAGCTCGTGGAACCGGATGAGCGCGGAGCGGAACGCGGAGACGCCGGCACGGGCGGCGACCAGGACGCGGAAGCGCCGCTCATCTTCAGCTTCTGCCGGGTCTCCTGCCCGCGAGAGCAGCGCCGCGGCCATGGCCGCCTCAAGCGTGGTCAAGATACGGGCGCCGGACTGCGTCGGCGGCGTCGCCCACGAGATCGGCGGCCCGCTGTAGAGCAGTGCGAGCTGCGGTGCTTCGGCGCTCTCCGCGACGGCCAGAAACGCGTGGAGCAGGGCGCCCACGGGCGGCTCGGACGGGGGCCGCTCCCGGATCGCCTGCTCCAGCTTGGGCAAGAGGCGGCGGACGTCCTGCAGGGCCACGTCCTCCTTCGACCTGAAGTACCGGAAGAAGGTGCGCTCCGAGACGTTGCCCGCCGCGGCGATGTCGGCGACGGTCGTGGCGCGATAGCCGCGCTCCGCGAAGAGGAGCAGCGCCGCTTCGTGGAGAGCTTCCCTCGTCGCAGCCTTCTTGCGCTCACGCAGACCGATGTGCGCTCGGTCGTCCATGGTGGCAGTGTAACACGTCAGCAATGACAAATGGCAGAGTTGACACGTTTCTTGGCGACCCCTATCGTGGGGCTTCCCTGAGAGGTGGGCGTCACCATGGCTAGACTCCTGCATCGCCTCGGCGCCCTGTGCGTGCGCCGCAAGTACTTGGATCTGCTGATCTGGGCGCTCGTCGTCGGCGCCGTCGTGGCGGGCGTGCTGCTCTTTGGGATGCGCACGAACAACGACATCAGGCTGCCCGGGACGGACGCCCAGCGCGCCACGGACCTCCTCAGCCGCGAGTTCCCGCCGCAACAGAACGGCCAGAGCGCGATCGTCTTCCGCGCGTCTCGCGGCAAGCTCACGGACACTGCCGGCCGGCAGGCCGTCGAGGCGTCGCTGAGCGACATCGCGCACGCGCCCCACGTCGCCAGCGTCATCAGTCCCTTCTCGCCTGCGGGGAAGTCGCTGATCAGCGCCGACGGCACGACGGCCATCGCCCAGGTGCTCCTCGATGTGAACGGCGGCCAGGTCACGCGCGAGCTGGCGAGCAAGGTCATGGCCGGCGCCGATCCCGCGCGCAGGGCGGGCATCCAGGTGGAGGCCGGGGGCGTCCTCGGCGTCAGGCTGTCGGAGACCAAGAACAGGCGCAGCGAGGCGATAGGCATCGTCGCGGCGATGATCATCCTGGCTTTGACGTTCGGGGCTCTTGCCGCCGCGGGCATGCCGGTCGCGACCGCCATCGTCGGCCTGATCACCGGGCTCGGCCTCGTCGGCCTGTTGGGCCACTTCGTCGCCATCCCGGACGTCGCCCCCACGCTGGCGACGATGATCGGGCTGGGCGTCGGCATCGACTACGCGCTGTTCATAGTCTTCCGCTATCGCGACGAGCTCCATGCCGGCGCCGGCGTCGAGGGATCCATCACGCGCACCATGGCTACGTCGGGCACCGCGGTGGTGTTCGCCGGCGGCACCGTCATCGTCGCGCTGCTCTCGCTGCTGGTCGCGCGCGTGCCGATCCTGGGGGCCATGGGCTACGCGGCCGCGATCACCGTGCTCGTCGCGGTCCTGACTGGCGTCACGCTGCTCCCGGCGATCCTCGCGCTGCTGGGACGGCGCATCGACGCCGTGCGGCTCCGCGGGCGCCGGCGCACGGAGGCGGCAGCGGCCGGCGAGAACGTCTGGGCGCGCTGGGCCGGCCTCGTCACCCGGCACCCGTGGACGGCCCTCATCGTCTCTCTGCTCGTGCTCGTGCCGCTGATCGCGCCGACGCTGACGCTGACGCTCGGGCAGGAGGACGTAGGCGTGGCGTCCACGTCCACGACCCAGCGCCGCGCCTTCGACCTGATCTCGGCCGGCCTTGGTCCCGGCGCCAACGGGCGCCTCTTCGTCGCCGCGGAGTTCAGGCCGGCGGCCACCCCGAGCGCCGCCTACACGAGAAAGCGCGACGACGCGGAGCGGATGAAGCACCGGCTCGATGCCGGCCGGCGGAGCCTCCAGAAGAAGGCGGCGGCGCTCAAGAAACGGCAGGCCGCCATCCAGGCCGATAAGGCCCGCCTGCAGGCGCAGGCGGCCGCGCTGCAGGGTCAGCAGAGCTCGCTTCAAGCGCAGGCGGCGACGCTGCAGCGGCAGCAGGCGCGACTTCTCGGCCAGAAGGCCCGGCTGACGGCCGAGAAGGCGCGCCTGACGGCCGAGCTCCAGGCTCTGGCCGGGCAGGGCCAAGCGCTCGCCGTCCAGATCGCCAAGGTGAAGCAGGAGATCGCTGCCTCTCACGACCCGGCCGAGATCGCCCAGCTCCAGGCCGAGCTCGCCGGCCTCGTGGGGCAGGCGCAGGCGGTGCAGGCGCGGATCGCCGCCCTCCAGAAGGACGCCGCGCCGCTGGCGCAGCAGGCGAAGCGCCTCGAGGCTCAGGGCAGCGCCCTCGCGGCGAAGGCCGCGGTGCTGAGCTCGCAGGGCGCGGCGCTCCAAGCGCAGGCGCAGGGGCTGAGCGCGCAGGGCGAGTCCCTGAAGAAGCAGGCCCGGGCCCTCGCGCGCCAGGTCCGGCGCCTCACGAGGGAGAAGCGTCAGCTCGAGAGGGACGCCAAGAAGGCGCTCGCGCTGAAGGCCGAGCTCACGAAGCTGCTCACGCGGGCCGCCGGGCAGCCCCGCGCCACCGACCGCCGCGTGGTGCGGCTGGAGGACGCGCTGGCGCGGACAGTCGGCGTGGCGTCCGTGGCGCCTCCCCTGATCAACAAGGCGGGCAGCGCCGCGGTGTTCGCGGTCACGGCTACGACACGCCCCGCCGATCCTGTGACCGCCGATCTCGTGAAGCGCCTTCGCGATACGGTCATCCCGGTGGCCACGAGAGGCGACGGCGTGACGGCCTACGTGGGCGGCGTCACGGCGGCGTACGACGACCTCGCGAAGCTCATCGCCCGGCGACTGCCGCTGGTCATCGGCACGGTGCTCGCGCTGAGCTTCCTCATCCTGTTGCTGGCGTTCCGTTCGGTGCTCGTGCCGCTCAAGGCGATCCTCTGTAACCTTCTCGCGGTCGGGGCCTCGTTCGGGGTGCTCACCGCCATCTTCCAGTGGGGCTGGGGCCTGGGGCTCGTGGGGCTGGCGAATCCCTACGGCACCGTGCCGATCGCGAGCTACGTACCGCTGCTCATGTTCGCCGTGCTCTTCGGGATGTCCACGGACTACGAGGTGTTTCTCATCAGCCAGATCTTCCAGGCCCACGCGTCCGGTCAGGGGTCATACGAGGCCGTGCGGACCGGCGTCGGCACGAGCGCGCGGGTCATCACGGCCGCTGCCGCGATCATGATCACGGTCTTCGGCAGCTTCATCTTGAACGGCGACCCCGTCATCAAACAGTTCGGCGTCGGACTCTCGATCGCCATCCTGTTGGACGCGACCATCGTGCGGATGGTGATCGTGCCGGCCACCATGGTGCTCCTCGGCGAGTGGAACTGGTACCTGCCGCGGTGGCTCCATTGGCTGCCGAAGGTCGACCTGCCCGAGAGGGACTAGGGCGCGCCCGGCCATCCCCCCGCTGGAGGCATGCGTCGCCGAGGCCTTCCCGCGCACACGACCCTCTCGGGGTCACTCAGGCGGCGCTGCCATGGTCTTCAAGTCCGGCTCACGCGCCGGCCGCAGACTCACGCCGTCGAGCCCATGATGGCGGGTCGCCGACTCGCAGGGAGGAGAGGATCGTGGATCTCACAGACGGCCTGAGCCTGCGCCACGCGGACCCTGACGACTACGCACGCGTGCTCGCGGTGATCGGCGAGTGGTGGGAGAGCCGGCCCGCGAGCTTCGTGATCGAGAGCGACACGGAACTGGTGGGGTTCCTCTTGCGCTGTCTCTCGCAGACGCGCGACGACGAGGCCTCCATCCACTTCGTGGGTGTGCGCCCCGACCTCCGCCGCGAGGCGCCCGATCTGTGGCCGGCTGCGCCGAAGCCGTACTCTGGCGAGCCGCCGCTCGCGGTCTCGAGGCTGACGGACTGCGCGTGACAGGAAGGATAGGGGTGGGCCGCGGCGACTGCCGGAGCAGTCACCGCGGCCCATGAGGGGCCAGCGGCTCCCGGGCGCAGGAGGTAGTGCGCCCGGGATGGTGGGACTCCGACTCGGTGGGGGCGCACCGTACTTCAGTCGGGTCCCGACGGCCGGGGGGGCAGCCTTCGTTGCCGTTGTATGGCTTGATGAGCAGTGTGCCCCGCGAAGATGAACTTCATGTTGCGTGAGCGTTGAGCCGTGTTGCGTGCGAGGCGGGGTGCTGTGCCCGCTGGGCACCCATCCCCGTTCTCCGTTCCCCGAGATGCACTCCCAAGGACGGAAGGTGTACTGTGCCCGAATGAATCGCGCGGAACCCCAGCCTCCGAGCAGCTCCGACTGGCGCACGGTGCGGCGCGCCGTCCAGCGCCGCCGGCTGCGCAAGCTGCGCTGGTTCGCGCTCTTCGCGTTCATCGCCTTTCTGATCTTCGTCGCCGCTTCGTTCGCCGCGGCCGCCTACACCGAGCGTAGCAGCTTCTGTGAGACCGCCTGCCACGAGATGGGGCCCTACGGCCGCTCGTGGCAGAAGTCCGCCCACAAGGACGTCGCCTGCGTGAAGTGCCACATCAAGCCGGGCGCCCTCGAGTTCGTCGAGGCCAAGGGCTCGGCGCTCCGTGAGGTGTACGTCCACTTCACCGGCCAGGACAAGGCCCCCATCGCCGTCACCGAGCACATTCCGAACTCCATCTGCCGGGAGAGCGGCTGCCACCCGGCGGGGACGCTCAAGGACCCGGTGTCGTTGCCGTCGGCCTCCGCGGTCGCCTCGCCGAACCCCGCCGCGCGCCCCGCCCGGTCAGCGCCGCCGGTCGCCTTCTCGCACTCGCAACACGCCAAGGTGCCGCTGTGCATCGAGTGCCACTCCCAGGTGGTGCACCGCAGCGTTCCCGGCAGGCCGTACCTGGATCCGACCACCATGGCGTACTGCCTGCGCTGCCACGACGGCAAACAGGCATCGGCGGCGTGCGCGACCTGCCACAAGCCGGCGCACGCCGCGCGCGGCGTTTGCGAGAGGTGCCACAGTCTCGCCTCGTGGACCTCGACGTTCGCGCATCCCGTGCCGCTGGGTGCGCGGCACAAGGCGGTGGTCTGCGAGAAGTGCCACACCAGGGCGACGAAAACGGTGATGGGCTTCCCGGCCGGCTGCGTCGCCTGCCACGCCAAGCCGCACAAGAACGTGATGACGGTGCTGTGCGCCAAGTGCCACGTGCCCACCCACTGGAAGCCGTCCACGTTCAATCACCCGAAGACGGGCTGCGCGACCTGCCACACACGGTCCCATGCGGACCGCGGTGACTGCCTTCGCTGCCACACCACGTCGTCGTGGGCGAGTCACTTCAGCCACCCGATCGCGCTCGCTGGTGTGCACGCGACGTTCCCGTGCGAGCGCTGCCACACCAACGGTCTCAACGCCCCGGGCCGCGCCTGCGTGAGTTGCCACGGCGTGCATCACGCCAGCCTTACCGACTGCGCCGGTTGCCACACCACGAGCGGCTGGAGCCCGTCCACCTTCAATCATCCCGGGACGGGCATGGGCGGCTGGCAGTCCATGGCGTGCACGCAGTGCCACCCGAACAACGCCTTCGCCAAGGTCTACTGCACGTGCCACGGTGGCAACGTGCCGAGCGGCGACTGACCCACGCGCTCGCTGGCGCCGAGGCGCCCGCCTTTTCGTCAGCCGATCGAGTCGATCTCGCAGGAGCCGCCGGGGCCGGCGAGCACCAGCAGGGCGTCGTCGACCTCGATGCGCACGTCCTCGCCGGGCATCACCACGTCGTTGCCGCGCAGCAGCGCAACCGGGTGACAGCCCTTCGCGATCTTGAGCTCGGCGAAGGTCTTGCCGGCAAGGGAGCCGTCGGCAGTGGCCGTGATCGCCGTGAGCGTGACCTCGCCTTCGCGAAGGTCGAGCAGGCGTACCAGGTCGGTGAGCGTCGCCTCTTCTTCGATGAGGCGGGCCACGATCTGCGCCGAATCGAGCGCCACGTCGACGCCCCAGCTGCGGTTGTAGAGCCAGCGGTTGCGGGGGTTGCGCACGGCGCCGATGACCTTCTTGACCTTGAACTCGTTCTTGGCCAGGAGGCAGCCCACGAGGTTGTCTTCGTCGTCGCCGGTGGCGGCGACAAAGACGTCGGCGCGGTCCACCCCCGCTTCGAGGAGTATCGCCGGCTCGTCGATGTCGCCACGCAGAACGCGGATGTTGTCGCAGCCGCGGAACTCCTCCGTGACGGACGCGCAGCGTTCGTCGTTCTGCTCGACGATCACAACGTCGTGCTTCTCGCCGACATAGCGAGCGACTCGGCGCCCGAGCGTGCCTGCGCCTGCGACGATGACCTTCATACCTTCCACCCCATCATCTTCTGGAACTTCTCCACCGCGGTCTGGAGGACGAGCGCGTAGACCTGGTCGTCCACCTCGAACGTGGTGCCGGAGACGGGCAGCATGCTCTTGCCCATGCGGACGATCAGCCCGACGCGGATCTCCCCGGGGATGCGCAGGTCGTTGACCGGCTTGCCGACCAGGTGCTGGGGCACGAACGCGGCGATCATCTCGACCTCGCCGTTGCCGTAGCTCTGCTCGCGCTCGATGTCTCCGCTCACCAGGAACTCGATGATCCGCCCGGCGCTCCACGCCGTCGGGGCGAACGTCTGGATGCCGTAGCGCCGGTAGATCTCGGCGCGCTGCGGGTCGTAGATGCGGCTCACCACGTCGGGGACC
>Ga0209048_10001683_pt1 | contig 22476 bp, 23 predicted proteins | sample FrelakmetCRP12CR_FD_187146 | JGI IMG/M metagenome (GOLD analysis project Ga0209048, IMG submission 187146) | Freshwater lake sediment microbial communities from the University of Notre Dame, USA, for methane emissions studies - CRP12 CR (SPAdes)... | ecosystem: Environmental > Aquatic >... | reverse complement strand
AAGGGGGTTTTCACGCGTGAAAACTATGCTCCGCGACCGAAGCAACATCGGTTTTTTCCGCTCCTCACTCAAACGGATACCCGCCGTCTGTCGACGGCGCTGACCTCTGCTTGCTCCTGGTTATCTGGGCGGCGAGGGTGGACGTGACGGTCTGACCATAGAACTTCTCCAGCATCTCGACCGACGTTCCCATCTGCTTCGCGAGCAGGAACGGACTCGTGTCGTGCGACAGTCGCTGCGTCGCGTAGAAGTGACGCAGCGAGTAGATCGTCCTCGCCGTACCGTCCCGCATGATCGGTATCCCGGCGAATTCCAACAGCGAGTGGAATGACCGCTTCACAGTCTGGATCGGCGTTCCGTCGATGTGACAGACGACGAGTCCGCTCCGGTCGGGGTCGGTCCCGAGTTCCTCGCACCGAAGATCATACAGTCGCTTCACATAGGCGTCGGCGCCCTCCTGAAAGACGACCTCCCGTGCGCCGGTCTTTCCCCGGACATGGGCGACCAGTCGAGTCCCGCTCTCGGTGTTCACGGTGCGCAGGTCGCCCCAGCACAGGCGTCGAAGTTCCCCGACCCGCACGCCGGTGTTGGCGAGGATCAGGAAACACTGCTGCGATACAAGACGATCGCGATGCGTCGCCTTCCTCTCGCCCTCGGCGACCCAACCGCGCGCCTTCCGAACGAATATCCGCCACTCCTGCAAAGTGAACGTCGGACGCCGCTCGACCGCTGCCTTCGGCGGGTCCGTGTTGGGAACCTCGGGGATGTATCCCTTGGAGACGGCGAACTTGAAGACGGGCAGCAGACTGGTCCGCTCACGCCTCAGCGTGGCGTTGGACGGCGGTTTCTTTGAATAGTTGCCCTTTCGCCAGACCCAGAACTCGGAGAAGTCCGCCGGGGTGACGGCGTCGATCTTCTTGGGTCCAAAGAACTGTAGGGCATAGGATCGAACCCTCTCGATGGTCGACTCCCAGGACCCTCCCTGTCTGGTCGGACCGAGGGTGGTGACGGCCTTTTCCCACTCCTCGAAGACTTGTCGGAAGGTCTTGGACTTGATCGATCCGCCGGACTTTACGTGGAGGTAGAGGTCCTCATAGAGGTCGAGGGCGAACCTTTCCGCCTCCCTGAGGTCGGCGGTCTTGGTGGTGACGATCTTGTATCCGTCGGAGTTGGGGACGCGGATCCTGGCCTGCCACTTGGGGTTCTTCAGACCCTCTCGTTTGTAGAGAATGACCCGTCCGTCGCCCCGAACGTCGATCCTGTCATCCGTCCCAGACAAGGTTCCGTTCCCGCTTAGATCAATAATCCAGTTTAATCAGCGGGTTCGATTTTGGAAACAAAATTTGTGCAACTTTTGTCAATAGAACAAAGAAGGAACAAATAACCACTGACGGATTTTGTTGAATATGTAATACATTGAATTTATTGGATTTTTATGGCGCGCCCGACAGGATTCGAACCTACGACCTCTGCCTTCGGAGGGCAGCGCTCTATCCAGCTGAGCTACGGGCGCCTGCGCCCATCTGTCTACATGATGAGGCTCGCTCCGGCAAACGAATGCTTCTCTTTCCGGCCATCGCTAAAGCTGAATGTTCTCGTCGAAAATTTCGAGCGGCAGGAGCCGCAAGAATTGCGCGGAGAAGCCGTCGGCGATCTCTCGCACAATTTCGGCTTTGAATCCGTTTCCAATCTCGACGCGGCGCCGACCGGAATTTTCGCCCGGGTCTTGAGCGCCGCTTCCTTGCGTGAAATCTCGCAGTCGTAGATTCTTCCGTGAAAAGAGATTTTTGAGGCGCGATGGCGCGGAACGATGCGTTCGTCCTCTCGCTCGCGCCTCATCTCCTCCCCAAAAAGCCGCAGTTCCTCGCCTTTCGCCATGCTTCCTGCCTGCATCGCCGCATTCGCCCTCTCGCCGCGCAACGGTCGCCGTCGCCGGCAATGTCAGTCACAGTGCGCGGGGCCGATGAATACAACTTTAAGCTGAATTGTAATTGAATAACAATCTGCAATCTTGGACCCAGGGGTCGCCGTGACGGCGCACCAGCGCTGGGCTAGAAGGAACGTCATGCAATCGCTCGCACTTGTTTTTCTTGGCGCCGGACTGGGCGGCGTGCTGCGGCATTTCGTCAATCTTTCCGTCTCGCGCTGGCTCGGAATGCAATTTCCGTGGGGCATATTGATTATCAACGTCACGGGGTCATGCATTATGGGGGCGGCGGCCGGATATTTCGCATTTCGCGCGGGCGCCAACTGGTCTCAGCCGATGCGGCTTTTTCTGACTACTGGGATCCTTGGCGGCTACACGACATTTTCCGCATTTTCGCTCGACGCCATCCTTCTGGCCGAGCGCGGCGACTTTACTGGAGCGGCCGCCTATGTTGCGCTTTCGGTCGCACTGTCGATCGGTGGGCTCTATCTCGGATTAGCGCTCGTGAGGGCGCTTACATGAGCGAGACGGCCGTCAAAACGGGCGTCTCCAATGAGATCGTCGCCGAGGACGAGGCGGGGCTAAGGCTCGATCGCTGGTTCAAGAGACGTTTTCCCGCGCTCGCGCTCTCCCATCTCGCGAAAATCTGTCGAAAGGGCGAGGTGCGGGTCGACGGCAAACGGGTCGAAACCTCTACGCGCTTGGCCGAAGGGCAGAAAGTGCGCGTGCCGCCGTTGAAGCTCGCCCCACCGGTCCCGGCAATCAAGAGAAGCTCGCCGGATGACGCAAGGGAACTGGCGAGGCTTACCCTATACGAGGACGCCGATTTGCTGGTGTTGAACAAGCCTTTCGGCCTTGCCGTTCAGGGCGGCTCCGGCATGACGCGCCATCTCGATATGATGCTGGAATCGCTCGCCAAGGGTGGATCGCGCCCGGTTCTCGTCCATCGGCTCGACCGCGACACCAGCGGCGTTTTGCTCGTCGCCAAGAACCGCCGCGCCGCCGCCGAACTCGGCGAGGCCTTTCGCTCGCGGCAGGCTCAAAAAATCTATTGGGCGCTTGTCGAGGGCGTTCCGAAGCCCGCGCAGGGGCGCGTCTCCCTCTATCTCGCCAAGGGAGTGGGGATGGGGAACGAGCGGCCAATCCGTAAGCCCGGCGGGACTGGGCGGGACATAGAGAAAATGCGCGTCGTGCGTCACGGCGACGCCGACGCCCGGCATTCTTTGACCTATTACGCGATTGTCGACAAAGCCGCCCCTCGCTGCGCATGGCTTTCCATGAAGCCGCTCACCGGCCGCACGCATCAGTTGCGCGCTCATGCAGAGGCGATCGGGCATCCGATTTTTGGCGACCCCAAATACGGCCGGCGCCCGGAAGATGATGTGCGCCGTCGCGATCCGCTGCGGGCGATGCCAAGGGAAATCGAACCAAAGCTTCATCTTCTCGCAAGGCGGCTCGCGATCCCGCATCCGAAGGGGGGCGTGCTGGACGTCACCGCTCCCTTGCCAGATCACATGCGAAGGAGCTGGGATTTCTTCGGATTCGACGCAAGGCAGCGCGACCCGATCGAGGATGCGCCGAATGAGTGACGAGCGCCTCCGCCGAGACCTTGGTCTTGACGATCTCGCCAAAGACATTTTCGCGGACCCCTCCGAGCGCGATCCAATGCGCGCCGTTGCGAAGGATGCTCGGCCGACGCTGCCGAAAAGGTTTTACCGGGAGGTCTCGGTGGCCGCGTCCGAGTCCGAGGGCGGGTTCGCCATTTTGCTGGACGGCAAGGGCGTAAGAACGCCCGCGCGCCGGCCTCTCACGGCGACAACGCTCGTTCTCGCCGAGGCGCTCGCGGCGGAATGGTCGCGTCAGGGAGAGCGGATAAACCCCGCTTCCATGCCCCTTACGCGGCTCTTCAATTCGGCGATCGACGGGGTTGCCGATCGATTGGGCGAAGTCGAGGCCGACGTCCTTCGATACGCCGGCTCCGACCTCATTTGCTACCGCGCCGGAGAACCGGAGGCTTTGGCGCTCGCGCAGGCGGCCAAATGGAACCCGCTTGTGGATTTCGCGCGCAACGCATTGGGCGCACGCCTGATGCTCGCGGAAGGCGTCATGTTCGCGCCGCAACCTCCGGAGGCGCTCGCGGCAATCGCGCGGGCCGTGCGTGTCTACGTGGGGGACAGTGGAGCGGAGTCGTATTTGAAACTCACGTCATTACATATGATGACGACGTTGACCGGCTCCTGCATCATCGCTTTGGCGGTGGCTTTGGGCCGAATCGACGTGAACGAGGCCTGGGCCTGCGCGAACGTCGACCAGGACTTTCAGATGGCATCTTGGGGCGAAGACGCCGAGGCGCTAGCTCGACGCGAGGGGCAGCTACAGGATATGCGCGCGGCTGCGCTGGTTTCGCGGGCTTTCGTGAGCTGATTGATTTTCGGGCGCCCGCCCGCGGTTCTCGCGCGCCAATCGTGGCGGGTCCTCTTGCTTTGCAACATGCGCTTTGTTACGGAACGCGCGGCTTGGCGGCGACATGCGCGCCATGTCTCGGCGTAGGGCCGGCGCCCTTCCGCCGCAAACCGTCGGTTAGCCCGATCAGGGACTGAACATATGCCCGGCCTTCTCGAACAATATCTGCCGCTTGTGATTTTCGCCGCGCTGTCGGCCGTCATCGCAGGCGCTCTGCTGGTCGCGCCGTTCCTTCTGGCCTTCAAGGCCCCTGATCCGGAAAAGCTTTCGGCTTACGAGTGCGGCTTCAACCCATTCAGCGACGCGCGCATGAAATTCGACGTGCGTTTCTATCTCGTCTCGCTTCTGTTCATCGTTTTCGACCTCGAGGTGGCCTTTCTGTTTCCATGGGCGGCGGCGTTCAAAGAGGCGGGTTCGTTCGGCTTCTGGTCCATGATGGTCTTTCTCGGCGTGTTGACGGTTGGCTTCGTCTATGAGTGGCGCAAGGGAGCGCTCGAATGGGATTGATTGGCGGTCAGAATCAAGCGCTCGTCGCGCCAGCGGCCAAAGGCCTCATCGACCCCCGCACCGGCAAGCCAGTTGGGTCGGACGATCCTTATTTCCTTAGTCTGAACGACGAACTGGCCGACAAGGGATTTCTCGTCACGGCGACGGACGAAATCATCAACTGGGCGCGCACGGGCTCGCTCATGTGGATGACGTTCGGCCTCGCCTGTTGCGCCGTCGAAATGATTCAGGCGGCCATGCCGCGTTACGATCTCGAACGTTTCGGCTTCGCGCCGCGCGCGAGCCCGCGCCAGTCCGACGTGATCATCATCGCCGGCACGCTCACGAACAAAATGGCGCCGGCGCTGCGCAAGGTCTACGACCAGATGCCGGAACCGCGTTACGTCATCTCCATGGGCTCCTGCGCCAATGGCGGCGGCTACTATCATTACTCCTATTCGGTGGTCCGCGGCTGCGACCGCATCATCCCCGTGGACATTTATGTGCCGGGATGCCCGCCCTCGGCGGAGGCCCTCGTCTATGGCGTGCTGCTGTTGCAAAAGAAGATCCGCCGCACGGGCACAATCGAGCGGTGAGATACGGTGCCCGCGCGGCGCGAGGACAGAACGGTGCGAAGGCGGCTCGGCCTCGCATCGGCAAGAGGATGGCGCATGAATTCGGAAGTGAAGGCGCTGGAAGAACTCGGTGTGCAGATCGCTGCGGCCGCGCCGGGCGCGGTTCTCGAAGCGAGGGTCGCATGGGGCGAGCTCACGCTGATCGTGGAGCGCCAGCGCTGGCTCGACGTCGTGAAACATTTGCGTGACGACCCAAGCTGTCTCTTCGTCAATATTGTCGACGTTACGGCCGCCGATTATCCGGAACGCGAAAAGCGCTTCGACGTTGTCGCGCATTTGCTGTCGCCAAAGCACAATCGCCGCATTCGCATCAAAACGGAAACCGATGAAAATACGCCTGTCGCTTCGCTGACGGCGCTTTATCCCGGAGCCGATTGGTACGAACGCGAAACTTACGACCTGTTCGGGGTCATTTTCTCGGGTCACCCGGATTTGCGCCGCATTATGACCGACTATGGTTTCGACGGCCATCCGCTGCGCAAGGATTTTCCGATGACGGGCTTCGTCGAGGTGCGTTACGACGATGAGCAGAAGCGCGTCGTGCATGAGCCGGTGCGGCTCGTGCAGGAATACCGTCAATTCGATTTCCTGTCGCCATGGGAAAGCGAGCCCTTTGTTCTGCCGGGCGACGAAAAGGCGAGTAAGTAGAAGTTCGAAAGACAAAGCAAAATGACCGAACAAAGGCTTCGCAACTTCTCGATCAACTTTGGGCCGCAGCATCCGGCGGCCCATGGCGTGTTGCGGCTCATTCTCGAACTTGATGGCGAAGTGGTCGAACGCGTCGATCCGCATGTCGGATTTCTTCATCGCGGCACCGAGAAGCTGATGGAGGCGCGTACCTATCTTCAGAACGTGCCTTATTTCGACCGGCTCGACTATTGCGCGCCGATGAATCAGGAGCATGCGTTCTGTTTGGCGATAGAGCGGCTGCTTGGCGTCGAGGTTCCGCGACGCGGCCAGCTCATTCGCGTTCTATATGCAGAGATCGGCCGGCTGCTGTCGCATCTTCTCAATGTCACGTCGCAGGCGATGGACGTCGGCGCGTTGACGCCGCCTCTTTGGGGCTATGAAGAACGCGAGAAGCTGATGGTGTTTTACGAGCGCGCAAGCGGCGCCCGGATGCACGCCAATTATTTCCGGCCTGGCGGCGTCGCCAGGGATTTGCCGGACCGTCTCGTCGAAGACATCGGCGCCTTCTGCGATCCTTTTCTGAAGGTTTGCGACGATCTCGAAGAACTTTTCATCGGCAATCGAATCTTCAAGCAGCGCAACGTCGACATTGGCGTCATTTCGCTTGAAGACGCCTGGAAATGGGGCTTCTCCGGCGTCATGGTGCGCGGCTCGGGCGCCGCATGGGACCTGCGCAAGGCGCAGCCCTATGAGTGCTATGAGGAAATGGAGTTCGATATTCCCGTCGGAAAGCATGGCGATTGTTACGACCGCGCCGTGATCCGCATGGAGGAGATGCGGCAGTCCACCTCCATTATGAAACAATGCGTGGACAAGCTCTTGAAGGCGGAGAACCGCGGCCCGGTTTCCGTGGTGAACAATAAGGTTTCGCCTCCGTCTCGAGGCGAGATGAAGCGTTCCATGCAGGCGCTCATCCATCACTTCAAACTCTTCACCGAAGGGTTTCATGTGCCCAAGGGCGAGGTTTACGCCGCCGTGGAGGCGCCGAAAGGCGAATTCGGCGTCTATCTCGTGTCCGACGGCACCGACAAGCCCTATCGCTGCAAGATCCGCGCGCCGGGATTCGCTCATCTCTCGGCCATGGATTTTCTCAGCAAGAACCACATGCTCGCCGACGTCTCGGCGATCCTCGGTTCGCTCGATATCGTCTTCGGGGAGGTCGATCGTTAATGTCCGTCCGTCGTCTCGCCGAAAAGCAACCCGAGAGCTTCGAGTTTACGGCTGAAAACAAAGCCTGGCTCGAGCGTCAGATCGCCAAATATCCGGAGGGGCGCCAGGCGTCCGTCGTCGTGCCGGCGCTTTGGCAGGCGCAAAAGCAGAACGACAACTGGCTCCCGCGCGCGGCGATCGAGAAAGTCGCGAACACGCTTGGAATGCCAGACATTCGCGTTCTGGAGATTGCGACCTTCTACAGCATGTTCAATCTCGAACCGGTCGGCAAGTTCTACATCCAGCTTTGCGGCACGACGCCTTGCATGCTGTCTGGCTCCGACGATCTCATTAAAGTGTTGCATCGCCTCGTTGGTCCGCAAAGAAAAGTCACAGCGGATGGACTCTTTTCCTGGATCGAAGTCGAGTGTCTCGGGGCCTGCTGCAATGCTCCTATGGTGCAGATCAACGACGACTATTATGAAGATCTGAACGCCGAGAATTTCGAAAAGCTTCTCGACGATCTTGCCGCGGGGCGTCCAGTGAAGACGGGATCGCAAACGGGCCGCGTTACTTCCGAACCTGCCGGCGGATTGACGAGCTTGACGTCGCTCTACGGCGACGGTTCTTCGAAGGCGAAGTGAGGTCAGGACGAACATGCTTTCCGACGCAGACCGCATCTTCACCAATCTCTACGGACTTGGCGACAGTTCGCTGGCCGGCGCCAAAAAGCGGGGCCAATGGAGCAACACCAAGGAGCTACTTGCGCTCGGACGCGACAAGATCATCGCCCAGACGAAAGAGTCCGGCCTTCGCGGACGTGGCGGAGCGGGGTTCTCCACTGGCTTGAAATGGTCGTTCATGCCGAAGGAAGTCGACCCCGCACGACCGCATTACCTCGTCATCAATGCGGACGAGTCGGAGCCCGGCACTTGCAAGGATCGCGAGATCATGCGCAACGACCCGCATACGCTGGTCGAGGGCGCATTGGTCGCGAGTTTCGCCATGGGCGCCCATGCCTGTTACATCTATGTGCGCGGAGAGTTTATCGCTGAGCGCGAAGCGCTGCAGCGCGCCGTCGACGAAGCTTACGAAGCGAAGCTGATCGGAAAGAATAATATCCACGGCTATCCATTCGATCTCTATGTCCATCACGGCGCCGGGGCTTACATCTGCGGAGAAGAAACAGCTCTGCTTGAAAGTCTCGAGGGCAAGAAGGGAATGCCGCGGCTGAAGCCGCCGTTCCCGGCGAATGTCGGTCTTTACGGCTGTCCGACGACCGTCAACAATGTCGAGTCGATCGCGGTGGTTCCCACGATTTTGCGGCGTGGCGCCGCCTGGTTCGCGGGCATCGGCAGGCCGAATAACTCCGGCACGAAGCTCTTCAGCATATCGGGTCACGTCAATCGCCCTTGCAATGTCGAAGAGGCGATGTCAATCAGCTTTCGCGAATTGATCGAAACTCATGCGGGCGGGGTTCGCGGCGGCTGGGACAATCTGCTGGCAGTCATCCCGGGCGGTTCCTCCGTTCGCTGCGTGCCCGCGCATCAGATCATCGACTGCCCGATGGATTTCGACAGTCTCGTGAAGCTCGGCTCGGGCCTCGGCACGGCGGCGGTGGTCGTAATGGACAAATCCACGGACATCATCCGCGCGATCGCGCGCATCTCTTATTTTTACAAGCACGAAAGCTGCGGCCAGTGCACGCCCTGCCGCGAGGGGACGGGCTGGATGTGGCGCGTGGTGTCGCGCATGGCCGAGGGGCGCGCGCATAGGAAAGAGATCGACCTTCTCTTCGATGTGTCGAAACAGATCGAAGGGCATACGATCTGCGCTCTGGGCGATGCGGCGGCGTGGCCGATCCAGGGGCTGATCAATCACTTCCGCGAAGTCATTGAACAGCGCATCGACCAATATGCGGCCAATCCGCATCCCGAACCTTTGCGCGTGGCGGCGGAGTGAGCGAAATGTCCGAGATTCTCGAAGGCGGCGATATTTTGGAGAAGGCGAAGTGACGAAAATTCTCGTCGATGGCGTCGAGGTGGACGTTCCGGCCGAATATACGCTGTTGCAGGCGTGTGAGCAGGCTGGCGCCGAGATTCCGCGCTTTTGTTTTCACGATCGCCTTTCGATTGCGGGCAACTGCCGCATGTGTCTTGTCGAGGCGAAGGGCGGACCGCCAAAGCCTCAGGCCTCTTGCGCAATGGCGGTGAAGGATCTGCGTCCGGGGCTGGACGGCGCGCCGCCGGAAGTTTTCACCAAATCGCCGATGGTGAAGAAGGCGCGCGAAGGCGTGATGGAGTTCTTGCTCATCAACCACCCGCTCGACTGCCCGATCTGCGATCAAGGCGGCGAGTGTGATTTGCAGGATCAGGCGCTGGCCTTCGGCGCCGACACCTCGCGCTATATTGAGAACAAGCGCGCCGTCGAGGACAAATATATCGGCCCTCTTGTCAAGACGTCGATGAACCGCTGCATCCATTGCACGCGCTGCGTACGCTTCACGGCGGAAGTGGCCGGCACCGCAGAGATGGGCGCAATCGGCCGCGGCGAGGATATGGAGATCACCACCTATCTCGAAAGCGCCATGACCTCGGAACTGCAAGGCAATGTGGCGGATCTATGTCCCGTTGGCGCGCTGCTGCCGAAGCCGCAGAATTTCCGCGCGCGTCCGTGGGAGTATCAGAAGACCGAGACAATCGACGTCATGGATGCGCTCGGTTCCGCCATCCGCGTGGATGCGCGCGGCCGCGAAGTCATCCGTATTCTTCCGCGCGTGAACGACGCCGTGAACGAGGAATGGATTTCCGACAAAACACGCCAGATCGTAGATGGGATAAAGACCCAGCGTCTTGACCGCCCGTTTATCCGCGAGAATGGCCGCCTCCGTCCCGCCTCCTGGCAGGAAGCGCTTGGGGCGGCCGCCGCCGCGCTGAAGACTGCGCCCTCGGCGAGAATTGGCGCGCTGGTCGGCGATCTCGCGGCTGTGGAGGAAATCTTCGCTCTCAAGACATTGATGGACTCTCTCGGAGCGGTCCATCTCGACTGTCGCCAGGACGGCGCGAAACTCGATCCGAAATTTGGCCGCGCCTCTTATATTTTCAACGCGACGGTCGCCGGAATAGAAGATGCCGACTCGCTTCTCATCGTCGGCTCCAATCCGCGCTGGGAATCGCCCGTTCTAAATGCGCGCATTCGCAAACGCTGGCTCAAAGGCGGCTTCAAGGTCTCGCTTATCGGCGAGAAGGCCGATCTCACCTACGAATATGACTACCTCGGCGCCGGTCCAGAATCGCTTCTCCAATTCGTGGAGAACAACAAGGCTGACGCGAAGAAGCGGTTGGTGCTGGTGGGGCAGGGCGCCTTGACGCGCCCCGACGGCGCGGCGGTTCTCGCGCTTGCGGCGCAAGCCGCGCTAAGGCATGGGGGTCAGTCCGACGGATGGCTCGGTTTTAGCATCTTGCATACCGCGGCGGCGCGCGTCGGAGCGCTGGACCTCGGATTTGTTCCCGGCGCCGGCGGAACGGACGCGAAAGCGATGTCCCAAGCCGGGGCGCTCGACGTCATCGTCAATCTTGGCGCTGATGAAATCGATATCGCGCCGGGCGCTTTTGTCGTCTATGTCGGCACGCATGGCGATCGTGGCGCGCATCGCGCCGACGTGATCCTGCCTGGCGCGACCTATACGGAGAAGGCGGGGATCTACGTCAACACAGAAGGACGCGCTCAAGCGGCTCTTCGCGCCACCTTTCCGCCGGGGGACGCGCGTGAGGATTGGGCGATTTTACGCGCACTGTCCGGCGCATTAGGCCGGGCGCTGCCGTTCGACTCTCTGGGGTCCTTGCGCGCGAAGCTATTCGAGGCGCATCCGCATCTCGCCCGCATCGACGACATTGAGCCCGGGACGGTCAAGCAACTCACAAATCTTGCGGCGAGTTCCGCTGTCGCGGCGAAGGACGCGTTCGTTCCTATCATCTCGGATTTCTATCTCACCAATCCGATCGCAAGGGCTTCGGCGGTGATGGCCGAATGCTCGGCGCTGGCGATGGGCCGGCTGCGTCAAGCGGCGGAATAGGGGAAAAGACGTGATTGACGGCTGGCTGCTCACACTTCTTATCATTGTCCTCAAGAGCGTCGTCTTACTCGTCGCTTTGCTCATCTTCGTCGCTTACGTGATTCTTGCTGACCGCAAGATCTGGGCGGCCGTTCAGTTGCGGCGCGGGCCCAATGTCGTCGGCCCCTGGGGGCTCCTGCAGAGTTTCGCGGATTTCCTCAAATTCGCGCTGAAGGAGCCTGTCATTCCGGACACGGCGAACAAGGGCGTATTTCTGTTTGCGCCTTTTGTCATGGCGACGCTGTCCATTGCCGCATGGGCCGTGATTCCCGTCTCCGACGGCTGGGCGATCGCCAACATCAACGTCGGCATTCTTTATATTTTCGCGCTGTCTTCGCTTGGCGTCTACGGCGTCATCATGGGCGGCTGGGCGTCGAACTCGAAATATCCATTCCTTTCAGCGTTGCGTTCTGCGGCGCAAATGGTCTCCTATGAAGTCTCTATCGGTTTCGTCATCATCACGGTTCTGCTTTGCGCCGGTTCGCTCGATCTTTCGGAGATCGTGCGCGCGCAGGATACGAAATACGGAATGCTCGGATGGTATTGGCTGCGACTGCTGCCAATGTTCGTCATCTTTTTCGTTTCCGCACTTGCGGAAACGAACCGGCCGCCATTTGACCTCGTCGAGGCCGAGTCGGAGCTCGTCGCAGGATTCATGATCGAATATTCGGCGACGCCATATGTTCTGTTCATGCTGGCTGAATATGTAGCCATCGTCACCATGTGCGCTCTGCTCACCATTCTCTTCTTTGGAGGGTGGCTGCCGCCGGCAAATGTCGTCCCCTTCACCTGGGTTCCCGGCGTGATTTGGTTCACGCTTAAGGTGAGCTTCTTTTTCTTCTTCTTCGCCATGGTCAAGGCCTTCGTTCCGCGTTATCGCTACGATCAGCTCATGCGTTTGGGGTGGAAAGTGTTTCTGCCCATTTCGCTTGTCATGGTCATCGTCGTCGCTGCGGCGCTGCAATTTGGCGGCGCGGCTGGTTTCGGAAATTGAGGAGCGACGTCATGCGATTGGATATGGCGGCCAAATCACTCTTCCTGAGCGAATTCGTCGGTGCATTCTTTCTATCGATGCGTTACTTCTTCAAGCCAAAGGCGACGATCAACTATCCGCACGAAAAGAATCCGCAATCCCCCCGCTACCGTGGCGAGCACGCGTTGCGCCGCTATCCGAACGGCGAGGAGCGTTGCATCGCCTGTAAGCTCTGTGAAGCGATCTGTCCGGCGCAGGCGATCACGATCGAAGCCGGCCCACGCGGCAATGATGGCATAAGGCGCACGACGCGCTACGACATCGACATGGTGAAGTGCATTTACTGCGGCTTTTGTCAGGAGGCATGCCCCGTCGACGCTATTGTCGAGGGCCCGAATGGCGAATTCGCTGTCGAGACGCGCGAGGAGCTTTACTACAACAAAGAACGCCTGTTGGAGAATGGCGCGCGCTGGGAACGCGAGATTGCGCGCAACATCGAACTTGACGCGCCCTATCGATGAGGTCGATTTCGAGGCATGCTTTCGCCCGTTTTGCAGAAAACGCGCGACCAAGAGAGGACGACTAGAGTGGCCGCCGTATTCTTCTACCTCTTCTCGAGCGTCATGATCGCTTCGGCTTTTGTGGTGATCTTCGCGCGGAATCCTGTGATTTCCGTCCTCTTCCTGATTCTCGCCTTCTGCAACGGCGCTGGTCTTTTTCTGCTCGCGGGAGCCGAGTTCCTCGCGATGATCCTAATCGTCGTCTATGTCGGCGCGGTGGCGGTGCTGTTTCTCTTCGTCGTGATGATGCTGGACGTCGATTTTGCCGAGTTGAAACAGGGCTTCCAGAAATATCTTCCCGCCGGCGCCGCTGTCGGCATTGTTGTTTTGAGCGAACTCGGTTTTGTGGCCATCGGCTGGCAATCAGCGTCCTCGGCTCACGAGGCGGCGGCTTCTCCGATCGTCGCCCAGGTCACGAACACCGCCGCTCTCGGACAAGTGCTCTACACAAAATACGTCATCTTCTTCCAGGCCTCCGCTCTGGTGCTGCTCACGGCTATGATCGGCGCGATCGTGCTAACCCTGCACCATAGGCCGAGCGTCAAGCGTCAGAAGATTGCTGAACAAAACGCGCGCACGCGCGAGAATGTCATTGAAATCAAGAAAGTGCCGTCGCGAGCCGGCGTCTGACGCGGCGATCTAGAGGACACGCCAATGATCATTGGGCTTACGCACTATCTCATCGTCGCGGCGATCCTGTTCACGCTCGGCGTCATGGGCATTATCCTCAACCGCAAGAATATCATCGTTATCCTGATGTCGGTTGAGTTGATTCTGCTTTCGGTGAATCTCAATCTCATCGCCTTCTCGACCTCGTTAGGCGATCTCACCGGGCAAGTCTTCGCGCTGTTCGTCCTGACGGTCGCCGCCGCCGAGGCCGCGATTGGCCTCGCTATCCTTGTCGTCTACTACCGCAATCGCGGCACGATCGCCGTCGAAGACATCAATGCTTTGAAGGGCTGAACCCGCGATGATTCAACTGGTCGTCTTCCTGCCGCTCGTCGGCTTTCTGATTGCCGGAATATTCGGGAGCAGGATCGGAGCGCGCGCGTCGGAGTTCATAACGACGAGTTTGCTGTTCGTTGCTGCGGCGCTCTCGTGGACGATATTCTTCGACGTCGCGCTGGGCCACGGCCACGCGAGCGCCCCGGTGCTCGCGAATTGGTTCACCTCCGGCGCGCTGAAAGTCGATTGGGCGCTGCGCGTGGATTCCCTTACGGGGGTGATGCTGATCGTCGTGACCACAGTCTCGAGCCTCGTGCACCTTTATTCCGTGGGCTATATGCATGAGGATCCCCATCGGCCGCGCTTTTTTGCTTATCTGTCGCTTTTCACCTTCGCCATGCTTACGCTGGTGACGGCGGACAATCTTGTCCAATTGTTCTTTGGTTGGGAGGGCGTCGGCCTCGCTTCCTATCTGCTTATCGGCTTTTGGTATCAGAAACCCTCGGCCAACGCCGCCGCCATCAAGGCCTTCGTCGTCAATCGCGTCGGAGATTTCGGTTTTGCGCTGGGCATATTCCTGGTCTTCCAGCTCACGAAATCCGTTTCCTTCGACCAGGTGTTCGCCGCAGTCCCGGGACTCGCCGGAAAGCCAATCCACATCTTCGGTCTCGACGTCGACGCTCTGACCATCGCGGCCTTCCTTCTCTTCACAGGCGCCATGGGCAAATCTGCGCAGTTTCTGCTTCACACCTGGTTGCCGGATGCGATGGAAGGCCCGACGCCGGTCTCGGCGCTGATTCACGCGGCGACCATGGTCACAGCCGGCGTGTTCATGGTGGCCCGCCTTTCGCCCATCTTCGAATATGCGCCGGCAGCGCTGGCCTTCGTCACTATCATTGGCGCGATCACCGCCTTCTTCGCGGCGACCATCGGCCTCGTGCAAAACGACATCAAGCGCGTGATCGCTTACTCCACCTGTAGCCAGCTCGGATATATGTTCGTTGCGGAAGGGGTCGGCGCTTATTCGCTGGGCATGTTCCACCTTTTCACGCATGCCTTCTTCAAGGCGCTACTGTTTCTTGGCGCAGGCTCGGTGATCCATGCGATGCATCACGAGCAGGACATGCGCAATATGGGCGGCCTGCGCAAGAACATACCCTTCACCTTTGCGATGATGACGATCGGCACATTGGCGTTGACCGGGTTCGGAATACCGCACACGCCCTTCGGATTTGCCGGCTTCTATTCGAAAGACGCGATCATCGAGGCGGCGTTCGCAGGCAGCCAGCATAGCAATGCAGCATTGTTCGGCTTCGTCGCCACCGTCGTCGCGGCAGGTCTGACATCCTTCTATTCATGGCGTCTGGTGTTCATGACCTTCTTCGGCCATCGCCATCATGAGGCGCGCGGCCATGAAGATCATGCCCATGACGAGCCGGCGTCTCTGCATGGTGACGACCATCATCACGCGCCGCATGAGTCTCCGCTTACAATGCTGATCCCGCTTGCCGTACTGGCGGTTGGAGCGGTCATCGCCGGCTATTTGTTCGAGCCGTCGTTCGCCGGACATTCCTACGAGGAGTTTTGGAAGAACTCGCTTTTTACCGGCGATCACAACCACATCCTGCACGAAATGCATGACATTCCTGGCTGGGTTGGGCTCACGCCGACGGCCATGATGGTTCTTGGATTTCTTCTCTCCCTTTATGTCTACGTGCTGAAGCCCGGCACTGCGCATCGCATTGCGGCTGCGTTTCCGAGGCTTTATCAATTCCTCCTCAACAAATGGTATTTCGACGAGCTTTACGATTTCCTCTTTGTCCGACCGGCCTTTGCGATCGGGCGTGTGTTCTGGAAAGGCGGCGACGGACGCATCATTGACGGCATTGGGCCCGACGGAATAGCGGCGCGCGTCGCGGATGGCGCCAGGCTCGCCGTGCGCTTGCAGACGGGTTACGTCTATCACTACGCCTTCGCCATGCTGATCGGCGTCGCTGCGGTCGTTACATGGTTTATCGCCGGAGGAGTGCGCTGATGTTGGGCTTCGGCATACTTTCCGGTCTGACCTTTCTGCCGCTCGTCGGCGCGGCATTTATTCTTACGCAGCGCGGCGACGACGAGGCGACTTTACGCAATGTCCGCTGGGCGACATTGCTGACGACGATCGTCGTCTTTGCATTGTCGCTCGTCGCCTGGCAGCGCTTCGATCCAACAAGCGCCGCTTTTCAACTCGTCGAGGAGAAAAGCTGGTTTGGCTCGGGACTCGTTTACAAGCTCGGAGTGGACGGCTTCTCCATGCCGTTCGTCTTGCTGACGACCTTTCTCATGCCGTTCGCCATCTTGGCTTCGTGGCAATCCGTCACCTTCCGGGTGAAGGAATATATGATCGCCTTTCTTGTGCTGGAGACGCTGATGATCGGCGTCTTCACCGCGCTCGATCTCCTGCTGTTTTATCTCTTCTTCGAGGGCGGCCTCATTCCGATGTTTCTCATTATCGGAATTTGGGGCGGCAAGCGCCGTGTCTACGCCAGCTTCAAATTCTTCCTCTACACGCTGGCAGGTTCGCTGCTGATGCTGATCGCGATTCTCACGATGTACAATCAGGCCGGAACCACCGACATCAGCGTGCTGCTGAAGACGCATTTCGACCCGCACATGCAGACTTGGCTCTGGCTCGCTTTCTTCGCGTCGTTCGCGGTAAAGATGCCTATGTGGCCGGTGCACACCTGGTTGCCTGACGCTCACGTTGAGGCGCCGACCGCCGGCTCCGTCATCCTGGCGGCGATCCTCCTGAAAATGGGCGGATACGGCTTCATCCGTTTCTCGCTGCCCATGTTCCCGGATGCCTCTGTCTATTTTGCGCCGCTCATCTACGCTCTGTCGGTGATCGCAATCATCTACACGTCGCTCGTCGCTCTCGTGCAGGAGGATATCAAGAAGCTCATCGCCTACTCCTCCGTCGCGCATATGGGCTTCGTCACCATGGGACTCTTCACGCTCACGCCGCAGGGACTTCAGGGCGCGATGTTTCTTATGATCTCGCACGGCTTCGTTTCCGGTGCGCTTTTCCTTTGCGTGGGCGTCATTTACGACCGCATCCATACGCGCGAGATCGCCGCCTATGGTGGGCTTGTGAACAGAATGCCGCTTTACGCCTTCACCTTCATGGTGTTTACGCTGGCCAATGTCGGGTTGCCGGGAACGTCCGGCTTCGTGGGCGAGTTCCTCACTCTGGTCGGGGCCTTTAACGCAAACTCCTGGGTTGCGTTGTTCGCCACGACGGGCGTCATTCTCTCCGCGGCCTATGCGCTTTATCTCTACCGCCGTGTCATTTTCGGCGTTCTCGACAAGCCGAGCCTGGCGACGATCGCGGATCTCTCGCCAAGGGAAATCGCAATCTTCGTCCCGCTCATCGCCTTGACCATCTATTACGGAGTGCAACCGGGTCCGGTGCTGGACGCGTCTGCGGCTTCCGTCGCCAATCTTCTACAATCGCACTCGGCCCTGCTGGACGCGGTCAAAGTCGCGACCCTCGGCCATTGATGGATCCATGACGATGTCGTTTTCAACGCAGCTTGCGCATCACTTCTTACCGGAGCTGATCTTGGGCGTCGGCATAATGGCGCTGATCCTGCTCGGCGCCTGGCGCGGGGCGAGGGCGTTCTCGCTCATCACGGAATTGACGGTTTTGTTGCTTGGCCTCGCCATTCTTGCGATCCTGCTGTCTTCCAAGTCCGACACCAGCCTCTTCGACGGCGCCTTCATCGATGACGGCTTTGGGCGTTTCATGAAAGTGCTTGCGCTCGCTGGTTCGCTTGTGTCCGTCCTCTTGTCGGTCGATTTTCTGCGCAGCACGCGCAATGTGAAATTCGAATTTCCAGTGCTCGTGCTGCTCTCGACGCTCGGGATGCTGCTTCTTATTTCCGCCGATAATCTAATCGCGCTCTATCTCGGGCTCGAACTGATGTCGCTCGCGCTTTATGTCATGGCGGCGTTCGAACGCAACAACGCGCGCGCGTCCGAAGCGGGGCTGAAATATTTCGTTCTTGGCGCTTTGTCGTCGGGCATGATGCTTTACGGGGCGTCGCTTCTTTATGGATTTGCGGGAACAGTGTCCTTCGCCGGGATTGCCGCCGCAGTGTCTTCGACTCCGCTGATTGGCGTCATCTTCGGTCTCGTCTTCCTTCTCGCAGGACTGGCGTTCAAAATATCCGCTGCGCCGTTCCACATGTGGACGCCGGACGTCTACGAAGGCGCTCCGACGCCGGTCACCGCGTTTTTCGCCTCGGCCGTGAAAATGGCCGCCATGGCGATTACGGCGCGGGTTGTCATCACCGCTTTCCCGACCATCACAGCCCAATGGCGCCAGATCGTCGTATTCCTGTCGATCGCCTCCATGCTCCTGGGTTCCTTCGCCGCAATCGGACAAAGCAACATCAAGCGACTGATGGCCTACTCGTCTATTGGTCATATAGGCTTTGCGCTGATCGGTCTTGCGGCGGGAGACGAGGCCGGAATCAGAGGCGTCGTCATATACCTCGCGATCTATTTGGTGATGACACTCGGGACGTTCGCCGCCATTCTAACAATGCGCGTTTCCGGGCGTGCGGTTGAAAACATCTACGATCTTGCCGGACTTTCGCGCAACAATGGCGTCGCAGCCTTCTTCCTGGCCATGCTGATGTTCTCGCTCGCTGGCGTTCCGCCTCTCGCCGGCTTTTTTGCGAAATATTATGTCTTCCTTGCCGCCGTAAATGCGGGATTATACCCGCTTGCTGTAATTGGCGTTCTCGCGAGCGCGGTCGCCGCGTTCTATTACCTGCGCATCGTCAAGGTCATGTATTTCGACGAGCCGGCGCCGGCGTTCGATAAGGCTCCGCTGACGCTGAGGGCCATTCTCGCAACCTCAACCCTATTTTTGCTCGGCTTTTGGCTCTATCCGGCTCCGATGATCGATGCGGCGACGAATGCCGCAAAGTCTCTCTTTTGAGTTGGAATATTTGAGCGTGGAACTGGGGCGAATTGCACGAACGCGCGGCGTTCGCCTGGTCGTCCATGACGAAATCGACTCCACAAACGAAGAGGCGAAACGCCTCATGCTCGGTGGAGAACGTGGCCCGCTTTGGATCGTCGCCGGGAGACAGTCGCAGGGGAGAGGGCGTTTGGGGCGAGGCTGGGAATCGTCGCCGGGCAATCTTTACGCAACACTCCTTCTGAGCGAAGTCGGGCGGCTGCAAAACGCGCCGCAGCTCGGTTTTGTCGCGGGCGTCGCCGCGATTGAAGCATTGAAATCGGCGACCGGCCTTTCCGAACGGCTAGCTCTTAAATGGCCGAACGATATCTTGCTCGACGGGGCCAAGCTCGCGGGCATCCTGCTTGAAGCGGCCCCGACCCCCATTGAGGGGGCTGAAGGAGTTAGCGCAATCGTCGGCTTCGGGATCAATTGCGCCTCGGCGCCAAAGAATACGCCCTATCCCGCGACTGCGCTCGCAGATTGCGGATTGGCTGCGCCATCGGCGCCGATGCTGTTTTCTTTACTGTCGGACGCCATGATCTCGGCGCTCGACCTATGGGAGAGCGAGGGCGGTTTCCAGTCGGTGCGCGCGCAATGGCTTTCGCAGGCTGCGGGTCTGGGAGAAAATATTAGGGTGGCGCTCACAAACGAAACGATCGAAGGTCGTTTCGAGACAATCGACGTGGCAGGGCGTTTGAAAATAACGACGCATCGAGGGGAGCGCGTCGTCGAAGCTGGAGACGTGTTTCTCCCGCTCGTTTAAGCTGCAGACAGAGGCCAATGCTAGGGAACCGAATGTTGGATCGAATATGACGCAGGATTCAAGCGACTTCGTCTTTGCTCCGCTCGGCGGGCTCGGCGAAATCGGAATGAACGCGGCTCTCTACGGCTTCGGTCCGCCGCGTACGCGCAAATGGATGATGGTCGATTGTGGGCTTGCGTTTGCCGGACCAGAACTTCCCGGCGTCGATCTGATCATGCCGGATGTCTCCTTCGTGGAGAAAATCAGTCGCGATCTCGTCGGGCTCGTCATTACTCACGCGCACGAAGACCATATCGGAGCCTTGGCTGCTTTGTGGCCCAAGCTTCGTTGCAAGGTGTTCGCAACCAAATTCGCCGCTGGCCTGCTCGAGGCTCGGCGGCTCGGCGAGCCCGGCGCGCCGAACATCGAGATCACTCAGGTCGCCGCCGGCGCGACGATCGATCTGACTCCGTTCAGCGTCGAGTTCATCGCCGTCTCGCATTCGATTCCTGAGGCCTGTGCGCTGGCGATCCGCACGCCCGCGGGGCTGGCTCTGCATACGGGCGATTGGAAGATCGATCCGCAACCCGGCGTTGGAACGCGCATTGACGAAGCGCGGTTGCGCCGTCTGGGCGACGAAGGCGTCACTGCGTTAATTTGCGATTCCACCAATATTTTGCGGGAAGGCGAAAGCTTTTCGGAAAGCGATGTCGCGCGCACGCTGAAAAGCCTGGTCGCCGAGGCGCCAGCGCGAGTCTTTGTGACGACCTTTGCGTCGAATATAGCCCGTATTCGCGCCATCGCCGAGGCTGCGCGGGCTTGCGGCCGCACGGTCGTCGTAGCGGGACGCGCGATGGACCGAGCTATTCAGGTCGCGCGAGAATGCGGTTATCTCGATGGCGTTGCGCCGTTTCACGGGCCAGAGCTCTATGCGTCGCTGCCGCGCGAGAAGATCGTCGTGATCGCCACGGGAAGCCAGGGCGAGCCGCGGGCGGCCATGGCGCGGGCGGCGGAAAGCGAGCATCCCGAAATCAAACTTGTTGCCGGAGATCGCGTGATATTTTCTTCGCGCATCATCCCCGGCAATGCGCGAGACGTGCATCGCGTCATCAATAAGCTCTGCGATCAGGGAGTCGAGGTCGTCACAGATCACGATCATTTGGTGCATTGCTCTGGCCATCCACGGCGTGGCGAGGTGAAGCAGCTTTACGAGTGGGTGCGCCCGCGTGCGGCTGTGCCGGCGCATGGCGAGGCGCATCATTTGACGCAACATGCGCACTTCGCGAAGTCGCGAGGCGTTGAGCATGTTGTCGGCGCGCGCAACGGAGATGTTGTCCGCTTGGCGCCCGGCGTCCCGGCTTTCGCCGGAAAAATTGCGAGCGGGCGCATTTATAAAGACGGTGACGTTCTCATCGGCGAAGACGACGGCGCCATTCGGGAGCGCGCAAAGCTTGGTTTTGCCGGCGTCGTTACCGTCGCGCTCGCAGTCAACAGGAGCGGTGAGCTCGCCGGCGATCCGGACGTGCTTTTTTCGGGACTGCCGAAGCGCGGCAAGGGCGGAGAGGACATGGCCGAAGTTATCGACGACGCCATTTTCAAGACGTTCGATCATCTGCCCCGGCCAAAGCGCCGCGACCCGGATTCTACCTCCACCGCAATCGAGCGTGCGATCCGCGGCGAAGTGCAGGCGATTTGGGGCAAGAAGCCGCAGGTGCATGTGTTGGTCGTGGCGGTGTGAGCCACAGCGGGTTTATTTTAGGCCCAGCTCACATTCTGCTTGAAGTAAGCATAGTCCTTCGCATTTTGCGCCGCGTACTGCATAGCGAAAGAGGCTAATGCTTCGTCGAAGGCGTCGCTTTTTCCCATATAACCCGCCAGGACGGCGGGGTCGGCGGATCGCGCGTGCGCGCGCGCCAGCGTTCTTCCGCATAATGTCGCATATTGCGGCAGCGCCTTGTCCTCCAATAGTTCGGCGACAGATCCGAGTCGCCGGTTCTTGAGCTGTCGAACATAGAATTGACGCCCCGACGCTGCGTCGGTCGTCCATCCAAGGAAGAGATCGGTCGCGCCCTGCATGATGCGTTGTCCCGAGACGACGCGCTCTCCTTGAGCGCGGGACCACTGGGTCGCGCCCAGGCGCTCCAGCGCAGACGCGCTCGCTTCCTTGATCTGCAACATGAGTGGCTCGTCATCCTCCGTCATGAACAGCCCGATGGCGCAATATGTGCCGACGCTGCCGACGCCGACGACTTTGAACGCGGTATCGCGCAAGCGGTAACGCCGCAGCAAGGCCCCGACTTCAGGGGACAGCGTAGCGCGCAATCCCCCGAAAATTCCGCCAATGTCCACATGCGCGGCGGGATCGTCGCTTTGCTCGACATGAAAAATATAAGGGGGATTATCCGCGATCTTCCACTGTCCGTCGTCCTCCCGGCGAAGCTGCGGAAAAATCTGCCGATCGATCTGATTTTCATCAGGCTTGGTCAGCGATTTGCGCAGTTTCCGGGAAAGCTCCCCGACAAAAAGTCCGCTCGCCTCCTGCGCCAGAAGAATTCTGGACTGCCATGCTTTCAGCGGGGAGAGTTGAGACCTCGAGCCGCTCGTAGACGAGCTCGAGGACTCTCCCCGCTGGGGACTTGCCGCCTGACCCGTCGGCGCATGGCGTTACGACGCTTAGCAAAGCCATCATCCCTCAGCCGACAATCGATCGCCTGCGAAACCGCGTGCTAGCGCTGCAACGACATCTCCACGAGCCGCCTCGACGACGGAGCTATCAGA
>Ga0209048_10001682_pt1 | contig 22481 bp, 26 predicted proteins | sample FrelakmetCRP12CR_FD_187146 | JGI IMG/M metagenome (GOLD analysis project Ga0209048, IMG submission 187146) | Freshwater lake sediment microbial communities from the University of Notre Dame, USA, for methane emissions studies - CRP12 CR (SPAdes)... | ecosystem: Environmental > Aquatic >... | reverse complement strand
GGCGCCGGTGCGGTCGTAGAGACGCGTTGGCTGGAGCAGTTGGCCGGCCTGCGAGTCCAGGAGCACGGTAACCTGCCCGACCGGTGGCAGGCCGCGCGTCAAAGAGGCATATGCCAGGGCTGCCGCCAGGACCAGAGTCACCACAACTGCACTGACGGTGAATCCCAATCCGAAGACCGCCCGCTGGGAACGCTGTTGTGCGCTGCTGCGGGTCAGATTGTGGCGGTGGCGCCGTTGGCGAATGATGGTGAGGATTGATGACATAGGAACAGGTGAGAACCGGGTAAGTTTGGAACCTTTTACATTCTGAACCAGGAGATTACTTCGGCAGCCCCGCTGCGCTCGGGACACCGACTTGTAAATGCGTGCTTTCGTGTAATTGTTAAATTAATTCTACTGGTTGTGCAACAATACCTAATTACCGAGCAAATCTTTCAGCAGAACTTTCAACGCATGTCTCGGTGTCTCGCCATCGATGGTCCCGGTCTGTCCATTGACGACCACCTGGTGAGTCTTGTCGTCGAAGGAATAGTCCACCACCCAGACTGGTAACAGGATGAGCCGGTAGGAAGTGATCGAGATTGCAGAGGCAGAGTAGTGCAAATCGATGATGTTCCCCTGCCCGGCGAGGATGTCGCCGCGGATCTTTTCAACTGCGATGCGGCGGGCTTCCAAAGCAGCATCTGACATGGCTATCTCGTAAACCTGGGTGGGCCAGCCGGCAAGGAAACGAGGGTCATAGGCTGGAGCAGCGGAGAGATTGTATCCGCACAGGAGCCGGGGAAACAGGTCGGCAAGTTTGGAGGCTCCGGGGATGCAAATATCGTTGAACTGGACGGGGTTTTCACCGGAGACAGGTACTTCCCGCTTATTGCGGACGACCCGTCCGCTCCAGGGGAGGCTGCCGATCAAGTTGAATGCCCAGACCGGCAGGTAAAGCCCGCGCGGAAGTTCGACATTGCCCTGCGGTTCGATCTTATTTTTCTTCAACCATTGGTCTAATTGTGAGGCGGCTTGTTTCTGGTCGACAGCCATGGGGATAACAGCATCCGGCTCGACCAGTTCACTAGCTTTATCCAAGGCGATTACGTGAACCGACCCGCACCAGGCGCAGGTTGAGGAAAGTTCAGACCGGGTCAACACGAAATTGGCTCCACAGCCCTGGCATTGAAATGTCTTCACCGACACGGTCTTTTGAAATCCTTTTCCGTTGGCCATGGCGACGAAAAAGTCCTGTTCGGCACCAGGGGTGACGGTGTTGAGCGCCTGCCGGGAACTGCAATTTTCGCAGACCAGGCATGTGTCGTCCGGGGCATAGACCATTCGCCCACCGCAATTTGGACAGGTGAACCGCCTGGCTTGAGCCTTCTGCGTGCCGGGAACGGGTGCGGGGATGAGGTTGGGGTTAACGATCTCTGCAGGGGTGAGCTTTCCGTCCAGGATCGCCAGGTCGCGGCGGGCAGCTGCGTGACTCATGTCGATTGCCAAGGTTTCTTCGAGGAACTGGCGCTTGAGTTTGGGATCCTCCACTACCAGGCTGAGATAGTAATTCGCCTGGGCCTGTGTCTGCAGATCATCGGCAGCATCCAGGGCACGCTCGAAGTAACGCTGCGCCATTACAATTTCCCCCGACTTGAAGTGAAGGATGCCTTCCTTAAGGAGGTCGTTATCGTATTCTTCAGGCATGTTTCCCTTTGCGGACGAGGGCGTCCGTCATGCGCACCACTCGAACCATCACCTCGACATCATGGACCCGCACAATATCTGCGCCGCGGGTGATGCCGACGGCTACTGCAGCCGCGGTACCTTCAACTCGCTGGTCAGGAGGCAGGTCGAGGGTGAACCCGATGAAGGATTTGCGGGACGGTCCAAGCAGGACGGGGAATCCCAGCAGGCGGATCTCGTTAAGGCGGTCAATCAATTCCAGGTTTTGCTCGACCGTTTTGCCGAATCCGATCCCGGGGTCCAGAATGATATGCTCATCGGGGACTCCGGCCTCACGGGCAATCCGGACCGAAGCCATCAATTCCCGCTTGACATCTTCCATTAGATTATCGTAGTCCGCGCCAGCATAGGCTTTGCCGAGTCTTTCGCGGACCTCAACATTAGTGGGTGTTGACCGGTTGTGCATCAGGATGAGCGGGGTTTTCGAACGGGCAGCGAGCGCAGCCAGGTGCGGGTCTGCGCGCAAGCCCCAGACATCGTTGATGATCTGTGCGCCCGCTTTCAGGGCTTCCACGGCAACTGGCGCCTTGCAGGTGTCAATTGAGATCAGTGCATCAGGAAAATCGGAAGTGATCGCCCGGATGACTGGAAGAACGCGCTGTTTTTCTTCTTCAGCATCCACTGGCTTGGAACCGGGACGGGTGGATTCCCCTCCGATATCGAGGATATCCGCTCCCGCCTCGAGGAAGCGCCGAGCTGTCTCTAGCGCCCCCTCCACTGCCCCGCCTTTATTTCCAGCAGAAATGGGAGAGTGAGCTTGAGCGATAAGCCCATCTCCAGAAAAACTATCCGGGGTGATGTTCAAAATCCCCATCACGTACGTTCGCTGCCCCCACGTCAGGGTGTGGCTTCCGATGGTCAGGGAGGACATGGTAAATCTTGGACTACACCATTTGATCCAGCGGGCGGCTGAGCCAGGCTTCGGCGGCATCCATGTCGGTAAAGATCTTGATGGCTGCCGAAGTCTCAGGCACAATGGCGTAGTAGATTTCGCGCACAGCGTTGGCCAGTTTGTCATTGTTGACCACCACTGCCAGGCGGATGTTGCGCGCAGCCGGGTCGCTGTTCACTTCCATCGCAATGTGAATGGCTTTCTCGGGGATTTCCTTGATCTGGCGCAGGTCGTACAGGTTGCGGGTCAGGCGGTCGGAGCTGAGCAGGTGCTCCAGGGCGAAGTCATGCCAGTGTTGGATGGTGGCATCCGACAGATTGGTGAAGGTGAGTGCCATGCCTCCGTCCGGGCGGCGGATAACGCTATAACCAATGCCGGGTGCGGGTTTCCAGTAAAGGGGTTTGGGTTCGGTCATCGGGAGTCTCCTGATTGGGTTGTTGTGATTATAACCGGAATGCCGTTCAGACCCTGCCAGCGATACGCAGCACGAACAGCGCATCGACGGTAACGAAAGGGTTCATCTTCTTCGTGCTCCGCCCACCCCAAATCACCGGCATATAGCCGCTTAATTGCGGGCGCGTCGGGCGGGAGTACGACTCTTCCGCAGGGAAGCCGCCATCCGGCAGGCGCTTGGATTCGAGCAGGTCGAGGGCCTGCATGCAGCGAGGGTCGGAAATGAACCCGGCTTCGGCCATGACCTTCAACCCGGCCAAAATGTCGTAATGCCAGTAGACGGGATAATGCAACAGGATGAAATGATCGTCCATCACGGACCCGTCGCGCTGGCGTTTGAACAGGCGGCGGCTGAGGAAAACTTCAGCGGCGCGTTCGACCGCGGTCCTGACCCTTGGATCTCCCGAAACCTGCGCAACCAATGCCAGCGCCCGCAGGGGAATGAGCGTTTCCATGAATGAAGAGGTGTCCGCCTGGGGGCGCTTGTCGCAGTTCCAGCCACCGTCGGGCCACTGCCATTGGAGCAGGCGGGAAACCAGTTCGTCGGTGCGGCCATCTGCCAGCCCCAGACGCAGCGATGACCAGACGGCATTCCCCTCCTGCGAAGCACAGCGGCGCGTCCGCCCGGCGATATGGCGGGTGTGCTGCTTGTGCGCCTCGCTCAGCCAACAGGCAAAAGTCTCATCCATCAATGGGCGCAGGGATTCGTCGCCTGCCGGGCAGCCCAGGTCAGCCAGCAGGGACAAGGTCCAGTGTGAACCGATCCACTTTCTGTAAGCATGACCGGTCGTATCGCCTGCGGCGAGCAAGTGGGCCACGAGGGGTGAATGGCGGGTGACTTCAGCGGCCTTTTGAGCTGTGTGTGAATTGGGCGCCTGGCCGAGCACATTGACTGCCATCTTCCAGGCCAGGGCAGGTTCGGCATTCAGCTGCTCAATCAGTTGGTTCATAACGTTTCACTCCAATAGAATCCACTGCGGCCAGTAATTGGCGGACGGACTTGCCAAGAACCGGATGGACGAGGCCGGGTTCCAGGTCAGCCAGCGGGACGAGGACGAATGCGCGTTCGTGCAGGTGTGGGTGGGGAATAATTAGTTCCGGTGTATCGAGGACCAAGACATCATATAAAAGGATATCAATGTCAATCAGGCGCGGTCCCCAGCGGACCGACGGGAGGCGGCCGAGCTGGGTTTCCAAGTGCTTCAAATACGCCAAAAGAGGAAGCGGATCCAGGTATGTCTCGCCCTTGAGCACCATGTTCAAGAAAGCGGGCTGGTCGGTGAGACCCCAGGGCGGCGTCTCGTAGACTGGAGACTGATCCAGTACGCGGACGGCAGGCGGCAGGGCAGCAATGGCGGCCTGGAGATTGGCGAACCGGTCACCGAGGTTGGTGCCGAGGGCAAGGTAGAGGCTGGGCATGGATTTGACAGGCTTGTTATACTGGTTTCAGCGCTATTGTACCCCCTCGTAATCCAGGAGGTTGTCCCAAACCACTTGACTCGCACCCGGCATTCTCTTTATACTGGTAGTGATCAAGTTCACATTTTGCGCCGCACAAAAGCTGTTTACCCGCGAAAGGACTAATAAACAATTAAGCGGACAACAGTTTTCCACTTGCACAAAGGGTTGAAATTCCAGAAGAAACGCGATAGTGCAAAGGGGTTTCTGCACTCTTACCGCCCCCCTGCCCATACCGTTGGGCGTTTTGGGCGCAAATTAACCTCGGCAAGATAATCGGAGCCAAGCATGTCGAAAGCAGATGATTATCGGAACAAATTGCTCACACTCGACAATTGGGATGAGTATTTGTTGAAAAATTCGGGGCTGCCAGGGCCGCGCGGAAACATTGAATTGGCACAGGTGGTTGCAGACGAAGGCGATCTTCGCCTCTTTCGCCGATACGTGGCTTATTCAGCCGATAAAGCTCCAGTGAACTCGCCTAACGAATTCCTGGCCTTCTGCGGCATCGTTGGCATAGGGCGTTTACATGCTAAAGGCGGCATTGACATGCTGCCCACTCTCCGGAGCTATGCTTCCGATCCCCGCTGGCGTATCCGCGAAGCAGTGGCCATGGCACTCCAACGGCTGGGTGATGCGGATATGACACGCTTGATTCCGGCAATGCGCGATTGGAGCAAAGGAACTCCTCTGGAGCAAAGAGCCGCCGCAGCCGCCCTATGTGAACCCAGGTTGCTTGGTCAAGTCGAACACGCTCAAGCAGTATTGGAAATTCTGGATGGGATCACCCTTTCCGTTGAGCAGATGGAGGACCGTCAAAACGACGACTTTCGGACGCTCCGAAAAGGTCTCGCTTATTGTTGGAGTGTTGCGGTTGTTGCCCTTCCCGCTGAAGGTAAAACATTAATGGAAAAGTGGCTGGTAAAGCCAGACAAAGACATCCAATGGATCATGAAGGAAAACCTGAAAAAGGCGCGGCTGACCAGAATGGATTCGAATTGGGTCAAAAAATGGCTTGCAAGATTGAGCGCCTGAAACGCACCAGCTCCAGCGGACAGCAGCTCCGCGGCTCGTGCTGAGTCAGCTTGCCAAGTTCGGGGCGGTAATTGAGATGAAATTACACCAATCCAGCCGTGTATCAACAAGCTCCGGACTGGATAGATTGGAGGATCATTATGAACATGAAAGAACATATCCTGGCAGCGCTGAGAGAGCAATTCAATATCTGGGAAGAACTACTCGCAAACATGAGCGAGGAGCAAATCATCGCCCCGCACAAGCCATCCGACTGGTCCACCAAGGATGAAATCGCCCATTTGAGGGCATGGCAGCAGCGTTCCATTGCACGGTTGGAAGCCGCTCAGTTCAAACGGGAGCCTGAGTTTCCCAAGTGGCCTGCAGAGTTGGATCCGAATTCAGAAGGCGATACGGATCAAATTAACACCTGGATCTATGAAACCGCCCGTGAACAGCCCTGGTCAAAGGTACATCCGAATTGGAGGGAAGGATTTTTACGGTTCCTGGAATTAGGGGAAGCGATCTCTGAAAAAGACCTGCTGGATGAGGGAAGATACCCATGGCTGGAAGGGAAGCCACTCGCTTTTATTCTCCTGTCTTCTTATGACCATCATCAAGAGCATCTGGACGGAACCCAGGCCTGGCTGCGTCAGAACGGAAAATAGTAATTCTGACCTAACAATCCGAAGGATAACGAAAAAACATGAAAATACAAGATGTCCCTTTCTGCACAGTTGATTGGAAGCAGATCACCCCCAGTGAACATCTCGGCGAGACTGGGAGGGCTTATTGGAGAACCCTCGAAATCGGCAACATTCGAGTACGCATGGTTGAATATACCCCTGGCTACCTGGCTGACCACTGGTGTAATCGTGGACATGTGCTGCTGGTTATGGAAGGTGAATTGACGACAGAATTGAAGGATGGCAGGGTTTTCACACTAACTCCTGGGATGAGCTACCAGGTTGCAGATGACACGGCCCCGCATCGTTCGCACACGGCCTCCGGAGCCAAGCTGTTCATTGTGGATTAATTAATAATGTCGCGTAAAAGCAATATCCTGTCACGCATATCTTTTCTGGCAGTTGCAAGAAACGGATAGAAGAGGGTTATTTGAAATAATGGAGTTCACTTTTCTGCTGAGAGGCTTAGCCATCGGGTTTTCGATCGCTGCGCCGGTTGGACCGATCGGCGTGTTGTGCATCCGCCGCACACTGGCTGATGGATGGTCTGCGGGTCTTGTATCCGGTTTGGGCGCAGCCAGCGCGGATGCAATCTATGGCTGCATTGCCGGATTCGGCCTGGCTTTCATTTCAAACTTCCTGGTTAGTCAACAAATCTGGCTGCGCCTGATCGGGGGCGGCTTTCTTTGCTATTTGGGTCTCAAAACTTTGTTGGCAAAACCCGCCGAACAGGCTCCTGTGGATAAACGAAACGGTCTCCTTGGGGCTTATGGATCGACTTTCATTCTAACGCTCACAAATCCGATGACGATCATTTCCTTTGCGGCGATATTTGCCGGCTTGGGTTTGGCAAACACCCGCGGGAACTATGTGTCAGCGGCAGTTTTGGTTCTGGGCGTTTTCACGGGCTCAGCCCTATGGTGGCTCATTTTGAGCAGCGGCGTCGGTATATTTCGGGCCAGGTTCAACCTTCACGGAATGCAATGGGTCAACAGAATTTCAGGTGTAATTATCATCGGTTTTGGTATGTTTGCTCTCTTCAGTGTCCTATGATAGAAGTACTCTTGTCAGGGAAAAGGAGGCGGGTAACAACAAGTCGCAGGTGAACGCGACCATTCGACTGCTTGAACCAAGTCTTGCAAACAACTTTTAAAAAGGAGAAAAAATATGAAATTCGGATATAGCATGCCTTCAGGCTCCCCGCTCTATGCAGAGCCGCCCTACTTCTATAAAAATAATAAAGTGATCAGCATCGTGTTTAGAACAACCCCTGAAATACTCCATGAATTAGTGCCCTCCCCTCTACTTCCAAACCCCGACAATCTTGCTTTCGTCTATGTCGGTGAGTTCAATGTTGAGGCTCCCTTGAAGGGAAAATATAGAGAAGCAGGGATCGGGATACCAGCCATCTTCAAGGAGAGCTTTGGCAACTATTTTGTCTCCCTATATCTCGACTCAGCCCATGCCATTGCAGGTGGTCGTGAAATATGGGGGTGGCCAAAAAAAGATGCCGAGATTAAATTCACCGCCGATCATGGAATGTTTCAGGCAAGCATTAGCAGAGAAGGGACCACGCTCGTTCGAGCGTCTGTAAACGCTGCAGAGCGAGTGGAACCCATCCCCGATCAGCCAGATATCCCCACCTTCAATCTTAAAATAATTCCATCAGCAATGAAAAACCACACCCCGGATGTACTTCAATTGACATCCGCTATCACCAAATCAGTAAAAAAGGAATTGGCCAGGGGCAAGGCCACATTATCTTTTGCATCATCAGCTTCAGACCAGTTGGGAAGAATAGATGTTCTGGAAATCATCGCTGGTGAACAATATATTGAAGACATGAGCCTGGATTGCGGTGAAGTTCTTTTTGACTACCTGACCGAAAATAAAAAATAACGAAGAAAGGAGCGAGAGGCGATGAAAAAGCTTCTTTTGTTAATCATGCTTCTACTTGCTGGCTGTAGTGGAACCATCATTGGCCCAACGGCCACGTCCACTCTCATCCCACCTACCGCCACATTTACGCCGCCGCCATCTCCCACTCCAGCCAAAATGCCCATGGGGCCGGGAGTGGAATGGCATCTGGTAGTGTTAAGCGAGTCAACCGGATGGGGATTAGGGGCAGCCTATGCCAGCCAGATCGAAAAAGATGTAGGGGTAAAGGTAACGGTCGATGATTTTGCCATTGGCGATCTCGGCACCGGCGATGTACTTCAAGAACTACAAACCGGCACCTCGCCCATTCCCCAACTTAAGAATTTACCCGCGGCTTTGGCGAATGCAGATGTCGTCCTTTTATTTCCCGGCCCAATAAACTCACTTGACAATGATGCATTTATCAGTATTCAAACGTGTGTTGGGAATGTCATGGGAACGCCAGCCCCATGCACTCCCGCGGGCTTTGAAAAATATACTGCCGACCTGGAGGCAATCTGGGTCAAAGTCTTCGAATACCGCTCCGGCAAGCCGACCATTCTGCGCGGGCTGGATGACGCCAGTCCTTTTATCAGCCGGTGGAATGAGAACCAGACATTTAATACCTGCAACGAATGTTGGGAAACCGGCAGCGCTGCGGCGCGAAAGGCGGCCGACGCATTTCACATTCCATTCCTCAGCCGTTATGATATATTCAACGGCGCGAACCATGCTTCAGACCCCAAACAACAAGGCTATATTGGAAGCGACGGCATTCATCCCAACGGCCTGGCGCAGCAGTATACTGCTGAACTCCTTTCGAAGTTGGGATATGAACCCGTGACACCACCCTAGGAGGCCAGGTTAGTGGGTTTGTGCCCTAGTGGTTAAGACTTAGTATTCTTTTCAGGTGATCGACAACCGATCACTGGTTCCTGACTGCGTTGATGAAATCTGCCAGCAGGCCGTAGGCCGTGGTCTCCGGGCCAGGATTGCCCTCGACCAGGCTGAGGCTCGATAAAGTGTCGGTGTGGAACTCGACGATGGACGAGGAGCCTTCCATGCTGTAGAGAGGTGAGGAGGGGGAGACCAGTTCAGGAGCCACGCGGCCCTTCACGGTATCTCCATCTCTTTCAGCAGTACAGACCAGCTTCCAGCGTTTGCCCTGCGCCCGGGCTTCTGCCACCATTTTCGCTGTGAGGCCGCGGATGCCGATACGGTCCACTTGCTGGGGCTTGAAGGGTATTCCCATCAAGACTGTGACCAGCGCGGCAACCTTGACGGCAGCGTCCCAGCCATCCACGTCACCGGAGGGATCGGTCTCAGCCAGGCCGATCTGCTGGCAGTATTGAAGGGCAGCCTCGAATGTTTCGCCGCTCTCCATGCGGCCCAGGATGAGATTGGTGGTCGAATTCAGGATACCGCGCAAGGAGATCAACTGTGCGGCCGGCAGAGCGGAGCGAAAGAGCGAGAAGATGGGCGCGCCGTCCATCACGGTGGACTCAAAATAGAACTTGCGGCCTTTTTCCTGCGCCAGACCGGTCAATTCACGGTAGGCATGGACGACCGGGCCTTTGTTGGCGGTGATGGCATGCATGCAACGCTCCAGGGCCGCCCGCAAGTGGTCAATGGCAGGCTGGCCAGTGGCAACGTTGACGGGGGAGTTTTCGAAGAGAACATCTGCCGGGACGGAATGGACGAAATTGAACGAATCCGAAATGGGGGTTTGAGTCATCAGGGATAGGGATTGCCCACCCTCGACCAGCACCAGGGCTTGTTCGAGGTCTAGACCCTGCGGGTCGATGGCCGACCCGTGCCGCCCGGTGGCGATACCGGTCACATTGAAGGTGAGGTCATAGTTCTCTTTGAGTTCGGACTTTTTGTGCAGAAGCAGGCGGGCCAGGGCGCGTCCAACATTGCCGAAACCGAGCAGGGCGAGACGGTAATGGGGCATAATTTCCTCCATATGGATAGGGGCGATGCGAGCGTCGCCCCTACAGGGGTGGATAAGGAAACGAGCGGCGGTCTTCCGGCGGGAGAGGGAAAACCGGATTTGCCAGCAGCGCCTCCAGGCGGGCATCCAGTGCAGCGAGTTCCTGCGGGGTAAGATACGGCTGGAGGTCAGCGGACAGGCCCTGGCGCAGGAGGCTCCGGAACCTTTCCAGCACAGAGATCAGTTCGGCAGGGATTGCCTCCCCGGCAAAGTCCCAGATCACCGTGCGCAGTTTATCTTCTGCATTGAAACACAGACCGTGGTCGATCAGGTAGAGCTTGCGGGTGCGCTTCTGGAGCAGGATGTGACTGCCCTTGCGGTCGGCATTATTAACCAGCAGGTCGAACAGGGCCACCGGACGCAGGCGGCTCCGGTCGGGGGGTTTGAAGGTGAAGTAGTGCAGGTTGGGGTTGTATTCAATGAACTGCTGGAGCGAGCCGGGACCGAATGGCCCATCGCGCAGGATGGTGAGCGGGACGAAGTCGAAGCCGAGTGCCTGGCTGACGAGATAGGCCGCCACTTCGCGCCCTGCCAGCGAGGCTTTGGGAAAATCCCACAGCGACTGTTCGCCGCGCCTCGGTTTGTAAACCGCCGGGATTTCAACGCCTGCATGCCTGATGGTGACGAGGAAGGTGTAATTCGAACCGAGCAGGAACTGGCCTTTGAGTTCGAGGGTGCCGAGCCGCAGAATCGCGTCGAGGTTTTCGTCCATTGGAATTCACCAGGAATGAACACAGATAAACGGGGAATCCCCCCTTCGTCTCCGCGTATCTGTGGTTAATGCTTGTGCCCGTTCTTTTTGGGGCAGAAGTGACCTTCAGGTTCCATTGGCTGCCCGCACTGCGGGCAGAGGGGCCGGCCGCGATTGATAACTTCCCTGCCCCAGTCCGCCAGGCGGCGGATCTGGAGACGGGTGCACCAGAAGCGGACCACGGCGGCCTCTTCCGGGTCTCCGTCTTCCATCACAACCTCGCTTACCATGATGACAAGCATGTCGTGGTCGGCGTCGTAGCCCAGACCCATCTCTCCGGCTCTGAAGAGCGGGTCCAGCGGCGGGGTGATGTGCATTTTGTCTGCATCATATTCGCTGATGGGAACAGTCAACTCCGGCTTCTGTTTGGCAAGTTCAGCCAGCATCTGGTCCACGCCCAGGGTCAGCGACTGGAGCTGCACTTTTTCGATGATGATCGTCACCGGCTGGGGGTCGGTCTCGCGCCAGCCTTGAATGTAGAAGACGCGCGCTCCCGGCTGGCCGATGGCATCCACGGTGACGTGCTCGAGCGGGTTGAGGTCGATCTCGAAGCGGGGCATGCTCAGCCTTCCTGTTTGAAAGAAAATGCGTCAAAATCGCGCGCCACGCGCACGTTCGGGAAGACGGCCTGGGCTTCAACCAGCACATCCTTTTCGCGGTAGCGACGCGAGAGATGGGTCAGCACCAACTGGCGCACATTGGCCCTGGCGGCCAGTTCGGCAGCCATTTTCGCGGTCAGGTGCGAGAACTGTTTGGCCATCTCGGCTTCTTCTTCCAGATAAGTGGACTCGATGACCAGCGCCTCGGCATCCTGGCAGACGGCTGTCAGGTCATCCGTTCGGCCTGCATCGCCCACATACACAAATCGTACCCCGGGCTTGAGCGGGCCAAGCACTTCTTCCGACCCCACCTTGCGCCCGTCTTCCAGGGTGATGGTTTTACCGTCCACCAGGTTGCGGCGGATGGGGCCAAATGGCACACCCAGTGCTTCCGCCTTTTCGGGCAGGAACGGGCGGTGGGGGCGCTCTTCAAATTTGAAGCCCAGCGAATCTGAGCCGCGGTGGAAGACCGGGAAGGCGGTCACCGTGAAATCGTCGGTCTCGAAGAATTTGCCCGGTTTGATCTCGTGCAGGTTGAGACTCATCGGCGCCGGTCCGCCGCGCAGGACCACGCCGTAGAGCAGGTCATGGATGCGGTCGAGCGCCCATTTGCCGCTGTAAATGTTCAATTCCTCGATGGTTTCCCAGCGCATGAATGTGGAAAGCAGCCCAGCCAGCCCGAGGATGTGGTCCAGGTGGCCGTGGGTGACGAAAATGTTGTTCAGGTTCCTGAAGCCGATGCCGGATTGCAGGATCTGGCGCTGGGTGCCCTCGCCGCAGTCAATGAGGAAGCGGAATTCATCGTGCTTGACGATTTGCGCTGAAAGCCCGCGCTTGGCGGAGGGGGCGGAGGCGGAAGTGCCGAGAAAGACAATTTCGAACATTGCGGCAATTATACCCTGCCAGCAGACCCTCCAAAATTTCCAAAGTCTGGCTTTCCACCACGACACGGATCGAGTGTGTTGAAATCTGCCCCGCTATTCTTCTTTATTTTCCTCCCGTGCTTCTTCAAACACCTCCCAGGTTTCTCGAACAAGCCAGACCAGAAACACAAGCGCGGCGATGAACTCGGCCCACCACAATCCAAAGAGCGTATTGAGAACAAGTCCTGCAAGCACGGTCCCTGCCATGGTAGCGCAGGTGATGGAATTGGTCGCATCCGCTGCCAGAGCAGCACTCTCGATCCGCTTTGAAATGCGGCGTTTAGTCACAGCAAGATAGGGCATGATCACCAGGGCTGCCGCCGAGACACCAATCCCAAAGATGGAGCTCTCGGGCTTCGCATGGGTGAGCAACCCATAGACAGACGAAATCAACACATAGACACATAAGAGGCCCAGGGTAACTGCAACTATCCAGGTCGCCCGGCGTTCAGCCCGCTCAACGCTTTTGAGATCCCCGCCCTGGCTTTCGACCGAAAGCCGCCATAGCAGGATGGATCCGCTTACCAGTTCGATCAAGCTATCCAATCCGAAGGCGGTCAGGAGAACACTTCTTGCTGCAATTCCCGCGCCGATCGAAACAGCCATCTCGATTACCATCCAGATGATGGTAATGATCTCGATCCGCACACCTATTCTTATATCAGAAGTTCGTGTTGCATTCATAGTTTTTAAGCGCTCGCTCCAGAATTCTTATCCGGCAACCTTGAGGGTGAAGGTAAATGTGCTGCCTTCTCCTTCCCCATCACTATCAGCCCAGATACGCCCACCGTGCGCCTCGACCAGGTGGCGGGCGATGGTGAGGCCGATACCCGAGCCTCCGCCGGCCTGGCGGGAGCGGGATTTGTCCACCCGGTAGAAGCGGGTGAAAAGATGCGGGATGTGTTCGGCCGGTATGCCGATCCCGGTATCGGTGACCGAAATATTGATCTCATCCCCGTGACGTGTGGACAGGATGGTCACGTAGCCGCCCTCGGGAGTGTATTGCAGCGCATTTCCGACCAGGTTGGTCATTACCTGGGTGATGCGGTCCTGGTCAGCCAGGACGGGGGGGAGATCGGTTGGCAGGTTCGAGCGAAGTTCAATCCGTTTTGCCTGGGCTTGTACAGCAAACCGTTTGAGGGTGGTTTGTACAAGCATCTGGACCGCCACGGGCCGAAGGTCAAGGGGATAAGCCCCTGCTTCAACCCGGCTCAATTCCTGCAAGTCATCCACCAGGTGCGCCAGGCGGTCGGCTTCCTGGTATATCTGCTGGTAGGTCTCGGGGGTCGCTGGCAGGACACCATCCATCAACCCTTCCATGGAACCCTTGATGGCAGTGAGGGGGGTGCGCAGCTCATGGCTGACATTGCCGATGAGCTGCCTCCGCATGGCCTCGACCTGTTCGAGTTTTTCCGCCATCTGATTGAAGGAGTGCGCCAGGTGCCCGAGTTCATCTGAACCGGAAGCCTGGACGCGCTCACCATAGTGTCCACTGGCAATGCGCCGGCTGGCGGACGTCAGGACGCGCACGGGAGCAACCACGCCGCGGCTCAGGAGCAGGCTGACCAGGATCGCAACGGCACCTGCCGCCAGGAGAGCCAGGAGCATGGCCTCGTTGAAGCTGGCCTGGAAGTTTATGAACAGGTCGGACATCATGCCATTACCTGTGCCATTGCCTTGCATCATTCCCTGTCCCGCGCCCTGTCCCGCACCCTGTCCCAAACCCATGTGGCGGTTGAAGGCTTCTGGGACGGTCAAGCGGGTGGCCAGGCCAAGTACAACAGCCCCGACCAAAATGACGACAAGATAGGAAAGGAACAATTTTACCCCCAGGCGACTACGGAAGAAAGCGATCATAGTAATTCATCCTCGAAGCGGTAACCCACGCCGCGCACCGTGGCAATATATTTATCTGCGCCAAGTTTCCGACGGATATGTCCCAGATGCACATCCACGACGCGCATCTCGCCGTAATATGCACCCCCCCAGACGATCTCGAGCAACTGTTCGCGGGTCAGTACCCGCCCGCGGGATTCTGCCAGGGCCTTCAGGATGTCGAATTCGACCGCCGTCAGTTCGACCGGGTGCTCGTCCACCGTAACCTGCCGCGCCCCTGTGTTGATGCGCACATGTCGGAATGCAAGGATCATATTTTCGGATCCCGTCCTTGTTCCCGGCTGCTGGCGGCGCAGGGCGGCCTTGATGCGGGCGACCAGCTCGCGCGGGCTGAAGGGCTTGGTCACGTAGTCATCCGCCCCGACCGAAAGGCCAACGACCTTGTCGGTCTCCTCGGTTTTGGCTGTCAGCAGGATGACGTATACATTCGACTCGCGGCGTAATTGAGAGAGCACCTCGAAGCCATCCTTTCCGGGCAGCATAAGATCGAGCACGATCAGGTCTGGCTTGTAAACACGCGCGGCTTTCAAGCCGGCATCGCCGTTCGCGGCGGTGTAAACCTCGTACCCTTCGGGTTTGAGATATGCCGTGACCAGGTTGACGATGGAGGGTTCATCATCGATGACCAGAATCTTTGCCATGGGGGTATTGTAACGTAAAAAGGAGGGACAGGTTTGCGCTGTCCCTCCAGGTCAAGGTGAATTAGTAATCTTGGGTTGCGATGAACGTGCCGTGCCAGGTGTGCAGGAAAACCTGGCTGCTGGTACCATTGACGCTCAACATGCCGATGATCTTGCCATCCCGCAGGATGTCGATGGTGTAATAACCGTAGAAGGGATCCGCGTCCGAGGCTGTCTTTGCCCCGGGCAGGGCTGTATCCAGGTACTGCTGAGCCGCCTGGAGCGCCTGTGCGGAGGTGACCGGCATGGATTCGGATACTGCTGAAGAAGAGGTGCTGAAAGTATTACCACCCATCATCCCGCCGCGACCACCCATCATGCCGCCCCCATCACCCATCATATTCTGATGGTTCAAACCGGAATACTTGAGGTTCCACATCATGTTCGGGCCGGGTTCTGGGTAGACCGCCAAAGATGCCGGGTCAACGAGTAATTCGAAGGCTCCAATTCCGGTGCTCTGCTCCACGATGCGCACATAGGCATTATTGTCGAAAACCATCACCTCGGCGATCTTGAGGTCCGGGTTGTTCAGCGCAGCCAGATACTTCCCGGCGGCCTGGTTGGCCTGGTCGATTGTCAGGGGTGTGACCGGTGAAGTATTGTAGCCATAGCCGCCCATCATGCCTGTGCCAACGCCGCGGCCACTGCCCATCATGCCGTTGCCATAGCCATTGCCCATCATTCCGGAGCCATTACCGCGGCCGGGACGACTATCCCGGTTCATCATCCGGTAAACAGGTTGAGGCCAACCAAGACCATAGGCAGTGCGGCGGCCGATCCAGGAACCTGCGAAAACAAGACCGCTCGCGACAACCAGGCTACCGATAACAATCAGCGTGATACGAAATGCTTTACTCATTGGGTTTTTTCTCCTTTGTTGTTCTTAACTCGAATTTTGGTGATTACTTTGGAAGTATAGGTCTGGAAATTAAATGGACAATGAAGGGTCTATAAAGATTGTGTAAAGATTGATGGCCATGTTCGTCAATGCAAAGCACCCAAGTCCAGATCGGAAATGTGTGCTTTGTTACCAAATCAAAAAACCGTGACGGTTTCAACGCCGTCACGGTTTTGCTTTGAAATAAGTTGTACCACTAAAGTTTGGCAGCGACAGACTCGGCCAGTATCAGTAGGCCGGCTTTAAATGCAGATGGGTCGCCGACATTCCCGCCGACCAGGACACTGAAAACATAACTGCCATTTAGGATTGTACTATGGAAACCTGCTCTTGCAGCCTGCGCACCCCATCCAAAGGTCATGTTTATGGTTAGCCCTGGCTGTTCCTGACCATACCCCCCAATTACCCGCATGCCAAGTCGATTCCCAGAGAATTTAAGTTATCCCATCTTCCCGGTCAGATATGCCTCGGTCAGTTCCTGCTCGGGGCGGGTAAAAATCCTTTCGGTCGGTCCAAACTCGATCAGTTCACCCAGCCAGAATAGACCAGTGTGGTCGGAGACGCGCCCGGCCTGCTGCATGTTGTGGGTCACGATGACTATGGTATAAACCCGCTTAAGTTCGGAGATCAAGTCTTCAATGCCACCGGTGGCGATGGGATCGAGAGCAGAAGTGGATTCGTCAAACAGGATCACCTCCGGTTTGACTGCCAGCAGGCGTGCAATGCAAATCCGCTGCTGCTGGCCGAGCGAGAAACCCAGGGCATTGGCGCCCAGGTCCTGCTTGACCTCGTCCCACAGCACGGCATCCCTAAGGCTCTGTTCCACGATATCATCCAACTGGGTTTTGTTGTGTACCATGCCCAGCACACGCGGGCCGAAGGCCACGTTATCGTACACAGACTGCGGGAATGGGTTTGGCTTCTGGAACACCATCCCGACCCGCTGGCGCAGTTCGGTCACGTTGGTATCGGAGGCGTAGATGTTCCTGCCTTCCAGTAGAACCTGCCCCTCGATCCGCGTTCCGGGGATGGTATCGTTCATCCGGTTCAGGCAGCGCAGGAAAGTGGATTTGCCACAGCCTGAAGGTCCGATCAGCGCAGTGACTTTGCGCGGCAAAATGTCCATGTTGATCTTGGACAGGGCCAATTTCGTGCCGTAATAGAAGTCCAGGTTGGAGATGGTGAATACCGGGGTTTGGGTCACGGGTCAATTTTACACGATTCCGCCTGCAACCGTTCCGCGTTATAACTTATAATCTGGGCGATGAAATCTGTCCGCTGGATCCTGCTTGTCTCCCTGTTATTTCTGAGCGCATGCGAAAGAGGCACAGGTCAGCCAGCCTCCCCAACCCAGGTATCCGCTTACATCCAGAATAAAGGCTCAGACACGATGGTCAATCTGGCCCTGGCCTGGGCGGAACGTTACCAGGCCGAGCATCCCGATCTCAGCCTTTCGGTGACCGGCGGAGGCTCCGGAACCGGGATCGCGGCGCTCATCAACGGGACGGTGGACATTGCCAACGCTTCGCGGGCCATGACAGCCGATGAAATAAAACAGGCGGAAGCGAACGGGATCACGCCGGTGGAGTTTGTGGTCTCACGGGATGCCATTGCCGTCGTCGTTAACGCCGAGAACCCGGTCCGGCGCTTGACCCTCCAGCAGATTTCTGACATCTACAGCGGCAAGATCAACAACTGGTCCACGGTCGGCGGTGATGACCGGCCCATCGTGAGGCTCTCGCGCGAGACCAACTCTGGCACCCACGTTTATTTCCTGCAAACGGTCATCCGCCTGGGCGACAAGAAAAACACCACTCTGTTCTCCACCGACACCTTGCTGCTGCCCTCCTCGGAAGGCATCATCAGCGAGGTGCGCCAGAACCCCAATGCCATCGGCTACGACGGCCTCGGCTACATTCCATCCGACTTGATGAACAGCGTGATCGCCGTGGCCAGGGATGCAAGCGGGCCGTATGTCATCCCATCCATCACGACGGTCAATGACAACTCCTACCCGGTGGCACGCGACCTGTACATGTACACCGCCGGGGAACCAGCCGGCGCGATCAAAGATTACATCCATTGGGTTCTTTCCTCCGAAGCCCAGACGATTGTGGCCGACCTGGGTTTTGTGCCGATAAAATAACCACAAATGAGGTTGAACACGGAGTTTTATGGATAAATCTCGGAACTGGCGTGAAACCATCATCACCGCAATTGTAAAAACCTGCGGCTATTCGGCGATTGTTTTTGTCATTCTTATTTTCTTCTTTCTCCTGCGCGAAGGCCTCCCGGCCCTGGTGGAGGTCAAGCTCGGTGACCTGCTTACCACCCGCTGGTATCCCATCGAAAACCACTTCGGCATCCTGCCGCTGCTGACTGGTTCACTCATCGTGACGGTGGGCGCCATGCTGATCGCCATCCCGTTCGGGATCGGGACGGCAGTCTTTCTCTCTGAAATCGCCCCGCGCTGGATGCGTGAGATCCTCAAGCCGCTGGTGGAACTGCTGGGCGGGCTGCCCTCGGTTGTGCTTGGCTTTCTGGGAATCCTGGTCCTTTCACCGTTCCTGCGGGTCTTCCTGGACCTGCCCACCGGTCTGACCGCCCTGGCCGGGGCACTGCTGCTGGGGGGAATCGCCGTTCCGACCACCGTCTCTATCGCCGAGGACGCCCTGGACGCCGTCCCGCACAGTTACCGGGAGGGGGCGCTGGCCCTGGGTGCCACAAAATGGCAGACCATCTGGCGGGTGACCCTGCCAGCCGCCCGGTCCGGCGTGTTGACGGCGCTCATGCTGGGTATCGGTCGCACCATCGGCGAGACGATGGCGGTGATGATGGTCACCGGCAACGCGCCGGTGCTGGCAGTCAAACTGACATCCATCTTCTCCCCCGTCCGCACCATGACGGCCACCATCGCCGCCGAAATGGGTGAGGTTGCCAATGGCAGCACCCATTACCACGTACTGTTCTTCATTGGCCTAGTGCTGTTCCTTATCTCCCTGGCGGTGAATATCACCGCTTCGTCGGTAGTCTTTAAATCCAGGAAACGCGCTGAAAGGGTGCTGTCATGAAACGGCGCTTAAGCGTTGATCGCTTCCTTGTCCAACGCCTGGGGGTTGCATTCATCACCCTGGCTGCCGTCCTGACCGTCGTCCCGATCCTGGGAGTGTTCGGTTACATCATCGCCAAAGGCGCGCCCGCCATCTCGTGGGAGTTCCTGACCGCCCTGCCGAGGGATGGGATGCGCGCCGGGGGCATCCTGCCAGCCATCGTCGGGACGTTTTATCTCACCCTGGGCACGGCCGTCTTTTCGGTCCCGCTCGGCATTGCGGCTGCAATTTATCTCGCCGAGTACGCAAAAGAGAATTGGTTGACGCGCCTCATTCGCATTGCCATTATCAACCTGGCCGGCATCCCCTCGGTCGTTTATGGATTATTCGGTCTCGGCCTGTTCGTGCTCTTCCTGAAATTTGGCACCAGCATCCTGTCTGCATCTCTGACACTCTCGATCATGACCCTGCCGGTCATCATCAGCGCGGCCGAGGAAGCCCTGCGGGCCGTGCCGCAGTCTTTCCGGACGGTGAGCATTTCGCTGGGCGGAACAGGCTGGCAGACCATTCGCAAGATCATCCTGCCGCAGGCACTGCCCGGAATTATCACCGGGGTCATCCTCGGCCTGGAGCGCGCCGCCGGGGAGACCGCGCCCATCCTTTTCACCGGGGCGGCCTTCTTCCTGCCGCGCCTGCCCGGTTCGCCGCTGGATGCCACCATGGCCCTGCCCTACCATCTATTCGTTATCTCCACGCAAGTGCCGGGAATGCCCATCCAAATCCAATATGGCACGGCACTGGTGCTGATCGTTTTTGTTCTGGGCATGAACCTGATCGCAACTGTCATCCGCTCACGCGCAAGGGCGAAACGGCAATGGTAGATAAAATCGTTGTCGAACACCTTAACCTTCAATATGCCGACGGGACCGAATCGCTGCGCGACATTTCCCTGAACATCCCGGCCAACGCCATCACCGTTCTGTTCGGGCCTGCCGGCGGCGGCAAATCGTCCCTGCTGCGCTGCCTCAACCGCCTGAACGACCTGACCGAGGTCAAGGTGGTCTCGGGCAAAATCCTGCTGGAGGGTGAAAATATCCTCGACCCGAAAACGGACGTGATTGCCTTGCGCCGACGGGTCGGGATGGTCTTCGCCCGCCCGGTAGTCCTGCCGATGTCCATTCACCAGAACCTAACTTATGGACTGGAACTGGCGGGCGAGAAACGCAAGTCTAGGCTGGATGAGGCGGTGGAGCGCGGCCTGAAACTGGCCGCACTTTGGGAAGAGGTCAAGGACCGCCTCGACGATCCGGCCATTGCCCTCTCCGGCGGGCAGCAGCAGCGCCTGTGCCTGGCACGCGTCCTGGCCAACCAGCCGGAAGTCATCCTGCTCGACGAACCCACCTCCGGTCTTGACCCGATCTCGACCGGCAAAGTCGAAACAGCCCTGCAGGAACTAAAGAAGAATTACACCATCATCCTCGTCCCGCACTCCGTCCAGCAGGCGGCGCGGACAGCGGATTTTGCCGCCTTCTTTTTACAGGGCGAGCTGGTGGAGGCTGCCGAAGGCAAGGAACTCTTCACCCATCCCAGGCAGAAGCGCACCGAAGATTACGTCGAAGGACGATTCGGTTAAACCGGTTTTCCATTTCGAGTGTACCCATCGCCATCTCTGCTTCCAGAGGAGATGGCTTTTTTGTCTCCCAACTTTTACACAACCTTAACATGCCCTTAAACGGACCACAATACAACTGCGATACTATATTATTGAAAAAGATTCCAAAAAAAGAAAGGTAAAGCCATGTTGGAACAAACCTATAGATCTGAACAGGTATGGAACACAGTGCAAGAACCACGTTGCCCGGTTTATTTGCCGACCGGTTACATGCTGCTTCTGTCAGCCCTCGATAAAGGCTGGCAAATCGAGAAAATCGAATTAACGCCCTCCTGGGATCAGAACGGATTCGTTTACCTGGTAACTTTGCGTCGTAATTCCGATAAATTCAGCCAGCAGATCATCCTGGCGAAGAATCCCATTGTCGAAGATTTGATCTTCGACGGGACGGGTAGCTTGTTCAATAAACCGGTTCACAAATCGCTTGGAGTGCACGCCTAGGACAGGCATGCCTCCCTGGGCTTCCTCGATTTCCTCTCCTCCTGAGTATTTTGCCCCGCGGCCGCACGCACGGGGTAAAATATTATCCCTGGGTTAGAATTCTTGCTAATCGATTATGATAAGATAAAGATATGCCAGAAAGCATTCTTGTTGTCGAAGACGAACCGTCTTTGCAGGAGACCCTGGTCTACAACCTCGAAAAACAGGGTTACACGGTGGAGGCTGCCGGTGACGGACGCACTGCGCTCGAGGCAGCCCGCCGCATAAAGCCGGACCTCGTGGTACTCGACATCATGCTCCCCGAACTGGATGGTTTTGAGGTTACCAAGATCCTGCGGCGTGAGATGACCGTCCCCATCCTGATGCTAACCGCTCGCGACGAAGAAATTGATTGTGTCGTAGGGCTGGAAGTGGGAGCCGACGATTACCTGACCAAACCCTTCTCGATGCGCGAATTGATGGCGCGCATCAAAGCACAATTACGGCGTGCCCAATTCATACGCGATGAACTTGGAAAGGCCGCGAGCAGCAAGTCTCCCATTCCTCTGGAAACATTGGATTTCGATAACCTGGTCATCAACCAGGCCCGCCGAGAAGTCATGTTGGATGGACAGGTTCTGGCAGTCAAGCCGCAGGAATACGAATTGCTGCTGTTCTTTGCCCAGCACAAACGCCAGATGCTCTCGCGTGAGTTCATCCTGGAACGCGTCTGGGGCTGGGACTACGTTGGCGACAGCCGCACGGTGGATGTGCATGTGCGTTGGCTGCGGCAGAAGATCGAAGCCAACCCGGCGGCGCCGGTCCGCATTGTCACCGTACGCGGCGGGGGTTACCGGTTCGAGGGCTGAAAAAGGTGAACTGGTTCTCCGTCCTTCTAATTATCCTCCTGCTTTTCATCATTATTGGGCTGGGCTGGCGTTATTTTCGCCTGCGCCACAAACTGGAACTCTATACTCGAGAGATCCGTAACGCCGCTGAGGCTGAACGGGCACCGACAGACCTGCCAGAAGACAAAAATGGGCTGGAGGAACTTTCAAACTCTGTCAAGATGCTGTCGCTGGCGGAGCAGGAGCGCACCTCAGTGGCTGAGGTTGAGCGGGGTAAACTAGCAGCCGTGCTCGACCGCATGACCGACGGCGTATTGATCGCTGACACAAGCGGGCGTATCCAGTTTGCCAACCCGGCAGCCGGGAAACTCTTCGAAAGTCCCAACCCCACCGGGAAGACGGTGGCGGAAGTGTTGCGCCAGTACCAACTGGTCGAGGCCTGGCGCCGCTGCCAGCAGAGCCGCGAACTGCAAACCGAGTCGCTGGAACTTCCCACCCGGCGCCAGTTCCTGCAACTGGTGGCCATTCCCGACCAGGACTCTGGCGGCAGCCTGCTGCTTGTCCAGGATTTGACCCGCGTCCGGCGACTGGAGACGGTGCGGCGGG